>Ga0115003_10000890_pt1 | contig 26661 bp, 24 predicted proteins | sample ArcticOcean_MG_C_7_FD_88736 | JGI IMG/M metagenome (GOLD analysis project Ga0115003, IMG submission 88736) | Marine microbial communities from western Arctic Ocean - ArcticOcean_MG_CB11_88 | ecosystem: Environmental > Aquatic > Marine > Oceanic | place: Arctic Ocean: Canada Basin | collected... | reverse complement strand
AACGATGAAAAACGCCACAACGCCAAGCAATAGACCCATATTCGTGTCGAAAAACTGTGTGCGATCCACATCAAGCGCGGCGTCAATCACAAGACCAAGGATCAGCGCAGAAAGAACCTCAAGCACACCTGCGATGACGGACACAAAACTGCCTAGCGCCATATAGCGAAAGCTGCCTTTGAACGCCCAAATAAAGAACGCTGTAAACGTATTGGGCGGCGGCCCTTCTGCACGGGCATTCGGGTTGATCAGGTTGCTTGCGTTTCTCATGACTGTCCTAGAAATCCACCAGACTGCCGTGCCCAGAATTTTGCGTATTTTCCGTTTTGATCAAGCAGGCTGTTGTGTGTGCCGTCTTCAATCACGCGGCCCTGATCCATGACAATGATCCGGTCCATCTGCGCGATGGTTGACAAGCGGTGCGCAATTGCGATGACGGTTTTACCCTGCATCATTTTATACAACGTCTCTTGGATTGCTGCCTCGACTTCGGAATCAAGCGCGCTTGTCGCCTCGTCCAAAATCAATATCGGTGGATCTTTCAAAATCACACGGGCCAACGCAATACGCTGCCGCTGACCACCAGACAACTTAACGCCACGCTCGCCGACACGGGCATCATAACCTTTGTTGCCTTCGCTATCTTCCAACCCAAGAATGAAGTCATGCGCCTCTGCTTTTTTGGCAGCGGCGATGATCTGGTCTTCGGTCGCCGTAGGATCACCATAAATAATGTTTTCACGCACAGACCGATGCAACAACGAGCTGTCCTGTTGCACCATGCCAATTGCGGACCGGAGGCTGTCTTGGGTCACTTCGGAAATGACTTGCCCGTCAATAACGATCGCTCCCTGTTCAACATCGTAAAATCGCAAAATAAGTTTAACGAGGGTCGATTTTCCGGCACCTGACTGACCAACAAGCCCGACCTTTTGACCCGCTTTTATACTCAAATTTATGTGATCCAGGCCACCCGTGTCCTTGCCGTAATGATGGGACAAATCACGCAATTCCAGCGCACCATCCGCGATTGCCAGCGGTCTTGCATCAGGTCTGTCAAGCAACATTACAGGCTGTGCGATCGTTTTCATGCCCTCGGAAACCACGCCAAGGTTGCGGTAAAAATTTGAAACCGCCCACATGATCCAGCCAGACATGCCGTTCATGCGCAGGGTCAAAGCAGTGGCAAGTGCAACGACACCGATATCTGCGAAACCATGGACCCAAAGCCATATCGCCCAAGCAACTACGCCAACAATCAAGAATCCATTCAGCACGCTAAGCGAAATATCCATAATCGTGTAGAGCCGCATTTCCTGTTGAAACGTCAAGCGGGCTTTCTCAATTACTTCTTTTGCATAACCAATTTCACGGTCATGATGTGCGAACATCTTAACCGAATGAATATTGGTGTAACTGTCTACGACGCGCCCAGTGACAGCGCTGCGTGCATCTGATGCGGCCTCAGACGCTGGCGTGATCTTTTTCACGACCCATCGCAGCAAAAAAGCATAAAGAACGAACCAAATAAGCAGTGGAATAATCAACCGGATATCCGCATCGCCCAGCAGGATCAGCGCACCCACCAGATAGGCGATTGAGAACGTCAGTGCGTCGAAAACCTGAAACACCACCTCGCCCACCGCAGGCGGTGTTTGCATAATACGGTTGGCGATGCGTCCGGCAAAGTCATCTTCGAACCAGCCGACAGATTGGCGCAGCACCTGACGGTGGGCTCGCCAACGCACCAATGTTCCAATATTCGGCATAATCGTTTGATTTAGTAGCAGAACGTGCAACGCTTGGGTCAACGGCCGCATCGTCAGCAGAAAAATCGCGACAAGCACCAGTTCGGTCCCCGATTCCACCCAAACTTGAGCAGGCGTACCATCAGACAAAATATTCACCAGCCGCCCAAGATAGCCTAGCAACCAAATCTCAACGATGGCGACAATAACCGACAAGGCACCAGTGATCCAAAACACCCTCCGAAATGGACGTGTATAATCGATTAGGAACGGTAAAAGCCGCTGTGATGGTACGTCGGTGGCCTCATACCTTGTATAGGGGTCGACAAGATTTTCGAAAAAACGAAACATCTAGGTCTGCCTTTGATTGTAATACGTCTGACATAGCGTGGTTCAGGTCAGAGGAAAACCGCCAGCGAAAAACCTGCCAGCGCAACGGCCATAATCCGCATGGATATCTGCCATACGCGTGGGTTATTCAGCAGCAGTGACAGCAAAGACCCCGCCCAAGTCCAAAATAGACAAACGAGCAAGTTGATGCCTGAAAATGCTGCCGCCAGATACATCGCCTGTTGGCTTGGTGGGAAGTCGGAAACATAGATCTCGGCGGCCAATGCGACAATCCAAATCTTTGGGTTCACGGCTTGGAACAGCAACGCCTCGACGAACGTAAACGGACGGATGCCCGTTTCGCGCTTCGTGACTGGACGTGCTTGCCAAAGCCCCCAAGCCATCCACAAAATCCATAGAGCCGCAACAATCTTAAGACCAAAGATAAGCCACGGAACAGTCAAAATCAGAACGCCGATCCCCAGCCCCGTCAACCCAGCAATAATTCCAACGCCCAGCGCCACACCAAGGATATGGGGCACTGTTGCCTTGAACCCGAACCGTGCACCGGATGCTGTTAGCAAGACCACGTTTGGACCCGGCGAAAACAAACCAACGAAGACATAAGTCATCATCAGATAGATGGCGTCTTGGTTGTTCAAAGAAGATCAGCCTTGGCAAGCGTAAAGCCAGACGCAATCCATTTTGCCTCTGCCAGCTTCAGCGACTTGCCAAGCGCGGCACCTTGTAGTGCCGGCATCAAATCCACTGCATTTAGCGGAAATATTTGAACAGCGGCTGCCTCAAAATCAACCAACCGCGCCGGATCAACAGGTTGGGTCATGCTGGCTTGTTCAATTAAATATCGATCCGTTGCGGCGTTGGCCCCGTGACGAAATGCCAGCTCAGTCAGCGGCATATCAGCGAGTCGGACATCAATTGCTTTTTGCTGGGCATTTGATAGCCGCAAGCAATCTCGCTCTCCGCCAAGTGCGACAAGCCTCCGGATCGGATCGGAGTCTAGCCTCAATATTTGCTCAAGATGTACCAAAACTGCGACCACATCGCGGGCAGCCCCTGGCAATATATGCATCAGGACACCCGACTGCCCCATCGCGGCCACAGCAGGTGCTGGGTCAGATGCCGACAATAACTTGAGCATCTCGGACGTCACCCGCTCTGATGACAATCCATCCAGCCCATCCGCATACATCGCACAGGCAGCAAGGCCATCAGCGTCGATGCCCGCGTCCGTGTCGCCATACCAAGCATAAAACCGGAAAAACCGCAGGATACGCAGGTAGTCTTCTTTGATCCGCGTCACTGGGTCTTCGATGAAACGAACGCGGTGGGCGTGCAGGTCTCGCAAGCCACCCAGCGGATCCGCCACCTTACCACGAATATCGCAATATAGCGCGTTCATCGTGAAATCGCGACGGCGCGCGTCGTCTTCCATGGAATCTGAAAATGCCACGACGGCGTGCCGACCATCGGTGGCTACATCGCGGCGGAACGTGGTGACCTCGACCGGTTCGCCATTGGACACTATCGTCACTGTGCCGTGATCAATCCCTGTTGGAATGGCCTTCAACCCAGCGGCTTTGGCAAGCGACATCACGGTTTCAGGGAGCGCATCAGTCGATAGATCAAGGTCAGACACCGGTGCATCAATCAGCGCATTGCGCACCACCCCACCGACAAACCACGCCTGATAACCGGCGTCTTCTAGCATCGTACAAACGCCGCGAGCAGGGCCATGCAGCCAAGGTGCGTTAAGCGTCGTCATGTCATACGATCCGCGAGCGCACGCAAGATGCGGGCAGTAGCACCCCAAATATAATAGGGGCCATAAGGCACGACAAAGTACTGACGACGATGACCCTGCCAATGGCGACCCTCAATACGGAACATTGAGGGGTCTGAGACGTGGGCCAGTGGCGCCTCGAACACTTCGGAAACTTCGCCCAATTCGGGTGTCGGATCAAACGCGCCATGAACCAATGCGACAACTGGTGTCACCGTGTATCCGGTAACTGTCTCATGCGGAGGCAGCGCTCCAAGAACCTCGACACTATCCGGCATCAGCCCGATTTCTTCGCGAGCTTCGCGCAACGCAGCGGCAATTTCGTCCACATCACTGGAATCCTGTTTACCGCCAGCAAAAGCAATCTGTCCGGGATGATGTTTCAGCTTGGCGGATCGCTTGGTTAGGATGAGGCGGCCAGTATCCGCGCGCACTGCGATCAGCACCGACGCTGGCGTCAACTTTCGGCCAGTCGGTAAAACCACGTCTTTGTTTAGGTCATAGTCAGAGGACGCGCGGCCCGTCTTAGACAGCGCATCCATCAAAGCTTGGCGTAGATCAGGCGTCTTCACTTTTCGCCTCGAACCCAATCGATGTTGGGTCAAAGACATAATGCGATCCGCAGAACTGACAATCAGCGGTGACCGTGCCATCGTCCGTTGTCATATATTTGATGTCTTTGGCCGAATAGATCGACAAAGACTGGCGCACTTTATTCTCGGAACAGGTGCACCCAAATTTGACAGGCTGCGGGTCATAAACGCGCGGCTCTTCTTCATGGAACAGGCGAAGCAACAAATCAGCTGGAGTTACCGTCGGGCCGATCAATTCGATCTCATTGACCGTATCCAGCAATGCGTTGGCACGAATCCAGTTTTCACTTTCGCCCGCCGTCAGAATGTCAGACGCCTCGATTAAACCATCTTCTCCAGATCCGCCTTTACCAGACATTTCAGGGGACGCCTTCGGCATGTGCTGCAGCATCATACCACCAGCGCGCCATTGCTCTGTTTCACCAGGCACTTGGCTACGACCAAAGGACAGCTCGAACCGTGTCGGCAACTGCTCTGATTGCGAAAAATACGTCTGGGCACAAGATGCCAGTGATCCACCGGCAATCGGCGTGATCCCTTGGTACGGGGTCATATCCTCACCCTGATCAATGAGGATCGCAAAGTAACCTTTGCCGATCTGACTAAACGGCACAGCACTGTGATCCAGCGTTTCCTTGTCATACGACGCGTAGGCGCGAATGCGAGCCGGTTCACCATCAGCGGTCGGCGCATAATAATCGGTGGCGATAAGACGCGCAGGACCATCGCCGCGGACCTGCAACGACAACTTCCAACGGGTTTTCATCGATTGACCAATCATCGCGGTCAACAGCGCCATCTCTGCGACCAAGCTTTCGATCAGCACAGGATAATCGTGCTGCGCCAGAATTTCCTCAAACGCCGTATCCAAACGTGCAACGCGCCCCCGAATATCAGAAGCATCAAGCTGAAATGGCAGGACGGTATCGTCCCAAGCAATCTTGCCAGTGGTCATGGGCTTTCCTTACATGTGCGCAATTGGCATACCGCGCCTATATAGGCAGGACAAGCCGCGGTCCAAGGGGGCAACGATGATCAAACGGTACGGAAATTCACCCAAAGTCGGGCAGCAGTACACATTGCGCGCTGGTGTCTATGCAATTTTGCCCAACGCAGGACAGCTTTTGCTGACCTACCAAGCAGCCCCGCATTACGAATTCCAACTACCCGGTGGCGGAATTGACGTTGGAGAAAGCCCGTTGCAAGCGCTTCACCGTGAAGTATTCGAAGAAACAGGGTGGAGCATCGCGAAACCCCGCCGCCTTGGCGCATTCCGCAAATTTGTCTGGATGCCCGATTATGACATGCACGCTGAAAAGCTATGTCATATCTATACGGCAATGCCGGTCCGGCGACACGGCCCCCCACGCGAGGTGAGCCACGAAGCCGTCTGGATGTACCCCAGCGACGCCATTCAAGAACTAGCGAATGATGGCGACGCTGCGTTTGTAGCAAACTTGTCGTTTTAAGTACCTGTAAGAGAACGACCTTCAATAACATGTCCGTAGATGGTGGTAAGAATGCTGATTCCAACCATCATGCTGACCCACTGAACAGCGATACTCAAAACGCCAAAAACAACCGGAATACCGGAAAATAGCGTTGTAACGATCGTAGTCGCGGCGAAGTTTAGCACGATCACAATAATGCTAATGCCCAAAATCATTTCCCAAACATCATTTGTCTTAGTCCACGCCTCCACACTGCCCATTGGTTCGCCCACGGCGACAGACGGCAGCGATACGCTGAGCCGCAACCAAATAAATGTTAGCATGACATTCAACCCGACAACTCCAACGAAACCAGCGATTGTGCTGCCACCACCACCCATTATCAAAGGCAGCACCAGAAACATCAAAGGGATCATAACGCATGACATTTGCAAAACGATCATCAGCATGCGCGCGATATAAGTACCAATCGGGCGATCCGATATTGACGGCACAACTCCGGGATATTCCTCTAACAGAATATATCGATGCCATGTTACAGCGATCAACCCAAAGGTAAACATCACTGCAACAGCAATAATAATGAAGAGAAGGGCAAGTGAACCTGAGAAATTCGCGTTTGCGAGCGTCGTTTGTTCACCCCCGATGGGCAATCCCAAAAGAAAAGCCGAAACAGCTATGATACAAACCAACATTATAAATGGCGCCACTGACACCTTCAAAGCTTCCTTTAAATTTCCAAAAACAATGACAAACGCGTGTCGCACAATATTCCAAGCCACGGGCAATTTCCTTTAGCTGATCAATCTCGTCTGCCTTTGGTTGCATTGCGCGCCCTGCCCCGTCAATCCGCTATCCTTGCGCGGCCCAACAAAACCCGTTACCCCGCTGAAAAATTCACACTTCTGAAAAGGCCCGTACTTATGTCCGCTCCGAAAAAAGTTGTCCTCGCGTATTCCGGTGGTCTTGATACCTCGATCATCCTGAAATGGCTGCAAACCGAATATGGCTGCGAAGTCGTGACATTTACAGCCGATCTAGGTCAGGGCGAAGAGCTGGAGCCAGCGCGCGCCAAGGCCGAAACGATGGGTGCATCGAAAATCTATATAGAAGACCTGCGCGAAGAATTCGTGCGCGATTTCGTGTTTCCAATGTTCCGCGCCAATGCGCTGTATGAAGGGCTTTATCTGCTCGGTACATCCATCGCGCGCCCGCTGATTTCCAAACGTCTTGTTGAAATCGCAGCGCTTGAAGACGCCGATGCCGTGTCCCACGGCGCAACGGGCAAAGGCAACGATCAGGTTCGGTTTGAGCTGGCGGCATATGCGCTAAACCCAGACATTAAGGTCATCGCGCCTTGGCGTGAATGGGACCTGACCAGCCGCACGAAGCTGATCGAATTTGCTGAACTGCACCAGATCCCTGTGGCGAAAGACAAACGCGGCGATGCTCCGTTTAGTGTCGATGCAAACCTGTTGCACACATCGTCCGAAGGTAAGGTCCTCGAAGATCCCGCCGTCGAAGCACCAGAATATGTGTACCAGCGCACGGTGTCCCCAGAGAAAGCGCCAAACGAGCCAGAGTTCATTGAAATTGGATTCGAGCAGGGAGATGCAGTGTCTATTAATGGCGAGATGCTCTCACCTGCGACTGTTTTGACAAAGCTGAACGAGCTTGGCGGCAAGCACGGCGTTGGTCGATTGGACCTTGTTGAAAACCGTTTTGTCGGCATGAAATCTCGCGGCGTTTATGAAACACCAGGCGGAACTGTCCTGCTAGAAGCCCACCGTGGTATTGAGCAAATCACGATGGACAGCGGCGCTGGGCATCTTAAAGACAGCATCATGCCGCGTTACGCAGAGCTTATTTATAACGGTTTCTGGTTCTCGCCGGAACGCGAAATGATGCAGGCTTTGATCGACAAATCACAAGAACATGTGACGGGTACTGTGAAGATCAAACTTTACAAAGGGTCCGCTACGACTGTTGCGCGCTGGTCCGATCATAGCCTTTATTCCGAAGCCCACGTGACGTTTGAAGATGATGCGGGCGCTTACGATCAGACGGATGCACAGGGGTTCATTCAGTTGAATGCGTTGCGGTTGAAGTTGTTGGCTGCGCGCGAGCGTCGTCTGAAATCCTAAATCTTATGCGCTGCCAGTTTTTCGTAAATTGGCAGCGCGTTTTCTAGCAAGGTCAGATTGTCGCCCGTTAGGGTTGGCAACGGGCCTTCTGCACCAGCAAAGCCAGTTGATTTATGCACGGCATTGTACCAATGCGACGCCCAAATTCCGTCATCTTTGCGCTGGCCAGCAGACCACGAAAGCATCGCCAGATCAAACGGTAAATCGATCGCCACACACAGTTTTTTCAGCATGGCTTCAGGGGCTTGGCGAATGTCAGAGCTGTCAATGATGAGGCCGCCGATCTTGTCAAAAAGCGCTACTTGAGCGGTGTAGCCGATGTCGTAGCCAGTGATGGTGTCACGCTTTGCTCCATAGCTGGTGATTACGCGCGCGGGGTGCCGGATCAGGTGGATGTTGACGCAGTCTTTTGCCCAATTAAGTGGGACGCCATCGATCATGTGATGCGGCATATGTTTCATGTAGAAATGCGGTTTTTGCGCGGGAATTGCGCCTGAACAACGCATTGCAACCCGCAAAGAATCAGTCTCGTGCGCCGCGATAATGTCGGCGGCCATGGGGTGATCTTCGCCCGTCAATTTTAGGTAGTGTGCATAGAACGGCTCGTCCCAAATCGCGAAATCAGAACGGTTACCAAAAGCGTACATCATCGCAGTTGAGAGGTTACGCGGACCGGACCACATGGCGATTTTCATGATAATTATTCCATAAGTTTCGTATATGCCGCCTAAGCGTCAACCTCGACTGTGATCAGGTCTTTGTAAAGCGCGCGGATGCGGGTGGTCATTGGGCCCAATTCGCCCGCGCCGATGGTCCGCCCATCAATTGAGCTGACGGGCGTTTGCGCGCCAAAGGTGCCAGTTAAAAATGCCTCGTCGGCGCCGTAGGTATCCACGAGGCTAAAGTTGCGTTCGAATACCGGAATGTCATTGGCGCGACACAGGTCGATAACCTTTTGACGGGTGATTCCATTCATGCAGTAGTCACCCGTGCTGGTCAAAACGGCACCTTTGCGCACGATGAAAAAGTTACAGGCGTTCGTTGTGTTCACAAAACCATGCAGGTCTAACATCAGCGCCTCGTCTGCGCCCGCCTTTTGCGCTGCGATGCATGCAAGGATGCAATTGAGTTTAGAATGACTGTTTAATTTGGGGTCTTGGGTCATTGGCAGGCCGCGCAAATGTGGCACGGTGGCAAGCGTAATCGGACGCGGTATTTTGGGTTGCGAATGTTCCATGATAATCACGAAAGTTGGACCAGACTGCGACAGCGACGGATGTTGAAACGGCAACACCTTAACGCCCCGCGTGATCATCATGCGCGCATGCGCGTTGTCGATCATTCCGTTGGAATTTTGAGTGTCTAACAAGGCGGAAATGACACTTTTTCGATCCATCCCGATATCAAGATCAATCGCTTTGGCGGCCTCGAACAAGCGGTCCATATGTTCGTCGAGGAACGCCCATTTGCCGTTATACAGCCGCAGCCCTTCCCACACGCCATCACCCAACATGAACCCGCTGTCATAGACGCTAACGACGGCCTGATCGCGGGGCACAATTTTACCGTCCACATAGATAAGGATCGATTGATTGCGGATGTCGTCGTGGGCTTGGTGTGTTGTCACGTGATCGGTCATGGTGGTCCCCTTTTTGCCACGCTAGGCCCAGTTATCAAATGTTCCAAGCAGTAAAGAGCCCGTGATATCACCGTGCCGTGAATTGCGTCGCACTTCCATTCAGGGTCAGTTCAGATCAACATTTAGGAGAGACCCATGACCCACCCGATCCAATCCGCCAAAACGGCCCTTCTTGCGCTGACCATTGGTCTGGGCGCATTTATGCAAGGCACCGCTGCCGAGGCCCGCGATATTCAAACTGCCGTCGTTACGGGCGGATGTTTTTGGTGCGTCGAAAGTGACTTTGAAAGTGTGGCGGGCGTGATTGAGGTGGTGTCTGGATATACTGGCGGCACATCGCGCAACCCGACGTATAAAACGCTGAAAGGGACCGGCCATTATGAGGCGGTCGAGATCACATATGACGCGGATCAGGTGAGTTATGATTAGTTGCTGCACATGTTCTTTCGCTCAATTGATCCAACGGACGCGGGCGGTCAGTTCTGTGATCGTGGCGATGTGTATCGCACCGCTGTTTTTGTTGCCAATGGATCAGAGCAGGCCGCCGCCAATCAAGCGGTTGCGGCTGCCCAGTCAGCGTTGGGTCAACGCATTGTCACCCCAGTTTTGACCGCGGCCCGTTTTTACGAGGCAGAAGAATATCATCAGGATTATTACAAAGGCAGCAGCATTGTGCTGACCCGTCGCGGTCCGAAATCAGAGGCCGAAGCGTATAAATTTTACCGCGATGCCTGTGGTCGTGATCAGCGTGTTTCACAGCTTTGGGGGAATGAAGCCCCGTTTGCTAACCACTAAAGTCGCGTACCTCTGACAGGTCGGGAATCACATCGGCAGTGCCTTGGCGGGTGACCATTAATGCGCCCGCCTTGGTCGCCAATGCGATAGCCTGTGCCATTGGCATGCCCTGATCAAGACCGCCCAAAACATAACCGGTGAAGGTGTCGCCTGCCCCAGTTGTGTCGATGGGCGTGACGGGCAGTGCGTCGAAATGTTGCTTGCCACCTGCTCCGTACCAGTCGGCCCCATCCCCGCCGAGCGTCACAATCACATCCACCACGCCCAGCGCATCAGGCGTTTTTCCGGTAGCGCCGGTCAGTTGCTGTGCTTCGATTTCATTCAGGATAAGAAAGTCGAGATGTTCGAGGACTGCCTCGACCCGTGCTGCGTCAAATGGTGCAGCGGCATAACCGACCTTGAGCCCCATTTTCTTGGCTAGGGTAACGCCAGTCCGCTGCAGGTTCGTTTCGTTTTGCGTGATAAACCAGTCGCCGGTTTGTGCCTCTGACAGTGCCGTTTGCAGGGTCGTTTGTGGAATATCAACGCTTGCGCCAGGAGCGAGGATGATCGCGTTTTCGCCATTGGTATCGACGGCAATTATCGCTTGGGATGTGGGTCCATCAACGATGGAAATATGCTGCGTGTCGACCCCGTATTCGAGTAAGCGTTCACCTGTCCAAATACCGTCTTGTCCGATTGCCCCGATGTGGTTCACGCGGCTACCTGACCGCGCGATGGCGACGGACATGTTCGCGCCTTTACCGCCAAGATACGTGGCGCGCCCTGTAGCGGCGAGCGTTTCGCCGGGCGCCGGAATGTGCGGGACGCTGTAGACAACGTCGATGTTAATCGATCCAAGATTCCAAACTGCCATTTAACCCACCTTGCAGGCCGCGATCACGGCCATGTTCATGATGTCATTTGTCGTTGATCCAGTCGCGCAAATTTGCACCGACTTTCCAACCCCAGACAGGATCGGGCCAATGACGGTCGCGCCTGCCATTTCTTGCATCAGTTTTACACTGATCGAAGCGGAGTGGCGCGCAGGTACCACAAGAACATTTGCAGGGCCAGTTAGGCGGGAAAACGGGTAGTTTTCCATGGCGGCAGGGTTCAGCGCCACATCGACTGTCATCTCGCCTTCGTATTCGAAATCAACGCCGCGCGCATCAAGAACGGCGGGTGCGATGTGCATCTTTTCGGCGCGTTCAGACACGGGGTAGCCAAAGGTTGAGAACGATACAAATGCCACGCGCGGCTCTAGGCCAAGTTCGCGGGCAACAGACGCGCCTCGTTCTGCGATGTCAGCCAAATCGGTTTCATCGGGCCATTCGTGCACAAGCGTATCGGTGATTAGAACGATCCGTCCTTTGTGCAAAATCGCTGTTACGCCAACGGCGCCGTCATGGGGTCCGGCGTCAAACACGTGGTTGATCAGTTCCAGCACATGTGCGGATTTGCGGGTCGCGCCTGTGACCATGCCGTCCGCGTGTCCATGGGCCAACATCAGTGCCGCGAATACGTGGCGGTCGCGGGCGGCCATGCGGTGAATGTCTTGGCTATCAAACCCTTTGCGGTTCAAGCGGTCGTAGAGGAACGATTTGTAGGTTTCCAGATGTTCAGTCTTAGCGGCGTTGACGATTTCAAGCTCGTCAAACGCATCACCCAGACCTTCGGCGTCTAACTTGGCTTTTACGTCATCATCGCGCCCGACGACCAGTGCCTGACCAAGGCCAGATCGTTGAAATTGCACAGCGGCGCGCAATACGCGCAGATCGTCACCTTCGGCAAAAACCACGCGCGATTGCGCAGCGCGGGCACGGTTATTGAGGCCGCGCAGGATGTTGGCGGTCGGATCCATGCGTGCCTTAAGCGTATTTTCATAGCCTTCCATGTCAACGATGGGGCGACGGGCAACGCCGGTGTCCATGCCTGCACGGGCCACAGCCGTGGGAATGACGTGGATCAAGCGCGGATCAAACGGGGTCGGGATGATATAATCACGCCCAAACTTGAGCTTTTTACCGTAGGCCATCGCGACCTCGTCTGGGACATCTTCGCGGGCCAAATCAGCGAGCGCACGTGCGCAGGCGATCTTCATTTCGTCATTGATTGCGCGGGCATGAATATCAAGCGCGCCACGGAACAGATACGGGAAGCCCAGCACGTTGTTTACTTGGTTCGGATAATCGGACCGACCCGTCGCTACAATTACGTCTTCGCGCACCGCGTGCACTTCCTCTGGTGTGATCTCGGGGTCGGGGTTTGCCATCGCGAAAATGACCGCGTTTGGCGCCATGCTGATCACCATGTCTTGGGTCACAGCGCCCTTGGCTGACACACCAAGAAAGACGTCACAGCCAGCCATTGCTTGGGACAGATCACGGTGTTCTGTGTTGGCGGCATGTGCAGATTTCCACTGGTTCATGCCTTCAGTTCGGCCTTGGTAGATCACACCTTTCGTGTCGCACATGATGCAGTTGTTATGCTTTGCACCCATCGCCTTGAGCAGTTCAAGGCACGCGATACCCGCAGCGCCCGCCCCGTTGAGCACGATTTTCACGTCTTCGATTTTCTTGCCAGAAATTTGCAGCGCATTCAAAAGACCCGCTGCACAGATCACGGCTGTACCGTGCTGATCGTCGTGGAAAACGGGGATATCCATTTCCTCTTTTAAGCGCTGCTCGATGATAAAGCATTCGGGCGCTTTGATGTCTTCGAGATTAATGCCGCCAAACGTCGGGCCCATTAAGCGGACCGCATTGCAGAACGCGTCGGGGTCTTCTGTGTCCAGCTCGATATCAATCGAGTTCACATCGGCAAACCGTTTGAACAGGACTGACTTGCCTTCCATAACCGGCTTGGATGCAAGCGCGCCAAGATTGCCAAGACCAAGAACCGCGGTGCCATTCGAGATCACAGCAACAAGGTTACCCTTGTTGGTGTAATCGTAGGCAAGCGCTGGATTGGCCGCAATATCTTCGCAAGGCACAGCCACACCGGGGGAATAGGCGAGCGACAAATCGCGCTGCGTCGTCATCGGGACGGTCGCGTTGATCTCCCATTTTCCAGGAGTGGGTTGCAGGTGGAATGCAAGCGCATCTTCGCGGGTCAGTTTCTGCTTGGCCATCGTGGCGTCCTTTAATCTGGTCGGTACAATCTATGGTGAATATGGGGGCACCCGCAACGCCCGACTTTTCTACTTTCGTCGCTAACATTGCCCAGATACTGTCCGTCCAATCACTTCGGGGAACTCAATGTCTGCTGCCGCATCCACAATCACGCCCATGATGGCCCAGTATCTTGAGTTAAAAGCCGGATATCCCGACGCCTTGCTGTTTTACCGGATGGGCGATTTCTATGAGATGTTTTTCGATGATGCTGTGGCTGCGTCTGCTGCGTTGGATATTGCGCTTACAAAACGCGGTAAGCATGACGGCGTTGATATTCCGATGTGCGGTGTGCCGCATCATGCCGCCGAGGGGTATTTTCTGACGCTGATCCGCAAGGGGTTTCGTGTTGCAGTGTGCGAACAGATGGAAAGCCCCGCAGAGGCGAAAAAGCGCGGCTATAAATCCATTGTGCGCCGCGATGTTGTTCGGCTGGTCACACCAGGTACCCTGACTGAAGATTCGCTGCTGGATGCCCGGCGGCATAATTTCTTGGCCGCCTATGCAGATGTTCGCGGTGAGGGCGCAATTGCGTGGATCGATATATCGACTGGTGCGTTTTACGTGATGAGTTGTCCGCGTGTGACGCTTGGGCCTGAACTGGCCCGACTGACCCCGCGCGAGGTTATCGTTTTAGATGGAACTGAAGGCGATTACGCTGAAATAGTGTCTGATTCTGGCGCTGCATTGACCACGTTGGGTGGGGCCGCGTTTGATAGCACATCGGGTGAAAAACGGCTGTTGTCGTTGTTTAATGTTGGGTCGTTGGATGCATTTGGCAGCTTTGGTCGTGCGCAGGTGTCGGCGATGTCAGCCGTTGCTGAATACCTAGAGATTACCCAAAAGGGGAAATTGCCGCTTGTTCGTCCACCGGTGATTGAAGGCCAAGCGAGTGCTATGCAGATTGACACTGCGACACGCCGATCGCTTGAGTTAACTCACGGAACAAGCGGCGGCAGGGCAGGGTCGCTTTTGGCGACGATTGACCGGACAGTGACCGCCGGTGGAGCGCGACTGTTGGAACGACGGCTTTCGAGCCCGTCTTGTACATTGTCGGTGATTGCTGAGCGGCAAAGTAGTGTCGCGTATTTCGTTGGGAATACGCGACTGGCCGAGGATCTGCGTGATACATTACGTGGTGTCCACGATTTGGACCGCGCGCTATCACGGCTTGCGTTGGAACGCGGCGGTCCGCGCGATATGACGGCGATCAGGAATACGATTGCGCAGGCGCGTTTATTACGCGGGACGCTTAGCGAAGACATGCCAGATGCTTTGACGGCGGCGAGTGTTGCGTTTTCGGGTCATGATGAATTGTTGGCGCTGTTGGATGACGCGCTTGTGGCCGAGCCGCCGTTGTTGGCGCGCGATGGTGGGTTTATAGCGCCATCGTATGACGCCGAGCTTGATGAGGCGCGTAAACTGCGTGACGAGGGCAGATCTGTGATCGCTGCGATGCAGACCGAGTTCATTGAGCTAAGCGGAATTTCGGCGCTGAAAATTAAGCATAACAATGTGCTTGGGTATTTCATTGAAACGACGGCGACGCATGCGGAAAGGATGTTGGCCACGCCATTAAACGAGACGTTCATTCACCGGCAAACCACAGCGAACCAAGTCCGGTTTACCACGGTCGAATTGTCCGAGATTGAGACTCGGATTTTGAATGCTGGTGGGCGGGCGCTTGAAATTGAAAAGCGGCTATATAAGACACTAACAAAAGCGATTGTTGATCAAGCAGGGCCATTGGGTGCTCTTGCGCTGGGATTGGCTGAGTTTGATACGGCGACTGCGCTGGCGCATTTGGCGAGCATGGAAAACTGGTGTAAACCAAGCATCGACGACGGTCGTGCGTTTGATATTTCTGGCGGGCGGCATCCTGTGGTGGAACAGGCTTTGCAGAAATCAGGTACGCCGTTTATTGCCAATGATTGCGGATTAAGCGAGACGCCGATCTGGCTGCTGACCGGTCCAAACATGGCAGGTAAATCGACGTTTTTACGTCAAAACGCGCTAATCGGAATCATGGCTCAGATGGGCAGCTATGTACCTGCGAAATCTGCGCATATCGGGATTATTAGTCAAATATTCAGCCGTGTTGGCGCGTCGGATGATCTAGCCAAAGGGCGTTCCACGTTCATGGTTGAGATGGTCGAGACTGCGGCGATTTTAAACCAAGCCGATGATCGCGCGTTGGTCATTTTGGATGAAATTGGACGCGGAACCGCGACCTATGATGGTTTGTCGATTGCTTGGGCGACGTTGGAGCATTTGCACGACGTGAACCGTTGCCGTGCGCTGTTCGCCACGCATTACCACGAGATGTCACAACTTTCGGCGAAACTGGACGGCGTTGATAACGCCACGGTGACAGTCAAAGAATGGGACGACGACATCGTGTTTTTGCATGAAGTCAAAAAGGGCACAGCGGACCGTAGTTACGGTGTGCAGGTCGCAAGGTTGGCGGGCTTGCCGCAGGTCGTAGTGGACCGCGCCGCTGTGGTGCTTGAAGCATTGGAAAAGGGAGAGCGGGAAGGGCGGCAAAAGGCCATTATTGACGATCTACCGCTGTTTTCGATGGCACCGACGCCAATGGTTAAGGCTGCCGCACCATCAAAGGTCGAGGACACGCTACGGAGCGTTATGCCTGATGAGCTTAGCCCCAAGGACGCGCTGGCGTTAATTTACCAGCTACGTGACTTGATGGGCGACTAAGTTAGGAGGCTGGCGTGGATGATACGCCGACCTGTGCTGCGCGCAGCAGGCGGTCGTGGATCATGAAACCTTCGGCGGCGACTTGAATGATGTCGCCAGCGCGCGTGCCGGGCAGGGGTGCTTCGAACATAGCTTGGTGCAGCTTGGGATCAAAACGGTCGCCAACTTCGGGGACAATTGGGTCGATACCGTGCTTTTTAAATACCGAGATCAATTCGCGCATTGTCAGCTCGATACCTTCAAGAAGAACTTTGTTGCCTTCTTTTTCAGTCTCGCCAACAGACAACAACGCGCGGCGCATGTTGTCGTAAACCGGAAGCATATCACGGGCGAGTTTAGAACCGCCATAGTTTTCGCCTTCGCGACGATCACGTTCTGAGCGTTTGCGCATGTTTTCAGTGTCAGCCAGCGCGCGCATGAAGCGATCACGGAAATCGTCGCGCTCTGCCTCTGCATCGGCGAGTTTGCCAATTAGATCATCCTGCATATCACCTTCAGCGGCGAGATCATCAAGGCTTAGTGGTTCGACGTTTTCGTCAGTCATGGTGCGGTCCTGTTATGTGCGGTCGGCAATCATTTTGCCCACCAGCTGTGCGGTGTAGTTCACGATGGGCACAATACGCCCGTAATTTAGACGCGTCGGGCCAATAACACCCACCGCGCCAATAATCTGTCGGTCGGCGTTCATATAAGGGGAAACGACCAAAGATGAACCCGAAAGTGAGAATAATTTGTTCTCAGAGCCAATAAAAATGCGCACACCGTCACCACACTCGGCCAGATCAAGGAAATTGGCGATGTCGCGCTTGCGTTCGAGGTCATCAAACAGGGTGCGGATGCGTTCAAGGTCGGCTTCGGATTCGCGGTCTGACAACAGGTTTCCACGGCCGCGCACGATCAGGCGTTCAGTAAGCTGCCCTTCATTTTCCCAAGTCGCGAATCCGCTTTGAACGAGTTCAGCGGCGAGCATGTCGATCTGTTGGCGGCGCGCGCCGATTTCGCGTTCAATCACTGCGCCAAGATCGGATAAGGTGTGCCCTTCGGCGATGGCATTTAGGAAATTGGCGGCCTCTCGCATGGATGATGGCGTTTGTCCGGGGGGTGGGTTGAACAGGCGGTTTTCGACCCGTCCATCAGCAAAAACCAGCACAACAAGCGCGCGGTCACGTGACAGGGATACAAAATCGATATGTTTGATCGGCGCTTCGTGTTTTGGCGTTAAGACGAGGCTTGCGCCTTGGGTCATCGACGACAGTGCGGTGCCAACATTATCAAGCAGAGCAGCGACATCTTGGTCGGTGTCGCCCACGGTTTGTTCAATCTTGCGGCGATCATCACCGGTTACGTCATCCATTTCCAAAATACCGTCGACAAACATGCGCAAGCCAAGCTGCGTTGGCATACGCCCCGCGCTGGTGTGCGGACTGTCGAGCAGGCCGAGGTGTTCGAGGTCTTGCATCACATTGCGCACGGTTGCCGCGCTAACCTGTTCAGAAAGCGTGCGGGTGAGGGTGCGTGACCCCACCGGATCACCGGTTTCAAGATAGCCTTCGACAACACGGCGAAATACTTCGCGCGAGCGGTCGTTCATATCGGCAAAGGGTGGCGTTGTATCGGACATGGGAACCTGTTTAGCGAAGACATGATGGGATGCATAGTCAATCGGGCTTGGATTATATAGATGGGCAGCGTATCGACGATTAGCAACCCATATTCAGGAGACTTCCCATGCGCCCATCAGGCCGTCAGACCAACGAAATGCGTGAAATTAAAATTGAGACTGGTGTGACCATGCATGCAGAAGGGTCCTGCTTGATTAAATGCGGAAATACTCATGTGCTTTGTACTGCGTCGATCGAAAGCCGCGTGCCTTCGTTTTTGAAGGGTTCTGGCCTTGGTTGGGTAACTGCGGAATACGGGATGTTGCCACGTGCAACGAACACGCGGATGCGCCGTGAGGCGAAGAATGGTCAATCTGGTCGCACGCAGGAAATTCAACGCTTGATCGGGCGGTCCTTGCGGGCTGGTGTTGATCGCGTTGCACTTGGCGAACGTCAGATCGTTGTGGATTGCGATGTTATTCAGGCTGATGGCGGTACGCGCTGTGCGTCTGTCACTGGTGGTTGGGTCGCGTTGAAATTGGCGGTGAACCAATTGATGAAAGCGGGGCTTATTACGTCTGATCCGCTGGTTGATCCGGTTGCTGCGATTTCCTGCGGGATTTACGCGGGCCAGGAGGTTTTGGATCTGGATTATCCAGAGGATTCTGAAGCTGGCGTTGACGGTAACTTTGTCATGACTGCTGGCAAATTGATCGAAGTTCAAATGTCTGCCGAGGGGTCAGTTTATACGCGTGCGCAGATGAATGGCCTGCTTGATCTCGCGGAAAAGGGTGTTTCTGAGCTGATCATCAAGCAGCTAGAAGCGGTTTCCTAAATGCGCAAGTTCACTGATCCGCGATTGGTAGTGGCGACGCATAACACCGGAAAGTTGTTGGAGATCGCTGACCTTTTAAAGCCGTATGGTGTGGAATTGTCATCCAACGCGGATCATGGGCTGCCTGAACCGGAAGAGACCGAGACAACGTTTGTCGGGAACGCGCGAATCAAAGCACATGCTGCTGCAAGGGCGACTGGTTTACCTGCGCTGGCAGACGATAGCGGAATCGAGATTGATGGCCTTGGCGGTGCGCCGGGTGTTTATACGGCTGATTGGGCTGAGACGCCAAATGGGCGTGATTTTGTGATGGCAATGACGCGCAGCTGGGACGAACTGGAAGCCGCGAGTGCGTCTGAGCCAAGGACAGCGCGGTTTTGTTCAACCCTTGTGCTGGCTTGGCCTGATGGACACGATGAAGTGTTTGCGGGCGTTATGGCTGGGCAGATCGTTTGGCCAATGCGCGGCGATCAGGGGCATGGTTATGATCCGATTTTCCAGCCCGAAGGATACGATGTGACCTTTGGCGAAATGGATCGCTGGGAAAAGAACAAAATCAGCCACCGCGCAGATGCGTTCGCAAAACTTGTGGCTGTTTGTTTTGCCTGACGATTGGGAAAACGCTGGCTTTGGCCTGTATATTCACTGGCCGTTTTGTCAGGCGAAATGCCCGTATTGCGATTTTAACAGTCATGTTGTTGCGCACATCGATCAGATGGCATGGGCAAAGGCCTATGTTTCCGAGATTGACCGGGTAGGGGCCAAAACCCAAGGGCGGCTTTTGCGATCTGTGTTTTTTGGCGGCGGCACGCCCAGCCTGATGGACCCAGAGGTTGTTGACGTGATTTTGCGCAAAGTGCGAGACACGTGGACAATCGCGAATGATATTGAGATCACACTGGAGGCCAATCCGACATCTGTAGAAGCCGGACGGTTCGCAGGTTACCGCCAAGCTGGTGTGAACCGCGTTTCCATGGGCATTCAAGCGCTGAACGATGTTGATCTTAGGGCGCTTGGTCGGTTGCATTCAGCCAAAGACGCGATGGCGGCGTTTGATGTGGCGCGGCGGGAATTTGATCGTGTCAGCTTTGATCTCATTTATGCGCGGCAAAATCAGACTTTGACTGACTGGCAAGCAGAACTACGGACCGCGTTGTCGATGGCGATTGATCATGTGTCGTTATACCAGCTGACAATCGAATCTGGGACTGCGTTTGGGGCTCGTTATGCGGCTGGAAAACTCGCTGGCTTGCCGGACGATGACCGTGCCGCCGATATGTATGAGGCGACTCAAGACATATGTGGAGAGTCTGGTTTTCCGGCTTATGAAGTGTCTAACCATGCGAAAATTGGCGCACAAAGCATTCATAATCGAATCTACTGGACCTATGGAGACTATGCTGGAATTGGTCCAGGGGCGCATGGCAGGGTCACGCTAAACGGACAACGGTTTGCGACGGAAACGCCGTTGGCGCCTGGAAAATGGTTAGATTGCGTCCGAAAGACTGGGTCGGGCGAAAAAAGCCAAACTGCGCTGTCCCAAGAGGATCAGTCGATTGAGTTTTTGCTGATGGGACTACGTTTGACCGAAGGCGTGAATCTGGGGCGTATTGCTGGCAGGCGCGGTCTTTTTGATAAAAATATCAAAGACTTGGTTGAAATGGGTATGCTATCACTCGACCAAGACCAGCTTTGCACCACACAGGCAGGACGCCCCGTTTTAAATGCAATATTGCGGCAACTATTGACGGGTTCGTCTTAGCCGCCCGACAGCGCGCGAAGCAGATCATCGAGTTGATCAAGATTGCGGTAGCTTACGCTTAGCCGCCCGCCTTCAGTACCAGATGCATGATCGATCGATACCTTCATACCCAAGGCGGCAGAAAGTTCGCCTTCGATTTGTACGGTATCAGCATCCTTACCGGTCACAGAGTTGATCATTTTTGTTGTTTTTGCCTTTGTCAGACCCTGTTTTGCAAGTTTTTCGGCATCTCTAACCGACATGCCAGTCTTAACGATATGGTCAGCCAAACGCTGTGCATCGTCGTGGCCAATAAGCGTGCGCGCATGTCCAGCGGTCAGCTTTCCATCCACAAGATACGCCCGCACGCCATCTGGGAGGCTTAGCAGCCGAATGACGTTTGCAATATGGCTGCGGCTTTTGCCCAACACCGAGGACAGCTGTTCTTGGGTGTGTCCAAATTTTTGCATGAGCTGGCGATAACCTGCGCCTTCATCAATTGGATTGAGGTCAGCACGTTGAATATTCTCGATAATCGCGACTTCGAGGACTTCCGTATCGGTATATTGCCGCACGATAACCGGAATATCGTGAAGTTGCGCGATCTGGGACGCGCGCCAGCGACGTTCGCCGGCGACAATTTCGTAAATCCCGGTACGGGTTGGATGTTCACGGACAATAAGCGGCTGAATGACGCCTTTTTCTGCGATAGATGTAGCGAGTTCTTGTAGGGCTGCGTCGTCAAATGCACGGCGCGGCTGATCTGGGTTGGGCTGAACCTGCTCGACGGGAACAAAGAAATCAGCGCGACGCAGTGCTTGGTCGACATGAGGCGTGATTTCTTGCGTGACATCAGACATAAGAGCCGACAAACCACGGCCGAGACCACGTTTTTTTGTTTTCTTTTCAGACATTTAGGCCACCTTATTCTTGCGTTTGCCATCGTTCAGGATGAGTTCTTGGGCCAGTGCGCGATAGGCCGTACTTCCCTTGGATTGCGAATCGTAGGTCAAAACCGGCGCAGCAAATGACGGGGCTTCGCTTAGACGGATATTACGCGGGATCATTGTTTTAAACACCAGATCACCCAGGTTGTCGCGCGCGTCGGCTTCGACTTGCTGGGAAAGGTTGTTTCGCTTGTCATACATCGTCAAGACGACACCTTCGATGCGCAGCTTGGCATTTGCTGTCTCTCGAATTTCACGGATCGTAAGCATAAGCTGGGACAAACCTTCGAGTGCAAAGAATTCACTTTGCAGCGGTACAACGACACCATCCGCCGCAACCATGGCATTAACTGTTAGAATATTGAGCGACGGCGGGCAGTCGATCAGGACATAATCGAATGCGAACGCATCCATTCCTGTCTGGCGTAGGGCGTCCCGAAGGAGAAAACTGCGCTTTTCGTTGGCTATAAGTTCAATATCAGCCGAACTAAGGTCGGTAGTCGCCGGAACGATCCAGAGATTTGTGACGTTTGTTTTTTGAATTGCCTCAGAGGGCATCGCATCGCCGGAAATAAGGTCGTATGTTGTTACATCGCGATTATCATAACCGATACCAAGACCTGTTGACGCATTGCCTTGCGGATCAAGATCGATCAGAAGTATCCGCTTTCCGACTTCTGCCAGAGCCGCCCCTAGGTTTATTGTTGTCGTCGTCTTACCAACACCGCCCTTTTGGTTCGCGATAGCGATAATTTTTGGGCGCGGTGCCCGGCTATGATCAATCACTGACTATATCTTTCACAACAAGGATACGAGCATTTGCATCAGTGATACTGGCATGTTCCGCCATATCAAAGCGCCAATTCTTGCGCGCGGCCGGTATTTCGTCAGCAAATGTACGCCCCTTAGGCAGTATTGCGATACCATCGGCAGCAAGATGCCTGTCTAACATTGGCATTAACTCTGATACCGACCTCAACGCGCGGGCAGTAATTACGTCAGCATTTTGTGCTTCAGTTTCCTCGACCCGCTCGGCAAGCACAATTACTTTTAGCTCTAATTCTCGGGCGGCAGCCCTTAAGAAGGTCGATTTACGCTGGTCGCTTTCGACAAATGTAAATTCGGTATTGTGACCAAGACCCGCAGACATTGCCGCCATAACGATGCCTGGAAAGCCCCCACCACTTCCAATATCCAGCCACTTGGAAACATTCACAGGCGCGTACTGAAATAGCTGCGCGGAATCTTTGATATGCCGATCCCAGACATCACCGATGGTGCTTTTGGCGATCAAGTTTATCTTTGGGTTCCACTTTAGAACAATGTCTTCGAACTTGCATAAACGATCAATTGTTTCACGTGAAACATCTACTCCAGTGAGGGTTTTCAAGATCTAACTTCCTGTTTTCGCTAATTTTTCCCGCTTTAGCCATGCCACGATAAGCATCAATCCTGCTGGCGTCATTCCGTCAATACGCCCAGCTTGCGCGACGTCTTTTGGCTGTACGTGTTGAAGTTTTTGAACCAACTCATTCGAAAGGCCAACAATGTCTGCATAGCTCATATCCGACGCAAGAACGTGCTTTTCATCGCGCTCTAGCGCAGCGATGTCCTTTGCCTGACGTGCGATATAATGTGCGTAAAGCGCATCATTCTTCACCTGCTGTTGGATGTCGGGCGTACCCGCCGGCGCATGGCCCAATAAGGATTCAATACTACCGAAATCAAAATCATTCAAACTTAAGGCATCTAGCGCAGTCCGTTTTGGTCCATCTGCTGACAATTTAACGCCCAAGCCAGCGATTTGGCGGGCTGAAAACGTTAGATTGCCAAGTTCAGCGCGGACCCGTTCGATTCCATCTCGTTTCTTCGAAAACGAAGACCAGCGATCTGATCTGATGCACCCAAGTTCGTGTCCCCAAGCCGTAAGTCGTTGATCTGCATTGTCGGCCCGCAACGACAGTCGAAATTCGGCGCGTGATGTGAACATACGGTACGGTTCTGAAACCCCGCGCGTCGTCAGATCATCAATCATTACGCCAATGTATGAGTGACGCCGTTCAAAATAGATTGGATCGCCTGATTTCGCCTGCCGCGCTGCGTTTAAGCCTGCGACGAGACCTTGCGCTGCTGCCTCTTCGTAACCTGTTGTTCCGTTGATTTGCCCCGCAAGAAACAGACCTGGCACATCCCTCAATTCCAACGTTGATCGCAGTGCACGCGGGTCAATGTAGTCGTATTCAATTGCATAACCGGGTTGAAGGATTTTGGCGCTTTCGAGCCCAACAATTGATGTCACGTAGGCTTCTTGCACATCAATAGGGAGCGACGTCGAGATACCGTTCGGATAGACAGTATAGTCGTCCGCGCCTTCTGGTTCTAAGAAAATTTGATGAGACGTCTTGTCGGAAAATCGAACAACTTTGTCTTCAATTGAAGGACAATAACGCGGACCGACCCCCTCAATGTGGCCGCCGTACATTGCGGACCGGCTTAGGTTTTTTTGTATGATATCATGTGTTTGCTGATTTGTATGCGTGATGCCACATGAAATTTGCGGCGCTGTCGCGTTTTTGGATAGGAACGAAAATAACGTCGGGTCATCATCACCGGGCTGCATTTCAAGGATAGACCAATCGATAGTCCGTCCGTCCAGCCGCGGCGGTGTACCGGTCTTAAGCCGCCCTAATGGCAGGCCAAAGCCGTCGAGCCGCTCTGCCATTTTGACAGATGGCTTTTCACCCATGCGACCACCTGGCTGCGCGACGTCACCGATATGGATTACGCCACGCAAAAATGTGCCGGTTGTCAAGATGACTGTCATTGCGCGCACTTCGGATCCATCAGCAAGAATAATCCCGACAGCGCGGTCGCCATCCATCATTAAATCAACGGCTTCGCCGATGACAACATCCAGGTTACTTGCCGCGTTGATTTCGTTTTGCATCGCTTGACGGTAGAGTTTTCGGTCAGCTTGGGCACGGGGACCTTGGACAGCAGGACCCTTTTTGCGGTTGAGAAGGCGAAATTGAATACCGGCCACATCAGCCACGCGACCCATTGCGCCATCAAGTGCGTCGATTTCGCGGACCAAGTGCCCTTTTCCAAGCCCACCAATCGCTGGATTGCAGGACATAACGCCAATTGTTTTGGTTGCTAATGTCACAAGCGCAGTTTGCGCACCCATACGGGACGCTGCCAAGGCAGCCTCTGTTCCAGCGTGTCCGCCACCGATAACAACAACATCAAAATGTTTCACGTGAAACAATCCCTATTTCCCAATACAAAAACTGGAAAAGATCTCTCCCAGTATGTCTTCCACATCGATCCGCCCAAGGAGGCTATCAATTGCACGCCCAGCGGATCGAATATCTTCTGCGACCAAGTCTTCCATGAAATCACCATTTTCAAGGGCCACATGAACGCTGTCTAGGTAGTCTATCGCCTGCAACATCGCAATCCTGTGCCGTTCACGCATTGCGACGCCGATAGTTCCGACGCGATGCCGTAAAATACCCGTAATTTGAGCGGTAAGATCATCAACGCCCTGACCCGTCACCCCGGAAACGCCATTTCCGTTGTTCAGGTCGGCCTTGGCTTCGACGACAATGTCACCGTTTTCAAGCGCAATCGGGCTTTCTTCGCCGGTTTCCAGCAACACGACCCGCAAGTCAGCGGACAGAGCCCGTGATATTGCCCGCTCAATGCCAATACTTTCAACGACGTCAATCGTTTCACGCAGGCCTGCCGTATCCAGCAAAGTCACGGGCAGCCCATCAAGGTCCATTTTAACCTCGATTACATCCCGCGTCGTTCCTGCGATTTCTGACGTAATTGCCGCCTCTCGCCCTGCTAAGCGATTGAGCAGTGTCGACTTTCCTACGTTAGGCGACCCCAGAATGGCGACTTCGAACCCATGCCGCAGACGTTCTGCGAACACCACGCCTGCTGCTTCCTGTTCGAGGCTTACCCGCACGGATCGGACCAATTCAATCACCTCGGGCGCCACATCAAAGGGGACGTCTTCATCCGCAAAGTCGATTGTCGCCTCGATCAAAGCCGCAGCGCGCAGTAATTTGGCACGCCAGCCTTCGGCCAAAATACCAAGTGCGCCGTCAAGAACGCGTAATGCTTGGCGTCGCTGTCCTTCGGTTTCAGCGTCGATGAGGTCTGCAAGCCCTTCAACCTGAGCTAAATCAAGCTTGCCGTTTTCCATGGCGCGTCGCGTGAATTCGCCTGCTTCGGCCATCCGCAGATCAGGATCATCGCCCAACACACGCAGAACTGCTGCAACGACAGCTAAGGATCCATGCAAATGCAGTTCGATCACAGGTTCGCCGGTAAAGCTGCGCCCTGACGGAAAATTCAAAATCAATGCTTCATCGAGGTGAACGCCAACAAGATCAAACAGACGCCGCACACCCCGTCCAGAAGGGACACTATCCATCAAACGGCCAGCCGCAGCTATCGCTAAATCACCCGAAATTCGGATGACAGCGACGCCAGCGCGCCCTTGCGCCGTAGCTAAGGCAAAAATCGTATCCATTTCGATTAACCCATTGTTACTGAACAATAAGTTACGTGTTCATTGAATCGAAGAAGTCCGCATTTGTTTTGGTCTGCTTGAGCTTCCCAATCAGGAATTCGACGGCATCCGTGGTCCCCATTGGGTTCAAGATACGGCGCAATACATAGGTCTTGGCCAGATCGCCTTTTTCCACCAACAGCTCTTCTTTACGGGTACCGGACTTCGTGATGTCCATGGCTGGGAAGACACGTTTGTCAGCGACCTTACGGTCAAGAACAATTTCGCAGTTACCGGTCCCTTTAAATTCCTCAAAGATGACTTCGTCCATGCGCGAGCCCGTGTCGATCAGCGCAGTCGCAATGATTGTCAGAGAGCCGCCTTCTTCGATATTACGTGCTGCACCAAAGAAACGCTTTGGCCGTTGCAGCGCGTTTGCGTCCACACCACCAGTCAAAACTTTACCGGACGATGGCACGGTCGTGTTAAATGCACGGCCCAGCCGTGTGATAGAATCAAGCAAGATCACGACGTCACGCTTATGTTCGACAAGACGCTTGGCTTTCTCAATGACCATTTCGGACACAGCAACGTGACGCTCGGCTGGTTCATCAAACGTGGATGAAACAACTTCGCCTTTT
>Ga0115003_10000888_pt1 | contig 26701 bp, 25 predicted proteins | sample ArcticOcean_MG_C_7_FD_88736 | JGI IMG/M metagenome (GOLD analysis project Ga0115003, IMG submission 88736) | Marine microbial communities from western Arctic Ocean - ArcticOcean_MG_CB11_88 | ecosystem: Environmental > Aquatic > Marine > Oceanic | place: Arctic Ocean: Canada Basin | collected... | reverse complement strand
GGTGGATGTGGACCAAGACTTAATAAACCAAGAGAAGCTTCTTATTGGTTAAATAAAGCTGGTTCGCCAAAAGCTAAAGTTGAAGAAAAACCTCAAGGAAAAACTGTTCCATTTGCGAAAGCTTGGAATTAATTAAGAGGTTAATCTAAATTTAAAAGGGGGCATTTACTGCCCCCTTTTTTTAAAACTAAATTACAAATTATTGATATGAGTTTAGAATTAAAAAATGTTGTAAAAAAAGTAGGAATACAAACTCATATTCACCCAACAAATTTAAAATTAGAAAAAAATACTATTAATGTTTTATTAGGCTCTACGTTAGCTGGTAAAACAACCCTTATGCAAATTATGGCCGGGCTAGATAAACCTACATCAGGAGAAATCTGGTTTAATGAAAAAAATGTTACAGGAACTGAAGTTCAAAAAAGAAATTGTTCAATGGTTTACCAGCAGTTTATAAATTATCCTAATTTTACAGTTTTTGAAAATATTGCGTCACCTTTAAAAATTACAGGTGTTAATTCAGATGAAATCAAAGAAAGGGTAGGAAAAGTTGCTGAACTTTTAAAGTTATCTGCAATGTTGGAAAAAAAGCCTGATGAATTATCTGGTGGTCAGCAGCAAAGAACTGCTTTAGCCAGAGCACTAGTAAAAGATTCAGATTTAATATTATTAGATGAACCTTTAGCAAATTTAGATTTTAAACTTAGAGAAGAACTTAGAGAAGAGCTGCCTAAACTATTTGAAGATAGAGATTGTATCGTTGTTTATGCTACAACCGAACCTTTAGACGCATTAATGATAGGTGGTAATACAGCTACATTATTAGAGGGAAAAATAATTCAATACGGAAAAACTTTAGAAGTTTATAGTAAACCTGAAAATTTAAATTCAGCAAAAGTTTTTAGTGACCCACCAATGAATATTGCTGAAATAAATAAAAGTGGTGATACGTGCAAATTAACTGACAATAACGTTCAATGGAAATCAGCTGCAAAAATCAAAGACGGAACTTATAAAATAGGTATAAGACCTCATAATATCACAACATATAAAGAAGGAAATAATTCAGTTGAAATTAATGGAAAAGTTTTAATCTCTGAACTTAGTGGATCGGAGAGTTTAATTCATTTCACCAAAGGTAATCTAAACTGGGTTTCTTTGTCTAACGGTATTCAGCAAAAAAATATCGGGGAAGATACAAAATTGTATATGAATACTGATGAATTTTTATATTTTGATCAAAATAACAGACTGGTAAAGCATGGCTAAAGTTACTTTAAAAGATTTAAGCCATAGTTATTTAGAAAAACAAAATAGTGATATTGATTGGGCTTTAAGAGGAATTAATATTGATTGGAAGGACGGCGGAGCCTATGCATTATTAGGTCCGTCCGGTTGTGGCAAAACCACATTATTGAATATCATCTCTGGTTTATTAAAACCAACTAAGGGTGAAATATTATTTGACGACAATGATGTGACAAAACTGAACCCAGTAGAAAGGGATATTGCCCAAATATTTCAGTTTCCAGTCATTTACGACACAATGACTGTTTATGACAATCTTGCTTTTCCTTTAAAAAACAGAGGACTTTCAGAAAAAGAAATTGATACTAAAGTAAGAGAAATTGGAGAGATGTTAGAACTGACATCAACCTTTAAAAATAAAGCTTCCGGTTTAACAGCTGATGGAAAACAAAAAATCTCTTTAGGAAGAGGATTAGTAAGATCAGACGTGAATGTAATTATGTTTGACGAACCTTTGACAGTTATCGACCCTCATTTAAAATGGGTTTTAAGATCTAAATTAAAAGAATTACACCAAAAAATTAATCGTACTATGATTTATGTCACTCACGATCAAATTGAAGCACTAACTTTTGCAGACCAAGTTGTAGTAATGCACGAAGGTCAGATTGTTCAAACGGGAACACCAGTAGAATTATTTGAAAAGCCAAAGCACACTTTCGTTGGACATTTTATTGGTTCACCAGGTATGAACATACTTCCTTGTGAAATTAAAAATGGACAAATTAATTTTGAAGGAAAGATTTTGCCCAGCAATACGAGTATAAAAAAAAAAAATTTTAGCAAAACACAAATAGGTATAAGACCAGAATTTATTAATTTTTCTAATGAAGGAATACCGGTTAAAATAAAAAGAATTAGTGATACTGGAAGACATAAAATAATTGAGACTGAATGCAGTAGTGGAAGTATCAAAGTTTTAGCTAAAGCCTCCGCTCAAATACCAAGCGGTAGTGCACACCTTACATTTGATCAAAAATATACATACTTGTACGGGGATAACTGGATTATTGAATAATGAATAAAACACTCAATCAAAAAGCATGGTTTTTTGTTATTCCAGTATTCGTACTTGTAGCTTTTAATGCCGTAGTACCATTAATGACTGTTGTAAATTATTCTTTTCAAGAAACTTTTGGAAGCAATGTTTTTGCTTGGGAGGGAACTAGGTGGTTTAAAGAAATTTTACATTCTGAGAGATTTCACGCATCATTGGGTAGACAATTTATATTTACTTTTATTATTCTTTTAATACAGCTACCTTTAGGCATTGGTATTGCTTTAACTATGCCAAAAAAGGGATGGGGCGTTCCAGTTTGTTTGATCTTAATGTCTATGCCACTATTAATACCATGGAATGTAGTGGGCGCTATGTGGAACATCTTTGCTTTACCAGAAATTGGTTTTCTTGGAAATACATTAAATTCAATTGGTTTTGATTACAATTTTACACAACAAAGCGGTGATGCATGGTTTACAACTATATTAATGGATGTGTGGCATTGGACTTCTTTAGTTGTCTTGTTATCTTATGCAGGATTAAATTCCATACAGCCAGCTTATTACCAAGCTGCTGAGATAGACGGAGCTAGTAGATGGGATATTTTTAGATACATAGAGATTCCTAAAATGAAAAAAGTTTTAACATTAGCCATACTCTTAAGATTTATGGACAGTTTTATGATTTATACAGAGCCTTTTGTATTAACAGGTGGTGGACCTGGTAACGCAACAAATTTTTTATCTCTTGATTTGGTTAAAATGGCTTTAGGGCAGTTCGATTTAGGACCTGCAGCAGCAATGTCACTCATTTATTTTTTAATCGTACTTTTAGTGTGTTGGATTTTTTACAGCATAATGATGAAAGATGAAGGTAGAGTATGAAAAAGATAAAATGGTTAGTCCCTACAATCTATATAATATTTTTAATGCTGCCAATTTATTGGTTGTTAAATATGTCATTCAAAACAACAAGTGAAATTATCAATGTATATTCATTGTGGCCTCAAGAATTTACACTTGAAAACTATGTTACAATTTTTACTGATAGCACTTGGTATATGGGTTATGTAAATTCTATAACATATACAGTTTTCAACACTATAATTTCTGTATCCGCCGCTTTACCAGCAGCATATGCTTTTTCTAGATACAAGTTTTTAGGCGATAAACATTTATTTTTTTGGTTACTTACTAATAGAATGGCTCCACCAGCTGTTTTTGCACTACCTTTTTTTCAATTTTATTCTTCAGTAAATTTATTTGACACGCATATAGCAATAGCTTTGTCGCATTGTCTCTTTAATATTCCACTTGCAGTGTGGATATTAGAGGGTTTTATGTCTTCCGTCCCAAAGGAACTAGATGAAACCGCATATGTAGATGGCTATTCATTTGGAAGATTTTTCTTTAAAATATTTATTCCTACAATAGCTGCTGGAATAGGTATTACTATGTTTTTTTGTTTTATGTTTTCTTGGGTTGAATTACTACTTGCAAAAACTTTAACAGCAACGATAGCCAAACCAATTGCTGCAATAATGACAAGAACTTCAAGTACATCTGGTTACGAACTTGGTTTATTAGCAGCAGCTGGAAGTTTAACAATTATACCTGGAGCAGTTGTTATTTACTTTGTTAGGAATTATATAGCTAAAGGATTTGCGATGGGTAGAGTATGATATTTACAAAGCTACATGCGGCTGGATGGGAAAAAGTTGGACAGCCAAAAGAAAAAGGTCTTTTTGATTTCGATTTTATAACCTGGATGGCTTGGACTTGGCCAACAGCAACTTTTTTTGTTTTTATAGCGCTTAGTATTACAGTAATGTATTTCTGGGAAAAAAGAGTACCTGGCGGATCCCCAAGAAAAGGAATACTTGGCTTAGACACAACAAGAGGGGATAGGTTATTTGTGTCATTACTTGGTAGTGCTTTTATACATTTAGCATGGTTAGGTTTAGTTGGTAGCGTCTTGTGGATAGCTACAATTATTTGTGTTGCTTATTTTGTACTAGTATTTAAATACGTATAAATTATATGATTAAAGTAGGAATTAATGGATTTGGAAGAATAGGGCGATTAATTTTAAGAGCTCTATTTGAAAATTATAAAGGCAAGATACAAGTCGTTGGAATAAACGACCTAGGCTCTATCGAAGCCAATGCACATCTTATAAAGTATGACAGTACACATGGAACTTTAAGTCAAGATATTAAAAGAACTAATGAAGGCTTTCAAATAGGAGATCAAAATATTAAAGTATTTGCTGAAAGAGATCCCGCTAAATTACCTTGGGGTAAAATTGGTGCTGATGTTGTCTTAGAATGCACAGGCTTCTTTCTAGATAAAGCTTCAGCAGGAAAACACATAGAGGCAGGTGCTAAAAAAGTAATTATCTCTGCGCCAGCTAAAGAAGTTGACTTCACGGTTGTTCAAGGTGTTAACAGCAAAGAATTAAAAAAAGAACATGATATTATCTCGAATGGATCTTGCACTACCAACTGTTTAGCTCCAGTTGCAATGGTATTAGAAAATAACTTTGGAATTGAGTATGGTTATATGACGACTATTCATAGCTATACGGGTGACCAAAAATTATTAGATACACTTCACAAGGACCTTAGAAGAGCAAGAGCTTCTGGTGATGCAATGATACCAACTTCTACAGGAGCAGCTAAAGCAATGAGTTTAGTTTTACCAAGCTTAAAAGGTAAATTGGATGGAACTGCTATTAGAGTTCCTACTTCAAATGTTTCATTGATTGATTTAACTTTTGTACCAAATAAGGAAGTAACCACTGAAAGCATTAATGAAGCAATGACAAAAGCTTCACAAGGTCCTTTGAAAGGAATTTTAGCAGTTAATTCCGCTCCATTAGTTTCAAAAGATTTTAATCATAACCCGCACAGCTCAATTTTTGATCTAACTCAAACTCAAGTAATTAAAGGAAAATTTAGTAGAATTCTGTCTTGGTATGATAATGAATGGGGTTTTTCAAATAGAATGTGCGATACCGCAATTCAAATTGCTGGATTAATTTAGTTTTTATTCTTCTCAGCTTCTTTTATCAATTTTAAAGTATTTTTAGGCACCTCTGAGAAGTCACCATGAACTGATTTAATTTTAATAGTTTCAGTTTTCTTTTCTTTTTTTTTATTTTGAATTTCATCTACGGCTGATAAAATTTCATCAATACTGTAATTTTGTTCCATTATGAGCCAACTTTGTAAAGTCTAATCATGTTGGTCATACCTGCTTTACCAAAAGGTAGACCAGCGGTAATAACAACAAAATCATTTTTTTTTATAAATTTAATTTTTTTAATAATTTCTTTTGAGATTGACATCATATCTTTCCATCCATTAGCATCACGGCTATTAATAGATTGAACACCCCATAGTAGTGAAACTTGTCTACTTATATTTATGTTTGGTGAAATTGTTAAAATTTTAGCAGCAGGTCTCATAGCGGAAACTAATTTTGCAGATTTTCCAGTATTTGAAAAAACTATTATAGCTTTGACATCAGAATTATAGGCAATATCTTTTACTGAAAGAAGAATTGATTTAACAGGATCTTTACTAGCAATAACTGAGTTTTTAAAATCTTCAATGTGTTCTTTTTTATATTTTTCAGCTGATACTATTGTTTTTGCCATAGTTGAAACTGCTTGTGATGGAAATTTTCCAACCGCAGCTTCAGCCGATAACATAACTGTATCTGCTCCTTGAAAAATAGCAGTAGCTATATCATTAATTTCTGCCCTAGTTGCTGTATTATTTTCAATCATACTCTCTAACATCTGAGTTGCAACTATTACAGATTTAGAAAATTGCGAACATTTTTTTATTAAACTTAACTGAATTTTTGGAACTTCACTATGACCTACATCAATAGCTAAATCGCCTCTAGCTATCATAATTGAATCAGTAGCTTTAATTATTTTGATAATATTTTTTAAGGCATGTTTGTTCTCAATTTTTGAAATAATACCAACATCACTTTTAATAAGTTTTCTTGCTTCGTGAATAAGTTTTTCATTTTGAATGTAAGATAGAGCTATCCAGTTGCAACCAAGTTTGTTCGCTGTCTTAATATCTTTTTTATCTTTAGAAGTTAATTTATTAAATGCGATATCAATATTTTTTACATGAACACTTTTGTTACTTTTCATATAGCAATTTTGACTTTTACAAATTGTAGTTACAGAGCTACCAATCTTTTTGACTACAATAAATACGAATTTTCCATCATCAATTAATATTTTGTTACCTTTTTTTAATTTTTGTAGAATTTTTGGATAAGCAAAGGTAATTCTTTTATCATCCCCTAATATATTTTTATTATCAAAAATATATTTTTGATTAAACTTAATCTTTTGATTTACATTATTGATTTTACCCACCCGAAGTTTAACTCCCTGAAGATCTGCAATTAAAGAAATTTTTTTATTCGTATTTTTTTCAATTTTTCTAATTCTAGAAACAACTTTACTTATATCATTAGTGTTATGACTAAAATTTATTCTAAATGCATCAACACCCAATGCAACAAGTTGTTTTAACTTATATTCGTTATAAATTGCTGGACCTAGAGTTGCTATAATTTTGGCTTTTTTTTCCATTGAGTGATTTTTATGTTATACCACCTCTTGCCTCAAAAAAAAATATTTATGAAAAATTAATATGAGTAATAAAAAAATTGGAATTTTAACTAGCGGTGGAGATTGCGGAGGATTAAACGCTGCAATTAGATCTATCTTTTTTAGAGCTAAAAATAAGTACAATATGGATGTTTTTGGTATAAAATATGGAACAGCAGGACTGATGCAAAGACCAGTTAACGCTATACAATTAACCCATAAAACTTTTGAGGGCTATTTATTAAGACAAGGTGGAACTTTTCTAGGCTCTACTAATAAAGGTAATCCATTTAAATTTCCGACAAATGAAGGAACATTTATTGATCGATCAAAAGAAATTATAGAAGGATATCATCAGATGAAATTAGATGGATTAATTATCATTGGTGGAGATGGAAGTATGCAAATATTAAAAAAATTAGCTAAAGATGGAAATTTGAAGATAGTGGCTATTCCAAAAACAATCGATAATGACGTTGGAGCCACTGAAAGTTCTATTGGGTTTCATACCGCTGTAGATGTTGCGACCCAAGCCTTAGATAATCTTCAATCAACTGCTGCAAGTCATAGAAGGTCTATGATTTTAGAAGTGATGGGCAGGGATGCAGGACACATTGCATTAAATGCAGGTATAGCTGGGGGAGCAGATATTATTTTAATCCCAGAAATAAAATATTCAATAGATGGGATTATTAAAAAATTAAATTCTATGAAAAAACAAGACGTACAACACTCTTTAATCATCGTAGCTGAAGCTGTAAAAAAAGAAGATGGATCAAAAGTTTTACACAAATATATGGATGGAGAACAAAGATTAGGTGGAATAGGAGATTACATAGCTCAAGAATTAATGAAAAAAACTGATGCAGAATGTAGAGTAACTACATTGGGTCACGTCCAAAGAGGAGCTCCACCTACAGCTAGCGATAGAATTCTCGCTAGTGCTTTTGGAGTTTATGCGGTTGATTTAATTAACCAAAAAAAATTTGATCGTATGGTGGCATGGAAAGACAGAAAAGTTATAGATGTAGCACTTGATGAAGGAATAAGAACATATAAAAATGTCGAAAGAAAGGATTCATTAGTAGAAACCGCATTATCTTTAGGTATATATATAGGTGAGAATATTTAATTATGAGTAATAAAAATTTAAATTTAATAGCTAATAAACTTGTTAAAGCATTTCTTGAAAATAAGATTGTTGCCCCGATTCCTAGTCTCTACACCAAAAAACTTTCTGAGGCACAAAAATTGAGAAAACTTTGTGAAAGCAAGATCAAGAAACCGGTGATCGGTTTTAAGGCAGCTGGGACAGGGATAGCTGTTCTGAAAAAACTTAAAGAAAAAGAACCTTTTTATGCTTCGATTTACAAACATAACTTTTTGAAAAATAATAAGAGTGTTAAAATTAATAAATACACCATGGGTATCGAACTAGAAGTATGCTATTTAATAAAAAAATCTTTTTTTGATTTTAAGAAAGTAGTTACTAAAAAAAATATAAAGAATTATATAACTCATATGGCGCCGTGTATTGAAGTTGTAGGGTATAGACAAAGAAAAAAAGGCATTAGATCTCTCGGTGACTTATGTTCTGATTTTGGAGCTAATGTTAAATTTGTGATTGGACCCAAAAAAAAATATAAAAATATTAAAATTGAAAATCTAAAAACTAATATTTCTAATATTAATATTAATCATTCAGTAAACGGAAACACAAACACTGTTTATATTGATCCATTAAATTCTTTACGATTTGTTTTAGCTAATCTCAAGAAAGATAAAATTAAATTAAAAAATAATTTTTATGTATTTACAGGTTCTTCAGTGGGTGTAGTTCCTATTTTAGGAAAAGGTCTTTACACTGGTAAAATAGAAAAATTAGGGTCTGTTAAAGCAAAAATAGTTTAGTTTGATAATAAATACGCTAAAAAACTAATAAATATTATAGTTGCTGCAATTTTTATTTTTTTTATTATCAATTTCTTTTTCTCACTTTGCACTTTTCTTCTTGACAAAAAATATATGTTAGACGAGTCCTTACTTCTGAACTTCGGTCTAAGTGGTGATGGAATAGTCTTGTTCTGTATGTGTTTGAATTTTTTTGGGTTAATTTGTAACATTAAAAATATAAACCTCAGATTGAACTCCTTATCAACCCTTTTATTTACAACCTGCGTCAATTATGATACTGATTATCATTATCATTAAACTGTATATGACACTCATTATCAACTAATAAAAAAGGAAAAAAATTGAGAATATTAACTATTATTGTAGGTTTTTTAACTTTGTTTACTAATTCGGTATTTGCAATGGACCATGCTAACGAAGTGAATATTTTTAGCGCAAGACATTACGATTCAGATGTACAACTGTATAAAAAATTTACTGCAAAAACTGGAATAAAAGTAAATGTGGTATCAGGTAAAGATAAAGCTCTATTAAAAAGAATAAAAGAAGAAGGCAAAGATTCTAAAGCTGACCTTTATATAACGGCAGACGCAGGAAGATTAGGTGCGGCTCAAGCTAACGGATTACTACAAAAAGGCGCAAGTTCTTCAGTGGTTAAAAAAGCTGTATCATCGAATTTTAGAACTGCTTACTGGACGGGAATAGCTAAAAGAGCTCGTGTAATTTATTACGACCCTTCTAGAACTACACCTAACGCAAATATGAGTTATGAAGATTTAGCTGATTCTAAATTAAAAGGTAAAGTTGTTATCAGACAATCGAATAACGTTTACAATCAATCTTTAGTAGCTTCCTTAATTCAGAATAATGGTTCTAAGAAAACTGCTGAATGGGCTAAAGGTATAGTCTCTAATTTTGCTAGACCTGCTAAAGGAAATGACAGAGCTCAAATATTAGCAGTAGCAGCGGGTGAAGCTGATTACGCAGTAGCTAATACGTACTACATTGCTTTAATGCTATCGGGACAAAAAGGTCCAGAACAGCAAGCGGCTGCTAAAAAAGTTAAACCATTCTTTCCAAATCAAATGGGCAGAGGTACTCACATGAATATTAGTGGTGGTGGAATTTTAAAAAATGCTCCCAATAAAGCAAACGCAATTAAACTTCTTGAATTTCTGGTTACTCCAGAAGCCCAGAAGCATATAGTAAATAATACATTTGAGTATTCAATAATCGAAGGTGTTGAACCAAGTAAATTAATTACTCAATTTGGATTATCTTTTAAACAAGATCTTAAAACAAAAGTTTCTTCTTATTATAAAAAACAAGCAGAAGCCTTAAAAATCATGACAGAAGCAGGATGGAACTAAAAAACCAAATCTAACTTGTTAATAAATATATGAGGCGCACAATCAAAAAAGAAGTTGACTTAAACAAACTTAAAACAGGTTGTTCGCCTTGTTTAAATGAAGTAAATAAAATGCAACATAAAATATCAAATAGAAAAATTTCAGACATTAAGATACATGAAATAAAAAAAATTGTATCTTCCGTGTTTAAAAAAGACTAAGTTTGACGTCAAATTCTCTGGCTTAAATGCAAAGCTCATTGTCTCCAACGATAGCCGCTTTGGCCAGAGAGTATAAAGTATGTTTAAAAATATAAATTATTGGTATTTAAGTTCAATTATAGTTTCACTATTAGTGGCTTTGCCAATTTTGACAGTTTTTGCTAGTTTTTTTGGAACCACCAGCGAATATTATGAGCTTTTGAGAGGAACTTTTTTAATTACTTATATTTCAAATTCCATAATTATTTTATTTGGAGTTTTATTTCCGACTTTCATATTCGGAGTTTTATCAGCTTATTTTGTATCTTTTTATAATTTCCCAGGAGTTAATTTTTTTAAATGGGCTTTAATATTATCTTTTGCTGTTCCTGCTTATATATACGCCTATTCTTTAACTGCATTTTTTGAAAATTTTGGTTCTTTATTTGCTTTATTAAAATGGATTTTTGGTGAAGGAGACTACAACAAGTATATTCCTAAATTTGATGGAATGATGGGCGCAATTATTTCTATGTCTTTTTCTTTGTTTGGTTATGTATATGTTTTAACTAGAGCGTCTTTTTATCATCAATCACACAATTTAATTGAAGTAAGTAAAAACTTAGGTTTTTCTGCCAAAGAAAGCTTCTTTAAAATCATTCTTCCATCTGCCAGACCAGCTATTGTTGCAAGCTTATCATTAGTTGCCATGGAATGTTTGGCTGATTTTGGCACAGTATCATTTTTCAGCGTTTCAACGCTAACAACTGGTATTTACAATTCATGGTTATCTTACGACGATCTTAACACAGCTAATCAGCTATCTTTTATTCTATTACTCGTAATACTAACTTTGTTTTTTACTGAAAATTACTCTAGAGGTGGTGCCAAATATCACCAGCCTTCTAGAGGTTTTAGAAAAATCCCTAAAATTGATCTTCAAGGAACAAAATCGTTTTTCCCAATAGCATTTTGTTCTTTATTATTTTTTTTTAGTTTTATTTTTCCGACTACGCAAATGGCATACTGGTCATTTAAATTCCCAAAATATTTTCAAGATATCGATTTATTGAGTTTAAACTTAAATACCTTATTTCTTGTTCTTGTCGCAAGCCTTGTATTAATTTCATTTTCTTTTTTGATAAATTACGGAAATAGAGTATCTAAAAGTAAATTATTAAATTATTTAAGTTTATTTTCAATTTCTGGTTATGCAATACCAGGAATTATTTTAGCTGTTGCTTTTATAACTTTTTTTTCTTGGTTAAGTGAATTTTTAACCTTAAACTTTGGTTTTATAAGTATTAAAAGATTATTCATAGGATCAATACTAGGATTAGTCCTTGCTTATTTTATTAGATTTTACTCTCTTGCTTTTAATGGAATTAAATCAAGCTATTTAAAGATCAACCAATCTATTGATGAAAGTTCATACTTACTAGGGTACACAAAATTTAGAACATTTAGAAAAATTCATCTACCTTATTTAAAAGATAGTGTTTTTTTAATTAGTGTTTTAATTGCTTTGGAAATTATTAAAGAATTACCAATAACTTTAATATTAAGGCCATTTAATTTTGATACATTTGCTACTAAAGCTTATGGGTATGCATCTCAAGATTTATTAGAAGCAGCAGCTTTACCTTCATTATTTTTAATATTTTGGGCAGGCTTATTTATCTTTTTTACCTCAAAATATATACTTTCAGATAAATAGTATTATATTGATACTCAATGTATAATAATTTTTTAGAAATTCAAAATACTACTTTTGTTGCAAGTAAATTAAATAAAGTTTTAGATTTTAATCTTACGATAAAAAATGAAGGAGATATTATATGTTTACTTGGACCCTCAGGCATAGGAAAAACAACTATTTTAAGATCTATTGCTGGTTTACAAAACATACCTAAAGGTTCCATTTCTTTAAAAGGAAAAACACTATCTTCTGAAAATGAACATGTTGAGCCAGAAAAACGAAATATTGCTCTCTCATTTCAAGACAACAGTTTATTTCCTCATTATACAATTTTAGACAATATTAATTTTGGAGCAAAAAGAAATAGAAATTCTAAATATAATTTTGAAGCTAAAGAACTTATAAAAGTTTTACATTTAAATGGATTGGAAGAAAAATTTCCTCATCAAGTAAGTGCTGGTGAAGCTCAAAGAGTATCTCTAGCCAGATCTTTAATGTCCAAACCCGATCTTTTACTTTTAGATGAACCTTTTTCAAATATAGATGAAAGTTTAAAAGTAGAGCTACAATTAAATATAAAAAAAATACTTAAAACAAATAAGATAACAACAATAATGGTTACACACGATTCTTACGAAGCTTTTTATATGGCTGATTATTGTGGTATTATTTTAAGTCAAACAATGAAACAATATGATACTCCTTATAATATTCACCATTATCCCAATTCAATTGAAGTTGTTAATTTTTTAAATAAAGGAATTCTAGTTGACGCTAAAGTATTGGACGATAGCAGTGTTGAACATGAATGTTTGGGAATTATCAAAGGAGATTTTGTAAAAAAATATCCAAAAGGAACAGCTGTTAAACTTTTAGTTCAACCAGAGGATTTAGAACACGATGATAAAAGTAAACTTCAATTAAAAATTATTGATAGGAAATTTAGAGGTACGAACTTTATTTACACTTTGAAAACAAAAAATAATGATTTGATACCTGTTTTTGTTCACTCCCATCACATTCATCAACATGAAATTGAAGAAAATTTTGGTATCAAAACACCGATTTATATTGACCACTTGGTATGTTTTTAAGTAAAAGTATTAATAATTTAAATGCGCCCTTAGCTCAGTTGGATAGAGCATCGGTTTTCTAAACCGAGGGTCGGAGGTTCGAATCCTCCAGGGCGCACCAATTAAAATGGAAAATAAAAAAATATCAGCAGTAAATATATTAAAAGATATAATAAATCATTTAGATAAAGGTAGAAAAAGACAAATTCTTTTTGTAATTATATTATCGTTTTTTTCTTCTTTAGCTGAGTCAATTTCAATTGCCATGCTAATTCCTTTTGTAAGTTTCTTTGTAAGTCCAGAGTCCTATTTATTTAATAAATTATTTAGTACTTTTTTAAATTTTTACAGCATTACAAATAAAGAAGATATTTTAGCATTTGTATCACTTTTATTTATCTCCGCAGTTTTGTTAAGTGGTTTGATAAAAATATTATATATAAAAAATTCTCAACAGTTGAGCCAAGGTGTTACTAGTGATTTTAGAATTAAAATTTTTAAATTTTTAATAAACCAAAATTTTAGTTATTATTTTAATCATGGAGCAAATGAATTAATGAGTAATTTGTCTTTAAAAACAAGTTCTTTCACTACTATAATTAACGCATCAATAAATATTATCAATTCAATTTTGATATCAGTGGCTGTTTTAACTGTTTTGATCATCAATGAACCTTTTTACACTCCTATAATTGTTCTTTCTGTTATCTTATTTTTTTTAATAATTTTTAAATTAAAATCAAAATCTGTATTTAAGAAAGGTGAGAATGTTAACTTGAATCAAAATATCCTAATAGATATTTTTGAAAATACAGTAGGGTATCTTCAAGAAATAATTATATATAATTTAAAAAATTTTTATTCTAAGATATTTATTAAAGCTTCTAATGAAACCGCTAAATCAACAACTGAAATTAATACAATTGGAGCTTATCCACGAATTTTTTTAGAAACATTTGTTATTGTTTTCGTAGTTATATTTATTTATTTTTCAGATTTTTATGACAGACCGTTTGTTACTAATATTTCTTATTTAGCTATTTTAGCTTTTGGGGCACAAAAATTTTTACCTTTAATTAATAATATATATAAACTTTCAATAGATTTTAAAGGAGATGCTCCAATAGTTTTGAGTTTCTTGAAAATTCTTAAAAAAGAAAAAATAGAAAATATTGAAAATGTTATATACGAATCCTTAAAATTTAAAAAAAGCATAAAGTTAGAAAATATTTCATTTAAATATAATCAAGACTCTTTATATATTTTAAAAAATATTAATTTTGAAATTAACAAAGGTGATAAAATCGCAATCAAGGGAAATACAGGTTCTGGTAAAAGCACCTTAGTAAATATTATTTCTGGTTTGCTTGATGCCACCAGTGGCAAATTAATAGTAGATGAGAATATAATTAATTCAAATATCAAAAAAAAATGGCAAAAGAACATTTCTATTGTCCCGCAAGTAGTCTTCTTAAATGATGCATCTATTTTGGAAAATATTGCTATAGGAATTAGCTTAGCCGACATCGATCCAGAAAGAGTAAAATTATCTGCAAAACTAGCTAACATAGATAAACTAATTGAAAAATTACCTCACAAATATAATGAAAAAGTTGGTGAAAAGGGTATTAGACTTTCAGGAGGGGAAAGACAAAGAATTGGTATTGCAAGAGCATTTTATAGAAATACGAATTTGATAATTCTAGATGAACCCACGAACTCGTTAGATGTGGGTACTGAAAATCAGATTCTTGAAGCTATAACCAAGTACAGTAAAGAAATTACCGTCATAATGATTTCACATAGCAATAATGCTTTAAAATATTTTGATAAAGTAATTGACCTTGATAAAATAAAGAATAATGAAAAAATATAACATAGCAACAATTGCAGGTGACGGTATTGGAAAAGAAATTGTTCCTGAAAGTATTAAAGTATTAAATGAAGTTGCAAAAAAACATCAATTTAAAATACAATTTGATCAATTTGATTTTTCATCGTGTGATTATTATGAAAAACATGGAAAAATGTTACCGAATGATTGGAAGGAATTAATTGGAAAACACGATGCTATTTTTTTCGGTGCTGTAGGTGACCCATCAAAAGTTCCAGATCACATTAGTTTATGGGGTTCGTTATTGAAATTTAGAAGAGAATTTGATCAATATATTAATTTAAGACCTGTAAAATTATTTGAAGGTGTGCCATGTCCTTTAGCCAACAAAAAGCCAGGCGATATAGACATGTTAATTGTTAGAGAAAATACAGAAGGTGAGTACTCTTCTGTTGGAGGAAGAATGTATAAAAATTCTGATAGAGAAATTGCAATACAAGAAACAATTATGTCCAGATTCGGCGTAGATCGAGTTCAAAAATTTGCTTTTGAACTTGCTCAATCAAGAAAAAGAAAAAAATTAACAAATGCCACAAAATCAAATGGAATTGCTATAACAATGCCTTTTTGGGATGAGAGATTTGAAATACAAAAAAAAAAATTTCCAGAAATTGAAACTGATCAATTTCACATAGATATTTTAACAGCAAGATTTGTTCTGACTCCAGAATGGTTTGACGTGGTGGTTGCTTCAAATTTATTTGGGGATATTTTATCAGATCTAGGACCAGCCTGCACTGGAACTATAGGAATTGCTCCCTCAGGAAATATTAATCCTGAAAGAAGATTTCCATCTCTTTTCGAACCAGTTCATGGCTCCGCACCTGATATAGCAGGAAAAGGGATAGCTAATCCAATAGGACAAATATGGTCAGGAGCAATGATGCTTAGTCATTTAGGGGAAAAAGAGGCATCTAATTCAATTATTAAATCTATTGAGAAAACTTTATCTGTTAAAAAAAATAGAACCAAAGATTTAGATGGTGACTCCAATACAGTTCAATGTGCTAAAGCTATACAAGACAATTTATCTTAAATTTATGAAAATGAACTCAATAAATGATTCTTTCCTGAATTATTGTGAGAAAAATAATTATGAAAAAAATCAACATCAATTACAAACACTTGATTTACTTATAAATTTTGTAACTCCAAAAAAAAATTTACTTAATTTTTTATTTAAGCCAAAGCATAAATTATGTTTTTATCTTTCTGGAAGTGTAGGGGTTGGTAAAACAATGATTTTGAATTTTATCTATGATTCTTTAAATTTCCCCAGAAAAAAAATACATTTTAATGAGTTTATGATTAATTTTCATGACCATTGCCATAAAATGAAAAATAAAAGTAAAGAAAATTTACTGCTTGTTTTTGTAAAAGATTTAAAAAAATATAGATTAATTTATTTAGATGAATTTCAAGTAACAAATATCGTTGACGCAATGATATTAGGTAAATTATTTGAAACAATATTTAGTGAAAATATAAAAATAATTTTAACAAGCAACACTAAACTCGAAGATTTATACCGGGATGGACTTCAGAGAGAGCAATTTTTGCCATTCATATCTATTATAAAGAAAAATTGTATCCAAAAAGAACTTGTATTAGAAGATGATTATAGAAAATTAGGATCAAACAAACTTCAAAGAACCTTCTATCCGATCAATAAAAAAAATATATTTCAAGTAAATCAATTATTTAGAGAACTAACTAAAAATAAAAAAAAAACACAAATTAAATTATATATTAAAGGTAGAAATTTTATAATTTCCAATTTTTTTGAAGATGTAGCTAGATTTGACTTTAAACAACTATGTGATGTCAAAGTTGGAGCAGAGGATTATTTAGAAATAGCAAAATATTGTCAATTTATTGTGATCGATAATATACCTAAATTTAATAATGAAAATTCCGATCAACAAAATAGATTTATTACTTTGATTGACATTTTATACGAAAAAAAAATTCCCCTAATTGTATCGGTTGTATCAAATCTTAATAATTTAGGATCTGCACATAGCCTAGAAAAATCATTTAAAAGAACAATCAGCAGACTTTATGAACTAACTTCATCGGATATAAATATCTAACTTATTTATCCAATGCCTTTAGTTTTTTTCAACAATTTGGAGAGTGAATCAAACCATTCAATTTCTTTTCCAGATTGAGGTAGTATCTCTCCGCATTCAATCATTTGTTCTGGTTTTAATTCTAATAAATATACCCAAATATTATCTTTTTTTATTTCAGAGTTTTTTGCTATTGCGTCTTTTTTTTTATTAAAATTTATATTTGAAAATTAAACGTTATAGGTTGGCATTATCAATTAGAGAATGATTTTTCTATTAAATATTCTAAAAATTAAGTTGTAATTACATATATCTAGCAAGTATATAGAAAATTTACAATATATAGTATTTCATCAAGTTGAAATAGCAACCTATTTGAAACATAATAAGCATGTTTTGAAATTAATATTTCAAAAATATTGTTAACAATAATAAAAAGAGGAAATCATATATATGTTCAAATCAATTAAAAGTTTGATAATTGTAGGATTGGCTTCATTAACTTTAGTTGCGTGCTCGCAACAAGGTGGTGGTGCAGGTTCTAAAAAATCAAAAACTTTAGACAACACAAAAAAAGCTGGTTTTGTAAAATGTGGAGTTTCACAAGGACTTCCTGGGTTTTCAAATGCTGATGCATCTGGAAATTGGACTGGTATAGACGTAGATGTATGTAGAGCTGTTGCAGCGGCTGTTTTAGGCGATGCAGACAAAGTTAAATATACTCCACTAAGTGCAAAAGAAAGATTCACAGCATTGACTTCAGGTGAAATAGATATTCTTTCTAGAAACACTACTTGGACTCTATCAAGAGACGCTGACATTGGCTTAACTTTTGTTGGAGTAAACTTCTATGACGGACAAGGTTTCATGGTAAGAAAAAACTCTGGAATTAATTCAGTTAAAGATTTCAAATCTGGTATTTCTGCTTGTACTAACACAGGAACTACTACTGAGTTGAACATGAGGGACTTCTTTAATTCTAACAATATAAGTTATGAACCAATCGCTTTTGAAAAAGCTGATGAAGTTGTACAAGCTTATGATGCTGGAAGATGTGATACTTATACTACTGATAAATCAGGATTAGCTGCTCAAAGAACAAAAATGAGCAACCCTGATGATCATAAAGTATTACCAGAAACAATCTCAAAAGAACCACTTGGACCAGTTGTACGTCAAGGCGATGCAGTTTGGGAAGACATTGTTAGATGGTCTTTAAATATTATGATCGAAGCTGAAGAATATGGTGTTAATTCATCAAATGCTTCAAGCCTAAAAGATTCAGAAAACCCACAAATCAAAAGATTGGTAGGTTCTGAAGGAGAATTGGGCTCTGCGTTCGGCTTAGATAATGAATGGAGCTTAAGAATTATTGAACAAGTTGGTAATTACGGTGAAATCTATGAAAAACACATAGCTAGCACTGGAATTATGCCCGATAGAGGTCCAAACGAACTTTGGACTAAAGGCGGTATACTTTACGTAGCGCCAGCAAGGTAATTGTTAAATTAAATTTAAAAGGGCTGGATTTTTCTAGCCCTTTTTTTTATGCTCTTATTGTATGAATTTTAAAAATCCCAAAACATTAATTCCTCAAATAATAACTGTAGTATCGCTAGTTTCAATTATTTCTTATTTTGCTTTTAATGCTCAAGTTAATATGGGCAATCGAGGTATTTCTTTTGGATATGGTTTTTTAAGTCAGGAAGCTTCTTTTGATATTGGATTTTCATTAATTGATTACGACGGTTCAATGTCTTACGCCAGGGCGTTTCTAGTTGGTCTTCTAAACACTTTGCTTGTTTCTATCATAGGTATATTTTTTGCAACACTTATAGGTGTTACTGTTGGCATAGGAAGACTTTCAACAAATTATTTAATTGCAAAAGCAGCAGAAGTTTATGTAGAAATTTTTAGAAATATTCCTTTATTGCTTCAACTTTTTTTTTGGTATTACGCTGCTTTAAGAGCTCTCCCATTACCTCAAGATGCGATTAATATTTTTGATGTTTCATATTTAACAGTAAAAGGCTGGTACGTACCCAAATTTCTATGGACAAACTTTTCAGTTTTTTTATCTTCAATTTTAGCATCAATAATTGCAATAATTTTTGTTGCTAAGTATGCAAAAAAACAACGTGAAGATATAGGAAAACATGTTCCTACTTTTACTATCTCATTTGGAATACTAATACTTTTTCCACTCCTAACCTTTTTAGTAGGGGGTGTAACATTAAATTTTCAAGTACCAGTTTTATCTCAAATGTCTACTACCATTTTTAATTTTAAAGGCGGTGTTAGTATAATTCCTGAATTAATTTCGCTAGCTATAGCTTTATCAATGTACACTGCTACTTTTATAGCAGAAAATGTGAGAGCAGGAATTTTAGGTGTTACAAAAGGGCAAAAAGAAGCTGCTGCATCAATAGGGCTTACTAAAGGACAAATATTAAAATTAGTTGTAATGCCACAAGCTTTAAGAATAATTATTCCACCAACAACTAATCAGTACTTAAACTTAACTAAAAATTCTTCATTGGCTGCTGCTATTGCGTACCCTGATATCGTTCTAGTATTTGCAGGAACGGCTTTAATGCAAACAGGAAGGGCCGTTGAAATTATAAGTATTACAATGGGCACATATCTTTTTATTAGTCTTTGTATTTCAACATTTATGAATTGGTATAACAAAAGTGTAGCTATAAAAGAAAAATAATGAATAATTTTAGAATATTAAAACCCAATAAAGAAAATTTAAATTTATTTATTTCATTAGGTGTTTTTTTTGTAATTTTTTCTTTTGTAGATATTTTAGTAAATACTTTTTTAAATTTTAATATAACCGGAGCATTTCCTGGCTTAATTAGCTATTTCTCACCTTTGTTAATTGGCGGTTTTGGTCTTCATCTCATCAGAATTGAATATAGTGGTAATAAATATTTAGATAAAGTTAATAAAAACTTAAACTCAAGTAATTTTAATGCTTTTTTGTCTCTCATAATTATATTCATTTTAATAAAATATGTTCCACCTATATTAAATTGGTTCTTTTTTGATGCTGATTTTGCGGGATCTACCAAACAAGACTGTACTAGTGGTGGTGCTTGTTGGGTTTTTGTAAAGGTGTGGATTAAAAGATTTATGTACGGAATGTATCCTGATACAGAGCAGTGGAGAATAAATATTGCTTTTTTAATTCTTTTTCTTTCAATTGGATTAATTTTTGCTTTACCCCAAAAATTTAAAAAATATATAATTTTATACCTTCTTTTTATTTACCCAATAATTGCCTTAAATCTTATATCTGGAGGAATCTTTGGGCTAAAATGGATAGAAACAGGAGCGTGGGGTGGTTTGTCTTTGACACTTATTGTCTCCGCATTTGCATTAATATTTTGTTTTCCAGTAGGCATGTTTTTAGCCATGGGTAGAAGGTCAGAATTGCCAGCTATAAAATACTGTTCAATAGGTTTTATTGAGTTATGGAGAGGAGTTCCATTAATAACTGTTTTATTTATGTCAGCTGTAATGTTTCCAATGTTTTTACCAGACGGTACATTTATGGATAAATTAATGAGAGTAATTATTGCAATAACTTTATTTGAAGCAGCGTATATGGCGGAAGTAATAAGAGGAGGTCTACAGGCTCTTCCTAGAGGCCAGTATGATGCAGCAAAATCACTCGGGATGGGTTATTGGAGACTCCATTTTCTTGTAATATTACCTCAAGCATTAAAATTAGTAATCCCTGGAATTGCCAATACCTTTTTAGCCCTTGTTAAAGACACTCCTTTAATATTCGTAGTAGGGTTGCTAGAATTAGCAGGTATGATAGGTTTAGCAAAAACTAATCCTAAATGGCTTGGAATGGCAGCAGAAGGATATGTGTTCGCGGGATTAGTTTTTTGGATTATTTGTTATTCTATGAGTAGATATAGTCAAAATTTAGAAAAAAAATTAAGCACTGAAAGATAAAATGTCAAACATAATAGAACTTAAAAACGTTAATAAATGGTTTGATAAATTTCAAGTATTAAAAGATATAAATCTTACGGTTAAGCAAAAAGAAAAAATTGTAGTTTGTGGTCCATCTGGATCTGGCAAATCTACACTAATAAGATGTGTCAACAGATTAGAGGAGCATCAAGAGGGACAAATAGTAGTTGATGGAAATGAAATTTCAGAAAATACAAAAAATATTGAGAATACAAGAGCCGAAGTTGGAATGGTATTTCAACAATTTAATTTATTTCCACATTTATCAATTTTAGATAACTGCACACTTGCTCCAATTTGGGTGAGAAAACTTCCTAAGAAAAAAGCAGAGGAAGTTGCTATGGCAAATTTAAAAAGAGTTCAAATTGATGATCAAGCATTAAAATTTCCAGGTCAACTTTCAGGAGGTCAACAACAGAGAGCTGCTATAGCTCGTGCTCTGTGTATGGAACCTAAGATTATGTTATTTGACGAACCTACATCTGCCTTGGATCCTGAGATGATTAAAGAAGTTTTAGATGTGATGGTTGATTTAGCTAAAGGCGGAATGACCATGATTGTGGTTACACATGAAATGGGTTTTGCCAAAGAAGTTGCTGACAATATGATTTTTATGGATGAAGGGCGAATTGTTGAAAAAGCTAAAACAAAAGATTTTTTTGACAATCCTAAATCAGATAGAACAAAACTTTTCTTAAGCCAAATACTATAACCAGTGTGGAATTGGCAAATTTTTACTCTTTAAAAATTCTTTATTAAAAATTTTACTAGCATATCGTTTTCCATGATCACATAGGATTGTTACTATATTTTTGCCAGGTCCAATTTTTTTACCTAACTTTATCGCTCCTGCTATATTAATCCCAGATGAACCACCTAAAATAATTTTTTGCTTATCAATTAAATCGTAAATTAAATTCAAAGCTTCAATATCATCTGTTTGGAAAGCATCATCTATCAAAGCTTTTTCAAAATTTTTAGTAATTCTAGCTGTGCCAATCCCTTCAGTGATAGAGCTTCCTGTATTTTCCAATTTATCATTTTTTATATAAGAGTATAAAGAAGAGCCCATTGGATCAGACAAAGCTATTTTGATATTTTTATTTTTACTTTTCAAACCTATGGAGACTCCAGAAAGGGTTCCACCCGTACCAACAGCGCATGTAAAAGCATCGACTTTACCAGCCGTCTGACTCCAAATTTCTTCAGCTGTAGTTTTGATATGTGCCTCTGTGTTAATTACATTATCAAATTGATTTGCCCAAAAAACCCCATTTGAGTTAATTTTATTTAAATCTTCAGCAATTTTTTTTGATTGTTTAATATAATTATTTGGATTTGAGTAGGGTACGGCATCTACTTCAATTAATTCCGCACCTAATCTTTTCAAAGTATTTTTTTTTTCAATAGATTGTGTTTTTGGTATAACAATTTTTAAGTTTAATCCATATTCTTTACAAACAACTGCTAATCCAATTCCTGTATTGCCCGCAGTTCCCTCTACAATCGTCCCACCTTTTGTAATTAATTTTTTTTTAATTGCATCTTCCACTATAAAAAGTGCAGCCCTATCTTTTACAGACTCACCAGGATTGAAATATTCAGCCTTTCCATAAATATTACATCCGGTCAATTCCGAGGCTTGTTTTAATTTAATTAATGGTGTATTTCCAATTTGAGATAAAACATTGTTATTATCCATAATATTAAATATATGAAAAAAATTGCCCTTTCAATTATAATTTTGTTATCCTTAAGCTTTAAAGCAATAGGACACACAGAGCATTATGCTGAATTCAACTACCTTGAATATGAATTATTTAGAAATGATAAATTAATAGGTTATCATAAATATGAATTTGAAAGGGAAAACGAAATTTTATCTATAAAAAGCAAGGTTAATTTTAAAATTTCAAAACTTGGCGTTGATATTTATAAATATCTTGCTGAAAGTGAAGAAACTTATAAAAATAACGAGTTTTTAAAATTTTCTTCAAAAACCAATCAAAATAAAAAAGAAAAATATGTAAATATTATTATTAATTCAGATAATAATTCTCTGACTATTGATGGGTCTTCATATAAGGGTAAAGCAAACAAGGATGCCATAGTAGGAACTTGGTGGAATCACGAAATTGTTAAAACTAAAGCTCAGATAAGCGCTATATCAGGGAGAATTATAAAGCAAACAGTAACTTTTGTTGGTAAAGAGAGAGTAAAAGTAGGAAATAAAACTTTTGACGCTTTACATTTTAATTTTAAATCCTCTGACGAGACATTGCCTGATAGTAAAAAACTAAATACAGATATTTGGTATGACGAAAAAACTCTTTTGTGGATTAAGGCTGCTTTTAATAAAAAAGGTTTTTGGGAATATAGAATAAAATCTTACAATTAAATGATTTTGGGCACGATTTTTCTTAATCTTGTCAAGACTATTTTCCTTTTTTTTTCTTATTATTTAGCAAAAATACCTCATTTCTTTTCATTAATAATTTTTTTTTTAGTATTGCCAAAAACTAAAATTTAGGGTTCTATAATTAAAAAAAGGGAGTTTCATGGAAGAAAATTTTAACGTTCATTTAGGAAAAAAACTAAGAATACGAAGGTTATCTTTAGGTCTTACGCAAACAAAAGTAGCTCAAGCTATTAACGTCACATTTCAACAAATTCAAAAATATGAAAAAGGAACAAATGGAGTAAGCTCCAATAGATTGATGCAACTTTCTCAATTTTTAAAAGTTCCAATCATTTATTTTTTTGAAGATTACAAGGAATTTAAAGACGTGATGCCTGGCGAAAGCACTAATGATGATTTAAATTATTCATTTTTAAGTAGAACATTTGTGTCTCTACCTAAATTACAAAAAGAAAAAATTCTTCAAATACTAAACAGCACAATAAAATTTGAAAAAGTAGGATAGTTAATTTATGGCTCCTCGGGCAGGACTCGAACCTGCGACCAATTGATTAACAGTCAACTGCTCTACCAACTGAGCTACCGAGGAATAAATTTATTTAATATATTAAATTTAACTTAAATCAATATTAAAATATTTTGAACTAAATCATTTTTTTCTCTATATTTTTAATAGATTCTAGACTATTAATGATTTTTCTTATAATTTTCACATTAAATAAAAATGAAAAATACTTACAGGCCAGATATTGATGCATTAAGAGGTGTCTCTATAATTTTTGTAGTTCTCTACCACGCAAAATTTAAAATCTTAGGATCAGAATTGTTTTCCGGTGGGTTTATAGGGGTAGATATTTTTTTTATAATAACCGGTTTTTTGATTACTAAAATATTATTAAATGAATTTGAAGAAAAAAAAATAATAAATATTGTAGACTTCTATAAAAGGAGAATTAAAAGATTAATTCCTGTATTAGTCGTGGCAATTTTAATTGCTACAATTACTTCTTACTTTGTTCTAGACCCAATAAAATTGAAAGAATTTTCAGTATCTGCGTTTTCTTCATTGATTTTTATTGCAAATGCATATTTTCATTATTTTGGTAATTTTTACGGAGCGGATGGAGACATACTTAGAAAGCCACTTATAAATCTTTGGTCACTAGGTGTCGAGGAGCAATTTTATATTTTCTATCCATTATTCTTAATAATAATTTTGAAATATTTAAGAAACTTTTTATTACCTTTTCTATTGTTAGGTTTTTTCTCTAGTTTATTGTTAGCACAATACGCTTCAACGCATCATATTATGTTCAATTTTTATATGCTGCCTACTAGAGCGTGGGAGATAATTAGTGGCTCAATAATTGCTTACCTTCTTTTATACGATAAAATAAATTTAAATTTAAATAAGATAATTAAAAATATTTTGTATCTAATTAGTCTTATTGTAATATTTTTAAGTTTAATTTTATTTAATATTAATACAGTTAAACATCCTTCTATAATAACCTTTATCCCATTACTGGCTGCTGCATTGATTATTATTATAGGTGATAAAGAAAAAAATTTTTATTTATTTAACTTATTTACAAATAAAATTTTCATTTTTTTTGGTAAAATTTCTTATTCCTTATATTTGTGGCACTATCTTTTCTTCTCTATTCTAAGAAATTCATTTTTCGAGGAGACCTTTTTTTCAAATATTTTTATAATTTTTTTTTCTATATTTATTTCTTTTTTTTCATATAAATTTATTGAAAATAGACATAGAAATAAATCAATACCTTTTAAAACAACAATTAAGTTCATCTGCATTTTTCTATTTCCAATATTAATCATAAATTCTTATTATTTATTTAATAAAGATATTCTTAAAAAATACTACACTGTTGACAGTATAAATTTATCAGAATGGCCTGATACGAAAAATATTTTATCATACATAGATAATAATAATAAAAAAAAATTTCCTCTAAATAAAAAAATAAATGTTTTAATCATTGGCAATTGTCACGCTGAAGATATTTTTGTTGCTTTAGATTTAAATAAAGAAAAATTTCCTAAATATAACTTTATCAAGCACCGACATATAGAGATTTTTAGATTCGCGAAGATTTTTGAAATCGATAAAAAAAAAAATCTTTATACAGATGCTAATTTAGATTTATATAAAAACGCAGATATAATATTAATTTCCACTAAATGGAGAGATGAAGATTTAGCTATTTTGAATAAAATATTTCTTGGAACAAAAAAAAATAATAAAAAAATTGTAGTTTTTGGAAACTACCCACAATTTAATTATACAGAGCAAAAACATAGGTTCACTAAAATTTATTTAACTAATTACAAAAAAGAGATATTAAAGAAGAAAACTTCATTACTAACAAATATAGAGATTTTAAAATTAGAAAAAAAATATTATTCTCAATATCTTCAAAATGAAGAAATTTTTAAAAAAAATATTTTTTTGAAAAACTTTACAAAAAAAAATAATGTAAAATATATTGATACTACTAATTTTACTTGTAACAATATTACTAAAACTTGTAAATTTAGAATAGAATCATCTAAAGATGAAATTTATCGTGATTATGGTCGTCACTCTTTTACAGGACTAAGATTTCTAGGTGATATTTTGCATAAACAGAAATTTTTAAATTTCTCAAACTAACCAATGAATAAAAGCAATTTGTAATAATATTTTGAATTTCTATTCAATTTATTAAATTTATTGATTTTGGAGGCCACGTCCAGAATCGAACTGGAATAAAAGGATTTGCAATCCTCCACGTAACCATTCCGCCACGTGGCCAATTTGTCTCTGATGTTCAATAAGCACATACTTACTAGAGTTTATACCATCAGACATTATTTAATCAATGATGAGTATGCTGAAAAAAACTAGTGCCAATGTCCCAGGAATGTCCCAGGAGTGACCCAGGAAATCTTTTTTGATGACAGAGTTATTGATAAACTTTATCGTATAAAATCAAAAACTATAATATATTTAATTAGTTATGGGATTAAAAAGAAATTCAAAAGGAGAGCTGGCAGAAGTTACTCCACTTAGAACCCGAAAAGGAAGCATTTACATCAAAGGGTCAAATGAAAAATTTAAAATTAG
>Ga0115003_10000887_pt1 | contig 26755 bp, 15 predicted proteins | sample ArcticOcean_MG_C_7_FD_88736 | JGI IMG/M metagenome (GOLD analysis project Ga0115003, IMG submission 88736) | Marine microbial communities from western Arctic Ocean - ArcticOcean_MG_CB11_88 | ecosystem: Environmental > Aquatic > Marine > Oceanic | place: Arctic Ocean: Canada Basin | collected... | reverse complement strand
TGCCTTTCGAAGAACTGGCACAGCATTTCCGTTCAGCCGATTTGGTCGTCTATCCATCGTACTACGAAGGCCAAGGGCTGATTCCTTTGGAAGCACTTGCCAGCGGCACACCTGTGGTCACCGTCAATCAAGCACCGCTTACCGAAATGATCGATGAGACGGTGGGTGAACTGTTCACAACCGGTGACTCAAGCGACTTGGCCAAAGCCGTTTGCCGCTCCTTGAACGACCCTGAAGGGCGCACTAAGCAAGCAGAACGTGGTCGAGAACGGGTCTTATCAACATACACCTATGAACACAATGCTGAGGCTTACGAAGCAATCTATTCATCGCTCATATCCAAAACGGTCTAACGCCCTTGTCTAAAGCGAACCTCCAAAGCGAAGCAGAGGAACCGCCTTTCATGGCAGAGGATGCAATCCTGATTCAACCCGTGCCGTTTAGTGAATCTCCAGAAGCGGCAAAGACCGCAAAAGAGCTCAACATGGCAGCGGGAGCGACCGTGGCAATTTCCATCATGGCACTGCTCCTTGCAGCGCTTTGGGGCTCTTCTATCGCCAATGGGATCAACCCAGCAGAAGCCCCTGAAAACCTGCCCGGTGATCAAGTCTACTTCGCTTGGGATGAGCCAGAATACATGCCTCGGCATGAGGAATGCATCGACACCGAGAACGGGCAAGATCCCGGCTACGAAGGCTACGGCATTGGCTATGAACCAAGCCTGTCAATCGACAAGCAAGGCAACCTCTTCGTGACCGCTCACAAAGATTTGGCATGGGGCGGCGAAGGCGCTCCAGTCTACCCAATTGCTGGAGGCGAAGCAGGCTTGTGGTATGCTTGCAGCGATGGAGACAGCACCTCATGGGATTACTGGGCCTCTTGGTTCTGGATCTCAAATGATGGCGGTAAAACATGGGGCCATGGAGACAATTTTGAACCAACACCAGGTTCAATGCTGAGTTCTCTTGTGGGAAGCGTCACAGGCTCAGGATCAGAATGCCTCGGTGACGAAGGGGACATTGCTGTGGATGCCAACGATGTCGTGTACTTCCTTGACACAACACTTGAAGACAACTGGTGGCACATGTTCGAAGATGGTGGCAACACCTACATTTCTCCAACCGTTTGCGAACGCATGCAAACAATGGCTGCCGATGACCGGCCTTGGGTCGCAGCACAAGGCGATGGTATCATCCATTACCTTGGCAACTCAGGAGCATCACCCCCTGAATGCACCGGTGACACTGGCCGATACTGGTACTACCATTCTGAAACTGGTCGAGCCCCCTATTCACAATGCTACGCCATGCCGGGTGGTTGGTCAACCATCTCGAGCCAGAACGACGGTCCCTACGTGTTTGTGGCACAAGAAGACGCAGACACGAACACTGGCGTTGTCCAAGTTCGAGTCAGTCCAGATTATGGTCGTGGCACAGGACCTGGCCCAAGCGATGGCACTTGGGAAGCACCCGTTGCCGTTGGTCCTCGCGAGGGCAACTGTCCAGAAGGCTATCCAGTGGTCAACAACAACGAAGGTGGTATGGTGGTCGTAGCATGGGCTGATTGTCCTAATGGAAACACAGGCGCTTGGGAGTTGAGGATTGCAGTTTCATACGACAATGGCACCGCTTGGTCGAGCTGGAATGCAACCGCCTTCGACCGTGGAATTCAGATGTATCCTTTTGTCTCAATCTCTGAAGACCAAGTGGTCAGTGTGGCTTTCTACGGATTAGATTATGGCCAAAACAATTCCGAAGACGGCTACGTGGCTGGAAAGGATTGGTACCTCTATGCAGGCGCTCTTCATCATCCAATGGAAGGCGATGTTTGGGATTTCAGAATCGTTGATCCCACGCCGCTGCACACCGTGACGGACTACGAAGAAAGCAGCGGCGATACACACGCACTGCACGATTTCTTTGAAACGGTCATGTCACCAGATGGCTCGTGGGTTGGTATTGCCTATCAAGAAAATATCGGCTTGCATCCCTTCGAAGAGAACGAAGAGCAACGGTACATCAAATTCGTCCGAGGCGATATTTCATTGCAGCACAGCGTTGTGAACGCTGACACCGAGGCTGGCATGAGCATGCCCTTCTTTTCTGCTGATGAACTGATTCTTGCAGATCGGTACCTGAATTAATTCCCAAACGGCGGTCACCCTTAGGTTGTCCAAATGACGGGTAGTGTTCATTAGCACACCACCTGTTGGGCAACCATGCTCGCAAAGCGTGTGCTTGCCCTCTGGCTCGCGGCGCTTTTGATTTGCACCCTCCCACCTGCCCTTGCAGACAACGATATTCAGAGCGCTACGCCCCTCACTGATGGCGTTACTTCGAGCGGGTATGTCTGCGATCCCGATTGTGATGCAGGCAACGATCAAACTGATTTTTGGAAGGTCGAAGCACGCAAAGGGGATATCGTACAAATCTCATTCTCAGGAACCATGAATGGTGCTGCTTGGTGGTGCCCAGGTGATGGTTGGGAGGGCAGGTTTTCGCTCCTCAACGCCCAAGGTGGACCCATTGTCGATGCCGCTGTTAACGATGGCGCTGCCTCGAAAATACTCTCGACCACGGTTGCGACTCAAAGTTATGTCTATGTCAAAGTGAAGGCTGATGATTCCTGGTGCAACGACGGGTTTGACTACACGCTGACGACTTCAATCGACAAAACGAGCAGGGACACCGATGAGGATGGCTTTGTTGACAACGATGACGATTGCGATGCAACCGTCGGCGCATCGACCAACGATCGGAAAGGCTGCATCGATTCAGATGGCGATGGCTGGTCTGATCCAGAACCTGGATGGCTTGCACAAAATGGAGCAGATGCCTTCATGCTCGAACCAACCCAGTGGCTTGACAGCGACAACGACAACTTTGGCGACAACCTTGACGGGTACCAAGGTGACCATTGCCCTTACCGTCGTGGCTACTCACTCATGGATCGCTATGGATGCCTTGATTCGGATGGCGATGGTTACTCCGATGCAGACCCTGGTGGCCTTGATGGAGTGACAGCGTGGTACGCTCACCCTACTGGTTCGGGCGATTCATTCCCATTCGACGATACTCAATGGAGTGACACGGATGCTGATGGTTATGGGGATAACTGGGCAAATGAATCTTGGAACCTTACGAGGGAAGAGTGGGGTATTGGCTCCTTCCTCCTCTCGGCTACAACTCCTGATGCTTGCCCCTTCATCACCGGCGCATCGAGCAGCGACCGATACGGTTGCACCGATACAGACGGGGACACATACTCAGACGGCGATTTGAATTGGACCATCGCCAACGGTTCGGATGCTTTCCCGTCCGAAGTGTCGCAATGGCGAGACCGTGATTTCGATGGATGGGGCGACAACCAAAGCGAAGGTGCCAAACTGATCGATTCTTTCCCTGACAACCCTACGCAATGGGTCGATACCGATGAAGATGGTTGGGGCGATAATCAAACCTACGGGGCCTCCCAAATCGATGACTTCCCATTCGTCCCCTCTCAATACCGCGACACCGACGGTGACGGTTATGGAGACAATTTAGACGGCTATGAAGGCGATGTATGCGTCTTTTCATCGCCTGAAGAAGTCGAATCCAGTTGGATTTCCTACGTCGACCGTCTGGGTTGCCGAGACACTGACAAAGATGGGTTTTCCAATCCGACAAATGATTGGATCGCCCATCCTGCAGGTTTTGCAGATGCCTTCCCTGAAGATCAAAGTCAATGGTACGATACCGATGATGATGGCTATGGTGACAACGTGGAATACTTCGATGGCCAAACCCTCCGAGATGCGTACCGTGGCGATGGTTGTAAAACCACAGAGGGCGCCTCCACCTTCGACCGATGGGGTTGCCCCGACAGTGACCAAGATGGCTGGTCAGACCCAACCAATGCTTGGCTTGCAAGTCCGGGTGGTCGCGGTGATGCATGGCCAATGGACCCAACTCAATGGCACGACACCGATGGTGATGGCCGAGGCGACAACCCTCGAGGCACAACCGCTGACGTATGCCCCGATCAAGCCGGTACTTCCGTCGGCCCTTCTTCAGGTGGCGACCGATGGGGTTGCGCTGACACAGACGGCGACGGCTGGTCCGATTTGGGTGATGCCTTCATTCACGAACCTACGCAATGGCGCGATTCTGACGGTGACGGTTACGGAGATAATGCGGATAGAAACCAAGGCGATGCTTGCCCAGAAGTCCGTGGCACCTCAATGCTCGATCGGCTCGGCTGCCGAGATACAGACGGCGATGGTTGGTCGGATCCAACCGCTTCTTGGCCAGCTCATCCAGAGGGTGTAGCTGACGCTTTCCCCACTGAGGCTTTGCAGTGGCGTGACCTTGACGGGGATGGCTTTGGCGATGTTCCTTTGGGTGCTTTCAGAGACGATTGTCCCGAACAAGCAGGAACCTCAAAGCGAGATGTTCAAGGCTGTATTGACAGCAACAACGACGGCTGGTCCAACGAATATGGCGAGTTTGCATCCGCAGTTGCAATTCTTGGGGAGAGCCCAGAGGCTTCGTGGCTAACCTATCTGGTCATCGGTTTCGGCTTCATCGCAGGGGCAACAGCAGCACTCATCGTTCGCTCAGGCCGAGACGGCGATGACCTCGAAGACGCTTTGTTCGAAGAGAAGCAATCTCGCACCCTTGAAGAGATGGGGCAGGCCTCCTCACAAGGCAGCATGATCCCACTGGCCGATCTCCCACCCCTCCCTCTCCCACCTCCGGCACCTGAACTTCCAGAGGTGAACAACGATGCTTAAGCCTCAAGCAAGGAGCCTGTTGATGCTCATTGTTCTCTCCTTGAGCATGGCTTCTCCACTTGGGTTCACAGCCCCTGTTTCAGCGGAGTCCACCGCTGTCGATGAAGCATTAGAAGCGGAAGGGCTCAATCTGATTGCGCTTCGCAACGACACACTCGATCTCAATCAAGACGGCGAACCTGATGCGATTCGAGTTGTTGCCATCATGAACACCACCAACGATTTCACCAACATCGAACTCAGGCTGTATGGCATTCACAAGGACCGCGAGGTCCACGACAGCCAAACAATGTCGTTCTCGGGCCAATCAAATGCCAGCATCATTTACGATGCTTGGGCCCAAGGTGAACACACACTTCGACTTGAAGTCGTCAACCAAGAGGGTGAGACAATCACCACCATTCAATTGCCCACCTACGTGCTTCGCCCAGCACTGAAAGTGCCACAAATCACCCTCGGCCTCGACGCTCCACCTTGGATTGAGACAGGCGATGCGTGTACCATTGAACGGGTGTTTGCTGATCAAACAGGTCCCCGTTACGGAGCAGAAGGCACCCGCACCTTTTCAGGCGCTCCGTTTACGGTGCTCGATAACCAAACTACGCTGAATTGTTCACATTGGCCAGCCGGTGAATACATGCTGAAAGAAGCCTACAGAAATGACCTCGGCCAGACTGCAGAATCGTGGTTGAACCTGACCATCCACAATCGTGCTGCACCAGCGTTCTCGTTCAATGTTCGCGGCAATGGCAACTCGACCGACACCCCTTGCCTGATCACCATGGTCCCAAACATGGCAGGTGTCGATTTCAGCACCTTCGACAAAATGTGGTCGGTTCAGGGCACACTTCTCCCAGGGAGTTCAAGCAACAGTTACGATTGCTCAGTTTTGCCAGCAGGTGTGCACCTGATCAGCCTCGAAGTTGTCAACAATGAACAAATCAGAACCATTCACGGCTTGAATATGGTCCGCCAACCCGGTGAGAATTTGAGCAAAGAAGAGACAGAAGAACTTCCGAGCCGCTCGTTCGGTGATGAAACTGCAACCCAATCAGTCGGGTGGTATTCGATTGGGGCGCTTGGCCTCATTGTCGCTTTCATTGTCTTTTTCATGCTTGTTCGTGTCAAAGAGGACAACGGCCTTCAGCCCCTTCGTTCGCTGGGCCCAACACCAACAATTCTCCCTGATGGTTCACCAGATCCCCAAGGCATGCCAACCACGACAGATGACGATGGAACCCTGTGGCGTCAAAACCCAGATGGGGCCATGGACTGGTGGGACCGTGATTTACGAATCTGGCATAAGTGGTGAGAAACGATGGCTAGCATGATTGAGGTTTTGTTTGCCATCGGCGTTTCAGTTCTCGGCCTTCTTCTCCTGAGTGTCCTTCTTTGGGTGATCCGAATCCGGCCGAGGGTTCCCAATTTGGTTGACACCTGGAATTCTGACTGCGAACGCACAACTACAGCGGATATCTCAGGAAGCACCATTCGTTTCAACAACATTCGTGACTTCTTCTGGCGAACCACAAAGGATCGCGATGAAGACTGGGAGGAAACGTTAGAAGTCGACGCGGATGAAATCAAAGATGTTTGGTTTGTCGTCGATCATTTTCACCACCTGCACGGCATGGCTCATACCTTCCTCACCTTTGAATTCAACAACGGAACGTGCCTTTCGTTCTCGTTTGAAGCTCGGCGAAGAAAGGGCCAACGGTACCATCCATGGTCAGGGCTATGGCGACATTACGAACTGTATTTGCTGGTTGGTTACGAGCGAGACCTCCTTGGTTTGCGCACGAATGGTAGGGGCAACAAGGATTACATGTTCCGCGGCATCACGCCGCCTGGAAAAGAAAAAGCACTGTTGCTTGCGTTAACAAATAAAGCAAATTCGTTGGCTGAAAAAGGAGAATGGTACCACTCCTTCTTGACCACCTGCAACACATCAATCGTCGGTATGGTGAATCGCATCACCCCTGGTCGTGTCCCGTTTACATGGCGTAATTTCTTGCCAGGGTACACGCCACGTGCGGCTTACAAACTTGGGCTCATCGAAAAGTGGGGCGACTTTGACACCACAATCCAACGCGCGCGAGTCGACGAACACGCCATGCAGTGGGATGGCAAAGGGTCCTATTCTCAAATGATCAGAGATTACTTGCCCAAAGGGCCGTTGTGAGCAGGTTCAATGCACACAAGCACCGCACCATCGTCAACGTTGATTTCGACTGTAGGGTTGATCGATCGATTGTTCAAACCCCTTGTTCCCGGTTCCAGTCGCTCTTGATTCAATGGCCACTCACACCCGGTGAGGGTGACCCCGGAAGCACGTCCGATTGCGAACAGTGAAACCATACTACCAATCTCGATCGAAGTGAAGGCAAGGGAGGCGTTCTTGACGCACATTATGCGAGATTCATTGATGTGAATTACGGTTGAAGGAGGTGCATCATAGAGTGCAAAAAAGGGTGCTACGATGTGGCCGAGTGCACCACCTTCGACGCCGATCACGTCGAGGTTTTTTGGCGCATGTTGTGCTGCATGTTCAATCGCCTTTGAGAGGTCGCTGTTTTCTTGCTCTTCGATGCGAACCCATTGAACCGATTCATTGTCTTGACCAAACCGTGCCTCTTCAACGCTGTCCATATCCCCAATCACAATGTTGGGTTGGACGGTGCGGTCGAGGCACTGCTGAAATGCTCCGTCACATGCTATGATCACATCAGCTTGTTCCACAAGGGGCCGCCAAATGGGCTCAGGAGGCCATTCACCATCAGCGCATATGAGCCACTTACCTCCGTTCATGGTGTGGCCAAAACTTCCCCTTTTGTCAAGTGCTCCCCTGCGCTCTTTTGACCGTTGTTGGCACTTTCTCTTCTGACCCCCTACGGGGGTCATGATGGGCATTTTTCGACAAGCGTTTTCAAGGAGGTCGAGTGTCAAGGCTTCATGGCCGTTGAGCGCAGCGTATCTTTCCCTACTCTTGCGCTTGCGCTCACCGTTCTCTTTTTGATTCAATCCTTCGCCCCGCTTGCCTCGCACCCATTGCCTGTGGAAGATTTGGAAGAAGAGGTTCAAGTGATGCCAACAAGCGCTCATGTCCCTTTTTCAAGTGGGTACGGTCATGATTTTGCAGGTGAACTGATTTCCTTTGATGGACTTGAACAAGCAGAAGTTCGTCAAGAATCAGGATTGAACATGTGGACGGAATCGACCCTCCATCAGTTTGAGAACATCACACCGGGTACGCCCGATCTTGTTCTGAGTGGACGTGAAAAGATGAACTTGTGTTGGAGCACCGTCGAAGGCGAAGTGCACTATGCAAGCCGAACTTTTACTGGTTCTTGGACCGATACAATTGTCGATACTGTTGCCCCAAGCACAGAAGAAACGCTCGTCGATTGTGCACTTGCCATCAATGAAAATGGCCGCCCGTACATCATGTACGCCGACGGTGCTGATATCAAAGTGGCACGAGTCGCTTACTCTGGACAAGTTTACTTCGAAACCACATGGCTCACTCGAACCATCGTCGAAGACGTCAGCCCAACTGATTTCAGACTCGGCTTGCGCCAAACCGAACTGGAATGGGGTGTGTTCAGAGATTCGAACGGTTCCTTGTGGCAGTTGAACTTCAGCGGTACTCGATGGTCGCACGCCCTTCTTGATACCGGGCCAGTCGGTCATGACATCGAACTCGCTATAGACGACAATGAGGTTGCTCACGTTGCTTACGCAGCGCCCGATGCAAAGGAAGTCCGACTGATTCGTGTGGATGGATCCTCATACGACCACAGGGTGTTGTCACGTGACGACCAACTTGGATTGCATCTCGGCATGGGCCTTGATGGAAATGCGCTTGAACAAATTGTAACAACGACGACTGACCCTTCGGGCCAAGTCACACTCTATCTGCTTCGTAGCCTTTCAGGCCAAGAAACCGGACGGATCAACCCTGCACCAAGCACCAACATCACCGGCGCTCAAAACTCAGACGAAGGTGCCATAGTGATGGCGGACCTCAACGGCGATGGTTTCGATGACATTCTCATTGCTGAGCCGCAATACGACGGCAACGCTAACTACACAGGTCGCGTTCTCGTGTACTATGGTTCAACCACTGGCGTGACCATAGAATCGCAGGACGGCCTTGTATCCCCACCCGATTTAGTTCTCCAAGGTGAACTTGAAAACGGATTATTCGGCCATGGACTCGGCGTTGGGGACTTCAACGGCGATGGATACTACGATGCTGCAATTGGAGCACCGGGCTGGAACGATACGAGTGGAAACTTCATTGGAACACCAGGACGTATCGAGGTCTATCTTGGCAACAGCAGTGGCTTAGAAACCAACGCCTGGTGGAATGCTACCGGTGAGGACGATGAACAACTTGGATGGGACCTCAGCGTTTCAGAATCCATGGACGGGGATGCAATGGCCGACCTCGTTGTTTCTGCTCGAGGGTTCAAGGAGCAGGTGACCGATGTAAAAACCAACAGCGGCAAGCTTCTGATCTTCAACGGAAGCATGTCCGGACTTGAGCACCTTCGCAACATCACGCAAACCAAAAATGGTCCGATGTTTGGCCAAAGTTTTGTTTCAAACGGAGACCTTAACGGCGACGGTATGAGTGATTTGATCGTCTCGAACACAGGGGACATAGCGAGTCCTTTGGGCCTTTCTTCAATTGAAATCTTCTTTGGTGGTCTAAACGGATACAATGGGACCATCGACCAGAGCATTGTCTCAAACCTTCAAGGAAAACTCTTCGGTTCTTCGATCAATTACATCGGCGATGTCAACTCAGATGGCTTTGATGATTTCATGTTCAACGAGCCCTTTAACGGCTCCAGTTATCGAAGTGGCAAAATTTGGGCTTACTACGGCTCAGCCACTGGCATCGCATCAGACGCTCCTGATTACACCCTCCAGTCGGTGGATGCAAACGCCTGGCTCGGACGGACAATCATGCCTGCTGGTGACGTCAATGAAGATGGCTACGATGACGTCTTGATCATGCAAGCAAGCTCAGGCAACAGCGGTAAAGTAGAATTGATCCTTGGCTCTCCAATCGGATTGCGTTCGGATTGGGAACTTTTGGCAACAGGCCAGCCTGGCGAAAATATCGGGATGGTCGCGGCAACTCATGGCGACATCGACGGCGATGGTTTGAGTGAAATTATTCTCAGTCGGCGGGACATGTCCACTGATCCAAGCACTTTGATGTACCAAATCCATTCTGAGCGGGATTGGGAATCCACCTCGTTCTTGTACAGTGGGAACTTGACTCAATTGGACCTCAGCACCTCTGCTCGCGGTGAAACGAGCATGCTCCTTACCTTCCAAAATAACGCCTCGTATTACACAGAACACGTCAATGATGCAACACCTGCTGGGGTTTGGAAGACCACTCGTGTTGTTGACAGCAGCAACCAATCGCAACACTACGCGTTCACGGTCACCGAATCAGGTCGCCCAATTATCCTCGAAGCAGACGCGCACGACGGGTTGATTCACCGTTCCATCATTGGCCACACAGCGGTCGAACAGACGCTTGTAACAACAGGTCAGTTTGGTGAACACCTCGGTTCTAGCCTCGACGTTTTGGGCCAGCAACGCCTCGCTTACGCATCGGCGGGTACCAATCAACTGTTCACCTCCATCGAAACTGAAAATGGCTGGGCGACGTCAATGGTTCGCTCCTCCATCAGCCTCGATGGACCCGTTTCGGTCATGACTCAGGGTTTGGCTTCCAACAACAACGAAACCGTGCTCATCTATCGGGATGCACCAAACAATGTTTTGGAAATGGCACGACAAACAACGGGCTCAAGCACATGGACCTTTGACAACCTCTCTTCCATTGGTTCGGTTGTTTCTCAGCAACAATCTGCGGCCTACCTTACCGACGGCTCCCTCGCTGTCCTTTTGGTGATGAACGACGGTACCGCTTCGAACCTCTCTTTGTGGGTCATGAACGGGAGCAACGTCGATGTCCACACCATCACAAGTCTTTCCGATCTCTCCTCTGACCTCCGCCTTGCTCTTGGGCCAAATGGAACCATCATGGCTGCAGTTTTGACGACCACAGGCGAGCTTTCAGTCCATGAATTGAGTCAAAATGCAAACAATTGGACCGGTTACACGACCCAAATCGCTGGGACAACCAGCCAATTCAATCTGGATCTCGTTGGCGGACAACACCCAATGCTGGCGGTCCACAGTGATGTTGTTCTGTCGCCTTTCCTTCATACTCGACTTAACGAAACCACGTGGTCTCCTTTGAGCGTCTCACGACCAGATTCGAACCTCGATGGGGCTTGGGACCTCGTGGTCATGGATGACCACTATTTGCTTTTGACGAGCATCGGGCTGGGCAACGAACTCACATGGAACAGCATTTCGAAGCAAGAAGCAACTCAATCCACCGGCCTTTGGGCCAGTCTTTCGTTTGGCTACCTTGCAGCAGGAAGCCAAACCGGCGCACAAACCGACGGAAACGGGACCATTCACCTCGCATGGTGGAACAACATCCTCGATGATGTTGGCGTGTTGCGCTTGTATCAGGACACCGACCGCGACTTCATCTTCGATTTAGTCGACGACCTACCACTCCTCGGTAATCAATGGGCGGACAGCGATGGTGACAACTTTGGTGATAACTCAGCGGGGCCAATGGCGGATGCTTGCGTTAACGATGCCTCCTCTTCCTCGTTCTACGTTTACGGATGCTCAGATTACGACGCAGATGGCTATGCAGATGCCGTCGATGGTTGCCAAAACGATGCCGGTAGTTCTTGGCTTGGTCGATTGGGCTGCCGAGACGACGATCAAGACGGTTGGTCCGATAACGATGCCACTTACTTTTCAGGCGATGCCTTCGTGCTCAATTGGAAGCAATCGAAAGACTCCGATGGCGATGGATACGGGGACAACTCCGGTCCAGATTGTTGTGCGACCCTGCTTGACCCAAACAATCCAAAAGGCGACTTGTTCCCATTCAATCCATCTCAGTACTCCGATTTTGATGGCGATGGATGGGGCGACAATGAAAGCGACACCGTCACGGGAGATGCTTGTCCGTGGGATTGGGGCGCTTCATGGCGAGACCGAAACGGTTGCCTTGACTCCGACACAGATGGCTCTTCTGACCCCTCCGGCATTGGGACGTTCTTGGAATGGAATGTGAGCCTTGGTGCAGACATCTGGCCATTCGATTCAACCCAGTGGACAGACTCTGACGGCGATGGCTACGGCGATAACAGTTCAGAAAGTGCAACGAACCCTGATAAATTCCCAGACAACATTGCAGCTGCTGAAGACAACGATAGCGATGGTTATCCAGATGTTTGGACCTCTTTCTATAATATTTCAGACGAAGATCTCACCAACAACGGTGCTGGTTTGGTGCTCGACGGTTGCCCTGGCACATGGGGCAATTCAACAAATCCAGTCAGCGGCTGCCCCGATACCGATGGCGATGGTTGGGATGACTCGGTCGATGCGTTCCCCCTTGAATCAACCCAATGGCTTGATTTCGACAGCGATGGTTTTGGCGACAACCCAGTAGGCTACCAAGCAGATGAATGCCCTTCGGTTTCAGGCGTGCTCCAAGGAACCGTTCCAATCGACGGTGAAACAGGCATTGGATGCCGCTTTATCGATGACAGTGACGATGATGGTGATTACGTGTCAAATGAAGAAGACACCTGCCCGAATACGGATTCAGGACTTTCAGTCAACGCTGCTGGATGTGCTGACAACCAATTGGATGACGACCAAGACGGTGTTACCAACGACCTGGACCAATGTGAGCAGACAGAATACGAAGACACCGTTGATACCGCAGGCTGCAGCCAAGCCCAACGTGAAACCGATACCGATGGCGATGGCGTGTTCGACCCCGTCGACCTCTGCCCCTTCACCTCAGAAACTCTGGTCGATTCCGATGGTTGCTCCGCAAATCAAATCGATACCGATCAAGATGGCATCGTCGATGCCAATGACCTCTGCCCAGGCACCCCAGAGGGTTTCCCAGTCGATTCAGATGGCTGCACCGATGAAACAGCGTTGGAACAAGACCTTGATGGGGACGGTTACAAAGGCGTCTATCTGTACACCCTCAATTCTTCCAACGGGTTGCGTGAGAATCAATCAGGTGACGCTTTCCCAACCGATTCATCGCAATGGTTTGACCAAGATGGTGATGGCTATGGCGACAACATCGAAGGCCTAAACGCCGATCAATGCCCAATGGAAAGTGGTACGTCATACATCGATTTCATTGGCTGCTATGACGATGGTGATGGCTACCGGGACCTGTTTGAACCGCAAAACCTTGCTGGCAACCCAACTCAGTGGGAAGACCGTGATCGTGATGGCTATGGGGACAATGCTTCAGGTACCGAAGCAGACCTTTGTCCAGACACTGAGCCAGCGTACAAAACCTATGTTGATTCGACCGGATGCGATCCAACTCAAAGTGACGGGGACGATGACGGAACGGCCGATTACTACGACAATTGTCCAGAACAACCTGCTGGCGACGATGGAGGATACGGCGATGGCTGCCCCTTTACAGACAACAGCGATGATGAGACCACAGCAGGTCTCTTTGGCCTTTCAACTGGAATGTTGGTGGCGGTCGGACTTGGAGGTCTTGTGGGGACCGTGTTGTTGATTGCGTTCATCCTCCGGATGTTCTGCAGCAATGAATTCGATTACGATGATGAAGATGAAGATGATGACGATTGGGATGACGATGAAGACAGCGTTGCTTCAACCCGTGCCACTCCTCAGCGAAGCACACCTCGCCCGACACCTACACCAACACCCGCGCCAAGCGCTCGCTCACCTCCTCGAACCACGGGCGGTCCTCCAAAGAGTGGACCCCCTGGGCGAAGTCCTTCGGGAGGCCCCCCCCCCTCCAAAGCGCCTTCAGGCCCACCACGCGGTGGCAAAGTATCGAGCAAAAGTCCTGTTTCTAAAACACCAGTTGTTGAAGAAGAGGAAGAGGATGGTTCAGCGAGGGTTCGCAAAGCACGAATTAAGGTTGATTTGAGCATCTTCGAAGACTGGCAAACCGAAGATCGCGAATCAGCAGCTGACTGGGTTCGTACCGCCATCGATGATGGTGAAAAAGAACGAACAGTTCTCATGCAATTACAAGAAACTGGCTGGTCTGCTCCACAATCGAGAGCAATCTTTGATCTTGGAAGGAACCGATGATGTCAACCATGAGTTCGCAAACCAATGGTGGCATCATCCTCAAGAACAGAACACGGGTGGCCAAGGCGTAGGGGATTGAATCATGGTTGATGAATTGCCTGGAGAATCAATGCCGGATGGCATTGATGTCGATGATGCCGCAGCCTACTTTGGCGTGACGGAATCTTCCGATATGGTCCACGTCTTGATGGAAATGGACCGTTCACTCGCTATGGAGAAGTTCTTCGAAGTGCTTTCAGACATCGTTCTTCTTCCAGGAGAATTTGATTTTACAGCAGCAAGTGAACGTATTCAATGTGAAGGTGGCGAGATCTACTACCTCGTCGCAGGCCACCTTGGTATCATGACCATGCCTGACCCTTTGCTTCAATTCCTCGGCCTTCCAGACTCTTCAGGAAGCAGTTCAGGAAACAACCCCGGCCTTGATGCAAACGAGATCAGCAAGTTGACCACCTTGGCCGACCCAATGAAAATTCTCAAATTATTGGCTGTGGCTTACGCTACAGGTGGCAACGGGGAAGTCACCCGGTACTTGACCGGATTGGAATCCTTCTTGGCGCACCCTGAATCAAACCATGCCTCGCTCGTTGCTGTCGCTGACGAACTCGAATCTGCTCTTGACGTAGCGGGCCATGCCCTCCCAGTCCCAACCTTGGCCAGTGGGACTGCAGCCTCTGCAAGTGTTGCTTCGTTGCCAAAACCTTCGCTCCCCCAATCAGTTCCAAAGGCTACCACACCAGCTGCAGGACCAAGTGTCCCACTGCCTGGTAGCAACCCAGTGCCCTTGCCAACTGCAAATGAACCCGCTCTTCCTCAGGTTGAATTGCCTACAGTCGCACCAGAGCCAGTCATTGAACCAGCCCTTGATACTTCGAATGAGAAGCAGGTGGCTAAAGCAACCCAAGATGCCTTTGCCGGCGCGTTTGATCTTGGCAGGGGTGAAGAGAGTGAACCCGCAGCAAACGAAGAGCCAACCATTGTGGCTGAACCCGAACCAGTCCACCTCGAAGAAGTCGAACATGAACCACAACCAGTTGTGGAGCAGGAAGCCGAGCCTGAGCCCGAACCGACACCTGTTTTAGTGCCGGAACCAAGCGTGGAACTCACTCCACTCGAGGTGCCAGTTTCTGAAGAAGAGCTCTTCACAAGTGCAGCAGAACATTTCATTGCAGCAGACACAGATGGCAGCGAACAACTTTCGATTGAAGAACTGGCCATCGCTACTGGGACCACCGTCGAAGAGGCAACAACACTTCACGCAGAGGCGGACACCGATGGAGATGGCAGCGTTTCACTGTCGGAATTCATGTCGTCACCTGCTGCAGAAAAGGCGGCATCACTGCCTCGTCCAGTGGCGCCAATTCGTAAGCCACTGGATCAAAAGCCACAACCCCAACCTCAACAACCTCAGCAACCTGAACAGCCACAGCAGCAAGACTGGGATCAGCAACAACAAGGTCAACCTCAACAACCCGCTCAACAACAACAAGCATGGAACCAGCAACAGCAAGGTCAACCTCAGCAGCAGGACTGGAATCAACAACAGCAAGGTCAGCCACAGCAAGGATGGAACCAACAACAACCCACGCATCAATGGAATCAAGCCCACCCAACGATGCCTTCTGTCCAACCAACAATTCGCTCAGGTGTAATGTGCCGTGGATGTGGCATTGGCCTTGATCCATACTGGCGATTCTGCCCTGTATGTGGGACGCAGAATGCCGTTCAGTGATCACAGTTGCAAAAGGAATTGACCTTTGTCAAGGACTTGCGTGTCGTCAAACCAAACGCTTGGTTCTTTGAGCACACCAGGGATGTGAATTCCAACAGAAGACGTACCACCTAGGGCCGTATTGTCACCGACAGCAAAGTAACAGGTTCCAAGTCGCTTCTCATCTTCTAACACGTTTCCGGACAGGCGCGCTTGTGGATTCATACCAAATCCAAATTCAGCAACAGTCCACACGTTTTCTCGATCTTTGACTCGTAAGCGTCCAGCGGCTTCTCCGAACTCTTGTCGTATTGCCGCTGCGATTGTACCACCAGTGACATCGACCACCATGCCGCCTTCAATGGTCAGCGTAACAGGTTCATCGACAAGGTTTGACTCCCAAGAACCGTCGATGACCACAGTGCCATTCATCGTGCCCTCGCGAGGCATGATGAACGCTTTACCAGCAGGAAGGTTGGTGAGCATTCTCGGACGGTTGCAAATGCCATTATCGTCGAGTTTCCACTCTCGCCAATTGACTTCAAACGTGACATCAGTGCCTTGATCGGATTTGACATTGAGGATACGTCGTCGACGAAGATGTGGTCCAAGATCGCCGATCCGACGCTTGACATCTTTGAAGTCAGCTGACATGCCGCCTCGGCTAAACATTTCATTGGTCATCCCAGGCATTGTTGCGACCCTTGCTCCGTCCTTGAGTGCTTGACGGACGGCCCGTGTGTGTGTGAGTGAATACCGTGTTGGAGCGATCACCACTTGCTGTTGTCGCATCAAGTTGGCCACCGGTGAAGGCGGTTCTTCACCATGATGACGGGCTTTCGGCATCACGATGAGTAAGACCCGGTCAGAGCGTTCGTTGGCCGCTTCGTGCAGTGCTTGCCCGATGTCTCCAGTGGTCGGGTCGCAAACAATCAAGACGTTCTCGCCGCGACGAATGTCCATGCAGGTGTCGATCACCATCGATCCACTTCGGCGAAGTTGTCCTGCAACTTCTTCCGCTGAAAGTTCATCGAATGGTATCTCATCCGCGGGGTTTCTTTCTTCCATCGTTTCAGTCTTTGAATCAGGAGATGGAGGGGTGCGAATGCCTTCAACTTCGGCAACTGCTTGGTCAATTTCTCGGTCCTCATTGATGGCTTCGGAGTCATCGTTCTTTGGGAACGTACCGGCCATGATAAGTCGAGGGCCTCTTGTATCTTGAAGGTGTGGCAGGAATTCCCAAAGTTGAAACCAAGGTTCATTGAGCATACGAGCGTTCTTGACCCATGAGATGCTGGTTGCGGTATGAGTACCTATGACGACTTCATTGTTGCAGTGAAAGACATCCATCGACTTCAAGCCCTTCAAGGTCACCTCGGGTGGGACCGTGAAACCATCATGCCCGAAAAGGGAGCGGCTGCTCGAGCGGACATGCTCTCTTGGCTCGCTAAGGAAGCTCACGCCCGTTTGATTGCGCCTTCGCTTGGTGTGATGCTCGATGCTTTGGAAACCACCGAAGGCCTCGATGAGGACCAACAAGCCAATGTGAGTGAAATGCGCCGTGCCTATGACAAGGCCGTCAAGTTGCCAGAACAGTTTGTTGCAGATTACGCTCACTGTAAGTCCGAAGCCATGATGGTATGGCAAAAGGCCCGAGAAGCATCAGACTTCTCTGTTTTTGAACCTCATTTGGAGCGTTTGATCAGCATGACAAAAGAGAAAATTGCTTACCTTGACGTCGAAGGTACGCCCTATGATGCGCTCCTCGATGAATTCGAAGTGGGTATGAAAGTGGAAGACTACGATCCATTATTCGCAGGCTTGAGGCAACGGCTCGTCCCCCTTTTGGACAGCATTATGGCTGCTAAAGTCAACACACCGGACCCCCAGTGGCCTGAAGGGTTGAATTTCCCAATCGATGCTCAAACGGACTTCTGTACCAAGGTTTCAGAAGCCATGGGTTTTGATTTTCAAGCAGGGCGGATGGATGCCTCCACCCACCCCTTTTCTGCAGGTTTATGGCCCGGTGACACCCGTTTTACAACCCGCTATGACCTCAGCGAACCCTTCTCTTGCTTGTACGGCGTCATGCATGAAACAGGACATGCTCTCTACGAGCAAGGATTGGGGACAGAGCATGCTTACACACCCCGTGGGGCAGCAGTCTCCCTTGGAGTCCATGAGTCGCAGAGCCGCTTCTGGGAGAATCAAATCGGACGAACACCCGCTTTTTGGGAGGTCGCTTTGCCCTGGTTCAAAGAACACTTTCCGGATGCACCATCATGGGATCCTGCAACCTTGAATCGAATCGCCAATAAGGTGTCCACAGGATTTGTCCGTGTCGAAGCTGATGAAGTCACCTACAACCTCCACGTCATGCTTCGCTATGAAATTGAGAAGCAATTATTCAACGGAGATCTTGCGGTCAAAGACCTTCCTCACGCTTGGAACACGATGTTTCAAGAATGGTTTGGAGTCGAGGTACCGAACGATCGACTTGGTTGCCTTCAAGACATTCATTGGTCGATGGGGGCGTTTGGTTACTTCCCCACCTATACCCTTGGTAATCTCTACGCAGCACAACTGCTTGAGTCAATGGCAGAAGACCTCGGAGACATCGATGCGCTTGTTTCCTCGGGTGATTGGTCGCCTCTCTTGCAGTGGCTCCGTCCTAAAATTCACGCCCAAGGCAGCAAGATGTCGCCATCAAAACTTATCGAGCATGCAACCGGAAGTGAGCCAAGCCCAGAGCCGTTCTTGCGTTATGTTGAATCAAAATATGGCCGCTTGTACGACCTTTGATATCACTCTTCTTCACCGAGTATGGAATTCATGCGGGATGTCAAATCATTGATGGCATCCATCAAGTCATTGGTTCGGTCATCTTCATGACCCGTACCGAAAGAGATTCCAAGCAGGGTAACCATTGCACCTGAGAGCATCAAAAGGGATGGGATGTACACGTCAGCTGCGGTCATAGCCGGATCTGTTGATTGGACCCAGCCCATTGCTGCGCCGATGATAAACAGCAGTACGCCAATAATCACCTGTTGATATCCTTCTCCAATATTTTCCTCAATCCAACTCATGCAGGGTTCCTCAAGTGGGTGACGATTGTGTTGGCATTTAGTATTATCTCGTGAGTTTGGAAATGAACCGCTTATTGCGATTCAATTCCATGCCGTCATTCGAATCGGCTTTCCAGTTTGACCAGGTTCAACGAGCAGTTGCCCTTTTGGACCTGTTGCAGATGTCCGTTCAAACACTGGAACACCACCAACAATGGTTACGATTGGCCAGCCAACCAGTTCTTGCCCTCGGAAAGGACTCCAAGCGACTCTGGACCAAGCGTTTTTGTCTTCGACGACGATTGCGTTGGTCATGTCGACAAGGACGAGGTCAGCGTCGTAACCAGCAACCAGTTGCCCCTTGTTTTCCATGTTGTAACATGCTGCAACATTTGTTGACATCCAACGGACCACATCTTCAATTGTGCAACGGCCTTTGTGTGCGTGCGTGAGCATGACTGGTAGAGATGTTCCAACGCCAGGCATACCGCTTGGTGCAGCCGGAAATCCAGCTGCTTTCGCTTCCAAGGTGTGGGGTGCGTGATCTGTAGCGATGCATTGGATGGTCCCATCGTGGATGCGGCGCCAGAGGATGTCGAAATCCTCTTGATATCGAATTGGTGGATTCATTTTCAACCGAACCCCTTCCTTTTCCACATCGACATCGGTGAACGTGAGGTGTTGTGGCAAGACTTCTGTTGTAATGATTGCTCGTCCGTCAGCGGTGCCAGGTAAGGTGGTTCGACCGGCCAACCAATCAGCCTCAAGACCAGAGGTCAGGTGGAGAACGTGCAAACGATGGCGATGTGTTTCGGCGAGTTCAACCGCCAATTGGGTGGCCAAGAGTGCCGTGACATCATCCCGCCATTCGGCGTGAGCAGCCATGTCGGTTCGATCTTTGAAGTCAGGATACCGTTCATTCAACCGGTCTTCATCCTCGGCGTGGACTGCAATTAATCCCCCAGTGGATGCGAAAATGGTGTTGAGCGCTTCTCTTTCATTGACAAGCAGTGTGCCAGTCGAGGAGCCCATGAAGACCTTGACACCACAGATTCCAGGTATGGCAATTGGGGCTTCTGGTGTCCCTACAGCTTCTTGCAGATCACTCAGATTTGTTGGTGTCGCACCGATGAAAAATCCATAATTGTTGACGCACTTTACGGCTGCGCTATCGAGTTTCATTTGCATACCTTCCAAATTTGTGATGGCTGGATTGTTGTTCGGCATGTCCAAGAAAGAGGTGACACCGCCACTAACAGCTGCTGCTGAGCCGCTACCAAGGTCCTCCCTTTCCGGTTGGCCAGGTTCTCTGAAGTGGACTTGTGGATCGATGGCTCCTGGGAGCAGGTGCAATCCGGTCGCATCGATGATGCGTTCATCAGGCATGGCTTCGAGACCGCCATCTGTTGCGATGTCAGTGATCATACCGTTCTCGACGCGCAAATCACCAATCATGGTGCCCTCAGGGAGCACCATTGTGGCGTTTAAGATGAGCAGATTCCCTTGATGTTCATGGTCCATGCCCCCCTGTTCAATGAATCCACTCAATGAACCCTTCGACCGGAAGGGCTCGAGGTCATCGACGTCGTGCTGACGCAGGTCTGAAGGCAGTGCATACTTCATCGATGGTGTCAATGTAAGGTCCACCAAGCAAATCAACGCAGTATGGTACGGCGCGCCACAGCTCATCGATGGTTTCACGAATGGATTTCGGACGCCCTGGGAGATTGAACACCAAGGCAGTTCCACGCGTCCCTCCAATCTGTCGCGATAAGATAGCGGTCGGTACGAACTTCAGTGAGATTGCACGCATCTGTTCACCGAATCCCGGGAGCATGCGATCCAAGATATCTTCTGTCGCTTCCGGTGTAACATCCCTTGGCGAGGGACCTGTGCCTCCAGTGGTGACGACAACATCACAACCGAGGTGATCGATCAGCTCAATCAAGGTCGCTGAGATGTCATCACGCTCATCGGGGACACACCGATAGTGAACCGTGCACGGGCTTGCAATTGCTTGCTCAAGGAACGCTAGGATTGCAGGCCCTCCCTCGTCTTGGTAGGCACCTTCGCTGGCACGGTCGCTGACCGTCACAATCCCGATTGTAGCAGGTTGGCCTACATGGCCGTCACGGCCAAGGGTGTTGGTGAGTGCTTCCATGACCAGTCCCTCATCACTGTTCGCCATATTTGGCTTGGATGTTGGCATGGAAGTTGTCGAGAAGAGTGTCCTCAAACAATTCCGTCTGTCGACGCATCTTGGTTGAGCGGATGTGCAAGAAAGCAGCAGCTACGAAGACGATAATCATCAATGGAATAACGGCTTCCAGTTTGTATTGGTGCATGAATTTCACAATGCCTTCCGCAGTGTAAGCCCAGGTAACCGAAGCGATTGAGCCACCAATGAAGGTGGCTGAGAGCACGCGCATGAAGTTCATACGCGACAGGAGGCCGAGCATAGCGCCGACAAGAACTCCAGAGGCCATGAACGGGATCCATACAAACACGATCAGGCCCCAGAAGCCCCACTTGTTGATCATTTCACGCTTTTCATTGGCCATGTATTCGACGGTTGACAACGTGTTGCCGAGGAGCTTTGTTTGAAGCATCTTGCCACCGAGGCCGTCTTGCTTTGCCACAGCAACAATTCGCTCGTCACTGTTGGCAGCTCGTTCCACTCGGCCGGCGCCAGATCGGTCGGCAAGCGTGGAGACTTGATTGCGTCCCTTGACAATCAAATCCTGGGATCCGAGCAATTCAGCGTTTCGTTTTGAGATGAATCGATGCAACTCAGTCTGGACCTCATCGCGGGTTTTCTTGAACCTGAAGAATGCGAACCGTTGTGTTGGACGATAGATGACAGAGACGAAAATCACTCGGTCATCGCTGGTAACCACTGCGCCTTCCATGGACAGGTCATTGCGGCGAGCAAAGAACAGTTCGAGGCTCTCCCGTACTTCGTCTTCGACCCTTGAAAGGGTGTGAAGTTCCGAAAAGAAAGAAGAATAATTCTGTGTTGCTTCAGGATCTTCGTCCGCAGAAGTCCCGATACCGACACCGGAGTCGAAGTCAATGCCCTGGTTGATACCAATCGTTCTGACGGTCAGTTGGACTGGCTTAAAGACCCTGAAAAGGGCAAATTCATCGAGAATCTCTCGCAAAACCTCAGCGCGAACATCCTTGCTGTCTGAAAGTGTTGATTCTGTGTTTTTGTAGGGGACCATGATGTCGATTGACAATTCACGAGGTTCTAATTTGTACAGCTCCCAATCCACATCAATGTGCAAGCGAGTCGCTGTTTTTGATAGAATATCTTCGACCAAACGAGCGATGTGAGTTCGTGAGAGAATATCGTCACTGTCTTGGTGGTAGATTTTGTACATCAACGGGTAGATTACAAGCAACGTAATGGCCGATAGCGAAAGGGAAGTGAACGCCATCCACCATGCAGGAATTCCAGCAGAACCACCGGACAGCATTGCTGTTTCACGGCCACCACCGATTTCGGCACCGATCAGGATGTAGCCCCAATCGCCCAAATCTTGCACACTCCAACATGAGCGAGCACCGGTGTCAGTGACCCTGATTTCGGTCTTTGTATCATCGTCAACAAAGGGAAGGAAGGCGAGGGCTTGTTTGGAAGTGGAGATTTCAAATTCAAGCGTTTTCGAAATTTCTTCGCCACCGAGCACAACCGTAGCATTGGCGTCAGAAATGTCTGACTGATTGTAGACCTCAGCAGTGAATGTGACGGAGTAATGGCCTTCGGGCAGGTCTGTGTAAGGGGCGCGATAGTAGGTCCGTCCTGTGTCTGAACTGCCCTTGATTTTCACCGAAGACACCGTGGAATTTGTGTTGCTCCATCCTGCCGTGTCTTCATCCATGGACTCGAACGTGTAGGTTAGGGATGCATAGCCTTCTGGAAGGTTGTGTCCAGACAGTGAGAATGCATCCACTTCTTCATTCGGGAACATGTGAATCCAAGGTTCATCAGTGATTTCTTCACATTCACCACCGATGTCGAGGAAGGTCTTCGAAGCAGCATGGTCTAAAGCGGTCGACTCGCCTAACATTCCTGCAGACATTGAGAAGATCATCAGAGCATAAACGGCACAGTAAACAATGCCACCAAACAAAACGAAGTTTTCCTTATTGGCAAAAACACTTCGTCCTGAGCCACCGTTTCGACGGAGTCGAATGACATCGAGTTCTTTGCTGGTTTTGTCCCGGCGAGCCTCGTGTTCTGAAGCATCTGTATGAGGGTGATTCTCCTCACTCTTTCCGCCCATGCTCAAGAGAAGAGGTTCAACCAAATGAACCCAACGATGGCTGTTTCAAGCAAAGGTGTGATTGATATGGATTTTTAGGTCAAATAACAACATCTAGCTTCCGCTCAAATGTGCGACGAGGTGGGTCAGGCCGGACTTGAACCAGCGACCTCGGCATCTTCAGTGCCGCGCTCTCCCAACTAAGCTACTGACCCGTGCAACTTGGCGATGACGCCTGCCATATCAAGGCTTCCGCCCGAACAACATGCCTCACTCAATGCCGTCTAGAATCGCTACTTGTGCATCGAAGAGAGCTTCGAGGCCACCATCGGCAGAAGCAAGAAGAGCAACCAGTTCTTCGCCCGAAAAGGTCGATTCTTCACCGGTTCCTTGGATTTCGACATACTTCCCATCGCTGGTTTTGACAACGTTCATATCAACGTCAGCGTTTGAGTCTAGGATATAATCTAAGTCCAGGAAGACATCGCCGTCGATCAAACCAACGGAGATTGCTGCAAGGTCATGAGGAATCACGCTGTTTTCGTGGTTCGTTGCCTCAGTCTTTGAGAGGGAGGGTGCGGTCCAGCCATTGCGTCGTTCGTCTTCTGTTGGGCGCATGTCCATAGGCAGACATTCGCCACGGGCGATGAGGCGTCGGACGGCGAGGCGAAGTGCAATGTTTGCAGCGGTGATGGAGGCACAGCGGGTGCCACCGTCGGCGTTGAGTACGTCGCAATCAACATTGAGTGCGACAGGCCCCAGTGCTTCCAAATCGACAGCAGCACGAAGGGAACGTGCAATCAAGCGCTCGATTTCTTGGGTGCGGCCTTTTGCGCCACGTCGCTCACGGCGGAAGCGTGAATCAGTGGAACCAGGAAGGAGGGAGTACTCTGCATGAACCCAACCCTTTGTTGAATCGCGTGGAAACCAACCCGGGAGACGGGATTCCTTGGTGCAGCAAGCCAAAATCACCGTGTCGCCTTGGCGATAGAGGATTGAAGCGAGGGCGTTGGGTGTGAAATCGATCTCGACTTCGACCGCTCGCATTTCGTTTGCATCTCGGTCGGTGTTAAATCCGGTCTTGAATTTGGCCATACCTCTGCCAGCACCTCCCCATCATCAAGGCTTCTCCCTTGTTTTGGATAATTTTTTAGTCGCGCACATTGAAGAATAATGTCTCATTGGAATGGTTATGCCTCAGCCAAAGGTCGCCATTTGCGCCATCGCTCGAACCCCAATTGGCAAGTTCATGGGATCCCTCGCAGGCTTTACCGCGGTCGAACTCGGCGTCTTAGCCGTCAAGGAACTGTGCCAACGAGCTGGCATTGTTGCTTCCTCGGGTGTTGTTGACGAAGTCATCTTTGGTCAAGTGCTCCAAGCTGGTGCAGGACAGAATCCAGCACGCCAAGTTGCCTTGGGCGCTGGCTTGCCCTACTCGACGGGCTCGGTAACGGTGAACAAGGTGTGTGGAAGTTCCCTCAAAGCAGCCATGATGGCAGCGAACAGCATCCGTGCTGGAGAATACAAAGCCATTATCGCAGGAGGCATGGAGAGCATGTCAAATGCTCCACATCTGCTCAAGAACCATCGCAAAGGTTCCAAAATGGGTGATTCAACCCTCATCGATTCGATGATTCACGACGGCCTTTGGGATGGTTACAACAACGTGCACATGGGCACAACTGGTGAAACGATTGCAGAAGAATGCAACATCTCACGAGCAGATTCCGACGCTTATGCTGCACGCAGCCAACAACGTGCTGCAACTGCCCAAGCCAACGGATGGTTTGATTGGGAAACATTTGCTATAGAACTCCCACAACGCCGTGGCGATCCAATTCAATTCACCCACGATGAAGGGGTCCGACCAAACACCACGAAATCGTCTTTATCAGGTCTCCGTGCTGTGTTTAAAAACGACGGACAGGTGACAGCAGGCAACGCCAGTACCCTCAACGACGGGGCAAGTGCAATGCTGCTTGCAGATGCTGATTTCGCTCTTGAACAAGGTTGGGAAATCTTGGCTTATGTCGACGATTATTGCACCAGCGGTGTTGAACCTGCACGCGTGATGAGCGCCCCGATTACAGCGGTTCAAATGTTGCTTGAACGCAATAATTTAGACGTGTTGGATGTCGACATCTATGAACACAATGAAGCCTTTGCTTCAGCCTCGTGCTCCGTTGCTCAGGAGTTGAACATTCCCGATGATCGTTTCAATCTTCATGGAGGCGCTGTGAGTTTGGGTCATCCATTGGGCGCAAGTGGCACCCGTTGTTTGATCACCATGCTCGGTGTCATGCGTCGACTTGAATCCACTTCTGGTATCGTAACGCTCTGTCTCGGTGGTGGCAACGCAGTTGCCATGCTCGTTCGGCGCGCCTGATGTGGAACGGAGGAGCCCAAAAGGGCGTTTTTTCATACTGGTGGTTCTAAATAGGGCCGGATGGCGGCCTTGAACGAGGTGGGTGTGTGGTTTCGTTCAGTGATCTTGGCATAGAACCAGTGTTGGTCGAAGCGCTCAAGGCTCAAGGCATTATTGAACCGTTCGAAGTTCAAGTCGAATCAATACCAGAGGGTATGCTCGGCAAGGACGTTTGTTGCCGTGCTCCAACGGGCTCGGGAAAGACCCTTGCCTTTGGTCTCCCACTGCTTTCTCGAACGACAGAAGCTGAGCCAAGAAGGCCTACTGCCCTCATTCTCACACCAACCCGTGAACTTGCAGAGCAAATTTACAAAGTTCTCGACCCACTCGCATACGAACTTCGACTCTACGTTGAAGCAATCTATGGTGGTGTATCATACACCAAGCAATTCAAGGCCCTTGATCGTGGGGTTGACGTCCTTGTCGCATGCCCTGGACGCCTCAACGATTTGCTTGACCGTGGAGCTTTGTCCCTCAAAGATGTCGCGGTAGTTGTTCTCGATGAAGCAGATCGCATGGCGGACATGGGGTTCATGGAACCCGTCTGCAAGATTCTCGATCAGTGCCAAGAAAACCGACAAACCATCCTCTTCAGCGCAACTCTTGACGATGAAGTAGCGGACCTTGTCCGTGATTACCAAACCAATCCAGTGACCATTGAAGTTGGCCCTGCGGAAGTGAGCATGGAAAGCATGACTCATCACTTCTGGTTATTGCCTCAATCAAAGAAGCCCGATATCACTGCTGAGTTAATCCGCAAGTGTGGTCGAACCATTGTGTTCTGTCGAACTCGAGCAGGTGTTGACCGTGTCGGTGATGACCTGAACTATGAGGGGTTAGCAATTGAAACCCTGCATGGAGGTCTCAGTCAACGCGGCCGAGACATGGCCATGAAGCGATTCCAACACGGTGAGTGCATGGCACTTGTTGCCACAGATGTCGCAGCCCGTGGTATTGACGTCGAAGGCGTCAACTGCGTTGTGCATTACGATCCTCCAGAAAATGGCAAAGCGTACAAGCATCGAAGTGGCCGAACAGCACGTGGCGGTAAGTCTGGTGTTGTTGTCTCGCTTGTTCAACGACCGCAGAAGCGCTCCTACACCCGTATTCAGAGGGAGGTTGGCATCAACATCGATTTCATGCCTCCAGAATTTACTGTTCTTCCAGAATTTGAAGTGATCTACATTGCTGCAAACCGACGTTCACGTGACCAAGGTCGCAGCAACGGCGGCGGGCGCAACGGCGGCGGCGGTGGCGGAGGTTACCGTGGCGGTG
>Ga0115003_10000885_pt1 | contig 26763 bp, 21 predicted proteins | sample ArcticOcean_MG_C_7_FD_88736 | JGI IMG/M metagenome (GOLD analysis project Ga0115003, IMG submission 88736) | Marine microbial communities from western Arctic Ocean - ArcticOcean_MG_CB11_88 | ecosystem: Environmental > Aquatic > Marine > Oceanic | place: Arctic Ocean: Canada Basin | collected... | reverse complement strand
TTGTTAATTTTCTTTTGAACTTTTAAATAGTAGAAACTTCCTCTAGACCATGTTTGATCAACCCATCCATCCCTTTTTTTGTAGGATGCAGCTAAGGAGTATCCCCAACCATTTTTTAGTTTTCCACTATTATAACCTAAAGTGGTTTTTAGGTAGCCATTTCCGCCTATATTTTGAGAGAATTTCAATCCTTCTTTAGAGTCAATTCCGCTAGTAAGTATGTTTATCGTTCCTCCAACTGCAGGAATGGCTAATTTTGATGCACCTAGCCCACGTTGTACTTGAATGGTTTTTGTCATTACATCTAAACCAAACCAGTTTGACCAATACACCCAACCATTTTCCATATCGTTCATTGGAATTCCATCTATCATAACGGCTACGTTACGTTGATTAAATCCTCGTATAGAAATTCTTGCATCTCCATCGCCACCACCACTTTGTGTGGCATAAACCCCTGGAGTACTATTTAAAATTAAAGGAATATCTTGTCCTGCGAGTTCTTCTTCGAGTTGTTTTGGACTTACATTAGAAAAGGCAATAGGCGTTTCTCTGGAACGTGCAATATCAGAAACGACTTCTACTTCGTTTAGGATTTGACTGTTTAGGAAGAAATTAAGTTCTTGATTTTTAGTAAGAGTTATGGTTTTTTTAAGCGCCTGATAACCTACATAAGAAATACTCAATTCGTAAGTTCCTTTAGGTAGGGAGAGTTGGTAAAAACCATTAAAGTCGGTAACAGTCCCTTTCTCGTTTTTTACAACTACAGTTGCTCCAATAAGGGTTTCGTTGCTATTATAATCTTGTACATAGCCTTGTAGTGTTACTTGTGCTTGCACATTAATTGCAAAAAGTAAACACAGAAGAAGGTAGAAATATCTCATAGGAATAGGAAAAAAAAGCTCCCATATTGGGAGCTTTTAAGTTTAGTTTAAAAGAAGTTTTTTAAGTAGAACCTCTTTGTTTTCTAGCAGAACTTCCACAAAATACAAGCCTTTTAGTTTTGGGCTCAATAGTATTGTTTCTGTAATAGAAGAAGAGTTGTAATTTTTTGAAAGCACTTTTTCTCCTAATATATTGTATAAGCTTATACTTTGAATTTCAGTGCTTGAGTTGATGGTAAGCTGTCCTGTAGAATTAGGATTAGGATACATTTGGATAAAATTATGATTCTCTTCTATAGAGATTAATGCACAATCACATTCGTGAGAACCTAAGCCTGAAAAACTATTGGCTGGTAAAGAATCCCATTCTAGTATTGGGTCAAAAGTATATTCGAAATTTGGGTCGTATACGAATGGATTTACCACTTCTGATTTCCGAACCAAAGTTTGATCTTTTGTCCAATATGCACCTGTTTCATCTGCCCAGGCATCACCCGGATCTTCTCCAATTTTACCAATTACATCTAAAATATCCCCATTGCTATTCTCTAAAGTAAAGGCATCATTTCCATTAAAGTACATGGTTCCATCTTCGTAGTTTGGACAAATGAATAGATCTACTTTAGACATTAAGTCTGAGTCAGCGTTATAAATACTATCTGGAACAAGTGTTATACTATCTGTATAGTGCAGCCATCCATCCCAAAGTGGAGCTTCATATCCTTCTCCGTTAGGATCTCTTTTATCTAAACCAATTACAAAAGCTTCATTAGGTTCTATTAATCCTTCTAAAGTTGTTGTTGCAGGAATCGTCCCACCATTACTCCATCTAGAAAGTGCGTAATTAGAAAGGTCAATTGTGTTGCTAGTTGGGTTGTAAAGCTCAATGGCTTTGTTATTACTCCATCCTTCTACATATTCAGAAATAAAGAGTTCAGAACAGTTTTGGGCGTTGATTGTAAAAGCACATAGTATGCTTAAGCTCAATAGGTAAATCTTTTTCATAGCTAATTATTTAGTACCTAACAAATTTAATAAAACTCGCGACATATCAAAGATAAGACTTCTTAAAACGAAATGATTTTTGTCAGAATAAAAATATAGAATAAAAAAATCTCTTACATTTGCTTTCCAAATCAGCTAAATGTCAGATTCTTTAATAATTATCCCCACTTACAACGAAAAAGAAAACGTAGCCAAAATGTTGCGTACTGTATTTTCGTTAGATAAATCGTACCATGTACTTATTGTAGATGATGGCTCGCCTGACGGCACCGCTGCGATTGTAAAAGACTTACAAAAGGAATTCCCTACGCAACTATTTATACAGGAACGCTCAGGGAAATTGGGCTTAGGAACGGCTTATATTCATGGCTTTAAATGGGGTTTAAAAAAAGACTACAGCTATTTTATAGAAATGGATTGTGATTTCTCTCACAACCCAAATGATTTAATTCGTTTGTACGAGGCATGTAACGTTGACGGAAACGATATGGCTATCGGTTCAAGGTATGTGGGTGGATTGGTAAATGTGATTAACTGGCCAATTGGTAGAGTGATGATGTCGTATTTTGCTTCGCGTTATGTGAAGGGAATCACAGGCTTACCGGTAGACGATGCTACCGCAGGATTTAAATGTTACCACAGAGATGTAATTGTAAATGTGCTGCGTTCTAACGTTACTTTTGTTGGCTATGCCTTCCAAATAGAAATGAAGTTTAAAGCTTGGAAGTTTGGTTATAAAATTAAGGAAGTTCCTGTTATCTTTACCGACCGTACCGAAGGAGAATCGAAGATGAGTTCTTCTATTTTTTATGAGGCCTTTTTTGGCGTTATTCAAATGAAGCTGAAAAGTTTCTTCGTAAAATACAAACAAGAATAGTTTATTATATAGCATGAAAAAGCTTCTTAAAAATGCTCAAATCATTAACGAAGGTTCTATACAAAAGGCCGATTTGTTAATCGATGGCGACCGCATCGCCAAAATTGCTCCTTCTATTACTGACGACACTGCAGAAATTATCGATTTAGCAGGTAAATTTTTAATGCCTGGTGTAGTAGACGATCAAGTGCATTTTAGAGAGCCTGGCTTAACGCACAAAGGACGTATTTATACAGAATCTCGTGCTGCTGTAGCTGGTGGGATTACTTCGTTTATGGAGATGCCTAACACCAATCCACAAGCCTTAACACAAGAATTATTAGAAGATAAATATAAAATTGGAGCTAAAGATTCTTTGGCAAACTATTCCTTTTTTATGGGTGCTTCGAACGAAAATCTAGAAGAGGTTTTAAAAACCGACCCTACACAAGTAGCCGGAGTAAAGATCTTTATGGGCTCTTCTACCGGCAATATGTTGGTAGATAATAAGACTGTTTTGAATTCTATTTTCTCTAAGTGCGATATGCTTATTGCGGTTCATTGTGAAGACGAGGAAACAGTACGTGCTAATTCAGCGAAGATGAAAGAGGAACATGGAGAGGATATCCCTATTCGTTTTCATCCAATTATCCGTAACGAAGAAGCTTGTTATAAATCTTCTTCTATGGCCGTTGAATTAGCCAAAAAACACGATACTCGTTTACATATACTTCATATTTCTAGCTTAAAAGAAACGGCGCTTTTTAGAAATGATATTCCATTAAAAGAAAAGAGAATTACAGCTGAAGCTTGTATTCATCATTTATGGTTCGATGAATCGAGTTACGATGAAAAAGGGACTTTAATAAAGTGGAATCCAGCAGTAAAATCGCTGAAAGATAAAGAGGGTGTTTGGGCTGCTTTATTAGACGATAGAATAGATATTATTGCTACCGACCACGCTCCACATACTTTAGAGGAAAAACAAAACACTTATTTTAAAGCTCCATCTGGAGGTCCTTTAGTACAGCACGCTTTAGTAGCTATGTTAGAGTTTTACCACCAAGGTAAGGTAAGCTTAGAGTGGATAGTAAATAAAATGTGTCACGCTCCTGCCGACTGTTTTCAGTTAAAAGAAAGAGGTTTTATTAAAGAAGATTACTATGCCGATTTAGTGGTTTTAGATATAGATAAGTCTTGGACTGTAGCTAAAGACAATATTTTATACCACTGTGGATGGTCTCCTTTTGAAGGGCAAGAATTTAAATCTAGTGTAAGTAAGACTTTTGTAAACGGGAACTTGGTTTATAATAAAGGGGTCTTCGACGAGTCTACTCGTGGAATGCGTTTAGAGTTTGATCGTTAATGAAAAAAGTGTTTTTAATACTGTGTACAGCTTTGGTTTTTTCTTGTTCTCAAGAAGAAACTAAAGTTATTGCCGCACTTTCAGAAAACCAGATGATTGATGCTTTGGTACAGGTTCATTTATTGGAATCTGCCGCACAGTTAAACATGCTAGACGGTATACGAAACGATAGTTTGAGCCTAGGGAATTATTACGCTGGCTTATTTCAGGATACACCTTACACGCTTGAAGAGTTTAAAAGTAGTTTTACTTTTTATGCAGCAAATCCGAAAGTAATGGAGGTTTTGTTAGACTCGGTACTTACTCGTATTCAGATGATGGAATAAAAAGGATTTTAAGATGAGTTAATTTGAAGATTTGAAAATGTCTTTGCTCTCTTTATTTTAAATCCTTCAAATACATTTTCGAGAAGTCATTACAGCTTTGTTCTACGGGTATAAACTCAAAGTTCAAAGCTTTTTTAATTTTATCGTTTTCGTAAATAGAAATGCCATTTCCAGCTTTAGCTGTTTCTTTGGTAAGCATAGGAGCTTTACGGGTAATCATAGAGATTACTTTTGCGACTCTCCAACCGAGTGCATTTAAGAAATCCCCGACTTTAATATGCGCCCTCTTTTTACCAAGTGCATCTGCTATATAATCGAAGGTTTGTTTAAAAGGAATGCTTTCTGAACAGAGAATAAATCGCTCAGAATTAATAGAGCTTTCCATCAGGTCAACCATCACTTTGGCTACATCTCTAACATCTACAAAGCCATTGGTTCCTGTGGTATAAAAAGGCATTCCAGTAGCTATTTTATGAAACAATACAGAGCTTCCTTTTTTCCAGGCTCCAGGACCCAAAATAATACTCGGATTTACAATTACTGCAGTCAGTCCTTCTTCTATTCCACGCCAGACTTCTAGCTCAGAATTGTATTTACTAATGGCGTAATTACTGTTTTCAGGACCATCTACCCAAGGTGAATTTTCGTTTATTAGAGGCTCGTTTTCGGTTCTACCTATGGCTGCAACCGAAGAAATATGACACAATTTACTCACTTTATGTGCCAAACATAAATTAACAATATTAGCCGTAGAGGTTACATTATTGTCTATCATTTGATGCTTATACTTTGGATTAAAATTTACCCAAGCAGCACAGTGGTATACTTTTGTTACCCCAACAAAGGCATCTTCTAATTCAGTAATATTTAATAGGTCACCCTCAATCCATTCAATTTTTGCAAATAGTTCATCCACTTCTTCCGTGTAATAAGAAAAGATTTTTCTCACCATATGAAGATCCGATCGCTCCCTTTTGGTTGCGCGAATTTTATCTTCAGTTTTACAAAGATTATAGAGTAGGTGTGCCCCTACCAAGCCTGTTGCTCCTGTAACTAATATCATGGCTGAAAGATAATAAATACAAGGTTTTATAAATAGAATAAAACACCTATTTTTACGCTTCTTAAAATGCACGACTATGAACTTTGTTGAGGAAATGAAATGGAGAGGGATGATACACGACATCATGCCTGGAACAGAAGAACAATTGCAAAAGGAAATGACTTCTGCTTATATAGGCTTTGATCCTACGGCAGACTCCTTGCATATTGGTTCGCTAGTGCAAATAATGATTTTGGTTCACTTACAAAGATCCGGACATAAGCCTTACGCTTTAGTTGGTGGTGCTACAGGAATGGTGGGCGATCCTTCGGGGAAGTCTAAAGAGCGTAATTTACTCTCTTCGGATATTCTTGACCATAACGTTGCCTGTGTACATAATCAATTAGCTCGTTTTTTAGATTTCGATTGTGGAGAGAACTCTGCCGAAATGGTAAACAATTACGACTGGTTTAAAGAAATTAATTTCCTCGATTTTATTCGCGATGTAGGTAAGCACATAAGTGTAAACTATATGATGGCTAAAGATTCTGTGAAATCGCGTTTAGAAACGGGAATGTCTTTTACAGAGTTTACTTATCAGCTGGTTCAAGGATACGATTTCTTGCATTTATATACCGAAAAAAATTGTAAGCTCCAGTTAGGAGGTTCCGATCAATGGGGGAATATTGTAACTGGTACAGAGTTGATTAGAAGAAAAGCAAGAGGAGAGGCTTTTGCCATGACCACTCCTTTAATTAAAAAAGCAGATGGAACTAAATTCGGTAAAACTGAAGGCGGTAATGTGTGGTTGGATTCTGAGCGTACTTCGCCTTATAAATTTTACCAATATTGGTTAAACTCTTCTGATGACGATGCCAAGACTTATATAAAAATATTTACGCTTCTTTCTGAAGATGAAATTACTAAGTTAATTTCTGAACATGAAGAAGCTCCTCATTTAAGACTTTTACAAAAAGCATTAGGGAAAGATGTAACGATTAGAGTACATAGCGAAGATCCGTATAATAGAGCTATTGAAGCTTCTGAAATCTTATTCGGAAAAAACACTGCAGAGCAATTAAAGAATATTGAAGAGCGTGATTTATTAGATATTTTCGAAGGGGTTCCTCAATTTGAAGTTTCTATGTCTAGTATTGAGGCTGGAGCTCAAATTGTAGATTTATTAGCACAGCAATCTCAAGTTTTCGCCTCTAACGGTGAAGCTCGTAGAATGCTTAAGTCGAATGCAGTAAGCGTAAATAAACTAAAAGTTGGTGAAGACAAGTTGGTGACAACCGAAGACTTACTAAACGAAAAGTATGTGTTAATTCAGAAAGGAAAGAAAAATTACTTCTTACTGAAAGCTATATAATTAACAATAGATGTTTGCATGTTGGTGGTTTTCCAACATGTAAACATGTGTTTACAACACCATTAAATTACAGCCTCTTATATCGCTAGTATCGAATCTGCCCAATACTTCAAAATCTCCATTTTCGTATATTCTACCTAAGTCTTGAGTGGCAATAAAAGAGCAAGAATGTATATTGGCTAAGTCAATAACGTTTAATCCGCCCTTTTTTTTGTTCACCGATAAGGGGTCGCTTGTATCTCTACATGAAACTTGCATCCATGGTGGACATTTAAAAAGACTTTCTCCTTGTGAGTAGGCCTGAGATAATAGTTCCGTCATCCCATATTCAGAATGAATTTTTTGTACACCAAATCCAGTTCCTAATATTTCGTGTAGTTCTTGACGGATCATCTCTTTACGCCTCCCTTTCATACCTCCAGTTTCCATCACCACAGTGTTTTTTAAATCCACACTGTAGTTGTCTGTAAAATCTAACAAACCAAAACTCACACCTATCAAGAGTGTTTTTTTGCTTTGTCCTTCTAGTTTTTTTAGGGTATCAAATAATAATTCGTGTTCGTTTAGGTAAAAACCACTTTCTTCTTTCTTAGAAAGCTGAATAAGTTTTTCGCACATATATATAAGAGAAGAACCTGTACGTTCCATATACGAGGGAAGTAGTGCAAGTACAGTATAGTCTTCTATGTTTCCATAGCAATACTCAAATCCTTTTATAAAGCTGTCTTCGTAAATGCTTAAATCGTGAACTATATGCTTACTCTGTATGCCTCCTGTACCGGTACTTGTATAGTATGCTTCTCTGTTGTTGGGTTCGCAAATTACTTCATGCGATTTAAAAAGCTCTATCGGTAAGTAGGGGATGTCTTCAGTCTTTGTGATTGATGAGGCGTCTATGCCTAAGTGATGTACGTAATTTTTGTAAACAGCATTGTTTTTAATCTGAAAATGGAATATTTCTAAAGCTAATTCTTTAAAAGAGTCAGCAGTGTGGTTTTGAAAAATACTCGCATTCCAATTCATAATACACTTGTAGGTCCGGCATTGTTAGTGAATGCATTTTGCATTACACGTATAGTTTGATGCTCTTAAATCATCGTAAAATTAAACATCCTTTATAGTTATCATAGTGCTTTTTGTCTTTTCCTAGTAATTATTTAAAAACACTAGTCGAACATTAAGTATGCAAAGACTCCTAATATCTCATCGTAAAGCTCAGAAGCCCAGCAATATATATAGGTTTATCTATGTGATTGGTTTCGGTTTTTGGCAGGGTAATTGCAATTCTGCATTGTCTAACTAAAACAATATACATATGAAAAATGTTAACCTCCTAGGAAAGCTTATTGCAAGTTGTTGCAGTATAGCCTTGTTCCTTATGTTAAGTGTCTCATTTTCTGCGTCTGCACAACAAAAAGTTGTAGGTGGAGTAGATGTAGATATCAAAGATTATCCATGGCAAGTTGCCTTAACTTCTAGTCCTTCTGGAAGCGGGTTTTGTGGTGGATCAATCATTGGTGATTCATGGATTTTAACTGCTGCACACTGTGTAAACGGAACAAGTGCTAGTGGATTATATATCCGTTGTGGAGCATCTGCTTCCTTTGCTTCAGGAGGAGACTCCTATTCGGTAAATCAAATAATTGTTCACCCAAGTTATTCTGGAAATTCATATGATTTTGCGTTGGTAGAAATTAACGGTGAGTTTGCATACAACTCTAATGTTCAGAAAATCGATCTTATAGATGAGGCCGAAATTGCTGCTGGAGCTCAAGATGGAGGAGTTATGTCAACTATTACAGGTTGGGGTACTACGTCATCAGGAGGTTCTTTAGCTTCTGTATTACAGATGGTAGAAGCTCCTATTGTAAACAATGATGTTGCTTGTGGTTCTACTTCCGATTTAAATGGAAATTCTGGACAATACCCTTGTTCTTCTCTAGATGCATCAATGATATGTGCAGGAGACCTTATAAATGGTGGAGAAGATGCTTGTCAAGGTGATTCTGGCGGTCCCTTAGCTGTTAGGAGTTCTGATGACTCGCGATGGTTGTTAATCGGAGCTACTAGTTGGGGTTATGGATGTGCTGACGTTATATACCCTGGTGTATGGTCGAAAGTATCTTATGTTTTAGATTGGATTAATGACAATGCCGATGTAGATAGTGAATTCGGATGTATGGATGCTTCTGCATGTAATTATAGTGAAGAAGCTATTTACGATAACGGTTCATGTGCTGAGCTTGACGAATGTGGAGACTGTGGAGGAAATGGTCCAGCACCAGGTTACGATTGTGATGGAAACTGTACAACAGGCGAAACGCTAGTTGTTACTATGTCTGACTCTTATGGAGATGGATGGAATGGAAATAATTTAGTTGTGAATGGTACTTCTTTAACAATTGGTTCTGGATCTTCAGGTTCCGGAGTTGTATGTTATGACTCTGCTGCAGGTTGTGTTGATGTAACTTGTGATGGAGGGTCATGGCAAGAAGAAGTTTCTTGGACAATAGCAGATGCTGATGGAAATGTATTACTTTCTGGTGGAGCTCCTTTTGTTGGTGCCTTTGGAGCCGAAGGTTGTGGCCCTGTTTACGGATGTACAGACGATACTTCATTAAACTATGATGCAGAAGCGACTGCAGATGATGGATCTTGTTTATATCCAGTTGCTGGATGTATGGATTCATTAGCATTAAACTACAATGCGGATGCTATAGAAGACGACGGTTCTTGTAGCTATCCAATAGATTGTTCAGGACTTACCTATGTAAATATTGAAGTTGGTGGTGGTTCATGGGCTACAGAAGTTTCATGGGAAATGAATGGCTTACAAGGTCAAGCAGGTTCTACTGAAGCTTGTTTAGAAGACGGTTGTTATATCTTTAACATGTACGATTCTTTCGGAGATGGTTGGAACGGTAATACAGTAAATGTATTTGCTGGTGAAGACATTCTTCTTACTGGAACTTTAGATTCTGGTTCTGAAGGAGTATTAAGTTTCTCTCTTAATTACGATGGTGAATGTGGTCCTGTTTATGGATGTACAGATTCATTAGCACTTAACTTTGATCCTTTAGCTACTGCAAATGATAATTCTTGTTTATACCCAACCTTAGGATGTACAGATTCATTAGCACTTAACTATAATGAATTAGCTACCGAAGATGATGGTTCTTGTACCTATCCAATAGATTGTGAAGGTTTAACTGCTATAATGATTGAAGTTGGTGGTGGTTCATATGACTCTGAAATCTCATGGGAATTAAATGGTCTTGAAGGCGTTTCCGGATCTACCGAATCTTGTTTAGAAAATGGCTGTTATACATTTAATATGGAAGATTCTTACGGTGATGGTTGGAATGGTGCTACCGTTTCGATTGCTACCGCAACAGGAGAAGCTTTAGTTTCAGGTACTTTAGAAGCTGGTACTTCTGGCGCTCTAATGTTCTCATATAACGAAGACTGTGGTTATGTAAACGGTTGTACAGATTCATTAGCATTAAACTTCGATCCAATAGCAACCATCAACGATGGTTCTTGTGAATACGAGCAAGGAGCTTGTGATGATGGTTATGTTTTAGATTGTAACGGCAATTGTGCTTATGAAACTTGGATCGGAGATGGTCTCTGTGATGATGGCTCTTATGCTGTAGGTGGTGTAGATATCTACTTCAATTGTGAAGAGTTTGGTAATGATGGAGGTGACTGTGAAAACGTTGTTGTTGATTCATTAGGCTGTACCGACCCTAACGCTTCTAATTACAACCCTAATGCATTTGCAGATGATGGATCATGTGTTTATGATGTTGAATCAGGATGTACAGATGCAGAAGCTCTAAACTATAACCCTAATGCGATAGAAGACGATGGTTCTTGTGAATATCCAATCGATTGTGAAGGCTTAACAACTGTAATGATAGATATGTCTGACTCTTATGGAGACGGATGGAATGGGAATGTATTGACTATGAATGGACAATCATTTACTATTGAAAGTGGATCTGAATCTTCTGCAACTGCCTGCTATAATAGTGATGGCGGTGACTGTGCATACGTTTCCTGTGATGGTGGCTTATGGCAATCTGAAGTATCTTGGACCATTTCTGATATTGATGGAAATGTATTGCTTTCTGGAGGCGCTCCTTTTGATGGTGCTTTTGGTGGAGAAGATTGTGGTCCAATATCTGGATGTACAGACCCTTCTGCAGTAAATTACAATGAATTAGCAACTGATGATGACGGTTCTTGTGAGTATGTTGCTTCAGGTTGTACAGATATAGATGCTCTAAACTACGATTCAGAAGCAATTGAAGATGACGGCTCTTGTGTTTACGAAACAGAATGTACAGGTTACTTAGCTATGCTTACAGTAAACTCTGTTGCTTATGGAACAGAACATACTTGGTCTATTACTGATGCAAATGGTGCAACTTTATACGACGGTGGACAGTATGCTAATAACACAGAGAACACTATCGAACTTTGTTTAGATGCTGATGCTTCTTATTCGATGTCTATTATGGATACGTATGGTGACGGTTGGAACGGAGGAACATTCTCTATCTCAACTTCAAACTGTGAACTAGTTTCTGGTGGTCTTGAACAAGGTCAAATAGCAGAATTTGATTTTACTGCATCTTGCGATGACCCATGTGCATCAGTTGAATGTCAAGTGGGATATGAATGTGTTAATGGAGACTGTATCTTAATTGAGACATCTGCTCCTTGGGAGATGCTTATTACAGGTTCAAATCATACCATTGTAATTGATGGAGAAGCGACTATCGATCTTAACGATATGTCAATTGAAATAGGAGATGCTTTAGGTGTATTCTTTACAGATGACAATGGAGATTTACAATGTGGTGGATTTGCATATTGGACTGGAAGTACAAACTCTATTGCTGCGCAAGGAGACGATACTACAACCGATGAAATAGACGGATTTACTGCAGGTTCTTCATTCGTATGGATGATGTGGGATGCTACAGAAAATATGGTTTATGCTGCAAATGCAACCTATTCTGCTGCAATGCCAAACCAAGGAGAGTATACTACAAACGGTATTTCTGCACTTGCTGCTTTAGCTACTATGCCAGCAGTTTCAGAGCAAGTAATTTCTATGCCTACAGGTTGGTCAATCTTCTCTACTTATATGGTAGCAGAAAATATGGACATGGCTGATGTATTAGCGCCTATTTACGATGATTTAGTTATCGCTAAAAACAACGCTGGTTTAGCATACTTACCAGAATGGAACTTTAACGGAGTAGGAGACTTAGTATTAGGTCAAGCTTACCAAATTAAGTTGAACAATGCGAACGATCTTACAATTGTAGGAACGTATATGGCTCCAGAAGAAAACCCAATAGCATTAACTGCAGGTTGGAACATGATTGGATACTTACGTATTGAATCTGCGGATGCAGCTGCTGTATTATCTGAAATCAACGCAACTGGGAATTTAGTAATCGCTAAAGACTATAACGGTCAAGCTTACTTGCCAGAGTGGGATTTCAACGGAATTGGAGATATGAAGCCAGGTGAAGGTTATCAGTTGAAAATCAACAACGACGATGTTCTTACTTACCTGTCTAACGATGATTCTTACAGAATGTCTACTACAGAAGTAACTAACAACAGTCCAGTTTACTTTGAAAAGGTAATGCTAACAGATAACAATATGACTATTGTTATAGAAGATGCTGTATGGGATGTACTTCCTACAGTAGGTTCAGAAATAGCTGCTTTCGATAAGGCTGGAAACCTAATTGGTTCTGCTACATATACAAGTCCCGTTACGGTACTTACAGTATGGGGAGACGACGCTACTACAAATTCTAAAGATGGATTGGTAGCTTCTGAAGCTGTAGCGTTTAAAGTATGGTCTAACAACCAAACAGATACTTTCGAAGTATCTAAATGGATTGAAGGTTCTTCTACGTATTCTGTAGATGCTATAAACGTAGCTTCATCAATTATAACTACTAATTCTCTTACTAATACAATTTCTACAGAAAGAGTATTGGTAAAAGTAATTAATGTACTTGGACAAGAAGTTACTGCACAGGATGCATTCAAAGGAGAGGTTCTCTTTAATGTATACAACGACGGTACAGTAGAGAAGGTGGTCAGATAATTACTATTCTTAATTTATTAAAAAAGGGGCTCCAATTGGAGCCCCTTTTTTTATGAAAATACTTGTTATCGCTCGCATGTAGACGATTATGTAATTCGTAGGCATCTCATTTAAAGTATTTTAGGTGCTATTGTAATTGAGGTTCTATTTAAAAATCGTAAATTCACAATAGAGCTTTTTACCCTCGGGGTTTATCATTTAATGTGTAACATTTAAATTATATGCTTATGAGACTCGAACGTATACTTGTACCGACAGATTTTTCTGAAATTTCTTTAGCAGCTTTTCAAGATGCTGTACAACTTATTAAACACACTCAAATAGAATTATATCACATGCATGTGGTAGACTCTCACGATCAAGTTAATAGGGCTAAGATAAAATTAGACCTTATGGCTGAGAAAGTGTTGAAGGAACATAAAACGCAAGTAAAAAACATTGTACGCGTTGGAGACTTTATGACTTCAATAGGCGACGTTGTATGTGAGATAAACAGCGATTTAGTTGTCATGGCTACTCATGGAATGGCTGGATTGCAGTGGATTACAGGTAGTAATGCAATGAGGATATTAGGAAGTTCTAGAGCTCCGATACTTATTAGTCAAGGCGCTAAAAAAAATAGTGTAAAGCACATAGTTGTACCCTTAGATTTTCATTCCGAGTCACGACAAAAGCTAGATATCGCTATTAAAATTGCATCTGCCTATAATGCAAGTATTCATCTTTTAGTTCAGAGAGAAGAAGACTCCTTATTAGTTGATAAAATGAATAAGATGATAAAGCAAGTCTTGTCTTATTTATCTAATCATAAGGTAGAATACACATTAAATTATGAGGACAATACCATTAATTCAGATCGATTGTTGGATTTTGCTCACAAGGTTAAAGCTGATTTAATCACCATCATGAATTACCATGAAGGGGTTTATACCGAAATGTTTGGACGCTCTCGCGAGCAAGAGATTATAACCAATAAGTACAAAATCCCAGTCTTATGTGTAAATGCGAAGCAAACGTCTAATATTATTACTGCATATTAATTTTAGCTTAAATTATGTTAGCGTTTAAGTCGTACTTAACATTTATTTAAAGTGTAACTGCATTTTTGTTTAAAAAAGGGCTCCAATTGGGGTCCTTTTTATTTTGTTAATAGATTTTTTCATTCCTATTTAAATGCAAAGTATAAATTCATAAATTCGAAACATAAATCTTACCCAGTCTTATTTTTTTTTATGAAGTCTTGCGCCCCTTTTGTATTTGTTTTAATTGCTTTATTGGCAAGTTGTTCATCTCCTCAATCAGAGGTTTCTGTACAAACAAACCCAGTTATTTCTGCACCCGAACCTATAATAGAATATGGTTTTGAGGCGGACACTTTTTTAGTGATTAAAAATGAAATCAAATCAGGGGAATCATTAGGTAAAATATTGAACGAATACGGAGTTTCCTATTCCCAAATAGATAAGATAGCTCGAAAGACTAGAAAGACAGAGCAGGATGTACGCTACTTAAAAGCAGGAAATTCTTATGCTTTGTTCTGTGTACAAGATACTGCCGGAAGAGAAAATGCTCAAATGTTTATTTACGAAGAAGACAAAATAAACTACGTAGTCTACGATTTTAGAGACACCCTAAAAATATACAAAGCGCAAAAACCAATAGAGATAAAGTTAATTGAAGATGCAGGAGTTATAGAAAAAGGATCAAGTTTTTTCTTAACAGGTGCGGCTAGTGGTTTATCAGATCGTTTATGTGAAATAATTTCTGATGAAATTTATTGTTGGACTCTAGACTTTAGACATGTTCAACCAGGAGATCGTTTTAAAGTTCTATATGAAGCAAAGTACTTAGACGGTGAGTTTGTAGGTGTAGGAGAAGTAAAGGCTGCTTATTTCAATCATTTAGGGCAAGATTTTTATGCCTATCCTTTTAACGATAGTGGTTTTGACGACTACTTCGATCAAGATGGAAAAAATCTACGTAAGTTCTTTTTGAAAACGCCCGTAAAGAACAGTCGTATATCCTCTAAGTTTTCAAGAAACAGATTCCATCCGGTACAAAAAAGATGGAAATCTCACAAAGGGACAGATTATGCAGCTCCAAGAGGAACACCAATTTGGTCTACTGCCGATGGTGTTGTTGTTGCATCAACGTATACGAAATACAATGGGAATTATGTAAAAGTCCGCCATAATGGAACCTATACTACTCAGTATTTACACATGTCTAAAATTGCCAAAGGCGCAAAGGTAGGTGCTCACGTAAAACAAGGTGAGACTATAGGATATGTAGGGAGTACTGGCTTAGCAACAGGACCGCATGTCTGTTATAGATTCTGGAAAAACGGTTCTCAAGTTGATCCATTTAAGAGTAAATTACCTCCTTCAGATCCAATTTCTACCTCTTCGAGACCCAATTTCGAATTGTTTAGAGATAGCCTTGGTGCTGTATTGGATAGTATCCCTTATCCTGAGGCTCTTTAAATTTCAGAAATACGTGTTGTGTTTTTGTGTTTTGATGGATTTGTAAGAATGTTAATGTATTTTTCTACAACTTCAGCAACCTTACTTAGTTCTCCTTTTTCATGGTATCCTTGAAATTCTTTTAATCGAGGAAATTCCTTTTCATCTGCAAAACGTATATCATTTTGCATAGGAGTATCTACTTTCCCAGGAGCAATAGAGAGGTTAATGATATCTTCATGTTCCTCATCTATACATTTACTAAGCATGTCTAATCCTGCTTTAGCAGAGCAATACGTATTCCAACCTTCTACAGGGCTGTGAGAAGCACCCGAACTAATACTTAAAATTACTTTTTGAGCTTCAGACTCCTTAAAACTAGCAATAAAGTGATTTGATAAAATTGCTGGCGCTACAAGGTTAATAAGATAAGAGGCAGCAATAGCACCCATTTCTTGGTTTCCCATTTTTTGCATTGGACCAATCCATCCAGCATTGTGTATCAATGAAACTTGAGTAGCATTTTTCCATTTCGGAAACTCTATTCCTTCAATATCTACAACATCATTCAAGTCAAGAGAAATGTGTTTGAAATTAGGATGTTCTAGCGTATTACTTCTTGAAATACCAATAACAAGATTGTCATCGTCTTGTAAGAGTTGTTCTGTTAACTCTTTTCCTATACCACTGCTTGTTCCTGTAATAATAAATGCTTTCATATTGTATGGAGGATTTAGTTTATTTATTAATTTCTAAAAACCGCTCTATGTTTTTTGTAAGTCCAAAAAGCGCAATTATATCCGACTTTTCTACTACTGTAGTAGAGTTTGGTACTCCGATAATGTGGTAGTCTTTGTCGGTTTCTTTATTCTTTCTCAAAATTGTTACTAGGTTCAAGCTATACTTCTCTCGTAAGCCTATATCTTTTAAACTCCTACCACGAACTTCTTTAGGGGCTTTAACTTCCACAATTTCGTAGTCATCAGGTAACTGAATACACATAACCACATCGGGGTTGATAAGCATTTCGGCCACGTTTCCTCCAACCTCATCTTCGGGGGATAGAATTTCTGTAACGCCCATTTTTTCGAGAATACGTCTTTGATCACTCCCCATTGCACGAGTAATAATACGCTTTACATTCAGTTCCATAAGGAGGAATGTACAGAGTAACAGTCCTTGAAAATTCTCACCTATTGCTACGACCACCGCATCCATGTCTTGAATGTTCTGCGATAATAATGCTTTCTTATCGGTAGCGTCTAATGCTACTGCATGCGATACTTCATCTTTTATAGTCTCTACTTTCTCTAGAGAATTATCTATAGCTAAAACTTCTGCTCCACGAAGTGCTAAGTTTTTCGCTATTGCCATTCCAAATTGACCTAATCCTATTACTGCAAAGCGTTGATCTGACATAATCTCTTTTTAATTAGTTCTTACAAATGTAGAAATTTGTTTGCACTTGGCTATTGTCTATTTTTGTATTAGATTTAAAAATATGAAAAAAGCTTTTTACCTTTCTACTTGTAGCACCTGTGTGCGTATTCTCAAAGACATAAATCACGAATTTGAATTACAAGACATAAAAATAAATCCTGTTACAGCAGAGCAATTAGACGAAATGTACACACATACTTCTTCTTATGAGGCATTGTTTAGTAAGAGAGCTCAGAAATATAAGAGTATGGGTTTAAAAGAGCAAAACTTACAAGAAGTAGACTTTAAAAAATTGCTTCTCCAAGAATATACTTTCCTTAAACGACCTGTTTTTTTGGTAGACAATACTATTTTTGTCGGTAACTCTAAAAAGGTAATTGATTCACTGAAGACTTATTTATCCGATGAATAATATCGCAAAATCTCACCTAGCTTTATTTCTAGCTAATTTAATTTATGCCATCACTTTTACTTTTGCAAAAGATGTGATGCCCGATACCATTCAGCCTTTAGGGTTTATATTGGTTCGTGTAACTGGTGCCATGATCGTTTTTCAAATTGTACATAGAATTTGGATCCGTGAAAAAGTAAAGCGAGAGGATTACGGAATTATCACACTCTGCGCTCTTTTTGGAGTTGCCATAAATATGATGCTCTTTTTTAAAGGACTCAACTTTACGACTCCAATCCATGCCTCTGTTACGATGACTTCCACTCCTATAATCGTATTTATTTTAGCTATCTTTTTTCAGGCAGAAAAAACCTTGCCTTCGCGAATATTGGGTGTTGCCCTCGGCGCCGTAGGTGCTATTGTATTGGCTGTTTACGGACAAGATTTTGAATTGTCTAACCCCAATTTAGCTTTTGGTAATTTATTGGTGTTTTTAAACGCAGTATCTTATGGTTTGTATTTAACTCTTGTGAAGCCTCTAATGAAAAAATATCATTTCCTTACCATTATGAAATGGGTGTTTACAATAGGTTTTGTTGTGGTTCTTCCTTTTGGATTTGCTGATGTGCAGCTTGTGGAATGGGGACAAATTAGCTCGAAAATTTGGGGAGAAATTGCTTTTGTTGTCTTCGGTACTTCGGTGTTGGCTTATATGTTTAATGTATATGCCTTGTCTAATTTAAGAGCTTCTACTGTGAGTTTTTATATTTACTTGCAACCAGTATTGGCAACAGTAATTGCTCTTTTTGTAGGCTCCGATAAATTAGACCCTATAAAAGTGTTTGCTGCTAGTTTAATATTTGTAGGAGTATATTTAGTTGGGAGAAATCCAAAATCACAAAAACAATAAATTATTTAGACCAACAAATTTCCTTATTTTTGCATCAAATATTTAATTATGATTCAATCGATGACCGGTTTTGGTAGAGCTACTTTAGTTTTACCTAAAAAGAAAGTAACTGTAGAGGTGAAGAGTTTAAACTCTAAGCAGGTAGATATAAATACCCGTATCCCTTCTTTTTATAAAGAAAAGGAATTAGAAGTGCGTTCTCACCTTACAAACACACTAAGAAGAGGGAAGATTGAATTGGCGATTTTTGTTGAAAATACTGGAATAGATTCTCAGCATAAAATAAATAAAGAGCTCGTATCTACTTATATGGCTGCTTTAAAAGAGGTGGGTTCAGATGCCGTTTCTAATGGCGATTTATTGGCAATGGCTATGCGATTACCTGATGCTATGAAGGTAGAACGTGAAGAATTTGATAAAGAGGAGTGGAGTTCTGTAATGAATGTGGTTAAAGAAGCGGTTGCTGCTTTGGTAGACTACAGACAAACCGAAGGACTTTCTTTAGAGAAAGATATTAAACATCAAATTGCAACTATAGATAGACTTCATAACGAAGTACCTAAATACGAGCAAGAGCGTATTGTTACTATAAAAGAACGTATTTCCACTAAACTTACTGATGTATTACAATCGGTAGATTTCGATAGAGACCGATTAGAACAAGAGATGATTTATTTCATCGAGAAACTAGATGTTTCAGAAGAAAAAGTTCGTTTAAAAAATCACTGTGAGTATTTTATCGAAACCATGAATTCAGGAGAATCTAGTGGTAAAAAATTAGGTTTTATTTCTCAAGAATTAGGTAGAGAAATTAATACGATGGGTTCGAAAGCTAACCATACTGAAATACAAAAATTGGTGGTTGAGATGAAGGATGCTTTAGAGAAAATTAAAGAACAAGTTCTTAACGTGTTGTAATGTCTAAAGGTAAACTCATCATTTTTTCTGCTCCTTCGGGCTCTGGTAAATCCACCATTGTGAACTATTTATTAGCGCAAGGAGTACCTATAGAGTTTTCTATTTCGGCTTGTAGTAGAGATCCTCGAGGAGAAGAAAAAAACGGAGAACATTATTATTTCCTCTCTCCAGAAGAATTTCGAACTAAGATAGAAGCAGGTGAGTTTTTAGAATGGGAAGAAGTGTATCCTGGTCGTTATTATGGAACTCTACGTTCGGAGGTATCACGTATTTGGGCAAAGGGAAAGCAAGTGATTTTTGATATTGATGTAGTAGGTGGTGTAAACCTTAAAAAGCAATACGGAGCACAAGCACTTTCTGTATTTATTAAAGCTTCTTCGGTAGCGGTTTTAAAAGAACGATTAGTAGCGAGGAATACTGAAGACGAAGTCAACCTAAATATGCGTTTAGAAAAGGCAGAAGAGGAAATGACTTTCGCTAATGATTTTGATATCGTAATTGTTAACGACGATTTGAAAACGGCTCAAGAAGAAGCATTTCAAAAAGTAACAGACTTTATAAATGGGTAGTAAAAAGAAAATAGGTTTGTATTTTGGGACATTCAACCCAATACACATTGGGCATCTTATTATTGCCAATCATATGGCTAATTATACCAATCTCGATGAGGTGTGGTTTATAGTGAGCCCTCACAATCCGTTTAAGAATAAAAAAAATTTACTTGACGATTACGCTCGTTTAGAGATGGTAGATAGAGCTATTAAAGGCTTTGATAAACTCCGTGTTTCCAACATAGAATTTAGTCTTTCGCAACCGTCTTATACCGTAAATACTTTAGTAAGTCTCTGCGAAAAATATCCCGATCATAATTTTTCGCTTATAATGGGAGGCGATAATTTGAATACCTTTCATAAGTGGAAAAATCACGAACATATACTGGCAAATCATCAATTATATGTGTATCCGCGATTGGCTACCATGCCGGGTTCTTTAGATAATGATGAGAGAGTGAATTTGGTGGGAGCTCCGATTATACAAATATCTTCTAGCTTTATTCGAAATGCTATAAGAGACAAGATGGATGTTCGTCCTATGTTGCCCGCAAATGTGTGGGAGTACATAGACGAAATGAATTATTACAGTAAATAATTTGAAGATGTGTCGATTTGATAATTCTCCACATTCTCTAAAGTACAATTGCATCTAGAGTTTGTGTAGAAACTGAGTGATAATTTTCCCTAGCATTTTTATAGATTCTTTTTGCTCTAAGAGGATCCTTCATGTACAAAGCTTCGTAAAGAGGCTGTAAAAATTTTCGTCTTCCTACAGTCATTAAGAAATCCTCCAATGCATTGTCTGCTACTTTATAGCCTGTAGGAATAGTGAGTTGAAACCATGCATTTAGAATTTCTGAATTGCCACTTGTGGTAAATTCGAAAGCAGTATCTAATTTTTTTAAATCTTTTAGAGAACTGTCTTTTGGTAGCTTTCTTAAAAAGTGTAACCATTCGTGAGAAGACCATTTTGCTGAATTTATATTAGCTAATGGATAGCCTTTTTCAAATGAATGGATTGCATTGTCTACATTCTTAAACTTAGTAGAATTTACCTCCGGACAGTTGTCTGGAATTCCAGCTCTGTAAATCCATTCTTCTAAACGAATTTTTTCTTTCGCTTCTATATCAGTATCAAGTAGCTTTTCATTTATATACACTATAAATTCTTCGGTGTCCATTACTTTAAAAGCATTTTCTGTGAAGTAGTTATTCAGGAAGAAATCAAATTGTTTTCTACCTACTGTCTCTTCAATTAAGCGCAATAAGAAAAATCCTTTTTCATAGGCAATATCAGTCATCCCATCGTCTGGGTCTCTTTGTAGTAAATCGAGTTTTAAATGCGTGTCTTTATGGTTGTGCCCTAAAGATTCCACTTCGCGCTCTAAATCTTGTTTTCCTAATAAAGCTAACATATCCGCATAGTCTTTATCTTCCATGCGTTCCATAATTCTACGTTCAAAATAAACGGTAAAACCTTCATTTAGCCAGAAGTCATCCCATGTTTTATTGGTAACCAAATTCCCCGACCAAGAGTGTGCAAGTTCGTGTGCTATAAGAGCTGTAAGCGATCTGTCTCCAGCAAGAATAGTAGGTGTTACAAAAGTTAAACGCGGGTTTTCCATTCCTCCAAAAGGAAAACTTGGAGGAAGTAAGAGCATATCGTATCTATCCCAGGCATATTTCCCATACATACTCTCAGCAATTTCAAGCATATTTTCTGTTTCAGCAAATTCGTAAGCCGCCTTTTCGATCATTTCTGGTTCGGCATAAATTCCTGTATGTTCTCCTAAGTTTTGAAATTCTAAATTACCTACTCCTAAAGCCATTAAATAGGCGGGGATTGCCTGCTCCATTTTAAAAGTATAAATCCCTTCTGTGTTTTTTTCTGTAGGATTCTCTGCGCTCATCACTGCTAAGAGCTCTGCGGGAACTTGCACTTTTGCTGTATAACTAAAGCGTACACCTGGAGAGTCTTGGCAAGGAAGCCATGTTCTAGCTAAAATTGCTTGCGATTGTGTAAATAAGAAAGGATGTTTTTTTCCAGCTGTTTGCTTTGGATTAAGCCATTGTAAGGCTTTAGAGTTTGGGGCAGATTGATAATGTATTGCAACTTGTTTTGCCCCTTTTTCAATTTCTATAATCAAACCCTGACCTAAAATGGAGTCTTTCTCAGTTAACTTAAATGCACAATCTTTTCCTCCACTTGTAACTTTGTCTATACGAAGTCCGTTGGCATCAAGGATTAATTCTTTGCTACCGTTTATGTTTTCTATTGTATAGTTAGCAATACCAGAAATACGTTCTGTTTCGAAGTCAACTTTTACATCTAAATCTAAGTGGGTAGTTCGCACATTATGCGGTTCCGAGAAGCTATGTTTGTCCACGCGTAGGTCTTTTTTTGCTCCACAAGAAGTGAATAATAATGCTGTAACTAGAAAGCTGAGTATTTTGTTCATGGTTGGTTTATTGAGAAATGCTAAAGTAGGTAAAATTCAATTTGATAATTTGATAATGTGACAATTTGAAAATGATTTCAATCTTCACCTTTCAAGGCGTCAAACCTAAAACAGCTTTCTATATGGTCGTTTACCATTCCTGTAGCTTGCATGTGTGCATAAATAACGGTGGATCCAACAAATTTAAATCCTCTCTTTTTTAAGTCTTTACTTAATTTATCTGATGTTTCTGTAGTCGCTGTAATTTCGCTCATCAACTTTCTGTTTGTTTGAATTGGTTTCCCATTTACAAAACCCCAGATGTATTTATCAAAAGAACCAAATTCTTTTTGAATCTCCATAAATGCATTTGCATTACTAATGGCTGCTCTGACTTTTAGTTTATTGCGAATAATTCCCGCATTTTGTAAAAGTTCTTGCACTTTATCCTCATCGTACAAAGCAATTTTTTTAAACTCGAAATTGTCGAATGCTTTGCGGAAGTTATCTCTTTTTCTGAGCACAGTTATCCAGCTTAAGCCTGCCTGAAAAGTCTCTAATATTAGAAATTCAAAAAGCTGTCGCTCATCGTGTAGTGGTACTCCCCATTCATTGTCGTGGTAAGCTATAAATAGTGGGTCTTTAGTAGACCAGTCGCAGCGTATTTTTTCCATAGCTTAAAGATAGTAATCTAAATTTGAACTCTGTCATATTGACTTGGTGTAATTTGTTTTTGCACTGCCAATATAGTTGAAAGTTATGCTTGGCATACGTTTTGTAAATACAATTAATTACTCTCATGCACGACAAGGTTACAAATACCATCGCTTTAGTAAAACACAGAAATGTGTTGGATCGCTCAGAGCTGATTTGTCGTTTTTTAAGAATGAAATATAACGTAAAAATAAGCCCTAAAGAAGTAAGGTGTAGAGTTGCTTATTTAAAAGACACCTCTATTTACGATTCTCTATAATTAGATTTTTGCTTCAATCCAATCACCATGTGTTTTTATTATATCAATTAACGCGTTTACAGCATCTTCGGCTGGTATATTCCTTTGTACTACTTCTTTCTTTTTGTAAAGCGTAATTTTTCCAACTCCTGTTCCAACATATCCATAATCAGCATCCGCCATTTCTCCAGGACCGTTTACTATACAGCCCATAATACCAATTTTAAGTCCTTTTAAATGACTCGTTTTAGAGCGTATTTTTGCGGTAGTTTCTTGTAAATCGAATAAGGTACGGCCACAACTAGGACAAGAAATATACTCTGTTTTTGAAATTCGTGTTCGTGTTGCTTGTAAAATCCCAAAGGCAGTTTGCATAATCAACTGGTCGCCTCCGCAATTTTCGGCTGCTATAAATACGCCATCACCTAAGCCATCGAGTAAAAGTGCTCCCATATCGGTAGAAGCTTGTAATTGTAATTCTTCTTCCGTAAGATTGCCGTAAGCTCTACCTATGATAACTGGATTGTTGCAGTTAGCATTCATCAATTCTATAAACAACTTACGTTGTTCTGCCATTCCGTGCTTGTTGTAGGTGTCTATCATTAATACTGCGGTAGTGTCAGCTTTCAATTTGTTGAGCAGCACCTTGTTTACATCACTCAAGCATACATAAACGATGTTTAGCTTAGTTGAAAGTTCCACAGCACTCAAATAGGTTTTTACATCTACAAATGGGTAGCAACGCTCTCCTTTATTTTGTAACCATGTTTTGTGATTATAAACAATTCCCAAAGTCCCAGGAATGGCAAAATCTACTTTATTGTCTCCAACAAAAACATAATCACAAGCTCTATCGCCAATAGTCCATTTGTCTGTTGGTACCGAGTAGGTGTAACCTAATGCAAATAAACTAGCGGGTGTGATTTTCTTTTTCAAACAGAAATCTGCCATTACAACGGGCACATGTTTCCCACCAATATTTAACACTTCTGAGGTATCCCTTTTACTGTATTCAAAAGGATTGATAGGGTTTTCTGTAATTTGACTTATCCCCTCGTGCGGAAGTCTATCTTCATAACGATCTACTAAACTTTTAGCAACAGGGATTTCAAATTCTGGCTCTTCGGTTAAAGAAACACGAACAGTATCTCCAATTCCATCTTCTAGTAAAGTTCCAATTCCAACGGCCGATTTTATTCTACCATCTTCTCCTTCTCCAGCTTCGGTAACTCCTAAGTGTAGTGGATAAGTCATGCCTTCAGTTTGCATCTTATTAATGAGCAAACGGTAGGCTTGAACCATCACTTGGGTATTGCTGGCTTTCATAGAAATGATTACATCGTGGTAGTCTAAAGCTTTGCAAATTCGTAAAAATTCTAAAGCCGATTCTACCATTCCCATTGGTGTATCGCCATATCTACTGAGTATTCTATCTGATAAAGATCCGTGATTGGTTCCTATGCGCATTGCTGTTCCTTCTTCCTTGCAAATTTCTACAAGTGGAGAGAAACGTTTTGCGATTCTTTCGAGTTGAGCTGCATAACTGTCCTCAGTATATTCTATGTTCTCAAATTTTTTCTTGTCCGCGTAATTACCTGGGTTTACACGAACTTTTTCTACAATTCGTGCAGCCACTTCTGCAGCTGCAGGTGTAAAATGAATGTCAGCTACTAAAGGAGTATTATAACCTCTTTTTACTAATTCATCTTTAATGTTTTGCAGATTTTCCGCCTCCCTTTTACTTGGAGCTGTAATACGTACCAATTCACATCCCGCCTCTATCATTCGAATAGATTGAGCTACTGTAGCTTCTGTGTCCATCGTGTTAGTGGTGGTCATCGATTGTAAACGTATCGGATTGTCTCCACCTATCCCGATGGATCCAATTTTTACTTCGTGACTTTTATAGCGTTGATAAGTCGTAAGACTCGTGCAATAGTTATGGTTCGTATTCATAGGCTCAAATTTCGTGTTTTAAAATGGAAAACGAAAATTGTGAATCGTAAAACGTAAGGAGGGAAGTATAGCTAGTATTAAATCGCTTTAGTATGTTTAAAATGGAAATTGTGAACCTTAGCTGGTAACCTTCAATAAACTCAAATACAATGAGCTTTGTTTGTTCATTTGTACCAGTCTGAGCTCGTCGAAGACCTATCCAATTTTATCCTCAAATCAATTCCGCTCACGCACTTCTTATATAGAACCATTATTAATTGCTTCTTGGTTTGTGTGCTTGTAGTAGGTGTGTTAAATTTGCGTGTTTAAAAGAAAAAATTAACCACCCTTGAAAAGGAAATCATCATGAGCAATAGCGCTGGATTGTTTTCATCATCACTGGGAAGGAAATATTTAATGGCCCTTACAGGTTTATTCCTTTGCAGTTTTCTTGTTATACATCTTATAGGAAATGTAGCCTTGTTTACAGACCCTGTACAATTTAACGAGTACACTCGTTTCATGTCATCAAATCCGCTAATCCGTATAATGGAAATTGTACTTGTAGTTGGTTTTTTAACGCATATTATAGATGCGATTTTATTGACCAAAGCAAACAAAGCTGCACAACCAGTAAAGTATGCGATGGACAAGAAAAAGAGTACTTGGTATTCTAGAAACATGGGACTTACGGGTACTATTATTTTAGTATTCTTAATAATTCACTTACAGTCGTTTTGGTACGGTTATAAGTTTGGTGTTATAGAAATGACTGAAGATAGTTCGGGTGCTGCCATAAAAGATATGTACACAATGGTGTTGGCTGCATTTAGTCAATGGTGGTACGCTGCAATATATGTGGTTGGTATGATCCTTTTAGGAACACACTTAAGTCACGGATTCCAATCAGCTTTCCAATCTATGGGATTGCGTCATAAAAAATACACTCCTACGATTCAAAAAGTAGGAACTGCATTTGCTTTGGCGATGACTTTAGGATTCATCTCTTTCCCAATCTATTTCTACATTATTCAACTATAAGGATATGAAAGATTTATTCGATAATATTCCAGACGGTCCCTTAGCTGACAAATGGACTAAATACAAAGCTGAAGCAAAGCTTGTAAACCCTTCTAACCGTAGAAACATCGACATTATTGTTGTTGGTACTGGTTTAGCTGGTGGTGCTGCTGCAGCTTCTCTTGGTGAGATGGGATTCAATGTGAAAGCATTTTGTTTTCAAGATTCTCCTCGTCGTGCACACTCTATTGCTGCACAAGGTGGGATTAACGCTGCTAAGAATTATCAAAACGACGGTGACAGTACGTACCGTTTGTTCTACGATACTATAAAAGGTGGTGACTACCGTTCGCGTGAAGCAAACGTTTACCGTTTGGCAGAAGTTTCTGCAAACATCATTGACCAATGTGTAGCTCAAGGGGTTCCTTTTGCTCGTGAATATGGAGGTCTTTTAGACAACCGTTCTTTTGGTGGTGTACAGGTACAACGTACGTTCTACGCAAAAGGTCAAACCGGACAACAATTATTGATTGGTGCTTACCAAGCTTTAAGTCGCCAAATACATAAAGGTACCGTAACGATGTACAACCGTCATGAAATGATGGAAATTGTAAAGATCGACGGTAAAGCGCGTGGTATTATTGCTCGTAATTTAATTACTGGTGCAGTAGAAAGACATTCAGCTCACGCTGTAGTTGTAGCTTCTGGTGGATACGGAAACGTATTCTTCCTTTCTACAAACGCTATGGG
>Ga0115003_10000881_pt1 | contig 26813 bp, 20 predicted proteins | sample ArcticOcean_MG_C_7_FD_88736 | JGI IMG/M metagenome (GOLD analysis project Ga0115003, IMG submission 88736) | Marine microbial communities from western Arctic Ocean - ArcticOcean_MG_CB11_88 | ecosystem: Environmental > Aquatic > Marine > Oceanic | place: Arctic Ocean: Canada Basin | collected... | reverse complement strand
AGCTTCGCTGCCTGGGGTGACTTCTTTGTTACCTACCTGACCGATCTCGGCTGGCCCGGTAAGCGCGTGCTCAACAGCCCCGAGTACCAGCAGCGGCAACACTGGAATCGACTGCTGGAACAGTTCACTGGCCTCGACAACCTAGGTATTGAAGTAGGCCTCTCCACAGCCTTTAAACACTTACAGCAGCTGGCTCAGGATTCTGTATTTCATCCCCAGACCGCCGATGCGCCGTTGCAGATCCTTGGACTGCTGGAAGGCTCGGGACTGCGCTTTGATCAGCTGTGGATTGTCGATATGCACAGCCAAAATTTTCCCGCCTCTGTGGCCATTAACCAACTATTACCGGCAGAGTTTCAACGCCTGTATCAGATGCCCCACAGCCTCCCAGAACGAGAGCTGGATATCGCCAACAAGCTATTGCAGGAATACAAAAATAATAGTGGCCGACTGATTGTCAGCTACCCGAAATTACGCGGCGAAGAGCAGCTCGACCCAAGCCCCTTAATTACTGATATCGCCCTGAGTCCCCATCCACTAATTGACAGTCCCCAGGCTCATCCGTCATGGCTTTATCAGGACTATCAATGCCAACTGCTGGCGGACCAAGCACCGCCCTACCAAAAGAAATTTGAAACTATTCGCGGCGGCAGCACTCTGCTAAAAAACCAATCCATCTGTCCCTTTAATGCCTTTGTCACTCATCGACTAAAAGTTGAGCCACTAGAGGAACCCACTCAGGGTTTGTCGGCAATGGATCGCGGTTCCCTATTACATGAAATTCTCTATCGCCTCTGGGGTATCTGGAAAGACTCCGCTAACTTGCAGGCCCTGAGCCAAGAACAGCTTGAGCAACAGCTGACAATCACCATCGGCGAGTGCCTTACAGAATGGGCGCCACGCCACCCCATCCTTCGCGGCGATCGCTTTCGCGGGCTCGAGCAGCAGCGTTTAGAGAAGCTTCTGGCTCAATGGCTGGAAGAAGAGAAACTGCGCCCGCCCTTCGAAGTGGTCGAGTTGGAAAGTAAAAATAGCGTTCGCTTCGGTGATCTAGAGATCAATTTGCGTCTTGATCGGGTGGACAAAATCGGCGATAAGCTGCTGGTTGTTGACTACAAATCCGGTGAGGTAAAAGAGTCAAGCTGGAGCGGTTCCCGCCCAGTGGACCCTCAGTTACCCCTCTATGTTTTGGCCAGTAATCCCCGAGCCAATGGCTGTGCCTTTGCTCAGATCAAAGGCGGCAAAATTAAGTTTGTTGGCAGCACCGACAGTAAGTTCTTGGCCAGTGAAAAACAGAGCCCAGATGGCGACCTGTCACAGCAGTGGGCAGAGCAGATTGATCAATGGCAGAGTGCGCTGAATAATCTCGCCGATGAGTTTGTTCGTGGCCATGCCAGTGTTGAAGTGCACGATCAGACTCAGTTCGGTTATCAGGATTATCTGCTGCCGTTAAATCGCTGGTCTGAAGAAGCGGATATCAATGCCGAAGTGGCGGGCTCTATAAGTAGTGCTGGCACTTTTGAGGAGCAGAGCCAATGACTCAAATTGCCGACCTGCAACAGCGCCGTCAGGCTCTGGATCCCTCAAAGAGTTTTATTGTTTCTGCCCCAGCTGGCTCAGGAAAAACCGGACTCATCACGCAGCGTGTCTTGCGACTGCTCTGCACCGTGGACAATCCAGAAGAAATTCTCAGCATTACCTTTACCCGCAAAGCCGCTCGCGAGATGGCCAGCCGAATTCACAGTGCTCTGCGTCAGGCAGCCTATACCCCGCGACCAGAGAATGAGTATGAAGCTCAAACCTGGGATCTTGCCGCAGCAGCAGTCGAGCGCAACAGGCAGTTGGGTTGGAACCTGTTGGATATGCCGGGGCGCTTGAGAATTCAAACCATCGACGGTTTCTGCCGCTATATCGCCAGTCAGTTTGCTCTGGAAACCAAGTTTGGCCCGATACCAGAACCCAGTGAGCAACCACAGATTCACTATGAAAGCGCCGCAAGGGTATTGCTGGATAAGATTGAAGAAGCCGGACCGGCCGCGGAACAGTTGGCTGTGCTGCTGGCCCACACTGGCAATGATATGGCGCGCTGTGAAACCCTGCTCTCCGAGTTACTCGGCAAGCGCGAGCAGTGGCTGCCGCTGATTTACGATGCCGGTAAAAACAGCCAATATTTTCAACAGGTGATAGAGCAGGTAGTCGCAGACAATCTACTGCAATTGGATGAGGCGCTGATGCCCATCGCTGGTGAGTTTGTCGAGCTGATCGATTTCGCCGCCCTGCATGTTGCTCCCAAGGATAATTTCCCCCTCAGCGAACTGGGGAGTTTTAGCGAATTGCCCGAGATCGGTCTTGAAGGCGTGGCTCAGTGGAAACTGATCCTCGGTCTGCTGGTAACCAAAGGCGGTGATCCACGGAAAACTATCAATGTTAAGCAGGGATTCCCTAGCGATCAGAAAGAGGTCAAGGCACGGATTATGGTGCTGTTGGACTGGTGCCGCGAGCGCCCTGAACTGAATGAAATGATCGCCAATGTGATGCATCTGCCGGACGCAGAGATCAATCAGGCTCAGCAGAAAATGCTCGATGCTCTGGGCTTTTTACTGCCTCTGTTAGCCGCGCAGCTGGATGTTATTTTCCAGCAGCAGGGCCAGTGTGATTACCCGGCAATTACTCTAGCTGCGTTGAATGCCTTAGAACCTGAAACCTCAGATGGTGTGGTTTCCGATATCACCCTGCGTCTCGACTACCAGCTGCGGCATATCTTGGTAGATGAGTTTCAGGACACTTCTGCGGCACAGATTAATTTGCTCGAACAGCTGATTGGTGGCTGGCAGCCAGATGATGGTCGCACGCTGTTTTTGGTTGGCGATGCCATGCAATCCCTCTATGGTTTTCGCAATGCCAATGTTGGACTGTTTCTCAATGCTCAGCGCCATCCGGTTGGACCGGTGCAATGTACGCCACTGACACTGAGTTCTAATTTTCGCTCTCAGGAAGGCATTATCGAATGGGTTAACAGCGCCTTTAGTGAAGCCTTTCCAGCACACGCCGATATCAGTCGCGGTGCAATCCCCTATTCTCCCTCGGTGGCGGTTAAGGCTGCTGATGAGGCCCAGGCAGTTCACTTCCAGGGCTTTGCCGGAGATGAACACAAAGTCGATGAAGCTAACTATATAGCGAAGCTATGCTGCGATTTACGGGATAACCATTCTGGGGAATCCATAGCCATCCTAGTTCGAGGTCGCGGCCATCTGCGCAGTATTATTCCAGCGCTTCGAGAGGCCAAACTCTACTGGCAGGCGATAGATATCACACCATTGGCCAGCAGAATGCCGGTGATTGATCTGCTCTCATTAACCCGCGCCCTGCTCTCACCAGCGGATAAAATCGCTTGGCTGGCTGTGCTGCGAGCGCCCTTTTGCGGACTTAGTCTTGGGGACTTATTAATAGTCACCAACAGCGCGAAAAATGACAGTGGAAATCGCTACCAACAAAACAATGCCATCTTGGCCCCGCTTATTGAGCTGCTCGGTAATCCTGATTCAGCCCCAGCTCTCAGCCGGCATGGAAAGCAAAGCCTACAGCGCATAATTCCGCTGCTCGAAGACGCCTGGCAAAACCGTGGTCGGGCTAATTTGCGCGCCACTGTCGAACAGCTGTGGATCGATTTGGGTGGCCCAGCGACCTTATCAGACAGTGCTGATCTCAGTGATGCCCGCAGCTATTTGGATCTGTTGGAAAACTGGCAAACCGGCGCAACCCTGACCGATTGGAACAGTTTTAAACTGGCGGTGGACAAACTCTACGCCGCCCCGTCTCCTGATGAGGCTGATTCAGTGAACGGCGCTGGCAAGCAGTCGGTTATCCAGATTATGACCATTCACAAAGCCAAGGGTCTGGAATTTGACCATGTGATTTTGCCCGGACTCAGCCGTGGCTCCGGATCGGACAAGAAGCAACTTCTGCGCTGGCAGCAGCATATAGATGAGCACAGCGAATCCTCGCTGATTATGGCGCCACTGGGGGCTTACGATGAGGAGGACGATAGCGTCTACAGCTATCTAAAGCGCGAAGACAGCCTCAAGACTCGCCTCGAGAGCACCAGAGTGCTCTACGTTGCGGCCACCCGTGCGGTGCGCCGGCTCTATCTGTGCGGCGCGGTAAAGCAACTTAAGAATGGCCAGTGGCAACCTACAGGCAAGACCACATTATTAACGCCTATCTGGAAAAGCATCGAGACAGGGCTGGACCTGGGCATCCACTCGGTCAAACAGAGTGACACCGAGTCAGCGGAGGATGGCAATAAAGAGGTTCCCAGCCTCAGTCACATTCGCCGTCTCGACCAAGAGTTTCAGGCTCCCCAAAGGCCCGATAGCCGCGCCAATCTCGGCACCCCGGAAACCGCCGCCGAGTCCAGTGGTGAAAACGATAGTAGCCTGTCAAATCGTGCCCGCTCTATGGGTACAGTGCTTCACAGAACCCTGAAGCAGCTGGCCAACGAAGGTCTGGAGCAGTGGCCTGAGTCGCGTATCGCGCAGTTACCGGCAACCTGGGGAGCGCAGCTCAAGGAACTGGGCATGCTCGCCAGACCGGATGAGGTAAAGAGCCTGATTGAAGCGGTTAATAGCATGCTTGCCGATCAGCGCGGCCGCTGGATTTTACAGCGACACGAACAGGCTGAGTGCGAGCAGGCTCTAGGCTATAGATACAGTGATCGAGAACATCTGGGCACCTCGGTAATAGACCGAACCTTTGTCCATGAGGGCAGTCGCTGGATTATTGATTACAAGCTTTCCCAACCTGCCGAGGGCGAACCTGAGGCGCAATTTATTCAGCGCCAGACCAAGGCTTACAGCGCCCAATTAGGTCACTACGCAAAGCTCTACCGGAGCATGGAGGCGAATCCTGTTCGCTGCGCGCTGTATTTCCCTCAAATCCCCATGTTTATTGAGCTGGAAGCCGAATAGCCTTCAAAAGTCAGTAGATTTCAGTACAATGGCGGATCTTTTGAAAAACCACATTTGTTAGGAACTTGAGCATGGATTCACAGGCTGTAGAAAATATTAATATCGAACCCCCAGTGGTTCTGATTACCCCAGCAGAATTAAAGCGTGTAATCCCGCTATCCGATGCTGCTCGCACAGTAATCTCTCAGGGTCGCAAGAATATCGAGAATATTCTCGAGCGCAAAGATCACCGCGTTATCGTGGTCGTCGGCCCCTGCTCTATTCACGACGTTAAAGCTGCCCACGACTATGCCAACAGACTGAAAGCCCTGGAAGAGAAAGTCGGCGATACCCTGTTGATTGTTATGCGCGTCTATTTCGAAAAGCCGCGCACTACCACCGGTTGGAAAGGCTTGATCAACGACCCGTTTATGAACGACTCGTTTAAGATTACCGATGGTCTGCATATTGGTCGTCAGCTGCTGCATGATATTTCCGAAATTGGCCTGCCAACAGCAACTGAAGCGCTAGACCCCATCTCGCCACAGTATCTACAAGACCTGATTGCCTGGTCGGCAATTGGTGCACGCACCACTGAATCACAGACCCACCGTGAGATGGCCTCCGGCCTATCTTCATCGATTGGTTTTAAAAATGGCACCGATGGCAGCTTGACCGTTGCCATTAATGCGCTGCAGTCAGTGTCTAGCCCGCACCGTTTCCTCGGTATCAACTCCGATGGCAATGTCTCGATCGTAACCACCAAAGGCAATCCCTACGCTCACGTAGTTTTGCGCGGCGGTAACGGCAAGCCTAACTATGATTCAGTCAGTGTCTCCATTTGTGAGCAGGAACTGGTTGCTGCCGGGATCGATGCCAACATCATGGTCGATTGCAGTCACGCCAATTCCAATAAAGACCACAATCTGCAAACTCTGGTACTGGACAATGTTGCCAATCAAATTGTCGAAGGCAACAAGTCAATTATTGGCGTAATGCTGGAGAGTAATATCAATGCTGGCAATCAGAAGCTTTCAAGCAATCCAGATGATATGGCCTACGGTGTCTCCGTGACCGATGCCTGTATCGATTGGGAAACCACTGAAAGCACATTGACCGCCATGGCTGATAAACTCCGGGATGTGTTGAAAACCCGCTAAGCTCTCTTGGTTCAGCGCGAAAAAGCCCCTGCTCTGAAAAGATCTGGGGCTTTTTTATAGCCGTATTAGAGACAACTAAACGATTCGCTCTGGGTTCAATAACAGAGTATTGTTAACCAAATTATCGACCTTTAAGAGCCCTATGATCAGATTACTATTACTCGTCGCGATTATCTTTTCACTCTGGTACTGGTGGACAACGGTAACCCGTATGCCCCAGGAAAAGCGCCGGGCTTTTTTGTGGCGCAGCGCCTTTTGGTTGGTGCTCGGCGCATCGGTTATGCTCGTCGCAACTGGGCGTATGCACTGGCTCGGCGCAGGTCTTGCGATGCTGGTTCCAGTGCTTAAAGGAACCTTCGCTGTAGGTCTGCGTGCCCTGCCTTTTCTACAAATTTTGAGTCGCTTTAAAACCAGCCCCTCGCAATTTCGCACCAAGTCCCTAGCGGTTGAAGTTAACTTTGCGACTCGTCAAATGGATGGCGAAGTACTAGATGGCGAGTTTGCCGGGCGCCGTCTATCTGACCTCAGCGCTGATGAAGCGAAAAAGCTCAGCGATAGCCTCCGTGAAACTGATCGTGAATCCTATGTTTTGATGCAGGCCTACATGATGCGCAACGGTCGTGGCGGTGATGAGCAGTCGCAACAGGAATCCTCATCGGGAAGCTTCTCCGACTTATCCAATGAAGAAGCGCTGAAGATTTTAGGCCTAGAAAGCGGTGCCTCTAAAGAAGATATTGGCAAAGCCCACAAACGACTGATGCAGCGCCTGCACCCAGACCGCGGTGGCAGCGACTATCTTGCGGCCAAAATTAATGCGGCCAAAGATCAGCTAATCTAGCCTCTAGCCTCTAGCCAAAGCCCCAATATACTGAGCCCCCTATGCGTCACAGGCAAGATTTTGATCCTGGAAAAAAGATTAACTGGAAGATATTTCAGGTCATCTGGCCCTACCTACTCGAATACAAGGTTCGTATTGGTATCGCCATCATCTGTTTGGTACTTTCGAAAGCAGCCAGTGTCTACGGTCCCTTTTTACTCAAAGATATAGTCGACACCCTGAACCCTACCGCTAGTGGTGGCAGCGCTCCGAGTATTCCCAACCTGCTGGCAGTGCCCATCGGACTGGTGCTCGCCTATGGCTTCGCGCGCTTTTCCATGATCATTCTCGGCGAAATCCGCGATACGGTTTTTGGTCGAGTCACTGAACGGGCCATGCGCCGCATCGGCCTAGAGGTATTTAATCATGTCCACAGCCTAGATCTAGACTTTCACCTCAACCGTCGCACCGGTGGTTTGGCCAGAGATATAGAGCGCGGCGTTAGCGGCATCAGCTTTTTGATGCGCTTTTTTGTGTTCAATATTGCCCCCACATTAATTGAAATCGGTCTGGTGATTGGCCTGCTGTTTTATAACTACGGCATCGAATTCGCCGCTATCACCATGACCTCAGTCGTTCTGTATATTTTCTTTTCCATGATCACCACGGACTGGCGCACACAGTTTGTCCGTGAGGCCAATAAAGCTGACTCCGCCGCCAGCACCCGATCTATCGACAGCCTGTTAAATTATGAAACGGTTAAATACTTTACTAATGAAGAGTATGAGGCGCGTCTCTATGACCATGCTCTAGCAGATTGGGAATCCGCAAGACGCAAAAACCGCCTGTCTCTGCTGTCACTCAATGCGGGCCAAGCACTTATTATTACCGTCGCCATGACCGCCATGATGTGGCTGGCTGCCCAACGAGTAGCCGGGGGCGTCATGACCATTGGTGACTTTGTCTTGATCAATGCTTTTATGATGCAGCTGTTTATGCCGCTTAACTTTCTTGGTTTTGTCTACCGGGAAATCAAAGGATCTATGGCCAATATCGAAAATATGTTTGCCCTGATGGAACTGAGCAGTAAAGTTCAAGATGCCCCCGAAGCGCCTCAACTCAATGTCCAAAAGGGACATATCCGCTTTAACCAGGTCTCCTTTGACTATCAGCCGGACCGGCAGATTCTGAAAAACATAAACTTTGACATCCAGCCAGGTGAAAAAGTCGCCATAGTCGGCGCCAGTGGTGCCGGAAAATCAACTTTGGTAAAACTGTTATTCCGCTTTTACGATCCGACCCAGGGCAATATTTCCATTGATGGCCAGGATATTCGCAGAGTCTCCCAGCAGTCCCTGCGCGGGGCCATCGGCATAGTCCCTCAGGATACGGTGCTGTTTAACAGCAGCATCTTTGACAATATTCGCTACGGAAAGCCTGAGGCCAGCGACGAAGAGGTGCACAATGCAATCCGCATGGCCCACCTCGAAGCCTTTATCAAGCAGTTGCCAGATGGCGTCGACACCATGGTGGGTGAACGCGGTCTGAAACTATCCGGAGGCGAAAAGCAACGAGTCGCCATCGCCAGAACCATTCTTAAACGGCCGCCAATTCTACTATTTGATGAGGCTACCTCGTCGCTGGACAGTAAGTCAGAGCGCTCTATATTAGCGGCCCTGCGAGAGATCGCCGAAGGTCATACCAGTTTAGTTATTGCCCATCGTCTGTCCACCATTATTGATGCGGACAGAATAGTGGTGCTCGATCAGGGCTCAATAGTGGAACAGGGAACCCACCATGAGTTGCTGGCACTAGAGGGCCGCTACGCGGAGCTCTGGTCGACACAGCTTAGATCTAGCCAGACCAATGAGGGCTAAGCTAGCCAGGGAATCGCCCTGCCGGGTAAACCGTGGCCGCTGACTACTACTAACCGTCTTGAGAGCCGTATCGCTCGCCTAACCAGCCTTGGTTCAACTATTAGTGTTAACCCGTTCTCACAATTCAAGCGAGACAGTTGCGACCCTTACGCCATGCCATAGAATCGCCTCATTCGTAATTAATAAAGGTTGGCATGACGCTGACAGGGAGCTTTACCGAAATGGGCATCAACTTAAAAACCATCAGTCTAACTATCACCAGCGTTGCATTGAGCTTTCTAATCAGCAGTACAGCCCTCAGCGCCCAAGTTACAATCACCTATGATAGTCCTGGTACATCAACCCTGCTCACCACTAAGGTCGGCAAAGGCAAGAATAGTGTCACAGGAACAGTTGAGGCTGGGCTCAGTTCAATCACTGTAGATGGCAACAACAGCTTGGCCCTGAACACATCAAACAGCAGTCTAGCAGGCACCTGGCAGGCTACAGCTAACAGCTATGCTGATGTTCAGACTGGCGCTGGCAAATATAACAGTGGCCGCAAAGGAAAGGAAAACTACGCCAAAACGGGATACCTGTTTAGCCTATTAAATATCTCGACGAGCCTCGACGCTACCGCCGCAAAATACAATGCTCTAGTGAACTACGTTATCTGGGACATCATGGGTGATGTGCCTAAGCTGTAAGATAAGCAGGATAGAAAGGCCGTGAACAAGCTAAAAAAGAGTGCCGACGGCTACAAGAAGTTTGATTGGTCCACCACCATGGTTGTCTACACCGCAAGTGATAATAGCGCTCGGGAATTCTTTGCCGTGTTGCCACCCATTGCAACACCGATCCCCAGTGCCCTGTTTCTGTTTGGCTCTATGGCTCTTGGCCTATTTGGCCTAGTCACTCGCAAACAGTCGTCCAGCGCCTAGCGCCGCAGACCCGTAATATCTAGCTCCCTCCTATCAACTAGGTGGGAGCTTTTTTATTGGCCGCTTATTTTGCCTTTGAGCAAATAAAGTGAATATAGCGCCCCAGCCATTTAAACGGTTCCTGCACCGAGTGTCGCAACTCCATATCGATCACCGAACTGGCATCTTCATGGCCACCGCGTTGAGTGGTCACATAGTCGTGAAAGACTCTTATGCCAGCACTGTAATCAGTCACCAGTCCAGCTTGGTTAACCCACTGCTCCACGGCATCCGGCTGTAGCGGTTCGCCAGGTGTTAGGCTTTTAGGATGAGCGGAAAACTCCCCCTGCAATACATTAAAGTTACCGCGAATTAAATTGCGGTAAACCAGTGCATTCTGATTATAAAAGGTTAGGGACAATAAACCCTGAGGCGCCAGATAGTGCTGTAAATCGGCAATCAGCCGCTCTGGCTCGGCGAGCCACTCGATCAGAGCATGGCTCATCACCAGATCAAATTGACCCAAGTCTTGGTCTTTAAGGGTTTGATAGGGTTGCTGATACCAGGTTATTTTGTCCAACACCCCTGCCTCCGCAGCCAGTTTCTGCGCCGCCTCGAGCATCTGCTGGGATAGATCGTTGTAGACCACCTGATGGCCGAGCTTGGCCAATGCCACTGTCAACTGACCCAAACCACCGCCAATATCGAGAATTCTCAGTGGTATCTGAGTTTCTAACTGCGGCAGCACTGCCAGCAGATCGCGCCAGATCACCGCGAGGCGAATATCGCCCTTTAGACCGCCATACACTTTGCGCGCAAACTTCTCGCTCAGGTCATCGAAATTTCTATCAACCGTATTTTTGCTCAATCTGTTGCTCGTAGAGTCGTGGAATGGGTAATACATAATGAATAGCGCGATGTTAACCGGAATCTACCTCAGCAGATATAGCGAAGCGCGCTTTTGACCTTTACAATGAGCGGCTAAACCAAAGGTCCCTGTTATGTCTCAATCCACAATATCTGAACTGCCGAGCTCTCAAATACCGGCTTCCCACCAAACCGAAACCGTGCTCCTTACCCAAGAGCTTATTCGTCGTCGCTCAGTGACGCCCGATGACTGCGGCTGTCAGGAGGTTATGATTGAGCGCCTCAGTGCTGTGGGCTTCAAGATAGAGCGCCTACGTTTTGGTGATGTGGATAATTTCTGGGCGGTTCACGGCGAATCAGGTCCAACCCTGTGCTTTGCCGGACACACCGATGTAGTGCCCACAGGACCGGAGCAAAACTGGCAGCAGGCGCCTTTTGACGCGTCTATAGTCAACGGCCATATAGTCGGCCGTGGCGCCGCGGATATGAAAGGGTCTCTAGCCGCCATGGTAGTCGCCTGTGAGCGCTTTGTGGCGATAAACCCAAACCATAGTGGCCGTATCGCTTTTCTGATCACCAGCGATGAAGAAGGTATTGCCATCGACGGTACAATTAAAGTGATTAATCTGCTAAAAGAGCGCAATGAGCTGCCTGAATGGTGTCTTATTGGCGAGCCTTCCAGCACTGCAAAATGTGGTGATGTGGTTAAAAACGGTCGCCGCGGTTCACTGGGCTGTACCCTTACGGTTAAAGGCCAGCAGGGCCATGTCGCCTACCCTCACCTAGCAGACAATCCAGTACATAGAGCAGCGCCAGCTCTGGCGGCTCTGGCCACTGAAGTTTGGGATCAGGGCAATGAGTTTTTCCCCGCCACCAGCTTCCAGATATCCAATATTCAAGCCGGTACGGGCGCCACCAATGTGATCCCAGGTGAAATGCAGGTAATCTTTAATTTCCGCTTTTCAACGGAGCTGACTGAGCAGCAGATTATTCAGCGTGCAGAGAGTATTCTCGACCAGCATGGACTTAAGTATTCAGCTAACTGGCATCTCAGCGGCCATCCGTTTTTAACTTCCACTGGAGAGTTGGTCAGCGCCACCGTTGAGAGTATTGCCGAAGTCACAGGGCTTGAGACTGAGCTGTCCACTGCTGGCGGCACCTCCGATGGCCGCTTTATTGCGCCCCTGGGCGTTCAGGTGATTGAGTTGGGCCCAGTGAATGAAAGTATTCATAAGATCGACGAAAACACCAATATTGACGACCTCAACTGCCTGACCGAAATCTATCAGACTATCTTAAGCAAGCTATTGCCTTGAAAGCTATTGCCTTGAACTTTGGGCAGGCGGGTCTAGGTTGAATGCTCTTAATAGCGGCCTCTATTTAGCCACCATTCTGATATGGGGTTCCACCTGGCTGGCAATCACCTACCAGCTCGGCGAAGTGGACCCTCTGGTATCGGTAATCTATCGCATGGCACTGGCATCGGGTCTGTTATTTATCTGGTGCTGGCTGAGAAAGATTCCTCTGGGTCTCAGCCGGCGGGATCACCGATTTATGGTGGCTCAGGGCTGTTTTCTGTTCGGCCTAAATTACTGGACAATCTATTGGTCTGAGGTCTATCTGCCCAGCGGCTTGGTTGCGGTAATTTTTTCCCTGTTAGTGTTTTTTAATATTATCAATGGTCGGCTATTTCTAAAACACCCGGTGACATTACAAACCGTTGTTGGCGGTCTGGTAGGTCTGACCGGCATCTGCATGCTGTTCTATCCTGAGTTCGCCTTGCTCTCGGATAAACAATCCAACCCCAATGATGCACTGCTCGGTTTTGGGCTGGCATTTATTGCCGTAGTCTTTGCCTCTTTGGGCAATATTGTAGCCACGCGCAATGGCAATACCGGCATCTCGGTTTGGGCAATTAATGCCTGGTCGATATTCTACGGAACGACGATTTTAACCCTGATTGCCCTGGTCACCGGTGCAGAGTTCTCCTATGGTTCGACTCTAGAATACACTCTGTCGCTGATCTACCTGTCGGTATTTGGCACCATCTTAGCTTTTGGTGCCTATCTAAAGCTGTTGATCAATATAGGCCCCGGCCGCGCCGGTTACACCTCGCTGATTATTCCCTTTGTGGCGATTCTGCTCTCGACGCTGTTTGAGGGCTATCATTGGACCCTGTTGGCTGCCGGGGGATTTGCGCTGGTGGCGCTGGGAAACTATATGGTGCTGAAAAGACGTTGAGAGATATTTAAGTGCTGAGCTCCTTAGATAGAGAGCTCCTTAGATAGAGAGCTCTTTAGATAGAGAGCTCTTTAGATAGAGAGCTCTTTAGATAGAGTGTAGTGGTCAACTAATCCCGGACAGTAAATAAGGTTTTTTCTTCAGCCATGGCTGGAGGCAAACCTCGGTTATAAGAATGGGGTCTTTGGTTGTTGTAATACCCCATCAAAAACGCGCCTATATCGGACTTCGCATGCTCCAAACTGAGATAACCTGTCGATGGAATCCACTCCGACTTTAAACTTCTAAACGCCCGCTCCATGCACGCATTATCCCAACAATTACCGCGTCGACTCATGCTTTGTTGAATCTGATAGCGCCACAGACGCTGCCTAAACTGTAGGCTTGCATACTGACTCCCTTGATCTGAATGGAACAGTAGGCCTTGAGGCTTACCCCGCACTCGATACGCGTGATCAAGCGCATTGGCCACCAACATCGCATCGGGGTGCTTGCCCATTGACCAACCGACAACTCGCCGCGCATATAAGTCGAGAACAACCGCTAAATAGGTCCAGCGACCATTGGCCCAGATATAGGTAATGTCGCCACACCAGACCTCATTGGGGCGCGTTACATTGAACTGTCGACTAAGGATGTTCGGGATATCCAAGCGCTCCTCCAAGGCCACTTTATATTTGTGCTGTCCAGGCTGTTTGCTCGCAAGGTTCGCTTCATTCATCAATGAGCGGACTTTGAATCGACCCACCTTAATACCTTGTAGAGCTAGCATGGCAACGATTGAGCGACTCCCCGCTGCCCCTCGACTTTGCCTGTGCATCTCAGCGACTTTTACTCTTAGTTCCAAACGTTTGGCATTGATCGTTCCCTGTCGCTTGCGGCGGTCATAGTAGCTTGAACGCTTCAGACTAAAGAGTTTACAAAGCGTTCGGACAGTGGCTAGCTCTCTTAAGTCTGCGACTATTTTCATCGTAAAATCTCGTCCGACATTAAGAGAGCTGTAGCCTTTTTTAGAATGGTTTTCTCAAGCTCTAGCTGTCTAATGCGTTTTTCAAGGTCCTGTATTCGGCGCTGCTCCGATGTCATTGCCTTCGCGACTGGTGTTATACCACCCCGTTCATCTCTAAGCTGATGAGCCCAGCGCCTCAGCGCTGTCTCACCTATGCCTAGGCTCTCGCATGCCTGCGGATAACTGTAGTCTTGATCAAGCACTAGGCTAGCGGCTTCTCGCTTAAACTCGGTACTGTACGTTCTTCGTTTGTTCATCATTAAACACCTCTCATCCAGTGGTAATTTTACCACCTAAGTTGGTGTCCGGTTTTATTAGACCACTACAGAGAGCTTCTTAGATAGAGAGCTTCTTAGATAGGCAGCTTTTTTAGCGCATAAATATCATAGCGCGTGGATTTACCTTCCAGTGAGTAATTCGGCTTGGTCTCAGCCAAGAACCCTGCCCCAGCGGGACGTTTGACCACAACCCGATACTGGGCAACGGCCAGCGCATTAGCTAGAAGATCATCGGCATCCGGGTCTGTTCCAACAATGGCATGAAACGCCTGCATCTCTTTTTTTACCTTGGCGGACTTTTTACGCAGTGGAAACATTGGGTCCACATAGACGATATCTGGGCGCCAGACTTCATTCTCAGGCTCTTTAGGTTGCTCCTTACCCTGCTCCTTACCCTGCTCCTTACCCTGCTCTCTAGCAGCACCGACCAACTTATCCACCAGATCACTCAGGTAGCTAGCGGCATTGCCCTCAAGCAAGCTGAGCCTACTTATAACCTGCTCCAATTCATCATCACCCTGCTGTGCATCCTCGCGCCCTACTTGAACACCGCGACTGAGGCCATCGGCAAGCAAGCTGTGAACTATCGGGTTGCGCTCCAACATGCATACTTTGCAGCCCAGAGACGCCAGTACAAAGCCATCGCCACCTAGACCGGCGGTAAGATCCAACACCTGAGGCGCAAACTTGCCTGAGACCCCTACGGCTTTGGCAATGGCCTGACCGTTACCACCACCATGGCGACGTCTATGGCTGTGTTCCGAACTGGCAAAGTCACATAAAATTGAGCCATAACCTTTGTCGGCAGAGGGACGCAAAACCAAGCCCTGCTCGGTAAACTCTAGCAGGTAGTCATAGCCCTCTGAATTGTTATAGCCGGCACCTTGCAGCGGCAGCGATAACTTTTCAGCCAGTGTCTCGGCTAGCGCTTTAAAGCTGGCCGCGGCGTAAGCCACACGAATGATCGGCATGCTGTCTTCAGTCATCGAATAGTCTCTAAAATGATCAAGACGAAGACATCAGTTAATGATGCTATCGCTGGATTTATTGTTTGCGCAGATTATAGCGTTACAGCAGTGCAAGCGGGCACCTATAATGGAGTAATTACGCGGCAAACCTATGCCGCCCAACCGAATTAATCCCACCGGAGTTTTTATGTCTCGCCACTACCGTCTTGTGTCTCTGCTGAGCATTGCTAGCGTTATTCTTGTCACTGGCTGCGAACGCTATGCAGTGACGCTTAACGAGCGCCCAATCTACACGCCAAAAGCGATTTATAGTGGTTACAACATCCCTGATTCAGCTCTTGCTAGCTGCGTAAAACTTGCGCTAACCGAGGCTGCAGTCAGTCAACCTGAGCAGCTAGAAGTGCTTAACTGTAGCTTTGCCGGCATCACCGATCTCAGTGGCATCGAGCTATTCTCTCAGCTTAAAACGGTTAATTTAAACAGCAATCAACTCACTGATATCAAGGCGTTGCTATTTCTTGGTGAATTGCGTCAGGTCAACCTGTCTGAAAATCCGGCAATAAACTGTACCGATATAGAGGCACTGGAAGAACTGCTCGAGAATGCGACCATTGCAGCACCGGTTTGTAACAAACCATTGTGATATTTTTTTCCGCGCGCTAATAGAGTGCAAAAAGATACCCACAAAAGCTGTGGATAACTTTGTGGATTAAATGGGAATTGGGCCTTCTAAAGGCCGCAAAAGTGGGCCTAACAGTTAGATTGATCATTTTTTAACCAGATAAAAATAACTATATAAATCAATGAGTTGTGGTTTTTCAATTCGAAAATCAATGGCTTACGTGGTTTTTGTGAAACTAATTATAGAAATAGTAGCTATCTGTGGAAAAAAATCGAAAATAGTTTTAATAAACACCCAAAAAGCCATTGCAGTGGATAAAAAAAAGTGGTTCAGACTCGAGGCGTTTGATTCATTTAGCGGAAGGAAGGACTAGATAGCCTGCTATAAAAGGACGACTCAACAGCTCAGTGCAACTGTCTAGGGTAAAAACCTAAACTTGACGATTGTCAGCTAAGCGTCAAAAATAAAAAGCGCAAAGAACAAAAAGCACCAAAAAACAAAATAGCTCAAAGTTAAAACCGGCTAGCTCAGTTCCAACCAATCAAAGCCTTGCTGCTGACAGGCATAGTGCAGCTGACCACAGGCATTAATCACCCCTGCAACCGCAGACTTCACTTTTTCCAAGCTATTATTTTTTTCACTGATATGACCGATCACTAACTGTTGCATACGCTGCTGATCAATTAGCGACAGCAGGTCTGCCGTCTGTTGATTATTTAAATGGCCCCAGCGCCCAGCGACGCGCTCTTTTAAAAACTCCGGATAGCTTCCGGCATAGAGCATATCCAGGTCGTGGTTGGCTTCAATCAACAGCCCGTCGCACTGAGCGTAGAGAGACTCGATATGCGGCGTTAGAGAACCCACATCAGTAAGTATGCCAAACTGATGCTGATCGCTGTTAAACAGGAATTGAACAGGCTCTCGAGCGTCATGGGGAACAGGTACTGGAGTAACTTTGATATCGCCGATTTCAAAGGCGCTGTGACTATCAATAATATGACAGGGAAAGATCTTGCCATCGGCTTTTTTGCTGCGCAGGCAGCCGGCGGTGACATAGACATCAATGGAGAACTTTGTCGCCAATGGCACCACACCCTTCCAGTGATCACTGTGTTCGTGAGTCACCAGAATGGCATCGATATCTTGGGGAGTTTTACCTAGCTTGGCGAGTCTCTGGGTGGTATCGCGGATGGAGAACCCGCAATCAATCATCAGGCAGGTATCCCGCCACTCCACCAGAGTGGCATTACCTTTGCTGCCACTCCCGAGAGATGCAAACCGCATAGACTCAATAACCTTTTTGTAACCCGCTTCTAGAAAGAGGCTTTTGCCAACAGCCTTGTAAACGACCCTGAGGAAAAAGTTATTAGGACATATTGCTACGTAGAATCTTTAATAGTCGCAGGGTTTCAGCTTTATTGAGCCCCTGGCCCTCAGCACCGACTATATGTATCTCAACGTTGGCGCCAACCGTCTCCACCAGAATGCGGTAGTTGACTTCGAGGATTTCTTCATCACCACTGAATAGGCGAGCCCAGAATCCAGGCTCCTCTGCGGTCTCAGGGGTATAGTTAACATAGATAAGACCTTCAGAGCGATTTTGATCAACGCTGACAAAGCCGCCGCGATCCGCTGCATAGATAGTCGAAGCCCAGGTGCGGTCAAAGCTTAATTTGGCCAGAATAAAGGGATCAGAGACTTCAGGTATCACTACCTCAACTTTGGCTTCACCGCCAATGTCTTGAGCCAGCAGCGATACCGATGCGTAATTTTCACTGCCAGCCAAATCATTGGCGATCAGTGACAGCATATCTTTTTCCCGTTCATCACTGTCCGAGCTCAGAGGCCACTGGACCTGATCTTCTTCAGAGCGCGTCGCCTGATTGTGCAGTGCCGATATCTCTGCGCTGTCTAGCTGAACCCCGGGAGAGATCTGAAAGCGAAAGCGGTGAGAGTTTTCCGCATCGGAATTAAATTTCACCCAGACGGTTTCGATAACACCGGTAGAGCCATCTGCCAGTGCCGCCGGGACGCCATTGCGATTGAGCACGTTGCGCACTCGCGGCCACAACTCACTGGGGGGAACATTGATCAGCACCCAGCGACGTCCTTCGAGGGTCTGAATCTTAACCGACTGTTCAAAGGTGTTTACTGATGCCGGCTGTGGCCGCGGCACATCAAATTCAATCAACTCAACACTGGTCAATGGAATCGTGGGGATTGGGTAGAGTTGCCCGAGAACAGCTTGATCCAAACCTTCAGGTACCACTGTCACGGCAGTTTCTTCGGCCAGTAAATAGTCATCGCTGCGATCACGCAAGCCCAACCAACCACAGCCAGTCAGACTTAGAATAACAACTACATTCAGTGCGCTAATCAATCGTTTCATCGTTATTGGCAACCCATTAATTTGGTTAAACTTACTGTAATTTTTTAGAATCGGTTAAAAATCCTGCTAGGACCCTCAAAAAAAGCAGCCTTAAATAATCCCGCCACTGCTCATTGCCGCTCGAACAAGTTGATGGTGCTCTGCACTCAGGGGCGTCATTGGCAGACGCAGTACATTTTCCTGAAGACCCAACTCCGCCACCGCCCACTTAACGGGGATCGGGTTAGCTTCGACAAATAGATCTCGGTGCAGTGCCTCAAGCTTACTGTCGAGCTCAGCGGCTTTAGCCGCATCTCCCGCCAGTGCGGCGGCACACATCTGCGACATCAATTTTGGTGCAACATTGGCGGTCACGGAGATATCACCGTCACCACCTAATAAGATTAACCCTCTGGCGGTCGCGTCATCACCAGAATACACGGCAAAGCCTGCTGGACGCTGAGCAATCAACTCCGCGGCACGCTTGAGATCACCGGTGGCTTCTTTAATACCGACAATATTTTCGATGGCGCTGAGACGCAGAACTGTCTCGGGAAGCATGTCACAGGCAGTACGGCCCGGCACATTGTATAAAATCTGGTCTATGGCCACGGCTTCAGCAATGGCTTTATGGTGCAGATAGAGCCCTTCCTGAGTCGGCTTGTTGTAATAGGGCGTGACCAGCAGACAGGCATCGGCGCCAGCATCTGCTGCCGCTTGAGTTAAGACAATCGCTTCACTGGTAGAGTTGGCGCCAGTGCCAGCAATAATCGGCACCCGGCCAGCGGCCTGCTCGACGATAACGCGGATAACCTGAGCGTGCTCTGCAACGCTTAAGGTCGCTGACTCACCGGTGGTGCCGACGGCAACAATACTGTTGGTGCCCTGCTCTATATGCCAATCGACCAGATGCTTTAACGCTGACCAATCCACCCCTTGGGTCTCTGAGTGCATGGGAGTGACCAGTGCAACAATACTTCCGCGAATCATCTGCTACTTCCTATTACTTCTAATGGTTAAAAAAACGCTTCATGGTACTGATGGCTACAGGGTGACACAAGCGAAACCTTTGCCTTAAAGCCCCTAGACCTTCCTGCGGCGGCGTTTCTTTCTCTCAGGCAAATTGTACAGGTCCTCTTCACCCTCGGGGCGATTTTTAAAACGCCGATGAACCCAGAGATACTGGTCCGGCTGTAAGCGAATAAACTTTTCAATAATCTGGTTAATTCTGGTGGCGTCGGCCAGATCATCCCCGGTAGGAAAATCCTCCAGCGCCGGGTAGACGGTGATCTTGTAACCCTGAGATCCAGGCAGGCGAATATGGCTAAAAGGCACAACCGCAGCGCCGGTTTTTTCAGCAAAGCGCGCCGTGGCGTAGACAGTGGCGGCCTGAACTGTAAAAAAGGGCGCGAACAGTCCCTGGCGTAAACCATAATCTTGATCCGGGCCATACCACAGAGAATGACCGTTTTTTAGCGCCTTCATGGTGCCTCGAACATCGCTGCGCTCAAATACCGCATTGTCACCAATGGATTGATTGAGCCGCCCTCTGGCCTGCAAAAAGTCATACACCGCATTGCCGTGAGCGCGATACATACCGTCCATCTGCCACTTCGATGACAGCGCCGCAGCTCCCACTTCAAGGCTGGTGTAATGAATACCCAGTACCATAACGCCGCGATCTTTAACCGCTTCGAGGTGTTCTAAGCCTTCAAACTGCATCAGTTTGCTAAAGCGTTTTTTTGACCACCACCAGGAGATACCCACTTCCATCACTGCAATACCGGTGCTGATAAAGTTGGCTCTCAGCAAAGCTGCCTGCTCCGCGGCACTGAGCTCGGGGAAACAGATTTCAATATTGCGCCGGGCAATAATTTTGCGGCGACCGGGTATGGCGTGAAAAATTAGACCTATGCCTTTGCCAATAAGCAGCATCACAGGAAATGGCAGCAGAGTAATCAGCCGCCACAGACCAAAGGCAAACCAGATCAGCCAGTAGCGTGGATGCAATAGGATTGGTCTAAACTGGGTCGCTTTTGAGCTCATAGGCTACCTGTAATCCAGTGGAATTGAGTCGATTTATTGGTCACTGTCACTTAACAGACTTGATTACACCAGATTGCCGATAGCCACATCGGTGGCCACATCGGCCTGATAGTCGACACCATCAAGACCAAAGCCAAATAGAGTCAAAAACTCTTCCTTGTAACCGGCGAAATCGGTCAACTCGGCAAGGTTCTCAGTGCTGATCTTGGCCCAGGCCGCAGCTACCACTGCCTGCACCTCAGGTCGCAGTTCGAGTTCATCACAGCGCAGGCGGCCTTCTTCATCAGTGCGTGGCTCGGCACTGTAGAGACATTCGGTGTACAGCCGATAGAGCTGTTCAATACAGCCTTCGTGACTGCCATCGCGCTTCATCTCTTTGAATAGCATGGCCAGATACAGGGGCATGATCGGAATCGCCGAACTGGCCTGGGTCACCACGGCCTTGAGCACCGATACTCGTGCGTCGCCGCCGGTGGCTGCAAGCTTGTCGCGAATCGACAACACGCGCTTATCGAGATCTTTCTTGGCCTGACCAATGGTGCCATCCCAGTAGAGATCCCAGGTCATCTTCTCGCCAATATAGGTAAAGGCTGTGGTCTTGGCACCTGGCGCTAAGACACCGGCTTCATCCAGTGCATCAATCCACATCTGCCAATCTTCGCCACCCATTACCGCAACCGTGTCAGAAATTTCCTGCTCATTGGCTGCCGACAGGCTAAATTCTTGAATCGTTTCTTTGTCGGTATTAATACCGCGCATGGTGATGTCTTTACCCACTGGCTTCAGTGTTGAATTAAACACTTCACCGGTTTTGGGGTGCTGACGACGGGGCGCTGCAAGGCTGTAAATCACCAGATCAATCTGACCGAGGTCCTGCTTGATGGTCTCAATGGTCTTGGCTTTTATCTCATCGGAGAAGGCATCGCCATTAATACTTTTGGCATAGAGGCCGTCCTGCTCTGCATGCTTGTGGAATGCTGCTGAGTTATACCAGCCGGCCGTGCCAGGCTTGGTTTCAGTGCCGGGCTTTTCAAAGAAGATACCCAGTGTCGAGGCACCGCTGCCAAAGGCCGCGGTAATACGAGCTGCCAGACCATATCCAGTGGAGGAGCCAATCACCAATACACGCTTAGGTGCTTCAATAGCAGGTTGCGCTTTGATAAAGTCGATTTGATTTTTAACATTGGCTTCGCAGCCGACAGGATGGCTGGTAATACACATAAAGCCGCGGACGCGGGGTTTAATTATCATTCTTCAGTCTCCGTACTGTGGTGAATCGAATAGTGAATCGAAATTTAAGGGCGCAATGATACCCTACTGGCAATCTTTACCCAAAAAAAATCCGCTTTAATCAGTCCGGAGCTGCGGTTTATTAGAACTACCATGGACGCAGATTTTTGATCATGTTTGGCGACGACCACGTACAATGATTTAACCCCGCCCTATTGAGTAACTACATTGAATCCAACTGTCCTCAGCTACCCCTTCCTGCGCCATGAATTTTTGCAGGCACTTGAGGATAGCGCCAGTGCCTGTGAGGCCAGCGGCTGGTATCCGGTGCATCTTTCACTACAGCATGCCAATGATGCTTTAGAAGGCGATGCTTTAGAGGGCCATGCTATTGAGGAAAATTCTATAGAGGCTGACTCTAATGCGACGGATGCTGTTGCTGAAAACAGCAGCGCACTGATGCCTCTCTATTTAAAAGATCACTCCATGGGTGAATATGTTTTCGACCACGCTTGGGCCAATGCCTACCATCAGAATGGACTAGAGTATTATCCCAAGTTGGTGACCTCGATTCCCTTTACCCCATCCACTGGACCACGTGTGCGTTCGCAGCAGCCGCTAAGTCAGGATGAATGTACTCAGTTTGTCAACGAAGTGCTTGCAGTCGCAGAGGATACCGGGGCATCCAGCTGGCACTTTTTATTTCCCTCCGCAGAGCATCGCCAACTATTTAACGATCCGCGGCTACTGCAGCGCAGTGGTGTGCAGTATCACTGGCACAATCGCGACTATCAGCAGTTTGATGACTTTCTCGCGACGATGAATTCCCGCAAGCGCAAGATGGTGCGTAAAGAGCGCGCCGATGTTGCCGCTCAGGGTATCCGTGTCAGTATTGAGATGGGCGCGGATATCAGCCCAGAGCTCTGGGGACTGTTCTATCAGCTCTATGAACGCACCTATGCCAAGCGCAATGGCAGCCGGGGTTATCTAACCGAGGCCTTTTTTACTCAAATTTCCGAGACCATGCCAGAGCAAATTGCCATGGCCGTGGCCTGGCTCGACGATCAGCCAATCGCCTGTGCACTGTACTTTTTTGATGACGAAACACTCTATGGGCGCTACTGGGGAAGCGTCGGCGAGTTTTCCTATCTGCATTTTGAACTCTGCTATTACACTGGTATTGAGTTTGCTATCAGTCGTGGCATAAAGCGCTATGACGCCGGCGCTCAGGGAGAGCACAAGATTGTTCGAGGTTTTGAACCGATCGAAACCCATTCGCTGCACTGGATTAAACATCCGGGGTTTCGCGATGCGATAGCGCGGTTTTTAGTCGAGGAGAAAGAAGGAATTGCTCGGCATATGGAGCAGGCATCGACTATGTTGCCCTATAAAAAAGCTGACCAGTAAGGGGCAGTGCTGTCTAATAGGAGCTCTTTAATAGGAGCTCTTTATTAAGAGCTATTTACTACCAGCTACCAACGTTTTCCATAGACACCCAGGGTTCCTGAGCCGGCAGTGACTCGCCCTCTTGCAGTAGTTCTATTGAGATATTATCTGGAGAGCGCACAAAGGCCATATGGCCATCTCGCGGCGGACGGTTAATCACCACACCTGCGTCCATCAAACGCTGACAGGTGGCGTAGATATCATCGACTTTATAGGCCAGGTGACCGAAGTTGCGGCCCGCCTCATATTGCTCCGACTCGCCCTCTTCCGGCGGCCAGTTATAGGTCAACTCAATCAGCGGGGCCTTGGTCTTTTTAGCATTTTCAGTATCGCTGGGGGCGACGAGAAAAGCCAGGGTGAAACGCCCTTTGGGCACTTCGTATCTATAGAGCTCTGCCAAACCTAAGGCAGTGCAATAAAAATCGAGGGATTTTTCTAAGTCAGTGACTCGAACCATGCTGTGTAAAAAGCGCATTACTTAATCCCTCTCTTTTTGACCTGCTTATTTGAAGACCTCTATAAGACTCTCTCAAAGAGCCTATCTAGAGGGGCCTATCTAAAGAGCCTATCTAAAGAGCCTATCTAAAGAGCCAGGTAACGAATGTCGCTGAGCAGCTTCACCAGATGGGTCATAAAGCGTCCGGCATCGCCGCCATTAATCGCACGGTGATCATAGGATAAAGCCATCGGTAACAGCAAGCGTGGAACAAATTCACTGCCATCCCAAACTGGTTTGATCTGAGATTTCGAGACACCGAGAATACCCACTTCTGGGGCGTTCACTATAGGCGTAAAGCCGTTGCCGCCAATGGCGCCCAAGCTGGATAGTGTGAAACAGCCACCCTGCATCTCTGCGGGCTTTAACTTGCCGTCACGGGCCTTGCCAGCCAGCAGAGCGATTTCTGCTGAAATATCCCAGATGCCCTTTTCATTCACATCACGAATAACTGGAACTACCAAACCACGGGGGGTATCTACCGCCATACCCACATGGCAATAGTGCTTCTGAATCAGGTTCTGACCATCAGCAGCCAGTGAGCGATTAAACTCTGGATTGGCGTTCAGTGCCGCGCCGATCGCTTTGATCAAGAACGCTACAGGGGTAACCCGTACACCGCGCTTTTCGCCTTCAGCTTTAAGGCCTTTGCGAAATGCTTCAAGTTCAGTGATATCGGCATCGTCAAACTGAGTGACATGGGGAACATTCAACCAGTTGCGCTGCATATTGGCTGCTGTGAGCTTTTGGATCTTGCTCATGGGCAGCTCTTCGATTTCACCAAACTGGCTGAAGTCGATGGCCGGAACGGGAGGAATACCACTGCCGCCAGTTGCTGCAGCTGGGGCGTCTTTATTCTTCATGACCTGCTTAACAAAATTGCTGACGTCGTCTTTAAGAATACGTCCACGTGGGCCACTGCCAGGCACTTCAGTCAGCGCTACACCCAGTTCACGGGCGATCAGCCGTACCGCTGGACCAGCGTAGACCTGAGCCGCATCGCTAGTGGCAGCGGGCTCGGCAGCTGCGATGGCGGCTGGCTGGGCGGGTTGACCGGGAGCGGATTGAATAGCATCGGCTGCAGTTTCAACTGGAGCAGCCGTTGCAATAGCTACAGTCTCAGCTGGGACAGCTATAGCGGCAGGCTTTTCAATAACGGCCTCGTCAACAACAGCAGCATCAGCAACCACTTCAAACAGTGCAACAGCGTCGCCGGTGCCAAGCTTATCGCCCTCGGCAACAAGAATTTTTAAGACTTTACCGGAGTGAGTTGAAGGCACATCCATAGTGGCTTTGTCAGACTCGAGAACCACTAATGTATCGCCTTCAGCGACCTCGTCGCCTACCGCAATCGAGATCTCAATCAGCTCAACTTTGTCGTCACTGCCAATATCTGGAACCAGAATTAGCTGCTCAGCAGAGCTGCTAGCAGCGGCTTCAACTGGAGTGGCTTGTGGCTCCGACTCTGCTTTAGGTTCTGGGGCAACCTCGGCAGCTGGCTCATGGGCCACTTGCTCGACTTCTTCGACCTCTGGAGTAGCTGCAGCAGCTTCACCTGCGACCTCAATCTCAGCGATGGGATCGCCCACTTTAACCGTGGCGCCCTCGGCAACCAGATATTTCACCAGTGCACCGGCAGCCGGACTGGGGATATCCATGGTGGCTTTGTCAGATTCCAACACCAGCAGAGAATCTTCAACTTCGATGCTATCGCCGGGGCTTAAACCAAGCTCAATAACTTCTACTGTATCTACGCCACCAAGATCTGGAACTACTATTGTCTGTATTGTCACATTGATTCCTTTATTCGTATTTTCCGCAATCGCCTAGTACCCGCCCTGTCCGCTATTTACACAAACAGTGGATTGGCTTTCTCCGGATCTATACCAAATGATTTTATCGCTTCGCTGACTACTGAGTGCTTAATAGATCCCTGATCTGCCAGAGACTTCAGAGCAGCAACGGTAATAAAGTAACGATCCACTTCAAAGAAGCTGCGCAACGCCTCGCGGCTATCACTGCGACCAAATCCATCGGTGCCCAGAACAGTCAGTGGCTGCTCAATATACTTACGCATCTGCTCAGCATAGTTTTTCATGTAGTCCGTGGCGATCACAACTGGGCCTTCGGCGCCGTCGAGCTGCTCGGTGAGAAAGGCTCTTTTAGGCTTGCTCTCAGGGTGTAACAGGTTCCAGCGATCAACCTGCTGACCTTCGCGGGTTATTTCGTTAACACTGGTCAGACTCCAGATATCCGACTCAACCGAGTAGGTCTCTTTCAGAATCTTTGCCGCTTCACGGACTTCATTGAGGATCGTACCTGCACCCATTAGCTGCACACGCAACTTGGCTTTGCCGCCCTCTGAGAACTTATAAATACCTTTAATAATGCCGGCTTCGGCACCTTCAGGCATAGCCGGCTGCTTGTAGTTTTCGTTCATGGTGGTGAGGTAGTAGAAGCAGTTTTCCTTGTCTTCAAACATACGCTTCACGCCGTCCTGAACAATCACCGCCAGCTCATAGCTGTAAGTGGCATCATAACTACGACAGTTAGGCACAGTGTTGGCAAGAATATGGCTGTGGCCATCCTGATGCTGCAAACCTTCACCGTTCAAAGTGGTACGACCGGCAGTGGCACCAATCAAGAAACCGCGAGCCTGACTGTCGCCAGCGGCCCAAGCCAGATCGCCGATACGCTGGAAACCAAACATAGAGTAGAAAATATAGAATGGAATCATCGGGCAGCTACTGGTGCTGTAGGCGGTGGCCAGAGCAATCCAAGCTGACATAGCGCCGGCTTCGTTAATACCCTCTTCGAGAATCACGCCTTTCTTGTCTTCTTTGTAATACATGATCTGCTGGTGATCGTGGGGCACATACTTCTGCCCTTCCGAAGTGTAGATGCCAAGCTGACGGAACATGCCTTCCATACCAAAGGTACGGGCTTCGTCCGGCACGATCGGCACTACGGAGCTACCTATGGTTTTGTCTTTAATCAGTGTCGACAGCACCCGAACAAACGCCATGGTGGTGGAGATTTCTCTCTCGCCACTGCTCTCTAGCTGCTTCTTAAAGGTGGAAAGCTCAGGTACCTTCATCGCGGTGAAGTCTGCCTTACGGGCTGGCAATGAACCACCCAGAGAAGCACGACGTCGGCGCATATACTCCAACTCAGGACTGTCTTCCGGTGGACGGTAGTAAGGCACATTTTCCAGCTGATCATCGGAGACCGGAATGCCGAAACGATCGCGGAAACCACGCAAGCTGTCGATATCGAGTTTCTTCACCGAATGGGTGTCGTTGGCTGCTTCACCTGCACCGCCAAGACCGTAGCCTTTAACCGTGTGGGCAAGAATAACCGTTGGCTGACCTTTGTGCGCAGAGGCTTCAGCATAGGCGGCATACACCTTATACGGATCGTGACCACCGCGGTTCAGATACATAATCTGGTCGTCGGTCATATCCGCGACCAACTCAAGCAGCTCCGGGTACTTGCCGAAGAAATGCTCGCGGGTATAGGCGCCGCCATTAAATTTGTAGTTCT
>Ga0115003_10000880_pt1 | contig 26854 bp, 21 predicted proteins | sample ArcticOcean_MG_C_7_FD_88736 | JGI IMG/M metagenome (GOLD analysis project Ga0115003, IMG submission 88736) | Marine microbial communities from western Arctic Ocean - ArcticOcean_MG_CB11_88 | ecosystem: Environmental > Aquatic > Marine > Oceanic | place: Arctic Ocean: Canada Basin | collected... | reverse complement strand
CTTTAAAGCCAAAATAAGGGTCTAAATGAAAATTATCTTCTTCACTTATATAAGCAAGCCCTTTAACTATATCCCCTTTTTTCTCAAGAGATGAAAAATGAATTGCTTGTATTTCGCCCTCTAAGTCTATATAATCGAAGGTGGCGGAACCTGTAAATCTACCAGCACTTTGAATGTCTAGCTCCGCATTGTAAAAATCGTAATCTGTTTGAGTTTGAGAGTCTACCCAAAAATAGGCATTGTGTAAACGTTCAATTTTTCCATTCGGGAGAATGGTTACAGTTGACGAATCGGGTTCAATAGTTACCGGATCCATTAATATTTCTGTAACCCCAGAGACTTTTAATTCGTAGGTACTTAAATCGTAGACGGCATCAGAAGCATAAAACTGTAGCGAATCTTGGTACTTATCAACCGAAACTAACCAGGCCTCTTCTGTAGAAAACTGAGAAAATATCAATGATTTATTTGCTCTATCCCACTCCATTAATTCAAAATAGAGATGGTATTTATTTTTACGTAATTCAAAGTGAGCAGAATCAGTAAGTGTTTCAAAAGAGCCAAAATCATCTTCAAAACTCATTGCTGAATAGAGTTCATCAGCTTTAATAATTTTCTCTCCTGCGGCAACATCAAACAAATTGAACTGAGAATGATCGGCTGTAAAATCTTGACTTTGTAAAATAAATTCTTTCGAAACTGAAATCGCATTTTCATAATACAATTCTCCAGCAGCAGTAAGTACTTTCGGACTCAAAATCATAGAGCCATCAAATTCGTAATTCTGCTTGTAAGTGGTGTAAAAGAAATCTCTATTCCAACTCTGAAACTGATCATCAAAAGCTCTCCAATCTATACTGGCATCATCTACATGCGTAACAGGGCAATCGGTAGGACTGTCTTGCTCATAAATATGATGTGACTCTGCATGAGCCTTTGCTCTATATGGATAAAAGTAAATAGAGTCTGTAGTTGTTACAGAGTTTAAATAATAAATAGTTCCTTCTCCACTCAAGCCTTTATTGTCTAAGTACAGATGATTTGTAAACGATCCTCTACCTTGGTAAGCTGGATATTTTGAAGGAATTTTATGAGAAAAACTCAATTCTAAATCTTCATTTAAACGCATTGTATCTCTAAAGTAAGGAAATATTGTGGGTGCATTTAAACTACCCGGAAACTCTAAACTCTCTGTACTAATAGTTAAGAGAGAATCTAACTGAAAAGGATCGGCTTTAAAAGAGAATAAATCTCGGCCATACACGCCTTTTTTAATTTTATCGTAGTAGATATAAGAATCCTCGTAACTGTGTAATTTAGGGTAATCTGCCTTGTCTGCTAAGCCCGATTTATTCTGTGGAGCATCAACATAAAGCTTACCTACTAAATCTGAAATCACCGTTTTCACTGTCCAATCAACAGGGAATCCTTGTTTATCTATCATCCCCGAAGGCACAGAATATTGTAGTGAATCAATTTTATTCAATTCTATCTCAAATGGATCGTATACAAAATCCATTTGTTTTCCAAAAAGCGCAAAGTTTCCAGTTTGCACAATTCCATCGAATGTAAAATCTCTGTTCTGATGTACTACTAATTCTCCATTGTATGGAAAAATAGCTACTTTATTGGAATCCGACAATTCAACAATGTTAACTCCAGAAACGGACAAATCACCCGTTTGCAAATCCATACTTGCCGCAGGTAAAGTTTCGGCTCTAGAAACCATTTTCAATCCATCGTAATCTCTTTTTTCTAGTCGAGCATCTAAGAATTCAAAAAGCTTGTCTTTTACTAGAATCGTATTTCTATCGGTATCGTAATCTACAAAGCCAAGTATTGCAAAGTCACTCATTAAACCAGCTGCATCTACAAGCGAGTAGCTATAGTATTTTGCAATTTCACTAATTATAAAATTCTTCTCTCCTTTATGATCTCTACACATAGAACGCAAAATAAAAGCTGGATGCCTACTAGCCATTGTGGCTATATTTTGGTAACGAGATTCGTTGTAAAAGTTAAAAGACTCCAATAAAGCTGGGTTTCTTGCAGGGCTCTTATCATTAGAAAAAGTTATATGAGCCGAATCTTTATGCCAGGTCATTCTATCGAAATAGCAATCTAATTTATGATAAGACGATCTAATAGGACTCTTTCCTAATTTTTGTTTTAATCTTTGAAAACTTAGTGTTTGTAAACTATCGGAGTAAATAAATTTCAGTTGAGGATGAACGATAGAATCCTCAGCCCAAGAAATATGAATATTGGAATTCTCAGCATAAATCCTTCGATCTTCCATTCTAAAACGTTTTGCTTTAGCATTTACAAAAGGGATATCATTTTTATAGAATATTAAATGGATGTCCTCATTCTGCTTTCCGAACATAAACATTCTTTCCCCTCTTAATTCTAAAGATCCTTCGGCATCAACATCTTTAAAAAGGTCGTAAAAATACAGTTTATTTTTAGCCGATATAAAACCGGGGTAAATAGCTCCTTTTCTATCTGGACTCATACTTAAACCATTGTAATATCGTCCAAAAAGGTTCTCCTCATCATGTTGTAATCTACCAAGTAAAAGTGCGTCTTTAGCTTCGAAATAATTCTTGCGTAAATCTACCGTATACTCGTTTAGCTCTACCCATACAGAATCCTCAGGTATATTGTGCTTAATCCAGTCGCAACGCCCATTTCTTCCGTACCATTTATGTCCTAATAAATCCACATATCCTTGAGTCATTTCTATGCTAATAGTATCTACTCTCGATGCACAATACAATTTTATATACTCTGCTGAGATTCTAGGAACGGAGTCGAAAGTAAAATAAATATCTCCCTCGGCTAGCTTCCAACTAAAGCTGTTACCTGCATGTAACACACTATCGACCAAAGCATCGGAACAGTATTTAATATATGATTTTGCCGTTTTATGTTTTAAACTGGCCACATAATCTACCGACACCGCAAGGAAATTGTCTAAACTCTCATCGTTAAGTTCTCCAGCTCCGTAATGATTGAGTAAACGAAATAGACCGAAGTAATCTGCAGCATCGTTAAAACGCTTTCTTTTTAACTGCTTTACAAGTTTGTATATATACTCCTCTTGGCCCTCATCGAAACTAGCATTGTTAAAATATCGAACAAATTGGTTTCCTGCACGTTTGTGCTCTGCATATACATTATCGTTGATATCCTCTTTTAAATCACTTATAAAATCACTCCTACTCCAGTCGTCCTGAGAATAGGAAAAACTAGAGAATAGAATAGTGAAAAACAGGAGTAGTCGTACTTGCATTGAAAATTGCTATTTTATGAGTACAAATAAAGCAAAATGATTAGGCTTACAAAAATTGTGCTTTAGGAAAACTGAATAATTTTGTATGTTTATGCATTTGATTAATGTTCGGCAATGCAAAACAGAATCAAACAACAAAATTTATTACTAAGCTTATTATTTTATTAGCTATAAGTACTGTACTTATAAATTGTAATAACACGACTATGAATGAACAAAAAAATGACAATATGAAGGTTGTTTCTGCAGATGTAAAAGCACCTAAGGTAATTGGAATAGGTGGCGTTTTCTTTTTTTCTGAAGACCCTCAAAAAACAAAAGATTGGTACTCAGTGAACTTAGGTTTTGAGATGAATGATTGGGGCTCAGTAAGTTTTGAATCTCTTGATATAAATAGACCTCAAATTATTAATTCCATTCAATGGACACCATTTAAAAGAGGAGATGAATATTTTGCTCCATCTAAGAAAGAATACATGATTAATTATCGAGTTCAAAATATTGAAGGTCTTGTAAGTAAGCTAGAGAAGAATGGGGTAACTATAGTAGATACTATTAGTACTTATTCCTATGGAAAGTTTGTTCATATTATGGATGCTGAGGGAACAAAAATAGAATTATGGTAACCTGTACAGTAATATATTACTAGATAAAACCTGCTTATTTAATATTCCGAATCCCTTCATAAACTACTACACTCACTGCATTTGCAAGATTTATACTTCTTACATGCTCGCTAAAGAGTGGGATTTTATAAGTCTTATCTATATTCTCTTCTATAATCTCTTTTGGAAGCCCCTTCGATTCTTTTCCAAATATTAAGAAGAGATCATCTTGATAATCTACCGACCAATAATCTTGTTTACCATGACTAGAAAAATAGACCATTTCCTTGCCTATATTTTTGGAGTAAAAATCGTCTATACTCTGATAAATAGTGAGCGATATATGTTTCCAATAATCTAAGCCAGCACGTTTAACTCTAGAGTCATCTAACTGAAAACCAAAAGGTTTTACTAAGTGTAAATTGGTTCCCGAAGCAAGACTCAGTCTACCAATATTTCCAGTATTATTTGGTATCTCAGGTTCAAACAAAACGATATTAAGTGCCATTATTAACGTTTTTTTCTCGCATTTCTATTCTGTATTATATCTCCTTTAGTTTGAGATTTTTTATACTTCTTAGCTATCTTAGCTCTATAAGAACCACCGGCATTCATTTGTTTGTTTTTATCACTCTTCTCGTGAAAACCATCATCCCTCTTGCGAGTTTCGGTACTACGGTTTTTACTAATCTTAGCCACATCTCTTTCCTCAGGTAAGAGCTGCTCATTTTCTATTACATCTAATGGGAAATCTACTTGAGGAATTTCGTAATCCATTAAAGACTGAATAGAGTTCTTTGAAACTTCTTCTTTCTCGGTATAGAATAAAATTGAATTCCCCTTCTCCTCTGCCCTACCAGTACGACCTATACGGTGCATATAGTTTTCAGCAAATACAGGAGTGTTAAAGTTTATAACGTGAGAGATTTTATCTAAATCCAATCCACGAGCCATTACATCGGTAGAAACTAAAATTCTATTTGTACCTTCATCAAATTGCTTGATAGAACGAATACGGTAGTTTTGAGTTTTATTAGAGTGAATAACACAAAGCTCTGCAGCGTATTGTTCTTCAAGATACTCAAACACCATATCGGCGTGTTTCTTATTCGGTACAAAAACCAATACTTTACTATAAACCTCTTTATCTAATAAAAGGTGTTCTAATAAATTTAGTTTGGTATAGAAATTACGAACTCTATAGCATTCTTGAGAAATATTATTTAGTGGCGTACCACTTAGTGCAATAGAAATCTTTTTAGGCTTAATAAAATAATTATCGATAAGTGCATCTACTTCTTCGGTCATAGTAGCAGAAAACATAATGTTTTGTCTACGTTCTGGAAGAATAGAAAATATATTAGCTAATTGAATTCTAAAACCAAGATCTAACATTACATCGACCTCATCAATAACCAATTGTTTAACCGTTTTAAGCTGTAATGCTCTGGCTGCAGCTAAATCGTATAAACGACCAGGTGTAGCCACAACAATATCTACTCCTTGTGCACAGGCTTTTTTCTGTGTATTAATATTTGTTCCACCATACACCCCCAATACACGAATGTTCAAAAATTTAGCAAACTCATTAATTCTATCAACCACTTGAAGAACTAATTCTCTTGTAGGAACAAGCACTAATACTCTAGGAGTATCAATATCTTGAAACTTGATATCTTGTAAAATAGGCAACATATAGGCAAGAGTTTTTCCTGTACCTGTTTGTGCTATACCTACTACATCTTTACCAGAGCGTACTACAGGAAAAGATTCTTCCTGAATAGGCGTTGGTTTTACAAAGCCTAATTCGTCAATTGCTCTACGTAGATGTTTGGTAAGTGGGATGTTGTCAAAAGTGCTCATCAAAAAATATTTTTGCAAAAATAAGGATATAATAAGGAATGTCGCTACGATTTTAGCTGAATGTCAAATATCTCCAATTATAGGCTTAAAGAAATGTTTTAAAACTAAAAAAGTCTCTTGAATAAATTCAAGAGACTTAGCGTTTAGGGTGGATGATGGGATTCGAACCCACGACCCCCGGCACCACAAACCAGTGCTCTAACCAACTGAGCTACAACCACCATTTTAACGAGTGCAAATATAGAATTATATTTTTTATAAGTCCAAGTATAGGCACAAAAATTATTAATAATTATCTCATTATAGTTCATTAAAATTCACTTTTTTAGTAATCAGATTATTAGCTTTAAAAAATCGTTCAAAAATGTGATGCGAGACTTAATTTTTGACTTAAATTTGATGAAACTCTTATAGAATGTCTACGAAATACCAATATACTGTTGAAGGAATAAGTTGTATAAACTGTGTAAACGGTATTAAAACACATCTTACTAAAAAATCTGTTCATAATTGCACCGTTGATATAGCGAAAGGATTGATTACTATTTATACCGAGAACTATTCTTCCGATGAACTTAAATCCTTTTTATCGGAATTAGGTTATCAGCCTAAAGAATATGAATTAACTTCAAAAAAGAGCTTAAAATTAGAGTACTATCTACTTGCTTCTGCCATTCTAAGTCTACCCCTTTTAGGACATATGTTTGTTTCAGATGGACATATTCTCTTAAATCCATGGTTACAATTGGCTCTGAGTACTCCTGTAATGATTATCGGTTACCACTACTTTTTTAAAGCGGCTTATAGATCTTTGTTAAATGTTAAACCTAATATGAATGTATTAATTCTAATGGGTTCTACTGCTGCTTATGTGTATAGTTTAGTTGGTTGGATTCTAAATTCAGGAAACGCACATCATTATTTGTTTTTTGAAACTGCAGCGACTATTATTACATTGGTATTATTAGGGAATTATTTTGAAAAACGATCTATTCTACAAACCACTACTGCTTTAGATTCTTTGCAACAACTTCAAATTAAGGAGGCTATTATAGAGGTAGATGGCAATTTAATTACTTGTTCTATTGATGATTTAAAGATCGGTGACATTGTTATTGTTAACTCGGGAGATTCTATTCCTATAGATGGCGAAATTGTATGGGGAGAAAGCTCTATTGATGAGAGTATGATTTCTGGGGAGAGTATTCCTGTATTTAAAAAAGCACATCAAAAAGTTATTGGTGGAACAATCATTTTAGAGGGTAATATAAAGGTTAGGATGACTACAGAATTAACAGATTCAGTACTTTCTAAAATTATTGAAATGGTGCGGTCTGCTCAAGAAGATAAGCCGAAAATACAAGAACTAGGCGATAGAATAAGCAATGTGTTTGTTCCTGTAGTCCTGCTAATCGCAATTCTCACTTTTATAGTAAACTATTTTGCATTTGATATAGATTTTCAAAGTTCCATGCTTAGAGCAATAGCGGTATTGGTTATTTCTTGTCCTTGTGCTATGGGTTTAGCGACACCAACTGCTGTAATGGTAGGCGTTGGAAGAGCTGCCAAGAATGGAATTCTTATTAAAGGGGGTTCTACAATAGAATTGTTTAGTAAAACTAAAAAAGTAGTTTTCGATAAAACGGGCACTTTAACCAATGGGGAGTTTAAAATTCAAGAGCTAAAAAAATGGGATGACTCCTACCCTATAGAAGCTATTATTTATGACTTAGAAAAACACTCCTCGCATCCTATCGCAAAATCACTTTGCAAGAATTTAAAGTCGCACACTAAAAATATTGATTTCACATCCGTAGAAGAAATTAAAGGAAATGGATTTACTGCGGTAGACTCCAATGGTAACGAGTATCAATTTGGTTCAGCAAGTTTTTTAGCAATTACAGATGACTCTTTGAAAAACACCTACCAATTGTTTCTTTCTATAAACAACCAACTAGTGGCTGCTTTATCTATAAGCGATCAAATAATGGAAGGTGCAAAGGAATTGATTGAATTCTTTAATTCGAAACAAATAGAAACCGTTTTATTAAGTGGCGATTCTCTACAGAAATGTGAATCTCTAGCAAAAGAAATTGGGATAAAAACTGTTTATGCAAAGCAATCTCCTGCAGAAAAAATACAGATGATTGCACAATTTACAGCAGAAGAAAACACAAGTATGTTTGGAGATGGTATTAATGATGCTCCAGCACTCACAAAAGCAACTGTTGGTATTTCCTATAGTTTGGCTACCGAAGTAGCTGTACAATCGGCTAGTTTGGTACTCTTACATCACGATTTAAATTTGATAGAAAAAGCCTATCAACTATGTACACATACCTATAAAACAATAAAACAAAACTTGTTCTGGGCTTTTGCTTACAACCTAATCGCTATTCCTTTAGCAGCCATGGGATATTTAAGTCCTATATTTGCTGCACTTACAATGGCTTTTTCTGACATTGTTGTTATTGGAAACTCTATCAGATTGAACTATAAAAACATCAAATCCTAAGGTGAAGCCTACAGTTTTACATTTAGCAAAATGGTACCCTACTAAAGTTGAACCTTTATTGGGTATTTTTGTACGCAAGCATATTTTATCAACTAAAAACGAATTCAATCATACCGTTATAAGTATTTATAATACAGGTGATTTTGAGGATGACATCACGCGTATTACCACCAATTTTGAGGGAGTTGAAGAAGTTGTTTATCATTATAAAAAAGGAATTATAACGAAACTCAAAGTCCTTTTTAGGGTATGGAAAGAAATAAATTCCAATCCCCACGACCTCATTCATGCACATATTATTAGTTGGACAAGTACTTTGGCTTATTTACAAGCTATTCTATATAAAACACCTTTTTTTATAAGTGAGCATTGGAGTGGTTATCATTATAAGCTCTTTTTAAAACAAAACTCGTTTGTAAAATATTTTAAGCAAATGTCTGCCCGGAAAGCAAAAATGCTATTCCCGGTTTCCGATAGTTTAAAAACGGACATGTTAGCTTCTGGAATCAACGCGAATTATACAATTATTGGCAATGTAGTTGATGGAAAAACAGTAGAGTTGTCTAAAAATGAGTTATTCACCTTTGTATTTGTAGGTGATTTAGAGCAGAAGCATAAAAATGTAAAAGGTATTATAGAAGCTTTTTACGAGCTTAAAAATAAGTCTAAGCTACAACTCGACATTATTGGTGAAGGGCTTGATAAAGTAGCTTATATGTCGCTTAGTAAAGATTTGAGCTTGTCAGAGTCTATACAGTTTCACGGTTCTAAATCGAATACCGAAGTTTTTGAGTTTTTATCTAAGTCTCACGTATTGGTTTTAAACAGCAATTACGAAACCTTTTCTATTATCTGTGCAGAAGCTTTACTCTCTGGAATCCCTGTAATAGCAACTCGTTGTGGTGGACCTGAAACTTTTTTAGATGAGCAAACGGGGATCTTAATTGATGTGGGAAACACAAATCAATTACTAGAAGCTATGATGGAGATTCAGAGTAGCTATGATACCTTTAATCCTTCTATTTTAAAAGAAAAAGCGGATGCTTACTCATTCTCAGCTATCGGTACAGAACTAGCCAATAATTATAAATCAGTACTTTTTAAGCTTCTTTAAATAGTTATAAAACAAGACCAAGGATACAAATCCAGAAATCCAGAATAAGCTACTGGTAACAATTGCTGCGCCAATAATTCCATAATTTTTAATGGCATAATAATTTAAAATTCCATTTAAAAATAAGATTGAAAAAGCAACAAAAGCATTCCAATTAGATTTCCCGACTGCAGCTAATAAATTTCCAAATGGAATACGGAATATAAAAGCCCCTAACATTCCAATAATCAATACCCTAAATAAAGGTACAGCCTCGATATAATCATTACCAAACAAAATAGAAATTAAAGGTTCGGCAAATAGGTATAAGGGAATCCCTATAGCTAATGCAACCAAAGAAAACAACTTTATATACTCTTTGGCAAAATTGATTAAATAGGGTTTGTTAGTACTGTTCTTAGCTAAGTCTGCATAATGTGTTGTGATATACGAATTAGGGATAAAAAACAAGGCTATAGGAATAATACTAGCCGATCTGTAAATAGCAACCTGAGTAGTATCCTGAATTAGCTGTCCAACCAAAAACACATCTAAAGAGTACATTAATTGAGAAGCAATAGATCCCACTCCTACCCATAAACCATAGGAGTAATATTTTTCGGGAATACTTACTTCAATTTTTCGTGGCACTCGTAAGTAGAAAATTCCTACAAATAGAGGTGCAAATACAAAAACCATAATATAAGCAAGAGAACCAAAATAGTATGCAGAAAAACAACCACAAATAGCAATTAGCCCAGCACTTAAGGCATCTATACTAGCAAACTTTTTATTATTGTTTTGTACTCTATAATAAACCTTTGTCATTTCGATGATGAAGTAGGTAAACAAATAAGCTACAAGAACATAAAAATAGACTGGGTTAATGGTCTTTTTGAGGTTTAAGAAAGGAATTGAAGAAACCAGAACTAAAGCAATAATTGCACTAATCAATAATCCCTTAAATACGCTTGTACGAAATAAGGCATTAATTTTTGAATTTGAATTTTTTAAAGGAGCAAAACGCATAAACGAATGCTGAAGTCCACCCCCTGCAAAAGGAATAAAAAAGGCTAAAGTTGAGAGCACATAGGCCAGTAAGCCAAAATCGCTAGGACTTAATACTCTCACTAAAATTAATGAGCTGATGAAAGCTATAATCTTAGTAAAAAATGAAGCCCCCATAACATAAGCTCCCTCCTTATTTAAAAATTGTTTTATGGTTTGTTTCAATTTGTCTTTCTAATAATTAAAAAGTAAAACTACTAAATATACCTAAAACAAAAAAGGCTGCCTTTTCAGACAGCCTTTATATATTTCACTAGTAAACTATGCTAAAACCTCTGCAACTTTATCAGCTGCTTCTTGAAGTAAAATTACAGAGTGTACTGCAAGCCCACTTTCGTCGATTAATTTTTTAGCTTCGGTAGCATTAGTACCTTGTAAACGAACGATAATTGGAACATTAATTTCTCCAATGTTCTTGTAAGCATCTACAATACCTTGAGCTACACGATCGCAACGAACGATACCACCAAAGATATTTACCAATAAAGCTTTTACGTTTTCATCTTTTAAGATAATACGGAAAGCTTGTTCTACACGAGCTGCATCTGCAGTACCACCAACATCTAAGAAGTTAGCAGGGTTTCCACCAGCATGCTTAATAATATCCATTGTTGCCATAGCTAAACCAGCACCGTTAACCATACAGCCAACATTACCATCTAACTTAACATAACTTAAACCGTATTCACCAGCTTCAACTTCCGAAGCATCTTCCTCACGTACATCACGCATCTCTGCATAATCTTTATGACGGTAAAGAGCGTTTGCATCTAAAGCAACCTTAGCATCAACAGCGATAATTCTATTATCAGAAGTTTTTAATACTGGGTTAATTTCGAATAAAGAAGCATCACATCCTTCGTATGCATTGTATAAACAAGCAACAAATTTTGTCATTTCTTTGAATGCTTTGCCTTCAAGTCCTAAGTTGAAAGCAACTTTACGACATTGGAAAGGCAATAATCCTGTAGAAGGATCAATTTCTTCAGTAAATATTAAGTGTGGAGTATTTTCAGCAACTTCTTCAATGTCCATACCACCTTCTGTAGAATACATCAACATGTTTCTACCAGTAGCACGATTTAAAAGAACCGACATATAAATCTCACTAGTTTCAGTTTCACCAGGATAATATACATCCTCAGCAACTAATACTTGGTGTACCAATTTCCCTTCCGCAGAAGTTTGAGGGGTAACTAAGTGCATACCTAAGATGTTTTCAGCATGAGCTTTTAACTCATCTAAATTCTTAGCTAACTTCACTCCTCCACCTTTTCCACGACCACCTGCGTGTACTTGAGCTTTAATTATATGCCATCCTGTACCTGTTTCTTCAGTTAATTGCTTTGCTGCAGCAACTGCTTCCTCAGGTGTAGTAGCAACCATTCCGCGTTGTATTCCAACACCGTAGCTACTTAAGATTTGTTTACCTTGATATTCGTGTAAATTCATAGTTCTTTATTTTGCTCTGCAAAAGTAAGTTATTGGCTTGATATTTTTAAGGTAATTTGTAAATTATAATTGTAAATATTTAAACTCATAATTTTAGAGTTTCACTGAACTTAAACTAACTAATAAAAAAGATAAACACTTGTAATTATTACATTATTGACGTCTAATTACTAGGTGTTTAAACCTAATGATACTCATGAATAAGCATCTTACCATTTTTATTAAACTCTTTGTATTCCTTAATGAAATCCCACTCTTCATTTTCATCATCGTACTTTAAGAAATAATGCTTAGCCAACTTTGTGTTTTCATAAAACTCTTCTATCTCATAAATTACTTTAAACCTATTTATAAGAGTCTTTTTGAGTTTTAAGTTTCCATTAGAATGATATTCGAAATGGTATTTTGTGAAACGCATATTTCTAAGTGTTTTAAAACGCTCTGTTTCTATACCACTTGAGTTTACGAATAGTGATTTTCGAACCTGATTGGGTTCTCTACGAGAATACACTTTTTCTTCGAAGGATACATTATCGTAATAATACATCCACTTCCCTACTTTATTTCCATTTCTATAGCGCCCTACACTTTTTACAGTACCATCTTTGTTAAAATCGGTAACGATTCCGTGAAAAGAACCATTTTTAAAATTGGCTTGTGTTTCCAATTGTTTAGTGTCGTAAAAGAAATTGAAAGCTCCTGTATATCTATCTCCACTCACAAAAAAGAACTCATAATCGCCAGGTCCTTCGGCAATCCAGCCAAACTTTTTCTGTTGTCTTTCTTCAGTTCCTAAAGTATTGTCGAGCGTTTGGGCTTTTATACTAAGCGATAAAAGTAAAAGGGTGATAAATAATCTCATTCTGAATAAATTAAATAATTCGTACGTTTTTGCTTAAAAGCATCTAAATCTTCCTGCCAAGTCTCTTTTATCTCTTGCTCAGTCCAACCGGCTTCTATTAAAACTCTAAGCGTATTTGAACCGGCTAACTTATCGAAAAAGGAATTAAAAAAGGGCAATCCTTTGGCATTGTATTGCTGATAGGTTTCTATAAGATACTCAAGGTTTAGTGTGTTCCCAAAATTAGCATCAGATAAATCCCAACCACAGCAAAGTAAATTTTCGTGTTTAGGATATTTTGCCCCTTCTCCAGAAATTGGAGAAAACACAAAAGAACAAGAGTCTAATTTTGGAGATCCAATAATTTGAAACTGTTTATTGGTTCCTCTACCTACGCTAATTGCAGTTCCTTCGAACAAACATAAGGAAGGATATAAGGCAATAGATTTTGCATTGGGTAAATTAGGCGATGGTTTTACGGGTAAATCATACACGTAATTATGGGTGTAATTCTGCATTTTCTGCACCACTAAATCACACTGAATAGAATCGTTTAACCAATACTCTCCGTTAATCATTTGCGCATACTCTCCAATGGTCAATCCGTGTACAATAGGAATAGGATGCATTCCTACAAAGGAAGTAAAAGCAGTGTCTAAAAGAGGTCCATCTATATAATGTCCATTCGGATTAGGTCTGTCTAAAACCAATAATGGAATATTACTTTCGGCACAAGCTTCCATTACGTAATGTAAGGTAGATATATAGGTGTAGAATCGTGCGCCTACATCCTGTATGTCAAAGATCATTAGATCTACACTGTCTAAATCTGCTGTTTTAGGTTTTTTATTTTTCCCATAAAGAGATAAAACTTGTAAATTGGTTTTAATATCTCTTTCGTCTGTAATCGATGCACCTGCATCTGCCTTTCCTCTAAAACCATGCTCCGGTGCATATACCTTTACCAACTGTACTTCCCTAGATAAAAGCGTATCTATTAGGTGTGTATTATCGATTGTGGAAGTCTGATTTGCCACTACGGCTATACGTTTGCCTTTTAAAAGAGGTAAATATTCGTTTAGCTGATTTGCACCGATAACTAATTGATTATTAGACTGCGGAAAACCAGAAACAAAGAAGCCGAAAATGAATAAAATCAATAGCGGCATTTTAGTATATTTGGAACGATTTAAAAAAAGCATAGAGCATTGAATTTCGAAAAATTTGTAGCAAAGCGTTTACACAGCGAAAGCAACGTACAGCATTCCATTTCTAAACCAATTTTAAAAATGGCTATTGCAGCAGTGAGCCTAAGCATTACTGTAATGATTTTATCTATTGCAACCAGTAAAGGTTTGCAGGAAAAAATCAGTGCTAAAGTTACCGGATTTACCTCAGATATTCAAGTGCGTAAGCTCGATCTTAATCAATCTATGGAACTTAGCTCTCTAGAGGTTGATAGTAGCCTGATAAATAGGCTTTCAGCAATTGATGGCGTTTCGCATTTACAGATGCAAATTACTAAAAATGCACTGCTAAAAACGGAAACTGACTTTGAAGGAATTCTTGTAAAAGGTGTAGATGCCAATTATAACTGGGATTTTATTACTGAACATTTAGTGGAAGGTGAATTACCCAATTTTAATTCTACTAAAAAAAGTAATGAAATTGCGATTTCTAAATCTCTTTCTGCTAAACTACAATTACAAATTAACGATCAAGCATTCGTTTATTTTCAAGGACTGAAAAACAACAATGCTTTAATTAGAAAATTCACGGTTAAAGCGATTTACGAAACTGGCATTGAGTTTTTTGACGATGTATATATTTTTGCAGATAGTAGACATCTTCAAAAAATTAATAATTGGAATAGTAATCAGTGTAGTTCTCTGGAATTACTGCTCAATAAAAACACCAACAAAGAGCAAGTTCACCTTGAAGTTGAGAGAGAGAGTCCATACGATACTAGTATTAGTAGTGCTAAAGAATTGTATCCACAAATATTCGATTGGATCAATTTATTTGATTTAAACACCCTTGTAATCTTACTCATTATGATACTTGTTGCGAGTATAAATATGATTAGTTCTTTATTGATAATAATATTAGAAAGAACAAAAATGATTGGTTTGTTAAAATCTTTGGGAGCGCATAACTATTCAATAAGAAAGATCTTTTTATACCACGCTTTTTACCTTTTACGAAGAGGCTTGCTAATTGGAAATGGAATAGGATTAGTATTGATAGGCATTCAATATTATTTTGAACTCATACAACTAGACCCAAAGCATTATTATGTGAAAGCTCTACCTGTTTCATTATCACTCGAAAATTGGTTATTCATTAACCTAGGTAGTATACTCATTTGTATGTTAATGCTAATTATACCCTCTATTTTAATTCAAAAAGTAGATCCTATAAAGGCATTGCTGTACGAGTAAGATGTTTAGTCGTCAGAATATAGATTTAGTTGAAGTAAAATTGACAATTAATTATTAAAATCTATTTCCAGTTTAACAAGGCTTTGACCAGCACTTCTAACATCTCATCGGTAAACTGTAAATGGGTAACAAAGCGTATTTGTGTTGCACTTATAGCAGAGCATAAAATATTTTTCTCTTTTAGATACTGTACAAAACTCGTGGGATCTGTCACAGAAAAAACAACAATATTTGTTTCTACAGGAAGAACTTCTTTAACATAGTGCAGCGTCTTTAAAGTAGTTTCTATTTCCTTAGCTCGTCTATGATCGTGTTGTAATAAATCGATATTCGTATTCAATGCATAATCGCATGCTGCTGCAAGGTATCCTGCTTGGCGCATTCCACCACCTAATACCTTCCGTACTCTTTTTGCTTGCGCAATAAAAGCATTGTTTCCTATAAGAAGAGATCCAATTGGAGCGCCCAATCCTTTAGACATACACACAGAAATACTATCGAATATAGAGCCGTAGTCAGACGGTTTTGTATTTGTTTTTACGATTGCATTATACAAACGAGCTCCATCCATATGGAAGGCTAAATTTTTTGCTTTACAAAAAGTAGATAAATCTTGTAAATCGCTTAACTCATAACAAGCTCCCCCGCCTTTATTAGTTGTGTTTTCTACAGAAACTAAGCTTTGTTTTGAAAAATGAATATTTTCTTCTTTCAGAGCAGCTTGAACTAAATCTACCGTAATCTTCCCGTTTGTACCTTGTAACAAATTTACAGATGCTGAAGAATTAAAAGCGATCCCTCCTGCCTCGTATTGATAAATATGAGAGCTATAATCGCAGATAACCTCATCGCCTGCTTGAGTATGTACTTTTATCGCTATTTGATTTGCCATAGTTCCAGAAGGACAAAACAATGCGGCCTCCATGCCAAAAATCAAAGCAATCCGTTTCTCTAAAGCTTTTACTGTAAAGTCTTCATCCCATACATCATCTCCTACGCTTGCAGCAAACATGCTATTTAACATCTCTTTAGATGGTTTTGTAAAGGTATCGCTACGCAATTCTATAATAGTCATATATACGTGTTCTGTAAATCTTAATAAATCTAATTAATGTCTGTCTAAACTAGTTCAAAAATGAGAAACTGAGTAGTAAAATACTTAAAAATATTACTCTAATAAATAATCTATATCATTAGCCAATTGTTGCTCAAATGAATTTTTATTCCCGTAGGATTTAATGACAATAGATTTCAACCATTCTGGGTTACTAAGAATATTTTGTAAAATTTCAAATGCCACTCTTCAACAGAAGAATGGCATTTTTATAATTGACAAATAACTAGTAAATTAAGTCCGCATCAATTTGAATATTCTGTAAAAACTCTACAGATTTAATAATGTCTTTATGCAAGTATCTATCGTCTTCTACAAAACTCACTTCTTCTCTATAAGAGTCAATGAACATTTGTAAGAACGGAGATGTTTTATCCTCTCTAAACTCAATCGCCTGAGCAGCATTCATTAATTCAATTGCCAAAACACGTTCGGTGTTTTCTACAATCTTAAATAATTTTGTAGCACCATTTGCTCCCATACTCACATGATCTTCTTGTCCGTTAGACGAAACAATAGAATCTGCAGATGCAGGCGTACACAACAATTTAGACTGAGACACAATACTCGCAGCAGTATATTGAGGAATCATAAATCCAGAATTTAACCCTGGCTTAGCTACTAAATAAGCAGGTAAACCACGTAACCCACAAACTAGTTGATACGTTCTACGTTCCGAAATATTCCCTAATTCGTGTACTGCTATAGCTAAATAATCCATAGGAATAGCGATCGGTTGTCCGTGGAAATTACCACCAGAAATTATCTTATCGGCATCCACAAAAATATTAGGATTATCGGTTACCGAATTGATTTCGGTAGTCATTACCTCCGAAACATGTTTTATAGCTTGCTTAGAAGCTCCATGTACCTGAGGAATACAACGGAAAGAATAAGGATCTTGCACGTGCTCCTTCTCTCTTTCAATTAATTCAGAACCTTCTAAAAACTCACGTACTCTTTTTGCAGTTTGTATCTGCCCGTTATGAGGGCGAGCAAAATGTATCAATTCATCAAATGGCTCAATTCGACCATCGAATGCTTCTAAAGAAATAGTACCAATTAAATCTGCTAAATACGAAAGCTTATGTGCTTTCATAACAGACCAAGAACCATAAGCACTCATAAACTGAGTACCGTTTAACAAGGCCAATCCTTCTTTAGATTTCATGGTTATAGGGGCCCAAGATAAAAGCTCTAATACTTTAAACGCTTCTTGTTTTTCGCCTTCATACATCACCTCACCCATTCCAATAAGTGGAAGAGCCAAATGTGCCAATGGAGCTAAATCGCCAGATGCACCAAGAGAACCTTGTTGATAGACAATAGGGAGAATATCTAAATTAAACATATCGACCAAACGCTGAACTGTAACTAACTGCACACCAGAATTACCGTAACAAAGAGACTGTACCTTTAACAAAAGCATCAATTTCACTATTTCCTGAGGAACCTCATCACCTGTACCACAGGCATGAGACATCATTAAATTGGCTTGTAGCTGACTTAAATCTTCCTCAGAAATACTGTGATTACACAGAGAACCAAAACCAGTATTTAGCCCATAAATAGGTTTTTCTGTTTTGGCAACCTTAGCGTCTAAATAAGCTCTACATTTCTCTATTGCTTCAATAGACTCTTGGGAAAGCTCAATTTGTTTTTCTTCTAGAATAATCGTTTGTAAATCTTCAAAACTCAGTTGAGCTCTACTTATTTGATGGATACTTTCTTTCATCTTAAGCGTTTATTTTTTTTATCAAATCTACTAAGGTCACATTTTCTTGTGTGCCATCGTTCATGTTTTTCACAGTCAATAAGCCACTGTTCATTTCGTCTTCTCCAACTAAAACAACATAAGGAATACCTTTATTGTTGGCATAGTTCATCTGCTTTTTCATTTTTGCAGCATCGGGGTAAAGTTCAGAGTTAATTCCAGCTTTACGTAAATCTCTCAATGCTTTCAAACAATAATCAGCTTCGGCATCCCCAAAGTTTACAAATAAAACTTGGGTGATATCAGCTTCTAAACTTGGGAATAAACCAAGCTCTTCTACAACTAGATAGATTCTATCCAATCCAAAAGAAATACCAATTCCAGGCATGTCTTTAAGACCAAAAATCCCGGTAAGATCGTCGTAACGACCTCCTCCACCAATACTACCCATTTGTACTCCTTTGGCTTCTATTTCGAAAATTGAACCTGTGTAATAGTTTAATCCTCTAGCCAGTGTTAAGTCAAAGTCTAATTCGGCAGAATCCAATCCTAAAACCATAACCTTATCGATTACTGTTTGAATCTCATCTATTCCTTCTAATCCTATAGGAGAGTTAGAAAGCACATCTTTCATGGTTACTAATTTCTCACTAGCATTGCCAGACATTTTTAAGATAGGATCTAATTTTTCTATAGCAGAATCAGAAACGCCTTTGTTTTGCATTTCGTCTTTTACTTTTTCCAAACCAATTTTATCAAGCTTATCTATCGCAACGGTAATGTCAATTAACTTATCTGCTTCACCAATAACCTCTGCTATTCCAGATAACACTTTACGGTTATTAAGTTTTATAACAGCAGGCAGGTTAAGTTCCGTAAATACAGTATCGTATAACTGTATTAACTCTACTTCATATAGCAAAGATTTAGAACCTACTACATCTGCATCGCATTGATAGAATTCTCTAAACCTACCTTTTTGGGGTCTATCTGCACGCCAAACAGGTTGAATTTGAAAACGTTTAAAAGGAAGTGTAATCTCATTTTGGTTCTGTACTACATAGCGTGCAAAAGGAACTGTTAAATCGTAACGCAAAGCTTTTTCCGAAATCTTAGAAGTTAATTTCTTAGCTTCGAAATCGGTGCTAGCATCTACTTTTTTAAGGTAGTCTCCGGAGTTTAATATTTTAAAAATCAATCGATCTCCTTCTTCCCCATATTTTCCCATAAGGGTAGACAGGTTCTCCATTGAAGGGGTTTCTATAGGAAGGTATCCAAAAGTTTGGAACGCCTTCTTAATCACTCCCATTAGATAATTTCTCTTGAGCATTACTGCTGGAGAAAAATCTCTTGTTCCTTTAGGTATAGATGGTTTTTGTGCCATTTTTATATGCTTTGCAATTTAATTGTCTAATCTTTTCATCTGAACAAATTGAAGGCTTTATAAACCAGCTTTCAAAATTCCTTTACAGATTTTTTTCACCATTGAAGGTCCTACGTAAATAAACCCAGAGTATACTTGTACTAAGCTAGCACCCGCTTTCATTTTCTCTATTGCGTCTTCTGCAGTATAAATACCTCCTACCCCAATAATAGGGAAAGCACCATTGGATTTCTGGTGAAGGTATGCAATAACCTCAGTAGATCGAGCTCTTACAGGTTTACCACTTAATCCACCTGCTCCAATAGCATCAACCTTTGATTTCTCTGTAGTTAACATAGAACGATCGATAGTTGTATTGGCTGCTATGATACCTTCAATTTTAACCTCAGCTACAATAGCAATAATGTCGTCTAATTGAGAGTCTGTTAAATCTGGAGCTATCTTTAATAAGATTGGTTTGTGATTTGGCTTTGTAGCCATCTCATCTTTAAGCATTTTTAAAAGTGCTGTAAGAGGCTCTTTATCTTGTAAAGCGCGTAAGTTAGGCGTGTTAGGAGAACTCACATTTACCACAAAGTAATCTACATATTCGTATAGGGCATTAAATGCTTTAAAGTAATCATCGTTTGCTTGCTCATTCGGAGTCAATTTATTTTTCCCAATATTTCCACCGATCAAAACTTTCGTTTTACGTTTCTTCAAACGTTTTACGGCAGCTTCAACTCCTTCATTATTAAAGCCCATTCTGTTTACCAAAGCAGAATCTTCCGGCAAACGGAAAAGTCTGGGTTTTGGATTCCCTTCCTGTCCTTTAGGAGTAAGCGTACCTATTTCAATAAAACCAAATCCTAGGTTAGCTAGTTCATCGTATAGTTTTGCCTCTTTATCGAATCCTGCTGCTAATCCAACTGGGTTATCGAATTCTAATCCAAAAACAGTACGTTTTAAACGAGGATCGTTTACTTTATAAAGGGCTCTACTTAAGCTAGAAAAACCAGGAATGGCATTTAATACTTTAAGAGATTTAAATACAAAATCGTGAATTTTCTCTGGGTCGAAACAGAAAAATAATGGACGTATAATTGCTTTGTACATAGTTGGTTTTATTGCATTGCAAATTAAGTAGAATCTGATAGATTTTTAAACATTTAGCAAAGAAAATCGTTGTTTAATTAATAGACTCCAATAAGTAATGGATTATGATCTGATGACCTAAAATAGCTTGTATCAGAATTCTCAAAACGGTAATCTATCCAGTTGGGATATGATGCATTAATATCTAAGACCTTCGTTTCTTTTACATGCTCAATAAATAGATTATTCACAAATGAATGGTCTAAATTACCTTGTTGCCCTTTATATACATAAGAGTGGTTTTGAGTAGCTAATTTAACCAGTTGATGAACTTGTAGTTTTTGAATAGGATCTTCTTGAGAATAAGCGTTAAAGTCTCCTACAACAAGTAGGTTCTTATCTGAATACAAGGAATCAATAATATTTAGTAATTGCTCTGATTGCAGAACACGTTTTGTATTAAATGCAGCTTGGCCGTCTTTTTGATCTATATTATCTCCTTTTGCATTTCGAGGGCTCTTAGATTTAAAATGGTTTACCGACAAAACAAACTCTAAGCTGTCTTGAAATACAAAGGTTTGAAAAATCGGATTTCTAGAAAAAATTGAATGAGAATGGTAACTCGCCAATTTGGGTGTTGCTATCATAGATGCATCGTAGATAATCCCTGTTTTAATCACATCTTTAGCAGCTACACCTTGGGAATACGCAACTTGGTAGTGAGTTCTTTTAGTAGTAGAATTTAAATAAGTACAAAACTGAAAAATGGCGCTCAACGAATCCTCTCCGTCATTTTCTATTTCCATTACAGCAATTATATCTGGATTGGCAAACGAAATAGCACTTGCCAATTTGGCTACTTGTTTTTGATAATCTTCGTAGGTTTTTGCTCCACGAGGAGTTGGAAAGTCTTCTCCTAAGCCATCACCATTAAACAAGTTGTGTAGGTTGAAGCTCATTATTTTGACTTGTCCATTTACTTCAGAAAGTATATTTGGTTCTAGTACTACTACCTCTAAATCGGTTACTAACCGAATAGAATAGTGCTCATTTTTCTGACAAACATATCCTTTCACTCCTTGTATTTCGGCTCCTAAAACAATGCTTTTTTTAGCTAAATACAGAGCATCCTCATTAGGGAAACGCTTATTAGACAAGTCATCTAATACAATACTCGTTTCTGATTGCTTCGTAGTGTGTTTAAGTATTTCAGATGATTCCTCTTGAGCATCATAAATTTCTGTAGCCTGAATTAAAGGCTCAGTAGAAACGAGTATTTGTCCATATTTATCAAAATAATAAGAGTCTGAAATAATCAAATCACGATCAATCGTAACTAAGCAACCTTCTAAGTATTCTATTTCTTTAGTTGTATAGGGGAATTTTAATTTCTGAGTTTTAAACGCATTATTTTCAGACAAAATAGCTATCGATAGTACACTGTCTAATCTAGTTTCATTTTTATATTCGATAACTTTTGCTGTAATCGTAATTTCATCCCCTAGATTAACTTTTCTTTTAGAATGCACAAATATGCCACTTGTAGAAAATAGCGCTTCCTCCTGTAAGAAAAAACCAGCCAATTCGCCTTTGTCTTGGAAATCTCCAGAAACAATTCCACTAACCGTTATGAACTTATTCTCGAAAGCCTCTTCATTATTCTGAATAGTTGAAATATGAAGTGTATTTGAGCAAGAACAAACGAGTAAGACTCCAAATAGAAGTATAATATTATTCATTAGAATCCAGTTTAATTAGTTTGTCCCCTTTTTGATACGGTAAGTAAGTAATAATTAGTTGCAGCATTTCATCAGTCGTTTTCATACTTCCATTTTTACCCGTTATAAATTGTGGTGGATTAAAAGGGTTGTCCATATTATTCAGTGTATTATCGAACAAAGCTTCCACTTTTATAAGCGTTCCTTTTGGTAAATGTACAATCTTAGGAAATGTATAAAAATATTGCCATCTAAAATTCCAATCTATAATTTTTATCAGTGGGATTGTATCGGTATTTGGCAATACAGCATAAGCCTTAAATTTCTTTCCTATTAAGTGCATATGCGGATTTAAAGTAAGAACCGATATATCTTGATCGATTCTGTATTCACTGGTAAAAGTCTTCACTTCATTTGGTGCAATCACCAAAGGTGGTTTTACAGGAGAAACACCCTGTGTGCCTATAATAAGCTCTTGTAGAGGGCGCTTTGGTTTCTCCTCATCAAAATAAATATTAAAGTGCGAATTATCCCAATCGTCTTTAGGGGAAGGTCCATAATGAAAGTCCTTTACTAAAATTGCCGACTGTTTTGTAAGCCTAGCACCACCAATACCTTCGGGATATATAAAAGGCTCTACGCCAGGTAAATAATTGGTTATGGAAGGATTTAAATGTGGAAACGCACCATTTTCTGTTGGTATATTTAAGGCATAAAAAGCAGAAGAATCTGTATGATCGTCATTGTTTACAAATGGAACTTCTACTAAATGTGACTCTTTCTTTTTTTGATAAGTAAGTAGATGTGCATTTACATGGTGTACCAACTGTTTATTGTCTGGCACAAATTCAACTAATCGGATGTTGGTATCTGACTCAATAGTAAATGGGAATTTAGCCACCATAAAACGATCTTTATTGTCACCTGGAATAAAGAATGGCTTGTTCATTTTAACCACTAAATCGGGTTCACCTAAATCATCTATAAGCTTATTTATATGCTTATAATTTACAAATGCTGCAGTATCACCAGGAAGTGTTCCTTGTAAATACCATTGTTGTAAAATGAATTTCTCTTTTTCTGTAAGTGTTTTCTCACCTAAAAAATGACTGTATTGAGTATCGGCAGGCCAAGGCGGCATATAGCCGGATTGGGTAACATGAGCCACCATTTTAGCTCTTTTAGCTACATCATGGTATTTCTCCATAGCGAAAGGTGCAGGTCCTTTTTTATGATGACAAGAACTACAATTTTCGAATATTATAGGAGCTATATCTTCTACAAAATTATACTTCTTGGTTCCTATGGAGCAAGAAGAAATAGTGAGGAGCATCACAAAAAGAAGAAACTTATTCAATGAAACAGCCAATTGCTTTTGTTTTAGGGATTTCTATGGTCGCCCCTACTAAGTAGGAATCGATTGCTTCTCTTAAATAATACTCAGTAATAACAGTCCTTCTTCTACCTAATTCGCCCAACCAATTATCAAACAAACCTTGGTATATAATTTCATTATGCTCATTAATTAAAAACACTTCTGGTGTTATGGTAGCATAGAGCTGATTACATAAATTAAATTCTGAATCGTAAATAAGGTCTAAAGTCAAATTGTACGAAGTAAGAAAAGAATCTACCACCTGTGCAGAATGAAATCTTCCTGGAATAACTCCATAAAACTGAATTTCCTTTGAATAAACCTCCATCAATTCTTTAATGTCTTTGGTGTAATTTTTACATAATGGGCAATCGGGCGACATCAAAATTAAAACTTTTGCTTTATTATTAGTCAGTACAAAATGTGGCTCTTGCATAATATTGCAAGAGAAAAAGAGAAAAACTATAAAGCACAAATATTTTAACATGATAATTTTTATCAAAAATACAAAATCGCTATATTGTAGCTTATTAAAATCTTTAAAAATGGAAGAAATATTAAATTGGCACTGGTGGATGTATGCCGCAATTCTATTATTTATTATAGAATTATTTACACCCGGATTTATTGTAGCCTGTTTGGGGATAGGTTCAGTTTGCGCCTCGTTAATCGCTTATTTTGGATTTGACTTAGACAGTCAACTGATTTGTTTTGCAATCACAACCTTATTGAGTTTGTTTATTATTAGACCTATGCTTTATAATAAAGCAGGAGCTGTAGATAAAATTAAAACCAATGATGAGGCATTAATTGGCAGACAAGCTAGAGTTACAGAAGAAATTAATTCTACTACAAACACTGGTAGAGTTTCTGTAGATGGAGATTTATGGAGGGCTAAATCTAGTAACAACGAAATAATAAAAGAGAATGAACAAGTAAGCGTAACATCAATAAATAGCACAATAGTAACCGTAAAAAAAATCTAAAATGGCATTAACTATCATAAGCGTACTCATCGCAATTCTGGTAATTGTATTTGTATTACAAGGAATTAAGATTGTTCAACAATCAGAAACTATTATTATAGAACGATTGGGTAAATACCAAAGCACCCTAAAATCTGGTTTAAATATTATTATTCCTTTTATTGATAAACCAAGAGAAATTCTTTGGAGATATTCTACAGAAGGCCCTTTAGGCAACGTTCTTATTAAATATGTAAAAGAAAATAGAATAGACTTGAGAGAAGCTGTTTATGACTTCCCAAAGCAGAATGTGATTACACGAGATAATATTGTAACAGAAATAAATGCACTAATTTATTTTCAAATTATGGATCCAATTAGAGCGGTATATGAAATTGCAAATTTACCTCAAGCCATAGAAAAGCTTACACAAACCTCATTGCGTAATGTAATTGGTGAAATGGATTTAGACGACACCTTATCTTCTAGAGATACAATAAACACAAAGTTGCAGGAAATATTAGACGATGCAACCAATAAGTGGGGAGTAAAAGTGAATCGTGTAGAATTACAAGACATTAACCCTCCAATGGATATTCGTGAAGCCATGGAGAAACAAATGCGTGCCGAAAGAGATAAACGTGCTACCATTTTAGAAGCTGAAGGAACAAAACAAGCACTCGTATTAGAAGCTCAAGGTAAAAGAGATGCAGATATTAGTATTGCCGAAGGAGAAAGGAGATCTACAATATTAGTAGCCGAAGGGGATGCAGCTGCTCGAGTGGCAGTAGCAAATGCTGAAGCAGAGGCTATAAAAGTTGTTACCGCTGCCATAGATAAAACGGGCGATCCTGTTAATTACTTAATTGCAATGAAGTACCTAGAATCTCTTAAAGAAATGACTTCCGGGAAAGATAATAAGGTAGTGTATATGCCTTATGAAGCAACCGGTATATTGAGTTCTGTGGGTGGAATTAAAGACCTATTAACGCATAAAGGAGCTTAATAAAAACTATTTTTTAAACGGATTGCGCTGAGTCCAATCTTTGGGTTTTAATAAACTCAAGATTGGACTCGCTGCTTTTATAACCGTTTTGCAGGGATGGTATATATAACCGTATCCTTTATAAGGAACTGCACCAATAGTACTTTTAAATTCGGAGGCAGTTCTACCAAACTTTATGAGACTCAGTTTATGATCTATGGCAAATTTTATTTGCTCATATAACATTCTATTGTAAATCTCATAGTCACTATTGTACTTATAATCTATACCCACAAAATGAGCATATAATACATTATTGCTACTAATTTCTGATGTAAATCCAACTAATTTATCCTCCAAGTAATACCCAAAAATTGAGACGTTGTCTTTTACTAATTTAAGATCGTAAAACACATCGGTATTAAATTTAGCCGCATTAAATTTTGACTTATAAAACACATTATCAAATAGACTTTTCATGGCTAAAGATTCGTGTTTTAAATCAGATGGACTTAAGTCTCGCCTTTCTAATACACTACTCTTTTTTAAGACTTTTCGGTATCTTTTTTTATATTTCGAACTAATAGCTTCCAGATAATCGTCGAAAGACTCCCAAGACTTAGGTATTGACATTTGCATATCAGGTTCAACAAATATCTTTTTTGAGTAGCTTTTTATGAGTGGAATAGAATCTTCATAGGTCTCGGGAATTAACACAAATCGAGCCTCCGTTTCACTAGTAATTAGATCTAGTAATTTAGTTATATGCTCCATTGGAATTGAAGATTTTTGGAGTTTACAGGATTCTTCGTTACTTAGAAACACATTCCCTAAATAGCCAACTTTTACATTAATTCTATTGGCCAGGAATACCTTTATTTCGCTTAAAATACTAAAGGATGAATTTCCATTATTTATATACTCTTTAAGCTTATTCCCATTTATAAGAAAGAGGTGTGCGTACACAATTCCAATTACTTTTTCGGAGTCCTTAATAACAATATAAAGAGGTTCTATTTCATTCTCGTGTTCTGCCTCAAGAATTTGCACACAAGAAGAGGAGATAAAAAAGTCTTGACTATCAAGAAGCTCATTCCATTCACTTTTGGGAACATCCGCAAAACGTTTATATAGAATGTATTCTATCATTAAGCTTCTAAAGAAAGGATTTCGAAAATTGTTATTTCAGGGTAAATCCCTACTCTACCCGCGTAACCAAGATGACCTATACCTCTGTTAACATATAATTTCTTAGAATCTTTACTGTGAATCCCAGCCCATTGTGGATATCTATATTTTACAGGACTCCATTTAAAACTTCCTAGTTCAATACCAAACTGCATTCCATGTGT
>Ga0115003_10000874_pt1 | contig 26916 bp, 18 predicted proteins | sample ArcticOcean_MG_C_7_FD_88736 | JGI IMG/M metagenome (GOLD analysis project Ga0115003, IMG submission 88736) | Marine microbial communities from western Arctic Ocean - ArcticOcean_MG_CB11_88 | ecosystem: Environmental > Aquatic > Marine > Oceanic | place: Arctic Ocean: Canada Basin | collected... | reverse complement strand
TGTGCATGACTCTTTATTAAAAAAGTTATCTAATTGGGAAAAAAAATTAAAAAACCCGAACTGGATTGAAAATAAAAACTGGAATATTATAACTGAAATGATTTATGAAGATCTTATGAATAATAAAAAAATAAGAGCATTTTCACCAAAGGATTTAAATTAACAAGCTTTTTTAAGCTCTGTAACACAAACACTAATCATTATTTCCTGTTGTAAAGTTCCACCCATAAAAATTGATAAATTCTATATTTTCTTTACTTGTGATTTCAATAGGCGAAAAATATTGTTTTTTTGGAATGATATTCTTAAATAAAAAACCTTGTTAATCAAATGAATTAAGGGGTTATTAATGGATTAAAAGCGCGAAAAATTCAACTATTTTGGTGATGATTTAATTAAAAAAATTGAAATAAAAATTATTGTTCATTTTGATTGCAATAACAATTAAGTTAAATTTAAAAATATGAAAAAAATCCTTATACGTTTATTAGTATTGATATGGTTTGGTATACCACTAAATATGTTCTCACAAACAAATTCAGACAATCTGAATTTAGCTGACAAAATTTTAGAAGTTAATGAAGAAAATATTTTGCGCAATCCCGACTTTCATAACTGGGGCTCATCAATAATTAAAGGCGAAGATGGAAAATATCATCTTTTCTATGCTCAAATGTCTAAAAAAATTGGCTTTAAATCTTGGCTTACAGATGGTGTAGTTTCTCACGCGGTATCCGATTCTCCTGCAGGACCTTACACTCATAAAAAAACTATTTTAAAAGGTCGCGGACCAGGCTACTGGGATGCCTATACAGCTCACAATCCACGGATCAAATTCTTTGATGGTAAATACTACTTATATTATATATCAACCAATACAGGGGACAGCACACTTTCCAAAAAAGAGTTCGATCAGGCAAGAAATGGAGTTATAACTAATGAATTCCGAGCCCTTGTACGAATGAATCAGCGAATAGGAGTTGCTGTTTCCGAAAGTGTAAATGGGCCGTGGAAAAGATTTGACCAACCTATATTAGAACCATCAGGTCCAATTGCTCAAATTACATGTAATCCAGCTGTTTCACAAAGACCTGATGGAGGATATATCATGATTTTAAGAGGTGACAAACCTAACGTCAAATATGCCAATGGTAAATGGCCAGATCACAATGAACTGATAAGAAGTCAGGCTATAGCTTTGTCGAATTCACCTCTTGGGCCATGGGAAATTCAACCCAAACCTGCTGTAGGTAATTTAAATTCAGAAGATCCTGCCATTTGGTATGATAAAAAAAGAGGTCGTTATTATGGTATTTATCATGCCTTTGGATATATGGCCATGATCACTTCTGTTGATGGAATCAATTGGGAAAAGGCAAAACATTACAAAGTATTGGATAAAGCTTTAAAAAAAGCTGATGGGACAGAAATATTTGCAAATAGATTAGAGAGACCTTTTATCTACGTTGAGAATGGTGTTGCAAAAGTATTAACTGTTGCAGTACTCGAAGAAAATCAAAATTCATACTCTCTTTTTATTCCTTTACAATAATAACATGAAAAAAAATTGTTGATTATAATTTTAATACGTTAATTATATTTGTGGTTTAGACTAAAACCAGTATTTTATAATTAATTCTCTCCTGTTTATTTGCTATATATTTATTCAAATCGTACAAGTTTTAAAAACAAAAACCCTAATCACTTGTTTATAAAGAAGTTAGGGTTTTAATTGGTGGAGTCGGAGGGAATCGAACCCTCGTCCAAACAAGCGATAAAATAGCTTTCTACAGATATAGTTTTCATTTAATTTTCGATAACATTCTGACTGAAAACTGCCTAAATGTTACTTAGCTTTTTTATTTTAAAACCCTACCAAAGCCTTAGGGTTTCTATGTTGACTTTGATGGTGTCTCATAATGAATCGCCGTCAACAAGGGCTGTTCTGAGACATCTCACTTTCCCGCCTGGCGGGACAAGGCCTTAACCTACTATAATTCGGTTGTTAGGCTGCAAGAGCGTAATTGTTTTCGCCATTTAAAGTTTGGTACTAGAATATTTACGAGCTATAGTCCAGAGCTCGATCTGCTTACCATTCAATCGGACTCGCTGTCAAAACCAGTCGACCCCAATTTATTTTCAAAGAACAAAAAATTTGCAAGCGCAAATATATATTAATTTGATTTATTTAAAGCAGTTCGTTGCTTTTCTAATAATAACTAGCTTTTCTAAAAGATTCTCCAGTTTACTAATATTAAGCATATTAGCTCCATCACTTTTTGCGTTTTTAGGGTCAAAGTGAGTTTCTATAAAAATTCCATCAGCACCACAAGCAATCCCTGCTTTAGCAATAGTTTCTATCATTTCAGGTCTTCCTCCTGTGACACCAGACGATTGATTTGGTTGCTGAAGTGAGTGCGTAACATCTAGAACAACAGGTGCAAACTCCTTCATTACAGGTATTCCTCTAAAATCAACTAATAAATCTTGATAACCAAACATGCTACCTCTCTCTGTAATAAAAGAATTATTATTTCCGGAATCTTTAATTTTTTTTACAGCATGAGACATGCTCTCAGGACTCATAAACTGACCTTTTTTTAAACTAACATGTTTTCCAGTTTTTGCTGCAGCTACCAATAAGTCAGTTTGTCTCACTAAAAAGGCAGGTATTTGAAGAATGTCTACATATTTTGCAGCGAGATTAGCATCATTAATTTCATGAATATCAGTGATAGTGGGTATTTGAAATTTTTTACCTACTTTTTTTAAAATATTCAATGCTTTTTCATCTCCAATCCCAGTAAAACTATCAATTCTACTTCTATTTGCTTTTTTGAAACTTCCCTTAAATATAAACGGTATTTTTAATCTATTTGATATATCAAATATTTTTTCAGCAATTTCAAATGCCATTTCTTCTCCCTCAATAGCACATGGTCCGGCTATTAAAAAGAAATTATTTGAATCAATATGTTTAATATTTTTTATTTTATCAATCATGTGTAAAAATAAATATATGCTAAATTAAATAATATTCTCTAGTTCTATGGTTTTGATGCAATTAGTATGTAAAAAGACATTACATTTGCGCGAAAATATAGAAAGTTTAGATGCAATCAATAAGAAACATCGCAATCATTGCGCACGTTGACCACGGAAAAACAACCTTAGTCGATAAAATTATAGATCAAGCCAAAATCTTAGACGATCGTAAAGAGCGTAAGGATTTATTATTGGACAATAATGATTTGGAACGTGAAAGAGGAATTACTATTCTTTCTAAAAATGTATCGGTAGATTACAAAGGCGTAAAGATTAATGTAATAGATACACCTGGTCACGCTGATTTCGGTGGTGAAGTAGAGCGTGTTTTGAAAATGGCAGATGGAGTATTGTTATTAGTTGATGCTTTTGAAGGACCTATGCCACAAACTCGTTTTGTACTTGGAAAAGCATTAGAATTAGGTTTAACACCAATTGTAGTTATAAATAAAGTAGATAAAGAAAATTGTACACCAGATTTAGTGCATGAAAAAGTATTTGATTTAATGTTTGCACTAGATGCAACGGAGAGTCAACTAAACTTTGCAACAATTTATGGTTCAGCTAAAAATGGATGGATGTCAACGGATTGGCAAAATCCCAAAGAAAATATTTTAGATTTATTAGATGCTGTAATTGAGTCAATTCCTGAAGCACCTTACAGAGAAGGGTCCTCACAAATGCAAATCACATCATTAGATTTTTCATCATTTACAGGAAGACTTGCTATTGGACGTGTATTTAGAGGAGATTTAGAAGACAATAAGGATTATATGTTGTGTAAAGCAGATGGTTCTACTAAAAAGGTAAGGATTAAAGAATTACATGTTTTTGAGGGAATGGGTAAAGTGAAAGTTTCTAATGTAAGAAGCGGAGATATATGTGCTATTACTGGCCTAGAAGGATTTGAAATTGGTGATACAATTGCAGATGTTGAAAACCCAGAAGCATTACCAAGAATTGAAGTAGATCAACCTACTATGAGTATGCTATTTACTATTAATAATTCACCATTTTTTGGTAAAGAAGGTAAATATGTAACTTCTCGTCATTTACGTGATAGATTGTTTAAAGAAATGGAAAAAAACTTGGCTTTACGTGTAGATACAACTGATAGTGAAGATAAATTTAATGTTTATGGACGTGGAGTTTTACACTTATCAGTATTGATTGAAACAATGCGAAGAGAAGGATACGAATTACAAGTTGGAAGGCCGCAGGTGATTATAAAAGATATTGATGGAGTAAAATCTGAACCTTATGAAACTCTTTCTATTGATGTTCCAGAAGACGGTTCTTCAAAAGCAATTAATTTAGTTTCGTTACGTAAAGGAGACTTATTGGTAATGGAGCCAAAAGGAGATTTACAGCATTTAGAGTTTACAATTCCCTCAAGGGGATTAATTGGTTTACGTAATAAAATTTTAACTGCAACTGCAGGTACAGCAATTATTAATCATAGATTTAGTGAGTATGGTCCTTTCAAGGGAGAGTTTTCTGAGGATATTAAAGGTGCTATTGTTTCATCTGCAGCTGGAAAAGCGACTGCTTATGCAATTGATAGACTTCAGTACAGAGGACGCTTTTTTATAGACATTAATGAAGAAATTTATATTGGTCAAGTGGTTGGTGAAAACAGTAAAGATTCCGACATGGGTGTTAACTTAATCAAAGGAAAGCAATTGACTAACATGCGAAAGTCTGGAACTGATGAAGCTATGAAAATTGCTCCTAAAGTTGATTTTTCTCTTGAAGAATGTATGGAGTATATTAAAGGTGATGAGTACTTAGAGGTTACTCCAGCTAGTCTACGTATGAGAAAAATTACTTTTAAAGCTTAAAGACTAATTAGGTATTTTTTTAGATAGTTGATAAAATTTACCATCTTCAATTCTTAGGGTTTTTGCAGGAAATTTCGATATTATTTCATAATCGTGAGTTGCGATTACAACGGTAGTTCCATTTTTATTTATTTTTTTTAAAACTTCCATTACTTCTAAACTAGTAGCCGGATCTAGATTTCCTGTTGGTTCATCAGCTAAAATTATTTTAGGTTTATTTAAAAGAGCTCTTGCTATAGCTATTCTTTGTTGCTCTCCACCAGAAAGTTCATGAGGAAATTTATTTATTAGTTCATTTAATTTAACTTTTTCAAGGACTTTGTCAATTCTTTTTTGAATTTTAATTTTATCTTTCCAATCAGTGGCTTTCAAAACAAATTCAAGGTTTTTTCCAACAGATCGGTCTGGAAGAAGTTTAAAGTCTTGAAAAACAATTCCGAGTTTTCTTCTTAAAAAAGGAATTTTATTTTCTTTAATTTTCACGATATCCATTCCCGCAACATTTCCTTCTCCCTTTTTTAATTTAATATCTCCATATAAAATTTTAAGTAAACTACTTTTTCCGCTTCCAGTTTTACCAATTAAATACATAAACTCTCCTTTTTTAACTGAAAGAGATACGTCGCTTAGAATTTTTTTTTCATCAATAGTTATGTTGATGTTTTTTAAATCAATTATAGAATTTTCCATTATTAATATGAATATATAAAAAAGGTTAATTTACTAAATCTTTCAATTCATAAGTATATTTTATTTTTTTTTATATTATTATTACTATTTATTACTATTTATTTATTATTAGTTAAAATATGTAGCTAATTAATAGTTTATTGATTTCATTTACATATATTTTAACAATATTTGTAAAAAAATTATTATGTGTGGAATAGTATGTGCTTTAGATATAAAACAAGATTCTAATTTATTAAGACCTAAAGTTTTAGAAATGTCTAAAAAAGTAAGACACAGGGGTCCTGATTGGAGTGGGATTCATTGTGGAAAAAACGTTCTATTAGCCCATGAGCGTTTGGCTATTGTTGATCCACAATCGGGTAATCAACCTATTTTTAGCTCTGATAAAAAATTGATTTTAGCAGCTAATGGTGAAATTTACAATCACAGAACATTAAAAGATGCTTTACAAGTTGGTTATGACTTTCAAACTAATTCTGATTGCGAAATTATTTTAGCTCTTTACAAAGAAAAGGGAAGTAAGTTTCTAGACGATTTAAATGGAATTTTTGCTTTTGTTTTGTATGATGAAAATAAAGAAGAGTATTTAGTTGCTCGTGATCATATGGGAATTATTCCTCTTTATATGGGTTGGGATAAATTTGGCACTTTTTATGTTGCATCTGAATTAAAAGCATTAGAGGGAATTTGTAATAAAATAGAAATATTTCCACCTGGACATTACTTGTCTAGTCAAGATACTAGTCCAGTTAAATGGTACCAAAGAGATTGGATGAAATACGATGCCGTTTCAGAAAATGACACAGATTTAGAGTCTCTTCAAAATGCTTTAGAGGAAGCCGTTCATCGACAACTCATGAGTGATGTCCCTTATGGGGTTCTTCTCTCAGGTGGACTTGATTCTTCAATTACTTCGGCACTTGCTAAAAAGTATTCAAAAAATAGAATTGAATCTGATGATAAAAAGGCAGCTTGGTATCCACAGCTACACTCATTTGCTGTTGGTCTTGTTGGATCTCCTGATTTAAAGGCTGCTAAGATTGTTGCAGACCACATAGACTCTATTCATCATGAAGTAACCTTTACTATCCAAGAAGGTTTAGATGCGATTAAGGATGTCATTTTTCATTTAGAAACCTATGATGTAACGACTGTTAGAGCATCTACTCCAATGTATTTAATGGCTAGAGTAATAAAGTCCATGGGAATAAAGATGGTATTGTCTGGTGAGGGAGCAGACGAAATTTTTGGAGGCTATTTGTATTTTCATAAAGCACCAAGCCCAGAAGAATTTCATAAAGAAACTGTAAGAAAACTAGAAAAACTATACCAATACGACTGTCTTAGAGCCAATAAATCTTTAGCAGCTTGGGGAATTGAAGGTAGGGTCCCGTTTCTTGATAAGGAGTTCATTGATGTTGCAATGAGAATTAATCCAAAAGACAAGATGATTAATAAAGAAAGAATGGAAAAATGGGTTTTAAGAAAATCTTTTGAAAATTATCTTCCAAAATCAGTCGCTTGGCGACAGAAAGAACAATTTAGTGATGGTGTTGGCTACGATTGGATAGATAGTTTAAAAGAACTAGTAGATAAAGAAGTTTCTGAGGAAATGTTTAAAAATGCAAAATTTACTTTTCCTTTTCAAACCCCAATGTCTAAAGAAGAATATTATTACAGATCTATTTTTGAATCTCATTTCCCATCTGAAACTGCAGCTAAAACAGTTCCTTCTGTTCCATCCGTAGCTTGCAGTACTCCTACAGCTTTAGAATGGGACAAGTCTTTTAAAAACATGAACGATCCCTCAGGAAGATCCATTTCTAATATTCACTTAGATTCATATTAAAATACTTAATTTTTTTATATAAATTGTTGATAACTTGACCCTATTCTTCTCTGTTAAATAACGTAAAAAGGTCACTTATTTCTTATATTTGATAAACAAGTTTTATTTAAACAAAAAATTAAAATGAGCGAAGAAATTAACAAAAATGATTATTCAGCAGATAGCATACAGGCTCTTGAGGGAATGGAGCATGTTAGAATGCGCCCATCTATGTATATTGGAGATGTTGGTGTGAGAGGTTTACATCATCTGGTTTATGAAGTAATAGATAACTCTATTGATGAGGCCATGGCTGGTCATTGTACTGAAATAAAAACATTTATAAACGAAGATAATTCAATTACTGTTGAGGATAATGGTAGAGGAATTCCCGTTGGAATACACAAAAAAGAAGGGGTTTCGGCCTTAGAAGTTGTAATGACTAAGATTGGTGCAGGTGGAAAATTTGATAAAGATTCTTATAAAGTTTCTGGGGGATTACATGGAGTAGGAGTATCTGTAGTTAATGCATTATCTGACCATTTAACTGCTAAAGTTTTTAGAGATGGTAAGATATGGATTCAAGAGTATGAAAAAGGCAAGGCACTTTACCCTGTAAAAACAGATGGATTATCTGATAAAAAAGGAACTGAAGTTACCTTTAAGCCAGATAAATCCATTTTTAAAGATGTATTAGAATATAGTTATGAAACTTTATCCAATAGGTTACGTGAATTGTCTTTTTTAAACAAAGGATTAACTCTTTCAGTTACTGATAAAAGAAAAAAAGTGGAAGGAGAGTTTGTTTCTGAAGTTTTTAAATCAAAAGAAGGTTTAAAAGAATTTATTCGTTTTTTGGATGAAAATAGAGAGCCTCTCACATCTGATGTTATTTCAATGGAAGGTGAAAAGAATGATATTCCTGTTGAAGTAGCTATGATATATAACACTTCTTATTCTGAAAATTTACATTCTTATGTTAATAACATAAATACTCACGAAGGAGGTACGCATTTAGCAGGTTTTAGAAGAGGACTTACGTCTACTCTAAAAAAATATGCAGATTCATCAGGGATGTTAGATAAGTTGAAGTTTGAGATAGCAGGAGATGATTTTAGAGAGGGACTTACAGCTATAGTTTCAGTTAAAGTTGCTGAACCACAATTTGAAGGCCAAACTAAAACTAAATTAGGAAATAGAGAGGTTAATTCTGCAGTTTCTCAAGCTGTTTCTGAAATGCTTGAAAATTACTTAGAGGAAAATCCTAATGATGCTAAGATTATTGTTGATAAAGTTATATTAGCCGCTCAAGCTAGACATGCCGCAAGAAAGGCTAGAGAAATGGTTCAAAGAAAGACTGTAATGAGTGGCGGAGGTTTGCCTGGAAAATTATCTGATTGTTCGGAGCAAAATCCTGAATTATGTGAAGTATTTTTAGTTGAGGGTGATTCTGCAGGTGGCACCGCAAAACAAGGTAGAGATAGAAATTTTCAAGCTATTTTACCTTTAAGAGGAAAGATTTTAAATGTAGAAAAAGCGATGCAGCATAGGGTCTTTGAAAATCAGGAAATTATTAATATTTATACTGCATTAGGAGTTACAATTGGAACCGAAGAAGATAGCAAGGCTCTAAATTTAGAAAAACTTAGATACCATAAAGTAGTTATAATGTGTGATGCTGATGTGGATGGAAGTCACATTGCTACTTTGATTTTAACCTTCTTTTTTAGGTACATGAAAGAATTAATAGTTAATGGAAACATATATATAGCAACTCCACCGCTTTATCTTGTAAAAAGAGGAGCGAAAAAACAATATGCATGGAATGATGAGGAACGAGATAAATTTTTAGAAGATTTTGGACAAGGCGCAACTATTCAACGGTATAAAGGACTTGGAGAAATGAATGCTATTCAGTTATGGGAAACAACCATGAATCCTGAGTTTAGAACTTTTAGAAAAGTAACAATAACAAATGCAGTGGAAGCAGATCGTGTTTTTACTATGTTGATGGGTGACGAGGTTCCTCCTAGAAGAGAGTTTATAGAGAAAAATGCAACTTATGCAAACATTGATGTTTAATATAAATCAGTAGATAAATGAAAGTAACAATAGTAGGAGCTGGGAATGTTGGTTCAACTTGTGCAGATGTAATAGCATCTCAGTCCATAGCAAGTGAAGTAGTTCTTCTTGATATAAAAAAAGGTTTTGCTGAGGGTAAAGCATTGGATATGATGCAAACTGCAACAACATTAGGTTTTGGAACAAAAATAGTAGGTACTACTGGTGATTATTCAGTTACTGCCAATAGTGATGTAGTAGTCATTACTTCGGGAATCCCTAGAAAGCCAGGGATGACCAGAGAAGAATTGATTGGAATAAATGCTAGTATTGTAAAAGATGTTTCACAAAACATTTTGAAACATTCTAGCGATGCCATAATTGTAGTGGTTTCAAATCCAATGGATACGATGACTTACTTAGCTTTAAACTCTACTGGTTTACCTAAAAATAGAGTCATTGGTATGGGTGGTGCTTTAGATAGTTCAAGATTTAAAACCTACCTATCTCTAGCGCTAGATAGACCAGCTAATGATATACATGGGATGGTTATAGGAGGACATGGAGATACTACAATGATTCCATTAACTAGACTTGCAACTTATAGTGGGATACTTATTTCTGACATAATTTCTGACGAAAAACTTCAAAAAGTTTCTCAAGATACTATGGTTGGTGGAGCCACATTAACTAAGCTTTTAGGCACTTCTGCTTGGTACGCCCCTGGCGCTTCTGTAGCTTATTTAGTTAATTCCATACTTAATAATCAAAAGAGAATAATCCCTTGTTCTGTTCTTCTTGATGGCGAATATAATCAAGACGATATATGTATTGGAGTTCCATGTATTATTGGTAAAAATGGTTGTGAAAAAATCATTAATCTAGATTTAAATGATCAAGAAATGATAAAGTTTAGCCAAAGTGCTGAAGCCGTCAGAAGAATGAACTTAGCATTAAAAGAAAATTAATATTGCAAGACTCTTTTCTTAAGCTGTGTTATTAATTGCTTTATCTTGTAGGAAATCATATATTTGCTCGTTTTTAAAAAAGAAATTTTCTTAAAATTAATTTTATGCAAAATAATGGACTTATAAAGTTTTTTGCTTTTTGTTTCGGCTTAGTAAGCTTATATCAAATTTCATTTACTTTCATTAGCTCTGGTGTTGAGAATAACGCTACAGAGTATTCGATTAACTCAATTTCTGAAAAAGAGGCAAATTTTTCTACCAAAAGACAAGAGAAATATGCTAATTATTTGGACTCTATTTCTGATCAAAAAATTCTTGGATTTACAACATATAAAAGCGCTAAATCAAAAGAACTTAATAAAGGTTTGGATTTAAAGGGTGGTATTAATGTTATTTTACAAATATCTGTTAAAGACATTTTACTAGGCTTAGCAGAGAACTCTAGAGATCCAATTTTTAATAATGCACTTAATAATGCAGATGAATTACAAAAAGATTCAAATGAAACTTATCTAGAATCTTTTTTCATTTCTTTTGACGAAATTAAGGGAGATTCTAGTTTAGCTTCTCCGGATATTTTTGCAAATAGATCTTTAAGTGATGTGGTTAATTTTGAAATGACAGATGAAGAAGTTAAGCCAATTATTAAACAAAAAATTGACGAATCCATTGTATCAGCTTTTGAAGTTTTAAGAAAAAGAATTGATAAGTTTGGAGTTACGCAACCTAACATACAAAGACTTGGCAACTCTGGAAGAATATTGGTAGAGCTACCTGGTGCAAAAGATGTAGCTAGGGTCCAGAATTTATTACAAAGTACAGCTCAATTAGAGTTTTGGGTAACCGAAAAAAACGATTCCTTTTTAAACTTTTTATCTGAAGCCAATGAAGCTTTAAAAGAAATTTTAGTTGAAGATGAAGTTGAGTTAATAGAAAATGAAACCTCAAAAATTGATGACTTGTTAGCAGACGTTGAAGCAAATGATTCAATAGGCTCTTCTGTTAAAAATCCATTATATGACTATTTAGTAGGAACTGGTTATCAAGGGGGCCCTGTGATTGCTCAGTTTTTTGCAAAAGATCAAAAAAAGATTGAGGAATATTTATCCATGCCTCAAGTAAGAAAGTTATTACCTGCGGATAAAAGATATACAAGATTTTTATTTGGCAAACCTGATGCGAATTCCAAAATAGTAGATTTATATGCAATTCAGTCCAACAGAGACAACCAACCACCTTTAAGTGGTAGTGTTGTGGTAGATGCTAGTCAAAGTTACGATCAAATTGGATCTCCATCTGTTTCAATGCAGATGAATGGAAAAGGAGCTAGGAAGTGGGAAGAAATGACTGGAAATGCGTATAAAGAAAAAAGTAATATAGCAATTGTTCTAGACGAAATAGTTTATTCTGCTCCTGGAGTTTCTAAAGGAGCAATTTCTGGTGGAAGGTCAGAAATTTCTGGACAATTTACACTAAATGAAGCCATTGATTTAGCTAATGTTTTAAGAGCGGGTAAATTGCCAGCTTCTGCAGAAATAATTCAATCAGAAATAGTAGGTCCTTCTCTTGGCCAAGAGTCGATTGAAAGAGGAGTTAATTCATTTGCAATCGCACTAGTATTAGTTCTTGTATGGATGACATTTTATTATGGGAGAGCTGGAATTTATGCTGACACAGCTTTAGTTTTAAACATAGTATTAATATTTGGAATTTTAGCAGGTTTAGGTGCTGTTCTTACTTTGCCTGGTATAGCAGGTATAGTATTAACAATAGGTATGTCTGTTGATGCGAATGTTCTGATATTTGAAAGAATTAGAGAAGAATTAGCAAAAGGAAAAGGTCAAAAACAGGCTGTAAGTGATGGTTTTAGTAATGCTCTTTCTTCAATATTAGATGCTAATATTACTACAGGTTTGACAGCTCTAATATTATTTATTTTTGGATCGGGTCCAATTAAAGGATTTGCTACAACTCTTTTAATTGGTATTGCCACTTCTTTATTCACAGCAATTTTTATTACTCGAATGTTAGTAGATGCAAGAATCAGTAAAGGAAAAAGTTTAGATTTTTCAACCACTTTAACTAAAAATTTATTCAGTAATTTAAAAATATCTTTTTTACAAAAAAGAAAATTTGCTTACATGTTTTCTTTATCGCTTCTAAGTATAGGAATTTTTTCACTTTTCACTAATGGATTAAATCAAGGTGTTGATTTTGTTGGTGGAAGATCTTATACTGTTAGGTTTGAAAGTAATATAAATCAAAGTCAAATACAGTCTGATTTAATTGCAGTTCTAGGAAATGCTGAGGCTAAAACTTTCGGATCTGATAATCAATTAAAAATTACAACTAATTATAAAGTTGATGTGGAAGGTTCTGAGGTAGATTCAGAAATTCAGCAAATAATGTTTTCTGCCCTAAAAAAACATCTTCCTGATGGTTTAATTTATGATGATTTTGTTAATGGTTCTGACGAAAAACAAGTTGGTATAATGTCATCAATTAAGGTCGGTCCAACTATCGCAGATGATATTAAAACAAATTCATTTTATGCTATTTTTGGTTCCTTAATTATTGTATTTCTATATATCTTAATAAGATTTAGAGATTGGCAGTACTCTTTAGGTGCTGTTGCAGCAGTTTTCCATGACGTTTTAATAGTCCTCGGAGTATTTTCTATATCCTACTCATTCATGCCTTTTAATATGGAGATAAATCAAGCCTTTATTGCGGCGATTTTAACTGTAATCGGGTATTCACTTAATGACACCGTTGTTGTATTTGATAGAATTAGAGAGTTCAGATTTATTAATAAATCTTGGGAATTTAGTAAGACAGTTAATGGAGCTTTAAACTCTACTCTTAGTAGAACTTTGAATACTTCCTTCACAACCTTAGTCGTTCTTTTAGCAATATTTATATTTGGAGGAGAATCTATTCAAGGATTTATGTTCGCTCTTATTATTGGGGTTATGGTAGGAACATATTCCTCAGTATTTATTGCTACGCCAGTGATGTTTGATACCTTGAGAAAAAGTTTAAAAAAGTAATTTAAATAGTTTTTTTACTTATCATCATAAAGAATATTCCAATTAATATAAAAGGAATACTTAGCCATTGACCTGTGCTTAAAACTCCTAGTGCATCTTCAAACCCACCTTGACTTTCTTTTACAAATTCAACTAAAATTCTTATTGAAAACAAACCAGTGAAGAAGAGTCCAAAAAGAAAACCTTTTTGGTTTTTTAAATCAGTTTTCCAATACAATTTCCATAAAATAATAAAAAGAAGAAAATAACCAAAACCTTCATATAATTGTGCAGGATGTCTTGGGTATATTTCTCCATCATTTAAAAAGACTACTCCGAAGTTTGAACCGGTGTATTTACCTACAATTTCTGAGTTAAAAAAGTTTCCGATTCTAACAAACATTCCCCCTATTGAAATGGGAATTACAATTCTATCAAAAATCCATAAAATAGAATCACACTTAAATTTATGTTTGTATATATACATTGAGGTAACAATTCCAATTGCAGCCCCATGACTAGCTAAACCTCTATATCCTACAAACTTAAAACCATCAATTATTCCAAATAACAGAGAACCATTAGGATCTTTTTTAATAGGTAAGAAAATTTCTAATAAATTATTTTGAAAATATTCCCAGTTATAAAAAAAAACTTCACCAAGTCTAGCACCAATAAGTGTGCCCAATACAATATAAATAAATAAAGGTTCAACAAGTTCAACTGGTTTTTTATCATTAATGTATATTTTATTAATGATGTAATACCCTAAAGAAAAAGCAACTATAAACATTATGCTATACCAATGAATAGCAACTGGCCCAATTTCAAGAAAAATTGGATTTGGAGCCCATTCTATTTTCAAAAAAGTCATAAATTATTTTTAATAAATATAATTAAAATTAAGGTAGTGGATCGAATCCTTTTCCTCCCCAAGGATTACATTTAATGATCCTTTTAAATGACAAAATAGATCCTTTAATAATTCCATATTTTATTAAACTCAATTTCGTGTATTCTGAGCAAGTTGGTGAATAACGGCAAGTTGAGGGTAGGAGAGGAGAGATAATAATCTGATAAAACTTAATAATTAAAAGAAAAGGGTATACAATGATTCTTCTCATTAAATCATTTTGTACGAAGATTCATTTTTATCGTCATTTAATTGGACCCCAATTTTTAATAGATCATCTCTTATTTGATCAGATAATTCAAAATTTTTATTTACTCTAGACTGATTCCTTAGTTTAATTAATAACTGTATTAGTTCAGATGATATTTTATTATCAAGTGTGTTCTTTTTCTTATTTGTCTTTAATCCTAGAATATCGTGGAGAAAAACTTCCAATGTATATTTTATTTTTTCTTTGTCTTTTTTATTTAAGTTTTTGGTACCTAAATAAACATTATTAATAAACTTTAGACACTCAAAAATCTCAGCAATAAGCATGGGTGTGTTAAAATCATCATTCATTCTAGAATAACAATTAGAGATCCATTTGTTTACATCAAAATCAGAGCTTTTATCATTACTGTCTAAATTTGAAATCAAATTAAATCCATCCAGTAGTTTATTTAAACCTTTTTCTGAAGCTAACAGAGCATCGTTACTAATATCTAATATACTTCTGTAATGAGCCTGATAAATAAAAAATTTAACCACATTTGGGTTAAATTTTTTACTTAGAACTTTATTATTTCCTGAAAAAATTTCATTTGGTAAAATAAAATTATCTATTGATTTAGACATTTTTTTACCATTTAAAGTTAGCATATTGGTGTGCATCCAATATTTTGCTGGATTTTTATTGTTTATAGCTTCAGATTGAGCAATTTCACAATCGTGATGTGGAAACTTTAAATCCATACCTCCTCCATGAATATCAAAATAATCACCCAGGTATTTTTTACTCATTGAAGTACATTCTAAATGCCAACCAGGAAAACCTTTACCCCAAGGTGAATTCCAAAACATTATGTGATTCTCTTCTGCTTTTTTCCACAGCGCGAAATCTTGAGGATTTTTTTTATCTGAACTACCATCAAGTGCTCTAGAATTATTCATCATATCTTCAATTTTTCTACCGCTCAATTTTCCATAAGTCCCCTTTTCATTAAACTTTAATACATCAAAGTATATAGAACCATTTTTTTCATAGGCATAACCCGATTCAAGTATTAATTTGATACTATCAATTTGTTCAATTATGTGTCCAGTTGCTGTTGGCTCAATATTAGGAGCAAGAGTATTAAATTTCTCCATTATTTGATGAAAATCCAATGTGTACTTTTGAACAATTTCCATTGGCTCAAGTTTTTCAATTCTTGCTTTTTTAGAAATTTTGTCTTCACCAGAATCACTGTCATTTTCCAAATGACCCACATCTGTTAAGTTTCTTACATATCTAACTTTATATCCTAAATGCGATATATATCTATTTATTAAATCAAAAGAAATAAAGGTTCTGCAATTACCTAAATGAGCATTGTTGTATACTGTTGGGCCACAAACATACATCCCAACACTATTATTATTAATAGGAACAAAAGGTTCCTTTTTTCCAGAAAGAGAGTTGTATATTTTTAAATCTTTAAAATAATCAGATTTCATTATGAGTTAAAGTGAACTATTCGTTACGAATATAATCTAAAAATTCTCTTTTTACATTTTGATCTTTGAATTTACCTCCAAATTCACCGGTTACTGTACTGCAATCAACATGTCTAATCCCTCTAGAATTAACACACATGTGTTTGGCGTCAATAACACATGCTACATCCTCAGTTTTTAGCATTTTTTGTAAGGTCTTAACGATTTGTATTGTTAATCTTTCTTGAACTTGCGGTCTTCTTGAAAAATAGTCAACAACTCGGTTCATTTTTGAAAGGCCAATAACATTGTTGTTAGAAAAATAAGCAACATGAGCTTTCCCGTAAATTGGTAAAAGGTGGTGCTCACAGGTTGAAAAAACAGTAATATTTTTTTCTACCAGCATTTCAGAATATTGATATTTATTATCAAATGTTGACCCTTTAGGCATGTTTTCTGGATTTAGTCCAGCAAAAATTTCATTCACATATGCTTTGGCTACTCTTTTTGGAGTTCCTTTTAAACTGTCGTCACTCATGTCCATTCCCAACGTAAAAAGAATTTCTTGTACATTCTTTTCAATTATTGAAATTTTTTCAGCATCTGATAATTTGAATGCATCCTTTCTCAGTGGAGTATCAATAGAAAAGTTTTTGTGATCTGAATCAATTAATTCTAAATCCTCTAGAAACTTGTTATATTTCATATCAATTATTTGTAAGACAAAGATAATTAAAGATTACTAAATAAAATAATAGATTTTACTTATTAAGACATAAGTAGTTCTCAATTTTAGAATTTAAAAATTAAGGATAAGTTGGAGAGAGAGTGGTCTGTATCAATTTGAGCTAAATCAGTTAAACCTGAATCAAATAATTGATGTTTTTTATTAGATTTTAGGAGTTTATGAGAAAAGTTAACAATTGTTTCACCAAAATCATATCCAAACCCAAAGGAGAATGATTTTGAATCTCCCATCATATCTAAATTCTTGTAAGGACTCGATATTTTTGTAAAACCTCCTCTAAAACTAAATTTTTCTATTCTAATTTCACTTCCCATTCTAATGTCAAGTGTATTTGTAAGTTTGGTATTGATATCTCTGTTGATAGTTAAAAAATCTCTGTTTGGTTTTAATTTAGATTTAGAATAATCTTTACTAACAAGATCGATACTTAATAATCCAAATTTTCCTAGAACAATTGCCGCACTAGTAGTAATTATAGAGGGAGTGTTTATTTTATAATCTGGATAAGCATTTATTACTTGTGGATTTACTTTATCTTGATATTTAATACCATCAAGGTCTACCGATTGAACTTCAAGGGACTGGTACGTTTGATCTCTTAAGGTATACCATGTGGGCGATTGATAGGAAAGTCCAAATCGAAAAGAATTAAATTTTGCAATTCCACCTAATTGAATAGAAAGTCCTTCACCTTGAGTTTTTAAACTATTTTCAAAACTAATGCCTGTTATCGCAGAACTCTCCGAAAAATTACTTTCGTTATGCCCTGTGTAATTTTCAATATAAACATCATGTGTGTTAACATTCATTCCGAAATAAAAATTCTCTTTGAATTGGATTGCAAAATTGATATTGTATTTAGTATTTAACCCTTTAGTCTCACTAATATATTGCTGATCAACTCCTTCACTGTAATTTGCTAAAGAGTAAAAACTATTGGAGTCTTTATCATAATTTATAAGGTAAGCCTGATAACCTAAAAAAGCTTGTTGAGCAGAAAAACCATAATTTCCCCCTAAATATTTATATACCCCAGAAACACTTTCATTACTCCCAACACTAAGATCTGCAGTACTAAGACCAATTGAATTATTTAAAAAAAACTTGTCTATGGAATTCGAAGAGTTTCTTCCCTTAATAACAAAATTATTTTTAAAAGAATTATTTGTTTGAGCATTAAATCCAAAAGAAATTTTATTGATATTTCCTTCCCCAGTATTTTTCAATAGCCATATAGCTCCACCTTGATTAAACGAGAAATTATTATCATCTTCACTTTCAGGGTTATTAAAGAAACTTGTTTTGTTTTCTTTTTTCTCGCTTGATAGCGTAAACCCATATTCATTGTCGTTAAAAACAGCACTTCCTGCAGGATTTATATTGATAGCTGAAAGATCTCCTCCCAAAGCTCCAAAAGCACCTCCCATCGATTCAAATCTTGCGGTTCCATTAGGATTGTCCACTAAAATATTTAATATTTCATTTACATTTTGAGCACGTGAAAAAATGGAAATAAATAAAAATAAAAATAATATAGACTTTTGTGTCATTTAAATTTTAATTATCTGGGTCCTCTTGAACTTCCTCCACTGCTAGAGGCAGGCGAACTAGGTCTCGCTCCAGAAGAACTGCTACTAGAAGAGGATGGTGGGGAATAAGAAGATCTGCTAGAACTAGAAGAACTAGATGGGTTAGATCTAGAAACATCATAAGATCTTCCTGAGGAGTTAGAACTTGATGAATTATTAGTTGAACCTGAACTGGTTCTAGATACATTATTAACTCCAGAGGAGTTTCTGTAATTACTTAATTGGAAGTTTGATTTATTTCCATTAGAAGGCCTAGTGTAGGATGGTCTTGTTCCATTGTTTTGATTAGTACCACTAGCTCCACCGCCATTTCTTATTTCTCCTTCATTTTGGTAATTTCTAATTGAGCTAGAGTTATTTAGACTTGAACTTTTTAAAGAATAATAAAGTCTATTTATATTTCTAGTATTGTTTGTTTCATTATCAGAATTACTTGAGTCAGGTGTATTATTACTTTCAGTATCATTCCTTCCTACATTGTAGTTGGTAATAGATTTACCCAACATTAATGAAGAACCAGATGAATTTACATTTCCTGAAAGGGAGGAAGATGATTCTAAATTTGTTCCTCTTCTTCCGTTCATATAAGCAATATTAGAGTTTCCATATCTCTCGTTTTGAAATTGGTAACTATTGTATCCACCATAACCTCCGTAGTGTCCACCATAATACCCTCCATAACCTCCGTAATAACTTCCATAGCCGTAATAACCTCTGTAACCCCACGGTCTAAACATGTAATCCCAGTATCCAAATCCGCCATACATTCCATACCCGAACGAGTTAAACGGACTGTAGAAAGAACTGTAATAAGGGTTGTAAAAAGGACTCCAGTACGAACTATTAAGAGGATTGTCTCTGTAAATAAAATTTATTGATGTAGGATTGTCCCCCCACGCACCTTTGCTGCCTGAGTAAGCTAGTTTAGTTCCTGTTGTCTGGCTTGAGTAAGAATTAATATCAGTTACAATACTATCATTATTACTTTCATTTAAACCATATTCCTCTGCTTTTTGATCAAAATAATTCTTATAATACAAACCGTTTTGATTTGTTTCTTTGGCTGGTTTATTTCCATAAATTCCATCCTCAGATGTATATCCATTTGAGTTAAATGAACCACAACTTGTAATAGTAAGGGTTAGGAACAAACAGAAAACAAATTTTGTTTTAAGAATAACTTTAAAAGTTGAATTTATCATGATTTAAAAATGTTGTTAGAAAAATTAAATTAGTTATTTTAGCAACTGTACATAATTAAACAATTATTATGCCAAAAACAATTTATGGGAAAAAAACTAACTAAAAGAGAAGACGATTATTCTAAGTGGTATAATGAATTGGTTGTGAAAGCTGACCTTGCTGAAAATTCTTCTGTCAGAGGTTGCATGGTAATTAAACCATATGGATATGCTATTTGGGAAAATATGCAAAAACAACTAGATCAGATGTTTAAAGATACTGGTCACCAAAACGCTTATTTCCCATTATTCGTTCCAAAAAGTTTATTTGAAGCTGAGGAGAAAAATGCGGAAGGATTCGCTAAGGAGTGTGCTATTGTTACTCACTATAGATTAAAAAATGATACAGAGAATCCAGGGAAATTAGTAGTAGATGAGAATGCTAAGCTAGAAGAAGAATTAATTGTTAGACCAACAAGTGAGGCCATAATTTGGAGCACTTATAAAAAATGGATTCAATCCTATAGAGATTTACCAATTTTAATAAATCAATGGGCTAATGTTGTTAGATGGGAAATGAGAACACGCCTTTTTTTAAGAACCGCTGAATTTTTGTGGCAAGAGGGTCATACTGCTCACGAAACTAAGAACGAGGCAGTGGAGGAAGCTATAACAATGAATGATGTTTATGCTGAATTCGCCCAAAATTATATGGGTATGCCAGTTATTAAAGGAATTAAATCAGAAAGTGAAAGGTTCGCTGGTGCAGAAGAAACATATTGTATAGAAGCTATGATGCAGGACGGTAAGGCACTTCAAGCTGGAACTTCTCATTTTTTAGGCCAAAATTTTGCTAAAGCTTTTGATGTAAAATATGCAAATAAAAATGGTGATCTAGATTATGTTTGGGCTACTTCCTGGGGAGTTTCTACTAGATTAATGGGAGCTTTGATAATGACTCATAGTGATGACAATGGACTTGTTCTTCCTCCTAAACTAGCACCTATTCAAGTAGTGATAATTCCCATTTATAGATCTGAGGAAGAATTTAATTTGGTTTGTAATTATGTTGACCCGGTTATTAAAAAATTGAAGTCCAAAGGAGTAAGTGTTTTGTTTGATAAAAGAGATAGCTACAAACCTGGTTATAAATTCAATGAGCACGAGATTAAGGGAGTTCCAATAAGAATTGTAGCGGGCCCAAAAGATATCGAAAGTTCAACTTTAGAAATTTTTAGAAGAGATAAAATGGAAAAGGAAACAATAGACTTTGATAAGGTTTATTCTAAAGTAGATTTTTTAATTACGGACATACAAGAAAACTTATATAAAAAGGCACAGGATTTTACCAATTCCAGCACTAGAAAAGCAGATACTTTTGAGGAATTTAAAGAACTAATTAACAAAAAAGGAGGTTTTGTTTCTGCTCATTGGGACGGAACTAAGGAATCAGAAGAAAAAATAAAAAGAGAAACAAAAGCCACTATTCGACTTATTCCAATAGATGGGGTTAAAGAAAAAGGGAATTGCATATATTCAAAAAAACCTTCTCAACAGAGAGTTTTATTTGCAAAGGCATATTGATTTCAATTCAAACAAAAGGATCAATATTAAGTTGCAAGTTTGTAACCTTTGAATTACATTTGCATTCGTTTTAAATTTGGCCCGTTCGTCTATCGGCTAGGACGCCAGGTTTTCATCCTGGTAAGAGGGGTTCGATTCCCCTACGGGCTACTAAATTAATAATATGGCTAATCACAAATCGGCGTTAAAAAGAATTAGAAGAAATGAAGCTGTTAAACTTAGAAATAAGGTACAGCATAAAGCTACTAGAAACGCTATTAAAAAGCTTAAGGATTTAAAGACTAAGAAAGAGGCTACAAAATTATTTCCATCAGTCGCTTCTATGCTTGATAAGTTGGTTAAGAATAACATAATTCATTCTAACAAATCAGCTAATCTTAAATCTAAGCTTTCAAAACATGTTGCTACTCTATAGTTTTTTTTAAAACTATTAAGAGTTCATTGAGATAAGAAATTCCTCATTATTTAAGGATCTCTTAATTCTATCATTAATAAATTCCATTGCTTCCACTGGATTCATATCTGCAAGATATTTCCTCATTATCCACATTCTCTGAATAGTATTTTCGTCTAATAATAGATCGTCTCTTCTTGTACCTGATGAAACTAGGTCAATAGCAGGGTAAATTCTTCTATTAGAAATTCTTCTATCTAGCTGAAGCTCCATGTTACCAGTACCTTTAAATTCTTCAAAAATCACCTCGTCCATTTTTGATCCTGTTTCTGTTAATGCCGTAGCAATTATGGATAAAGAACCTCCACCTTCAATATTTCTAGCTGCTCCAAAAAATCTTTTTGGCTTATGAAGAGCATTTGCATCAACACCACCACTTAAAATTTTACCTGAAGCAGGCTGAACCGTATTGTATGCTCTAGCAAGTCTAGTTATGGAATCTAGTAAAATAACTACATCATGACCACACTCAACTAATCTTTTAGCTTTTTCTAAAACGATGTTAGCTACTTTTACATGTCTGTCTGCAGGTTCATCAAAGGTGGAAGCAACAACTTCCCCTCTAACATTTCTTTGCATATCAGTAACCTCTTCAGGTCTTTCGTCAATCAGTAATATAATTTGATATACTTCAGGGTGATTCGCTGCAATTGCATTAGCTACATCCTTTAACAGCATGGTTTTACCAGTCTTAGGTTGTGAAACTATCATTCCTCTTTGTCCTTTTCCAATTGGAGAAAAAAGATCCATTATTCTAGTAGAAATAGTGTTGCTTTTATCGGCAAGATTGAATTTTTCATCTGGAAATAAAGGAGTTAAATGTTCAAAGGAAACCCTATCTCTAACCACATCAGGACTTAATCCATTTATTTTAGAAACTTTTATCAATGGAAAATATTTTTCACCTTCTTTAGGAGGTCTTACATGACCAAGTACAGTATCTCCAGTTTTTAAACCAAATAAACGAACTTGAGATTGTGAAACATAGATGTCATCAGGTGAGGTCAAGTAGTGGTAATCAGAAGATCTTAAAAATCCATAACCTTCTTGCATGATGTCTAGAACTCCTTCACTTTCAATTATTCCATCGAATTCATAATCAGGTTCTTTGTACCTATTTCTAATGTCCTTGTTGTGATTCTTTTCTTTTTTTACAAAGTGATTTGGTTTTGGTTTGTGGGTATTTGAAACTGATTTTTCAGTTTTAACCTCAATTGGAGCATCCACTTTTTTTGTTTCTTCAACAGGCTTTTCCTCTGTTTTAATTTCTTTTTTTTCAGCTTCAATTTTCTGAGGAATCTTTTCTTCAGAAACTATAGGATTGGCTGCATAATGATCAATGATCTTGTATGCTAGTTCCATTTTTTTTAAAGCTGTAATTTTTTTGATTCCAAGTTCAGTTGCTATTTCTTGTAGCTCAGAAATCTTTTTTTCTTTTAACGCGGATATTTCAAACATTTATGTTGTTTATATTAATTTTATATGTGGAGGAATGTAATTCGTTACCTAAAATTGTGGGAATGATTATAATAATCAATGTAAATATACAATTATTTATTAAATCAATTTAAAATCCTAATTTTATCAAAAATATTACATCAATATGATCCAAAGAGTTCAATCCCTATACATGATTTTATTAGCGATTATTAATTTCACACTCATCTTTTTAATTGATAGTAGTTCTGCTAGTTCCTTACCAGAGTCTTATTTCGGAGAGTTTAGATTTTACATTAACGAATATTTCTTTTTCGAAATCATCACCCTACTTTTTGTTATAACTATCTTTTTATTTAAAAAATCAAAAATCCAATTAAATGTCTTGAGATTTATTAATGTAGCTCTTGTGTTTGGTCTAATTAACTTATTAGACGAAAGGTCTTTTCAGGATTCTTTTAAAGATCCTGGACTTTATTATTTTATTATTTCTCTAATTTTAATTTTCATGACTTTCAAGGGAATTAAAAAAGACCAAGCAATAATAAGTTCTTCCAATAGATTGAGATAAATATTTTATTCAGTATTAAAAGTCAATATGTTGGAGAAACTGCTATTTACCCCGTCGGATGTTTTTACTCTCCAGTAGTATGCTGTTGTAGCTTCCAGTTCTACTTCAAATGTTTCACCATCAATGTCAGTTTGGCTAGAAGGCGGAGTTTGCTTCCCATCTATTTTATCTACATACAAAGTGTACTTTAGTGTATCCCCAGCATCTGGGTCACTACCATCCCAAGTAAATTTTACTTTACCAAATCCATCTCTTGCCACAGTAGCTCCTGATTTGGGTGTTTTAAGTTCTGCAGTAAAAGGAGCATAATTGACTATTCCTTTTCCCGCTACATAAAATTTCCAAGTATCGCTATTAGTAGTTTTTGAACTAGCTGAATTTTTGGATATAACGTACCAAGAATAGGGAACTCCTTTATCCAAATCAGCTAAAGATGCAGCACTTGTCAATCCAGTTTTATTAATAGTACTAATAGTATTTAAATCTGTTACAGTAAGATCATAGGAATCGGTATTCAAAGTGACAGTCCATGTAAATTCAATTTGACTTTGAGTTTCTGAAATACTCGATCCAGTCTCACAAGTTTTATTATTTTCTGGTGTTATTAATATCGCTTTTCCAGGGTCTGTTGCATCGAGCTCATTATCCTCCTTACCTTCGCAACTAATTACTAATGTTAGTGCTAAAAGAAAACTAAAAAACTTTAATATACTTTTCATTTTCTTAATATTTTAAAGGTTTTTCTCACAGTTGGTCCTTCCATTACCACGATGTAGGTTCCAGTGATTTGTAGAGAAAGATCAATTTCAGTAAGTCGAGAGAAATCTTTAATCTCTTGTTCTTTTCTATATATAAGATCTCCTTTTTCACTAAACACACTTATCATTACTTTGCTGTCTTTTCCAGAAACATGGACCTTTACATCCCTCTGGGTAGGGTTGGGGTAGTACATGATGTCTTCTGAAATAAAAATCTCTTGTTCTATTACTCCTTGACAATCTAAATTGGTACTGACCTTAATGGTATTAAGTCCTGTTGGAAGAGAAGCATTGAAGCGGTCTCCTTTTACTTCAAACCTCTCTCCGTTAATATCAATGTTATAAAAATTAGAACCACTTAATTGAATGCTTGTAGATTTTTTATCATTGTCCACATCAATGAAAGCAGATAATGCTTTAGGTTCCTCAATAACCACTTCAAAGCACTCTTCATAATTTGGTTTTCCGTCTACTTTAAAGCAAACTGTGTAGTTGCCTTTGGAAAGTCCAGTTAGTGAAGCGGTTTTATTTGTTCCACTTATTTTAATAATATCATTTTTTGGACCTGTAATAGAAATGGTGTAATCATAGGAGTTATTTTCCACACTTAAACCAATTGCTCCGTCGCTATTTCCTATACATGTGGCGCTAATAACTTCTACTTTATTATTTTTTGGAAGAATGCTAAAGACCTCACAACCTTTTATATCTACTATAGTTCCCGGTGGTGTATTTGGACACTCATCTTTGTCATTTAGTACCCCGTCTTCATCAAAATCATTGCTAGTTACTGTTATAGAAACTTTACTTGGAGAACTGTCTACCGTTCCATCATTTACTTTAAAAGTAAAGCTATCTAATCCAAAGAACCCACTTTGAGGAACGTACACAACTTTAGCTCCATCCTTAGTAATGGATCCATTGGTTGGGTAATCTACAAATGAGTAGGTCAGTTCGTCCATATCGTCATCTGTACCAGTCATTGCCATATTTAAAGGTATGTCCTCAACGGTAGTCACGGATTGTGGTGTCGCTATTGGGGTGTCATTTACTGGATTAATAAGTATACTAATTTTAGCAGCTTCGAGACATTCTAATGTTCCATCATTCACTTTAAAAGTATAAGAATCGACACCAGTAAAATTACCATCAGGATAATTAGTGTAAGGAACGTAAAGAAGATTAGCAGAGGATAAATTTTTAGGAAGCTCTCCACTCGTGATTTTTGTTCCATTTTCTTTTAAGATTCCATTAGTTGGAAGACTTGTCAAAATGTAAGTCAGCACATCACCATCTTTGTCTGTTCCACTATGAGTAATTTCTTTAGTTGTTTCTTCATCAGTTGTTACTGATTGATTGGTAGCAAATGGCGCATCGTTTACACCACTAACCGATATACTTACTGTAGCGGGATCACTTAAAATAAATAGATCTTTTACTTTAAAAGTATAAGAATCAGAGCCACTGTAGTTGGAATTAGGTGTGTAGGTAGCATTGGTGGACGACAAAGTCACGGGAAGATTTCCGCTAATAATTTCTGTGTCTCCATCTTTCAATGTCCCATTTGTTGGAAGAGAAACAATAATAAATTTTAATAAATCTTTATCTACATCTGTTCCAGTGTGAGTAATTTCTTTGGATGTTTCCTCTACTGTTGTAACTGATTGATTGGTTGCCAAAGGAGCATCGTTGACAGCACTAACAGTCACGGTTAGTGTTCCTGTTTCATCTGTAAGTGTTCCGTCAGAAACAGTATAGGTAATGGTCTCTTTTCCATAAAAATTAGCTGCAGGTGTGTAGTCTACAGACAATCCATTTTCGTTCACTGCTACGGTTCCTGATCCATCACTAGTTGCTGCAGTTAAGGAAAGAGTATCGCTACCATCCACATCTGTATCGTTAGCAATTACATCTGTGCTACTAAGCGCTGCATCTTCAGCAACTGTTGCTGTATCATCAACCGCTACTGGCGCATCGTTCACCCCAGTTACTGTTACAGTAAAAGTTCCTGTAGCATCGCTAAGTGTTCCGTCTGATACAGTATAAGTAATCACTTCGGTTCCGTTGAAGTTAGCAGCAGGGGTGTAGTCTACAGACAATCCATCTGCATTTACCGCTACGGTTCCAGTTCCAGCAGTGGTTGCTGCTGTTAGTGATAAAGTTTCATCTTCCACATCTGTATCGTTAGCAATCACATCTGTGCTAGTCAACTCCGCATCTTCTGCAACAGTCAAGGTATTGGCAACGGCAACTGGCACATCGTTTACAGCAGTTACTGTTACAGTAAAAGTTCCTCTAGCATCGGTAAGTGTTCCATCCGATACGGTATAGGTAATCACTTCGGTTCCGTTGAAGTTAGCAGCAGGCGTGTAATCTACAGACAAGCCATCAGCGTTGACCGTTACGGTTCCAGTTCCAGCTGTTGTGGCTGCAGTTAAGGAAAGAGTATCTCCATCTCCATCTGTGTCGTTAGCAATCACATCTGTGCTAGTCAGTGCTGCATCTTCTGCAACAGTCAAGGTATTGGCAACGGCAACTG
>Ga0115003_10000873_pt1 | contig 26933 bp, 24 predicted proteins | sample ArcticOcean_MG_C_7_FD_88736 | JGI IMG/M metagenome (GOLD analysis project Ga0115003, IMG submission 88736) | Marine microbial communities from western Arctic Ocean - ArcticOcean_MG_CB11_88 | ecosystem: Environmental > Aquatic > Marine > Oceanic | place: Arctic Ocean: Canada Basin | collected... | reverse complement strand
TTCCTCTGGAATTTTCCTAAAAAAAGTATATAATACTGAAAGTGAATTTTTTATTGAAATGGTACCAAAAAAGGGGATTGAATATGAAACCATTTTCATGGGTTATCGAGAGGGTAGTTATGAGGTTGAAGAGTTAAAAAGAGTTAAGGGTAATTTTTCAAAATATACTTTTCAAAAAAATGATCTTTTTGTAAGAGCTAAGATCAGATCTAACGAATTGATAGTTAACCCAGTAATTGCTGGTGAAACTATGCAAGCCTGGGTACAACCAATTGTTGTAAAGGGTAAATAACTTAATTAGGTAATATTACTTTGTCAATTACATGAATTACTCCATTTGTAGCTTGAATATCAACAGCTATAATTTTACTAATTCTGTTATTTCCGTCTGTTATAGTAGCCCCTCCAGTAATATTTGCTGTTATTGGCCCTCCTAAGGTATTTAACTGTAAATTATCAGACAAATCTGTAGAAAGAGCATTAGTGTCTTCAATTAAATGGTGATTCAATGTAGCTTTTAAAGTTGGTTCACTAATATCTGATAGTTGATTTAATCCCAATTCAGCTAATAAATCAACAAATGCTTGATCAGTTGGGGCAAAAACTGTAAAAGGAGCAGATGACATACCATTTTTTGAACTTAAAGTTGTAACAAAATCAACTGACAAATCCTTTCTTGTCAAAGCAGCAGTCAAGTTACTTAGATTAGCGTCAGCAGTTACGAAGGTTACCAGTGATGGTAAGGGTATCACACTACTTACCGCATGAATAATACCATTATTTGCTCTTACATTTCCTTGAGTAATTCTAGATTCTCCATTAATGGTAACTCTCATGTTCACTTGTTTTATGTAAATAGAAAGAGGAGTTAGCGAGGCTTCACTAGTTGCTGCAGATTTATAATAACCTGTTTCAATATCCCTATACTCCAATACTCCTGGCATAACATGGTTTAATAAAATCTGTTTTAATAAGTTTTTAGGCACTTCATCAATACTGTTAAAACCATTTTGCATTAAAAACTCTCTAAAGGCCATGTTAGAGGGAGCCATAAGTGTATATTTATCTGCACCATCTAAAACATCTGCAAGGTTTGTTTCTTTTAAAGAATAAGCTAAGAAAGTGTAGTTCATACTTTCATCAATTATATTTAAAATAGTTTGAGGTTCCATTATATAATCTTCATCGTTGTTAGAACAAGATTGAGTTGAAGAAATTAAAATGAATATTGATAGAATTGATAATATTTTTTTCATAATTATTTTATATTTAGCTTTTTACAAATAACGTGCCAATAAATATAATATATGTTATTTAATAATCTCATTATTCAATACTGTTATAAGTTATTGTTATCTGTAAATTAATTATTTATAAAACAACTACTGTTTTTTTTAAAATAAAAATATTATAATGCAAATTGGTGAAGTAATGGTTATAACTTTAAAAAATTATTATTCAAAGCTTAAATATACTTTATGGCTAATCTGATTAAACAACAACAAGATATTTTAACGAAATTAAATATTCACTTGTTAAATCCAATGCAAGAGGAAGCAATTTCGGTAATTAATAATACCACTAATACCATTCTTTTATCTCCAACTGGTTCTGGAAAAACTTTGGCATTTCTTCTTCCATTAATAAAAGCTTTGGATTCAAGTTGTAATGAAATTCAAGCCTTGATTTTAGTTCCCTCAAGAGAATTAGCTATACAAATCGAACAGGTTGTTCGTTCTATGGGTTCAGGATTTAAAGTTAATGCAGTATATGGTGGACGTCCAATGTCTAAAGATAAAATTGAGATTAAACATGTTCCAGCTATTTTAATTGGAACACCAGGAAGAATTGCGGATCATTTTGCTAATAATCGCTTTTCAAAAAAAAATATTAAAACCTTAATATTAGACGAATTTGATAAATCTTTGGAAGTTGGTTTTGAACAAGAAATGAAAGAAATAATAGGAGAACTACTTTACATAAATAAACGCATTTTAACATCTGCAACTCAAACTACTGACATTCCAGGATTTGTACGCTTAGACAACCCTACAACCATTAATTATTTAAATGAAAAATCGGTTTCTAAATTGGTAATTAAAACAGTACTGTTGTCTTCAAATAGCAAACTACAAACTCTAGTTGACTTGATAGAACATTTGGGAAATCAAAACGGAATAATATTTTGTAATTTAAGAGATAGTATTGATCTAATAAGTCGTTTTTTGGACAAAAAAAAAATAAACCATAGTTGTTTTTCTGGTGCAATGGAGCAAAAAGATCGAGAAAGATCGTTAATTAAATTAAGAAATGGAACCAATCAAATTTTAGTAGCAACTGACCTAGCATCAAGAGGAATTGATATTCCAGAACTAAAATTTATCATACATTTTGAATTGCCAAGAACTTTAGAAGAATTTACTCACAGAAATGGGAGAGTTGGTAGAGTACTTTCTAAAGGAACTGCTTATGTTATGAAATCAGAGAATAAAGATTTGCCTGAGTATGTAAAAAATTCAAAAGTTATAAAAAATTTAAAAAAATCCACCTTAAAGCCTCAATTCTGGGAAACTTTATTTATCTCTGGAGGCAGAAAAGATAAAATTTCTAAGGGGGATATAGCTGGACTTTTTTTTAAGCAAGGAAAAATCAATAAAGATCAACTTGGATCTATTGAGTTAAAACAAGATTGCGCATTTGTAGCAGTACCTAAAAAAATTGCAAATCAATTAGCTGAAGAATTAAACAATTCGAGATTGAAGAAAAAGAAAGTTCGTATTACAGTATTACAAGATTTGCAATACAATCTAAATTAATATTTATAGAACTTCCTAATAAACAGTTTTTTTATTCATAATTTTCTAAGTTTTAATGTTAATTTATAATTAAATAAAAATTATTATTTATATTTTTTAACTTTCTTTGCATGTAATTACAAATAGATAAAATGGATAGACATAGTTTAATAGATAACTTTCTTTTAGATTTTAAACCTAAAAAAGATCAGAGCTGGAAAAGCTGCTATTTTTTTGCTTATTATTTAAAAAAGAAACATAAAATTGATGCTGAATTAATTGAGGGGATTTCAAGAATAAATAAGATAGATTACTGGATTGTTAGGTTTAACGGATCAGATGAGGATATTCATGCTAAAGCAGTAGGGATAGATGCGGACTTTATTGATAATCCTGAAGTTGTGTGGAGTTTAAAAGATTTTGAAAAAGATAATTTTTAAAAAATAATACAAACCCCTTTTTTATTTATTCTATTATTTCGTAGTCAATATTCAGTTTTCGTAATGCTCTTAAACAAAAACTAGAGTTTTTAGATTCTATTTCAATATCCACAGCATCTCCTTCTAAAAGTATTGAAGTAAGTTCATTTGATAGCGATTCGTTCATGTTGAGTGCAAGCTCAGAAATACACTTTGAGATTGCTCTTCTGTCAGGTCTCTGGGCATTACAAGATAATAAGTTTAATTTCATAACAATTATATATTAATGCAATATACTAGAGTTTGTAGAATTCCTATATTTACCACACACAAATAATATTTTAAACATGAATACAAATATTGCATTATTATTTTCAAGACTAGCTTTTTCTTTATCAATGTTAACTCATGGGTATCCCAAATTAATTAAATTGTTCTCGGAGAGTCCTACTTTCGGAAACCCAATAGGACTTGGAGAATTTCCAACATTAATTTTAGCTGTTTTAGCTGAATTTATTGCACCTATTTTTATTATAGTTGGGTATAAAACTAAAATTTTTGCATTATTACCTATAGCTACTATGGTAGTTGCTGCTTTTATTGTTCATAATGGAGATGCTTTTCAAAGAAAAGAGTTAGCTCTCCTGTATTTAATAGGATTTTTAATCATTTTTTTACTGGGTCCAGGAAAATATTCAATGGATAAAAAATAATATCTTGTAATTAGTAAGTATATAATTAAGATCATTTTTTTTTGATAGGCCCTCTTAAATGTATTATTAATCCGTTTAAGAAATTACGTAACATTTGATCGCCACATTCCATATACTTTTCATGATTTTCGTTTCTAAAAAAAGCTCCAAGTTCGGACTTGGAAACCTTAAAATCTACTAGCTTACAAATTTCAACTATTTCTACATCACGTAACTTATGAGCAACGCGTAGTTTTTTAAAAATATCATTGTTTGTTAATCCCATAATTATAATTAATGTTTATTTCTGTTTTCTAGATTATTCTTTGCTTTCTGACAACTCAAACCAACGTAGTGTTTTTAATTCTAGTTTTTTTTCTAATAATCCAAGCTCAATTGAACACTGCTCAATTTCTTTTGTCCCAAGTTTCTCGCTTGTAAAACGATTTTGGATATTTTCTTTTTGAGTTTCAATTTTTTTTATTTCTGTTTCTAGTTTTTTAAACTCTTTTTGTTGTTTATAACTATGGAGAATCTTTGTATTCTCTTTCGAATTTTTTTTTGTTTTTCCCTCTGCTTTGTATGTTTCTTTTTTTTCTTGAATTTGAGAATCTTCATAGGTCCTATAATCCGAATAATTTCCTGGAAAATTATCAACAATTCCTTCTCCTTTAAATACAAATAAATGATCTACTATCTTATCCATAAAGTATCGATCATGAGATACAACTAGCAAACATCCTGGGAAGTCTAATAAAAAACTTTCCAGCACATTAAGAGTAATAATGTCTAAGTCATTTGTTGGTTCATCTAGGATCAAGAAGTTTGGGTTTTGTATTAGGACAGTACACAAATATAGGCGCTTGCGCTCTCCACCACTTAATTTATTTACGAAATCGTACTGCTTTTTACGATCAAACAAGAAGCGCTCTAGTAATTGTTGTGCAGATATTTTACGCCCTTTTTTTAAGGGAATGAAATCTCCGTATTCTCTAATTACATCAATAACTTTTTGTCCTTCTTTCACAGGAATTCCTTTTTGAGTATAGTAACCAAATTTTAATGTTTCTCCTAAAATAATTTTTCCAGAGTCTGGTTTATCGTTAGATGTGAGTAGATTCAAGAAGGTAGATTTTCCAGTACCATTTTTGCCAATAATTCCAATCCTTTCATTTCTTTGAAACATATAATTAAAATGATTTAATATAATTTTATCACCAAAGGATTTTTGAACTTTATGCATTTCAATCATCTTGTTTCCTAAGCGTTCCATGTTTATTTCCAATTGAACTTGATGATCATTACGTCTCTGACTTGCTTTCTCTTTTATTTTTTTGAAATCATCAATTCTAGATTTTGATTTAGTAGTTCTTGCTTTTGGTTGTTTTCGCATCCAATCTAACTCCTTTTTGAAGTGTAGCTTAGTTTTATGAGCCTCCACATTTTCTTGTGAAATACGATCTTCTCTTTTTTCAAGATAATATGAGTAATTCCCCTTGTAAGTATATAGTTTTCCTTCGTCTAGTTCAATAATTTCATTACATACTCTTTCTAAAAAATAACGATCATGAGTAACCATCAGTAATGTTATTTTCTCTTTAGAGAAGTAGTCTTCTAACCATTCAATCATTTCTAAATCAATATGATTGGTAGGCTCGTCTAAAATCAATAATTCAGGCTGCTTTAGTAAAGCATTGCACAATGCTATTCTTTTTATTTGTCCCCCTGATAAACTTCCAACTTTAGCATTTAAGTCGTCTAGTTTAAGCTTGAATAAAATTTTCTTGTATTGCGTTTCAAAATCCCAAGCTTGGGATTGATCCATTGCTTCGAAAGCCTTTTGATATCCTTCTTGATCGTTTGGATTTTCCAAAGCTTTATCATATTGAGCAATTACTTTAAGAATTGGGTTATCAGCTTTTAATATACTTTCTTCGACTGTTAATTTAGGATCTAAATTCGGATCTTGAGCAAGGTATGCCACTCGAGTTTCCTTTCTAAAAACAACATTTCCACTATCAGGAGAATCTTGTCCAACAATTATATTTAAAATAGAAGTTTTTCCACTCCCGTTTTTTGCAATTAATGCAATTTTTTGTCCTTTATTGATTCCAAATGAAATAGATTTAAAAATTACTTTTTCACCATATGATTTTGAAATATCTTCAACAGAAAGTAAATTCATATAAATTTATTCTTATTAAGAGCAACAAAAATACGGATTCGAATCAACGTATAAACTCTTTTAAGAGAAACTTTATATATAAAAAAACCTTGTAAATATTTTACAAGGTTTTAATTTAATATTTAAAAAAAGGATCTTGTTTATTCAGCGGCAGGAGAATCAGCTCTTTCATAAACATAAAACATTTGAACCTTACCATCTACTATGAGAGCATCATGTACTTGAAATGCTTTTACTTCATTTCCTTCTACATTCAACTTGAGATCGTGACCTGATGTAACCCATTGTTGAAGTTTTCCTTCCTTATTTGTGTATTCATTTGCAATTAAATAATTTGTTTCCCATTTAGGAGAATTGTCAACAAACCATTTTGATAAAAAATCTATATGAGCATCTGTTCCATCAAAAACATCTCCATTTTGACCTATAGCTTTAAAGTTTTCATCTGCATTCATGCCACGAATTATTTCTAAATTCCCCTCGTTATGAGCAGAGATGTAATTTTCCCAAACTTCAACTGTGGACATAGATCCACCATAAAGGGAAATTTTTGATCCATCCTCATCATTAATTTCATGTCCAATAGGATTGGGAGTCATTTCAGATGTTGTGGAATTAGCGCAGGAATAAGTGAAAAAAGTAATTAATAATACTAAGATTGATTTATTCATTGTTTAAATTTTTTATAATTAATTATTAAAGATATAAAAACATTAGAAATTCAAGTGGTTTTATGTAAGGTTAATAGATTGTTTTAAGGATTAAGCTTTATGGTAAAATCAATTTTGTCTAGACCATATCTAATCTAGGTTAATTTAAAAACAAGGTAGATAAGCTCTAAGAAAATTTTTATTAAATTTAGTAAATGACTAAATCTTATGATTATATTATTATTGGAGCAGGATCTGCGGGTTGTGTACTAGCAAACCGTTTATCAAAAAATCCAAACAGTTCTGTTTTATTACTAGAGGCAGGAGGTCCAGATAATAGTATGAATATAAAGGTTCCTGGTGCTTACTTAAAAATCCATAAAAGTAAAGAGGATTGGGGTTTTTGGTCCGAAGAACAAGCAAATGTTTTGAATCGAAAAATATATTTACCAAGAGGAAAAACTTTGGGAGGGAGTAGCTCTACTAATGCTATGGCTTATGTTCGTGGAAATCCATCTGATTACGACGGTTGGTCAGAACTAGGTAATCCTGGTTGGAGCTATAAAGAATTACTTCCTTATTTCAAAAGATCAGAAAATCATGCTCAATTTGATACAATGAATATTGGATATCACGGAAACTCTGGAGAGTTAGATGTTACTATTCCGACTAAGTTTCAATCTCCTTTTGTTGAGGGTTTTATTGATGCATGTGAAGCAAATGGTATTCCCAAAAATCTTGATTATAACGGAGATAAGCAAGAAGGCGCAAGTTTAGTACAAAGTACTATTGTTAATGGAAAACGTGCTAGTGGGGCAACTGCTTTTTTAAAACCTGTTTTAAATCGAACTAATTTGACCGCCATAACAAATGCTCAAGTCAATAAAGTAGTGTTTGAAGGTAAAAAAGCAGTGGGAGTTCAATATAATAATGGAAAAGATACTATTGAAGTTTACGTTAAAAAAGAAATTATTCTTTCTGCTGGAACTTTTCAATCACCTCAGTTATTAATGCTTTCCGGAATAGGTGATAATTCTGACCTTAAAAAGCATGGTATAGATTGTGTACACGAACTCAAAGGAGTAGGAAAAAATCTTCAGGATCATTTGTTTTTCCCCATATGTGTCCAAAGTAATACTCAACAGGGAATCAATCACTATATTCCTGTATTTAAACAACTCAAGCCTGCTTGGAATTATTTTGTAAATAAAAAAGGAGTTTTATGTACAAGTCCACTTGAGGGAATGGCATTTTTTGACCTTAATTTAAAAGGCGATAAGGTAAATTTTCAACTTCATTTTTCACCAATGTGGCTAGGAAAAAAATATGACTATGATCCTTATGATTTAAATGGATTTCCTCGTTCTGATGGTTTTAGCATTTTTCCAACTCTATTACATCCAAAAAGTAGAGGATTCATTAAACTTTCCTCTGCTGATCCAAAAGCACCTCCAATAATCCAACCAAATTTTTTACAACACAAAGAGGATTTAGATCAGCTTGTTAAAGGAGGGAAATTAGTTTTTAAAATTATGGAAGATAAAGCAATGAAAAAACACTTCAAAGCAAATGGTATTCCACTTAATCGAATTTCTGAGAAATTCCTTATTGAACATATAAAGAAAACACTAGAAACAGTTTATCATCCCGTGGGTACTTGTAAAATGGGAAAAGATCCAATGTCAGTAGTTGATTCTAATTTAAAAGTTCACGGTATTGATAACTTACGTGTTGTTGATGCGTCAATAATGCCAAAAATTGTTTCAGGAAACACTAATGCTCCTGTCTTTATGATTGCTGAAAAAGCTGCAGATATAATTTTAAATTCCGTTTAGTTCAAAATGTAGAGTTGATATTGATATATTTTAGATAATTATTATATTTATTTAATGAAAAAATTAATCATATTATTAGTTCTTGCTCCGCTAATTTCTTTTGGACAAAAAGATAAAAAAACTCTAATTTCTAAAACAATTGATTCCCTAACCATTGACATGAAAGTCGATAAGGGTTTAATCACTACTTATCAAAATATAAAAAATCAATTATACTTTGAAATAAAGGATAGTTTATTAAAAAAAGATCTTTTAGTAGTAACAAGATTTGCTCAATTACCAGCTAACTATTCTGGATATTTAAATGCTGGTTCAAAAACAGCTGAGCATGTAGTGGAATTTGTAAAACAAGGAAATAAAATTTTATTAAAAGAAGTAAGTTATTCTAATATAGCCGACAAAAATGATCCAATCTCAATTAGTGTTTCGGAAAATAATTTCAAACCTATTTTAGCAGCATTCGAAATAAAAAACTCCGATGAAAATAAATATCTAATCGATGTTTCAAGTTTTTATATGGCTGATTCACCTGGATTTAATATCATAAGATCTTATGAAAAAGATAATTATAAAATTTCTGGGGTTGATAAAAAGAGGAGTTTTATAGATTCTGCCCGAAGTTTTCCTGAAAATACGGAGATTTTACATACTCTTACTTTTACTGCTAATAAAGCTCCCAGAAATAATCAAACAAAGACATTTAGTTTTCAAATAAATCACTCTATAATTGCTCTTCCTGAAGATCAAATGTCAATTAGGTATGAAGATGAAAGAGTAGGTTGGTTTAATATAGAAAAAATCAATTACAGTTCTGAGGCTTTAAAATCAGATAATTATAATATTATAAGAAGGTGGAGGCTAGAACCCTCTGATAAAGAAGCTTACTTTAATGGAGAATTAGTAGAACCAATTAAACCAATAGTTTATTATTTAGACCCTGGAACTCCTATAAAATGGAGGAAATATTTTAAAATGGGGATTGAGGATTGGAATACTGCTTTTGAAAAAGCAGGTTTTAAAAATGCCATCATCGCAAAAGATCCACCATCTAAAGATGAAGATCCAGATTTTAGTCCTGAAGACATTAGGTATTCAACCGTTAGATATGTAGCTTCTACAACTAGAAATGCTGTTGGTCCTAGTGTTTCTGACCCCAGAACTGGAGAAATATTAGAAAGTGATATCATTTGGTATCACAACCATTTAAGATCCTACAGAAATAGATATTTGATTGAGACAGGTGCTGCAAATTCAAAAGCTAGATCTCTTAAAACACCTGAAAAAGAAATTGGAGAAATGATGCGCCGCGTAATTTCTCATGAAATTGGTCATGCTATTGGATTGCCTCATAATATGAAAGCAAGTAGTGCATATCCTGTAGATTCTCTAAGATCTGGTACTTTTACTCAAAAATTTGGTATAGCAACCACTATAATGGATTACGCTAGATATAACTACGTAGCTCAACCAGGAGATCAAAATATAAGATTTGTTAGACAACTTGGTCCATATGACGATTATTCAGTAGAATGGGGATATAGATATTTTGATGAAAATTCAGAAACTGAAAAAGAAATTTTAAGAGAAATGGTTGATTCTAAATCATTAAATCCAATGTATATGTTTGGTGGTAATGGAAATGATCCTAATTCTCAAACAGAAAATATAGGAGATGACCCTATTAAGGCTAGTATGTATGGGATTAGAAATTTAAAAATTGTTGCTGAAAACCTAAGGAATTGGACAGTTGAGCCAACAGAAAATTACGATGATTTAGAAGAGATTTATGGCGAACTTTTAGGTACTTATAGAAGATATATTTATCATGTACATAATTTGATTGGTGGTATATATAAAACACCTCACAATTCAAATCAAGAAGAAACCTCTACATATTTAAATGTTGATGAGGTTAAACAAATGGAAGCCTTAAGTTTTTTAGAAAAAAATCTTTGGACAACTCAAAATTGGTTAATTAATAAAGAATTAGTTTCTCAAATTAAAGGAGAGGGTATTTTAAATACAATTCAAGAGTTACAAATAAATGCCCTCAATAGATTTTTAAGTGTAGAAAAGCTAAATAGAATGTTATCGGCTCAGGAGTCATTAAATGGAGATGCTTTAAAAATAGAAATGTTATTTGATAATTTATTTTTAGTATTAGTCAAAAAGCACATTAAACCTGATTTATATCAACAAAGATTACAACTCCATTTTATAGAAAGAATAAAATATTTAATGGATGAAAAAAAATTAAATCCAATAATAAAAGGTCTATTATTAGAACTTAAAGGGGATATAAAAAGAATTGCTTTTATAAAATCAATATTGTCTAAAGGAAATCAAAAGGCACATTTTACTTATCTAAAACGTTCAAGTAATTAATAGAGTTAATGAAAAATTTTTTATTATTCTTAGTGTTTATCCCCATTTTTTCCATCTCTCAAGAGGACAAGCAAAACAACAGCATCAAAAATCAAAATTCAGATTTCTCTAATCTATCTGACGGACCCTATGTTTTTGTTGAAAAAAATAATCTAATTGAAAAAAGAATTATTAATGGTGAAATCTCATTAAAAGTTTTAGGTAAAAACACATATGATACAATATACTACCCAGAAAAATCTACTTTTAAAAAAATAAATACTATTGCTGCTCTAAGTGATATTCACGGACAATATGATTTAGTTATTGAGTTATTAATAAACAATGAAATCATAGACAAGAATTTAAATTGGATTTTTGGTGAGGGTCATTTGGTTATTGCGGGAGATGTTTTCGACAGAGGAGATAAAGTTAATGAAGTGCTTTGGCTTATTTATAATCTTGAAATTCAAGCAAAAAATAGTGGCGGTCACGTACATTTTCTTTTAGGAAATCACGAGTATATGGTTCTTCAAAAAGATTTGAGATATATAAGTGATAAATATAAATTAACTTCAAAATTATTGAAATTAGATTATGACGAGCTATATAGTAAGAAAACAATTATTGGAAGATGGTTGCGTTCAAAATCAACAATTATTAAAATTAATTCCAACGTATTTACTCACGGAGGTGTATCAGAAGAATTTATTTCTAATAACGGATCTAATTTTAAAAGGTTAAATAATAAAATGAGAAAGTATATTGACCTCCCAAAAAATGAAATTATTAATGATGATATTTATAATTTATATTATGGCGATAAAAGTTTGATTTGGTATCGCGATTACTTTCAAAAATATGGAGATGATTTAACAGATTCCGATGTTTCAAAAATATTAAGGCTTGTTAATTCTCAACATATAGTAGTCGGTCATTGTTCACAAGATCATATTGTTCAGTTATACAACAATAAAATTTTTGGAATAGATTCCAGTATTAAAAATGGTAAATACGGTGAGATTTTAATAATTAGAGATAAACAATTCTTTAGAGCTACTTTAAATGGAAATAAAATACAATTTTAAATACAGGAATAATTAATCTGATGGATTAAAGATTAATATTTCATTCAAACTACTTTTAATTCATATGCCCCTTCAATAAAGCTATTTGTAGTTATTGTAATTGTTTAACATTAGTATATTTATGTATTATCATTTTAATATTTTAACTATGTCAAGGATTTTTATTTTTACTTTTTTTTGTTCTATTTTGTTTTCTTGTAATAATAATTCTTCACAAAGTCCAAATTTCATTTTAATACTTAGTGATGACCAGGGTTGGAATGGAACATCTACTGAAATGATTCCAAGTCAAGGTTATTCGAAAAGTGATTATTACGAAACTCCAAATATTAAAAATTTAGCAAAATCAGGGATGGTTTTTTCTCGTGCATATTCACCCGCACCTACCTGTTCTCCCACACGCTATGCAATTCAATTTGGACAAACCCCTGCAAGACTTAAGCATATTAGAGTTGCAATGAATGTGGATCACATTGACCACCTAGGTATGACAACAATACCTAGAGCTTTAAAAAGTATAGACAGCAATTATGTAGCTGGACATTTTGGGAAATTTGGAATGTATTCAGAACCTCAAAATTATGGTTACGATCACAGCGATGGTATGACGGGAAATAAAGATGGAAATATAGAATACAGGTTAAACCCAAATGGAACTGTGCAAACAGACTGGCTTCCTCAGTATGACCAAGATCCTAAACAGATTTTTGGAATAACAAAAAGGTCTACGTCCTTTATGGAGAACCAAGTAAAAAAGAATAATCCATTTTATCTACAAGTTTCACATTATGCTGTTCACTCAGATCTTGTTTCTAGAAAAGAAATATTTGATAAATACAATGATAAAAAGAAAGGAAAATATCATGAAAATCCATCGATTGCAGCAATGACAGAAGATCTTGATTTAAGCGTTGGAAAAATTTTAGAAAAAGTAAAAGAACTTGGAATTGAAGACAATACATATATAATATATATGTCTGATAATGGTTCGGTAGAACAGATATTGGGAAGTAAAAAAAGAAACAAAAAAAACAAGGGTTATAATTTCCCGTTAAGACATGGAAAAGGAACTCTGTATGAGGGAGGAATTAGGGTTCCCTTTATTATTTCTGGACCTAATATTAAACCAGGAAGTAGTTCTGACATACCAATTTCTGGAGTAGATATTTTACCTACTATTCAAGATTTAGTCTCTAATAAAATACAGCTTACAGAAAAAATGGATGGTGGAAGTTTTAAAAATAATTTATTAAAAGATGTAGATTCAAAAGTGATTAGAAATAATGATTTTTTTATTTTTCACCTTCCTTTTAGAAGAGGAAGTTTCAATCCTCACTCAGCAATTATTATGGAAAATTTAAAGCTTATCAAGTTTTCTAATTCTAATAAATTATTATTATTCAATTTAGATGATGACATAAATGAAAAAAATGATATTTCAAATCAATACCCTAATAAAACGAAAGAGCTTGATTTTTTATTAGAGAAATATTTAAAAGATGTAAAAGCACCTAAATGGAAAAAGGGTATAAACTGGCGCCCTTTTAAAAAATCCTTAAAAGAATTTAATTCTTTTTATTGATATCCAAATAAACTATCTATTATAAACAGGCGATTAAATTTTTTTTAATTATTATTTATTAATAATAAAGTCATTTTTTTAATCGTAGTCTAATGCTTTAAATTAGATTTGCAAATTCATTTTTTTAAAAATAAACATGTTTGAATTTGTAAGGAAACGTAAGACCAATGTCTTAAATGATATTTTAAGTGGGTTCACTGTTTCTTTAGCTCTAGTTCCAGAAGCCGTTGCTTTTGCTTTTGTGGCTGGTGTTGATCCTTTAGTTGGACTCTATGCTGCTTTTATTGTAGGTTTGATTACTTCAGTTTTTGGAGGTCGTCCCGGAATGATTAGTGGAGCAACAGGAGCTTTAGCTGTTGTTATGGTGAGTTTAGTTGCAAAGGGTAATGATTTAGGTTCCTCAGATGAGAATTTAGGGCTGTACTATCTTTTTGTTACAGTTGTTTTAATGGGAGTTTTACAAATTATTGCAGGATTACTTAAGTTAGGCAAGTTTGTAAGATTGATTCCACATCCAGTTATGATGGGATTTGTTAATGGTCTTGCTATTGTCATTTTTATTTCTCAATTGGGAATGTTTAAAACTGTTCATGAAGGTCAAGTTGTATGGATGCACGGAACTGCATTGTGGTCAATGGTTAGTTTAATTGTTTTAACCATGTTGATCATGTTTGTTTTACCTCTGATAACAAAAAAAATACCTGAAGCTCTAGTAGCAATTTTAGTGATTTCTATGATTGTTTTTATCGGAGACTTTGAAGTTCCAACTGTTGGGAGTTTTATTAAAGACGGGGGAGGAGAAGGTATAAAAGGTGGACTTCCTACATTTCAATTAGCGATATTTAATAAAATTCCATTTAACCTTAACACACTTATTTTCATAGGTCCCTATGCTCTAATTTTAGCTGCAATAGGACTTATTGAGTCTTTAATGACTCTTAATTTAATTGATGAGTTAACAGATACAAGAGGGAATTCTAATAAAGAATGTGTTGCCCAAGGAGCTGCTAATGTAGTAACTGGATTCTTTGGAGGTATGGGGGGATGTGCAATGATTGGACAATCAATAATAAATATTAAAGGGGGGGGCAGGGGAAGACTTTCTGGAATAGTAGCATCTTTATCTCTATTAATATTCATTCTTTTTGGTTCTGCTTTGATAGAACAAGTACCAATATCATCTTTAGTTGGAGTTATGTTTATGGTAGTTTTTGGCACTTTTGCTTGGTCTAGTTTTAGGATAATGAATAAGATTCCCTTTTCTGACGTTTTTGTGTTGATTTTAGTTTCCGTTCTTACTGTTGTTTTTGATTTGGCAATTGCTGTTATTGCTGGTGTTATAGTAAGTGCGTTAGTTTTTTCATGGGAAAACGCTAAACGAATTAGAGCAAGAAAAAGAATAAAAAAGGATGGAACTAAAGTTTATGAAATATGGGGTCCTTTGTTCTTTGGAAGTATTATTGAATTTAACAATAAATTTGATGTCAAAAATGATCCTAGTACTATTGAAATTGATTTTATTGAATCTAGAATATGTGATCATTCCGCAATAGAAGCCATATACAATTTAGTAAATAAGTACAAGATTGAAAAGAAAACTATATTATTAAAACATCTTAGTAAAGATTGTAAAGTGATGCTCTATAAATCTAGTATTTTATTTAAAGATGTTATACTTGAAGCTGTTGACGATCCTAGATACCATTTAGCTGAAAATCCAGAGAGCTTTAATAAAGGTTTGAAGGAATATAATTTGTGAAATTTAAATTAAGGAACTTAATATTACACATTTTTATATGATACTATTATATCAATAGAAAATCAATTTAATTGGTTAAATTAATTAATCACGCTCTGTGTTTTAAATCTAAAATGTTTAATTAGTAAGTTAATTAATAAAAAAGGGAAAGTAATCTCGTATCAATATATATATACATATATATGTAATTTATTAAATATAAAAAGTATTTTTAATTAATATTTTTAGTAAATGATTAAAACAAAAGACGTTCAATTTAGTTACGATAATCAAGTGTTTTTTAAGTTTTGTGATATCGATTTAAAAAGCAATGAAAACTTATTGATTGTTGGTAGTTCGGGAATTGGAAAAACCACTTTATTACATCTTCTTGCAGGTCTTCTTAATTTAAATTCAGGGTCTATAGAGTTGTTTGGAAAAGAACTTAGCAAGTTATCCTCTTATCAATTAGATGAGTTTAGAAAAAATAATATTGGAATCGTGTTTCAAAGACCTCATTTTGTTAATTCTCTTACTGTAAAAGAAAACTTACAGCTTGCCCAGTATATAGCGAACAAAAAAGACAATAATAGAATAGAAACCATTCTAAAAAACTTGAACATTTTTGATAAATTAAATAAAAAAACAAACCAGTTAAGTCAGGGAGAGAAACAAAGAGTCTCTATAGCTATGGCAATTGTAAATTCTCCAAAATTAATTTTGGCGGATGAGCCTACCTCTAGTTTAGACGATAACAATTGTGCCAATGTTATTAAACTTCTAAAAAAACAAGCTTTAGAATTTGAAGCACAATTGATAGTTATAACTCATGATAGTAGATTAAAAAAACATTTTGAAAAATCCATTGAACTGTGAATATATTTAAATTAAGTATAAAAAATATTTTAAATAAACCTTTGAGTTCTGCTATTAGTTTAGCCTTGTTAGTTCTTGGTATTGGAATAATATCACTTTTACTACAGTTAAATTCATTGATAAAGAATCAAATGGATAATAATTTAAAGGGTATTGACATGGTTGTTGGGGCTAAAGGAAGCCCTCTCCAATTAATCCTCTCATCTGTATACCATGTAGATTCTCCTACTGGAAATATTTCTCTTGATGAAGCTGAAAAAATTAGTGAAAATAGAATGGTAGGATCTAGTATTAAGCTTCTTTACGGTGATAATTATAAGGGATTTAGAATTGTTGGTGCTGAAAAAAAGTTTATTGATTTATATAAGGGTGTAATTAAAGAAGGAAAAGAATGGAAAAATTCATATGAAGTTTTAGTTGGTTCTAAAGTGCATAAAAAATTAAAAATTAATATAGGAGATGAGTTAGTTAGCTCACACGGTCTAAGAGAAACTGGAGAATCTCATGATGATAAATCTTTTAAGGTTGTAGGTATATTGAAGCCATCAAATTCTGTAATGGATCAACTAATTATTACATCTCCACAAAGTGTTTGGAGTATTCATGATAATCATGATCATCAAGAAGGAGATGATCACCTTCACAATGATAAAGAAATTACAGCAATGCTAATAAAATTCAAAAGCCCTATGAATATTATTCAGTTTCCAAGACAAATTAATGAAAATACAAATCTACAGGCAGCAGTTCCTTCTTATGAAATATCAAGATTATTTAAACTTTTTGGATTTGGGATTGAAACTTTAAGCTATTTAGCATATATAATAATTATAGTTTCTGGATTTAGTTTGTTTATAAACTTATTTAATTCAATGAGCGAGAGAAAATATGAAATGGCACTAATTAGAACATTAGGAGCTTCGAGGTTTCAATTGTCAACAATGATAATTTTTGAATCCTTAATGCTAACAATTTCAGGATTTATATTAGGTATGTTATTTAGTAGATTTGGAGTAATGTTTGTATCTTCATTAATGGAAGAAAGTTTAAATTATAGCATTAATTCCTTTAGAATTTTAAGTGAAGAATATTGGCTTTTAGGATTGTCAGTTTTAATTGGTTTTATATCTTCAACAATTCCAGCTTTACAAGTTTATAATATGAATATTTCAAAAATATTAGCAGATGAATAAATTTATTTATTTAATATTTTTTTTTATTTCAAACAGTATGTTTTCTCAGTATGAAATAAACTGGTTGCAATTAAGGGATGTCTTTTATAAGTTAGAGACTAGAGAAGATGTTTATGGTTATATTCAAATTCCATACTTTGGTGATGGAGTTGAAGCTCTAAACAACCAAGAAGTAAAAATCACTGGTTACATGCTTACTCTTTCCCCGGATGAGGGTGTCTTTGTACTATCTCAAAATCCTTATGCTGATTGTTTTTTTTGTGGTTATGGAGGTCCTGAATCAGCCATAGAGTTGAGGTTAAAACCGGGTTATGATGATTTTTTAATGGATGAACTTGTTACTGTTACAGGAATTCTTAGATTAAACAGAGAGGATGTAAGTAGTGGAGTTTATGTAATGGATAATGCTGTTGCTGTTAAAGAATAAAGCAAATAGAATGTTGACTTTAATTGCTTTTTCTTGTCCCCCATTTTTGATATGATGACAGATTTTCATTACATGTTTCTAAACTTAAATCTCTTATTAAATGAACAGGATTTCCTCCACCTCCCTCTTTAAAATTTTTAGATGCTGTTAAACATAATTTTAGATTGCTTTCTGGAGTTATTTGCCCATTTGTTTGTAAAATAAACTTTTGGTTTTGGTTTTTGTCACATTCTTTTAAGTCAATCTTAGATGATTCTTGGATTTTTTGGGCTTCCATACAAACTTTAAAATGAGGAATATAAAATTCTTTTTGTGATATTCTTGACAGATCAAAACCTTGATCAATAGAAATTTGACCTTGGTATGAATAGCAAGAATGAGTTTGAAGTCCTTTGCTCACATTTGCATCATCTTTATATCCAAGAATATCTAAACAATAACCTCTAGAGTCATTTAAGGAATTAAGTAAGTAAATTTCTACTGTAGACGAATTGTTAGAAGTATTATTGTTTTCTTTAATACTAGATTCATTGTTACATGAAAAAAATAAAAAAATAAAAAAAAATAAAAAGCTGATATTTTGATCCATAAAAATTAATATTAAGTATTAAAATTATTAATTAAAAATTTATCTAGCAATTTAAAACCAAACATTAAATGCTTTTTGTTATTAGTAATAATTTTTACTTATTTATAAACTTAATGGACATAACTAATAACTATAGATGATATTATAAAATTATAGTGTTTAATTAGGTTTAATTCATCCAATTATTGTTAAGTGTTTACTCTATATTCACAAAAAAAATTATTATTATGAAAAAATTTACTCTTATTTGTACAATCATTTTGTCTGTAGTATTCACAAAGGATATAGCTGCTCAAGGAACTATAGTGGATGTTGCTGCTGGTAACAAAGACTTTTCAACTCTAGTTACTGCTTTAAAAGCCGCTGACTTAGTTGGTGCTTTACAAGGCGATGGTCCTTTTACTGTTTTTGCTCCAACAAATGATGCTTTCGCTAAAATTGATGCTACTACATTAAATTCTTTATTAGAAGAAAAAAATCAAAAAGCATTAGCTAACATTTTAACTTACCATGTTGTCTCTGGAAAACTAACAGCTTCTGATGTTGTAGCTGCTCTTGAAAAAGGTAATGGTTCGGTAGAATTAACAGCTTTAAATGGTCAGGTTATTTCTGTTATGCAAAAAGACGGAAAAATTTGGTTGAAAGACTCAAACGAAAATTATAGTGAAATTATTGCAACTGATGTGATGGGTAATAACGGTGTTATTCATGTAATAAATACTGTTGTTATGCCTGAATAAATTAATATTTGATATTGTAATTAAACCCTCTTTTTAAGAGGGTTTTTTTTTTACAAACTTCCACGACTAATTCTTGTTCTTTCATTTTTTCTCTTTTATTAATATTGGTGATAGAATATTTAAATTAGAGTGAATAATATTAGGTAAACACACCAACATAGTCCAGTTATATTTAATTAAAATGTATTAAAACAATAGGGTATAAGTCGAAAATTTTAATTTAATTTTATTCAATAAATTAAATTATGAGTAAAAAAAAGGTTTCCTTCAATTGGGCTTTTAAAGAATTTATTTGGCCGAGAAGAAAAGTAGTTTCTTTTGGATTAGTTTTAATAATTTTTAGAAGTATTTCAGGGTTAATATTGCCCTATGCTAGTAAAACTCTTATCGATGAAGTAATTCCATCAAAAGATACTGATTCTCTTTTTCTGCTATTAATAATTGTTTGTTCAGCCTTATTGTTTCAGTCAATTAGTTCATTTTCCTTAACGCGTATTTTAAGTGTAGAGGCACAACACCTAATTTCTGTTTTACGTGCAAAAGTTCAAAAAAAATTACTTACTCTTCCTATAAGTTTTTTTGATAATAATAAATCAGGTGCTTTAGTATCTAGAGTAATGACAGATGTCGAAGGTGTTCGAAATTTAGTTGGCACTGGGTTGGTTCAATTAATTGGAGGATGTATTAGTGCACTTGTTTCATTATTTATATTAATTAATATAAATGCACAAATGACTTTGTTTGTTCTTGTGCCAGTTTCAATTTTCGCATTAATTGCTTTGAAAGCTTTTGGTTATATACGTCCTATTTTTAGAATTAGAGGAAAGATTAATGCAGAGGTTACTGGTCGTTTAACTGAAACTTTAAATGGAATTCGTGTAATAAAAGGTTTTAACGCAGAAGCACAAGAGCTTAAAGTTTTTCAAAGTGGGGTAGATGAATTATTTCAAAATGTAAAAAAAAGTTTAACTGCCACAGCATTCATGACCAGCTCATCTACTTTTTTACTTGGATTAGCTTCTGCTGGTATTATGGGAATGGGAGGGTATTTTATTATGAATAACAGTATGACCTATGGAGAGTTTGTTTCATTTACACTTTTTTTAGGTTTTATGATTGCACCCATAGTTCAAATGAGTAATATTGGGAGTCAACTCACCGAAGCTTTTGCTGGTTTAGATCGTACTCAAGAATTGATGAACTTAACAGAGGAAAATGATCTTCAGGTTCGCAAGATAGTTCTTAAAAAAATTGAGGGAAATATTTCTTTTAAAAATATTTCCTTTGCTTATGATGATAAAACAACAGTGTTACATAATATTTCATTTGAAGCACCCAAAGGAAGTGTAATCGCATTGGTAGGATCTTCAGGTTCTGGGAAATCAACTATTGCAGGACTGGCTACCGCATTTTTAAATCCAAAATCAGGTCAGGTCTTAATTGATGGAGTAGATTTGTCTAAGGTAGATCTTCGAACTTATAGAAATCAATTAGGTGTTGTGCTTCAAGATGATTTCCTGTATGAAGGAACGATTAGAGAAAATATTCTTTTTCCACGTCCTAGCGCTAGTGAAAAGGAACTTCAACAAGCTATTCATGGAGCCTATGTCAATGAATTCACTGACCGTTTTGAAGATGGTATAGATACTCTTATCGGAGAACGTGGAGTTAAATTATCTGGAGGACAAAGACAAAGAATATCTATAGCTAGAGCACTATTAGCTAATCCTAAAATTGTTGTTTTAGATGAGGCTACATCGAATCTAGATACACAAAGTGAGGCATTTATTCAAAAAAGTCTTAATTTATTGATGAAGGATAGAACTACTTTTGTAATTGCTCACCGACTTAGCACAATTCAAAAAGCGGATCAAATTCTAGTAATTGAAAATGGTGATATTGTGGAGCGTGGAAAACACGAAGAATTAATCTCTTTAATGGGAAGATATTACGAATTGTATACCTATCAAACTAGAATGTGAAATATTAATAATATTTTACATTCTAACTTTTTTACAAATAGAATGTTAGTGTTATTATTTTAAAAATCTTATGATTATTCTCGATTTTGTGTTTTAGTTATAATTAAAATTAATTTTTCTTAAATTTAAGTATGATAAAAAACATACTATTCTCCATACTTTTTTTTCAATTTACATTTTCTCAAAACATTTTAGATTTAAAAAATAGAGCCTCTACTATAAAAGAAATTCAAAAAGATAGAATAGAAAATTTACTTCCAAATCTCATGAATGAAACTGGAATCGATATGTGGGTGATTATAACTAGAGAATATAATGAAGATCCTATAATAAAAACACTATTACCACCCACTTGGTTAAACGCAAGAAGAAGAACAATATTAGTATTCAATTACGATTACAAAACAAACAAAGTGGAAAGTGCAGCAATATCTAGATATAATTTTGGAGAAAACATTCCTTCAATATGGAACAAAGAAAAAACCCCGAATCAGTTTGAGGCATTATATAATTATATTTCCAAAAAGCGTCCCAATAAAATTGGATTAAATTTCTCTGAAAACTTTGCCCTTGTCGACGGAATATCTAAGACTGATTTTGATTTGTTTTATAATAATGCACCAGTAAATATTAAAAATAAAGTTGTTTCAGCAGAAAAATTAGGAATAAGATGGATAGAAACTAGAACAGAAATAGAAAAAAATATTTACTCCCAACTTGTGAAAATTACTCATAATATAATCAAAGAAGCCTTTTCAACTAATGTAATCATACCTGGAAAAACTACAACTGATGATGTTGTCTGGTGGATGAGAGAGAAAGTTTTAGATTTAAATCTTAAAACTTGGTTTCATCCAACAATAGATGTTCAAAGAAACAAGAAAAGCGATCTTTATGCTTTTGACGGGAAATCTAAATATGATATTATTCAGCCAGGAGATCTTGTGCATTGTGATTTTGGAATTACTTACTTAACACTAAATACAGATTGTCAACAAATTGCTTATGTTTTAAAAACTGGAGAAGAAAAAGCGCCTGATTTTTTGTCAAATGCATTAAAAGAAGCAAATAGAGTTCAAGATATTTTTACAAATCAATTCGAATTATATAAAACTGGAAATGAAATTTTAAAAACTTCTCTTAATCTGGCAATAAAAGAAGGTTTAAACCCTCAAATATATACTCACCCTCTTGGAACTTTTGGACATTCAGCAGGAACTACCTTAGGAATGTGGGACTCTCAGGAAGAAGTTCCTTTTACCGGAGACGTTCCTATGAATTATGACACAGTTTACGCAATAGAACTAAACAATCTGACCTACATTGAAGATTGGAATAAAGATGTTAGGATAATGCTAGAAGAGGCTGGGTTATTTGAAGAAAACGGATTTAGATATGTAAATGGAAGGCAAGAAAATATTATTTTAATAGGAAAGTAAATTTGTTTACAATTTTTTCATTATCGAAATAGCCCCTTTTCTTCATTACAATTTCCTGCCCAACCAATAGATTGTCTATTTTGATTTCAATAACGATTAAGTTAAATTTAAATCTATGAAAAAAATCTCTTTTCTTTTATTCTTGTTCACTGCTTTACTTCTATCTAATGTATGTATAGGGCAAAATCTCAATATAGATAAAAATTACACCTTTAAAACAGGAGATAATAACGGAATTGGAAAGTGGTATATGGGAAGAGAAATTGCCTATGTAATGGGTTTTCAAGGAATTAATTGGTTAGAAAGGTCCGAACGAGAAAAAGAAGAAAACGTATCAAATTTGATTCAAAATATGAGAATTAAATCAAATGATATTATTGCAGATATTGGAGCCGGTTCTGGCTATCATGTATTTAGAATAGCTCCGTTAGCTAAAAAAGGTTTAGTATATGCCGTAGATATTCAAAGAGAAATGTTAATGACAATTGAAAAGACAAAAGAGTTTAATAAAATCAGAAATGTTGAAACAATTCTTGGAAGTGAAAAAAGTATTTATTTACCTAAAAACTCAGTTGATAAAATTTTAATGGTTGACGTTTATCATGAGTTTAATTTTCCAGTGGAAATGATTGCTTCAATGAAAAATGCATTGAAACCCAATGGAGAGTTATTCTTAATAGAATATAGAGCTGAAGATTCAAATGTTCCTATCAAAAAAATACATAAAATGACTGAAAAACAAGCTGTTAAAGAAATGGAAGCCGCTGGTTTTAAACTTAAAAGAAATATAGAAAACCTTCCTTGGCAGCACTGCATGGTTTTCATAAAAAAAAGAAGTTTAAATTAAAATAATTATTTTAATGTTTGAAGCCTTCGGGTCTCTAACACTATGTTTTAAAGTACTTATAAATGTGTATCTAGTTTTCAATATTTAAGTAGATCCTTTTAAAAATTACTATTAAGTTTTTTTGACTTTTTGTTATAACTTAGTAGTAGTTAAAAGCAGCAAAGGCAACGATTCAGGCAATCAAAATTAAAAACTGTTGTAAATCAATTACTTACAAGAGATTTTTAGAAGAAGAAGGTTTTTGTTTTTTTAATTATATTGTAAATGTAATTATTGAAATTAATCATCACTTTTAAAAAAAATGCATCAAATAAAATTATATTTAGATAAAATTGCTTCTATATCTAGTTCAGATTGGAATTTTTTTATTTCAAAACTTCATCGAAGAATAATTACAAAGAAATCAGTTTTTATAAAAGTGAATCAAATTGAAAACCATATATCATTTATAGAATCTGGTATTGTTCGCTTATTTATTCCTAGCGATAATCCAGAAAAAGAAATAACTTTTGGATTTAGTTTTAAAAATCAGTTTGTTAGCGCTTATGATTCTTTTTTAACACAATCACCTTCAAATTATCAATTACAAGCACTAACAGAGACCGCTTTGTTAAGTATTTCTTATAAAGACTTACAATCAGTTTATAAATCAACTCAAATAGGAAATTTTATTGGAAGATTAACAGCAGAAGATCTTTTTTTAATTAAATCTAAACGAGAACAAAATTTATTAAACCTTAACGCAGAACAACGTTACTTAAAATTATTTAAAGAAAGACCAGAGTTATTAAAATCTGTTCCTTTAAAATATATAAGCTCTTATATTGGTGTGACTGCACAAGCTTTAAGTAGAATAAGAAAACGTTTGGTACATAAAATTTATTGATCTAAGTTCATTGCCTGTCTTGGTTTATGAAACTATATTTAAATAAAAATTATGGAAATTGTTATTTTTATTTTAGTTCTTTGGTACGGAGGTTTATTCTTTCAATCTTTCTTTCTACATCGCTATTCAGCTCATCAAGTTTTTACAATGTCTAAAACCATGGAGCGAATAACATTTGTTTTGACTTGGGTTTTTCAAGGTCCTAGCTATTTAAGCGCTTATGGTTATGGAATTATGCACCGTATGCATCATGCTTTCACAGATACCGAAAAAGATCCTCATTCTCCATCGTACGACGCTAGTTTATTTGCAATGATGTGGAAAACCAAAACAATTTATCACGACATTAATGAACAACGTATTGATGTTGATCAGCGTTTTATCAAAAATGTTCCTCAGTGGAAAAGTTTTGACCAATTTGCAAGTTCTAATTTTTCTCGTATATTTTGGATTTTATCTTACTTATTATACTTTTCAGTTTTTGTAACATCTTGGTGGCAATGGTTATTGTTTCCTGTAACTTTTTTAATGGCTCCAATCCATGGTGCGATTATCAACTGGTTTGGCCATGTTTATGGCTATGAAAACTATAAAATGAAAAACACAAGTAAAAACCTATTTCCTTTTGATTTTTTAATGATGGGTGAAGGATATCACAATAATCATCACAAGCATGCAAGTAATGCTAATTTTGGAGTAAAGTGGCATGAAATTGATATTACATTTTTGATTATTAAAATATTGGATACTTTAGGTTTTATAAAGCTAAAAGAAATTAGACTTAATAGTTAAATGAGTAAAATTATTACTGCTTAACAATCAGTTAGAGTTCTTTATATTATTCTTGTTTATTTTCTAACTAAACCATAACTACATCTTTTTTTAAGATACCCAGAACCTTAGTATTATAGATACATATACAAACACCTGCCATCATAAGAAAACTGATGTCATTTGAGTAGTACAGAGCTAAAAATAAATTGCTGTTAAGGTTTTTCCATCTTTTATAAAATCCTAACCATGACATGTGTATCTAGTTATCAATATTTAAGTAGATTATTTCTAGTAAATATTTTGTTACCATTAAAATTGTTGTTTATCATTGATTGAAAAATTGTAATTTTAAAATGTAAAAAGCAACTTGCGTATTGAATTCAAAAGCTGTAAATATTGTTTGGTTAAAACGAGACCTTCGTTCTCAAGATCATGCACCTTTATTAAAGGCTGAGTGTGCCGGGATACCTTATCTTATTATCTATCTCTTTGAACCTTCTAGAATTGAGTATCCAGATACCAGTCAAAGACATTTGCAGTTTGTGTACCATTCAATAGGTAATTTAGATAAAGTTTTAAGTGATTTTAATAGACGAGTTGAGTTGTTTTATGGAGAGGCTATTGAGGTGTTTAATTATTTAATAAAGGACTTTGATATCATTTCTATTTTTAGTTACCAAGAAAGCGGATTACAAGACTCTTGGGAACGCGATAAAAAAATAAAACAGTTTTGTAAGTCCAATCAAATTAACTGGGAAGAATCACAACGAGATGGTGTTTTAAGAGGCATTAAGAATAGGGAAGATTGGAATAAAAAATGGCATCTTAAAATGCATACACCAGTTATTCAAAACAAATATACAATCTCCAAAGAAACGCGCTTAGAACACACCTTTCAAATACCTTCAATATTAGAATCTCAATTAAAAGAATACCCAAATCACTACCAACCACCAGGAGAAAAAAATGCCTGGAGGTACTTAAAGTCTTTCACTAACCAGCGAGGGTTTAACTACCAGAGACATATATCCAAACCTATGGAAAGTAGAAAGTCTTGTAGCCGCTTATCCCCTTATTTGGCATGGGGTAACATGAGTATTAAACAAGCTTTTCAGTTTATTGGAACCCATTCCAACGGGACAAGAAACAACAAAGCCTTCTCAGCCATGCTTACCCGACTACATTGGCATTGTCATTTTATTCAAAAATTTGAAATGGAGTGTCGCTATGAAACAAAGTGTATTAATAGTGGTTATGAGATTTTGCCTCATGAAAAAAATGAGGCATTTATAAAAGCATGGAAAACAGGTAATACAGGCTATCCTTTGATAGATGCTTGCATGCGAGCTGTTGAATCTACAGGTTGGATTAATTTTAGAATGCGCGCTATGGTTGTGTCTTTTTTAACACTCAATTTAGACCAAGATTGGCGTGAGGGTACCTACCATCTTGCACGTCAGTTTTTAGATTACGAACCTGGCATACACTATCCTCAGTTTCAAATGCAGGCAGGCACTACAGGAATAAATACAGTTCGTTTGTACAATCCTGTCAAAAACTCTCAAGAGCATGATCCTGAAGGGTTATTTATAAAAAAATGGATTCCGGAATTAGCAAAAGTACCAGTGGCATATATTCATCAACCTTGGACCATGACAAGCATGGAACAGACCTTTTGTGGCGTTTTGATAGGAGAGGCTTATCCACTTCCAATTGTGGACTTACAAGAAAGTTCTAGAGCTGCCAGAGATAAAATATGGGGACATAAAAAGCATCCTGCCGTTCAAGAAGAAAAGAAACGATTATTAAGAACGCATGTAAATGCGAAGTAA
>Ga0115003_10000864_pt1 | contig 27005 bp, 25 predicted proteins | sample ArcticOcean_MG_C_7_FD_88736 | JGI IMG/M metagenome (GOLD analysis project Ga0115003, IMG submission 88736) | Marine microbial communities from western Arctic Ocean - ArcticOcean_MG_CB11_88 | ecosystem: Environmental > Aquatic > Marine > Oceanic | place: Arctic Ocean: Canada Basin | collected... | reverse complement strand
GACAACTTTAACTGATGTATTGGGGTCCACTGTCACTGTGCCTTCACGGCGAATATGGCTTTCGACCACGTCCCAAATTGCGGGACCTTCAGTGCCTTCGTTCACGCTTGCCCAGCCCGCCACGACGTAGGTCTGTGACGGCTCGATGCGTTCGCCGGTTTTCAGCAGCGTCATCTCAGTGATCCGCTTGCCCTGTGGTTGGTTGATATCGATCCGGTAACCCATGCCGCCAACGCGCACCATATCGCCGCCTTGTTGGTAATAAGGATCAGGGTTGAACAGGTTGTCTGCGACGTCTTCGAGGATGATATGTAGCGTTTCGCCCGTCATTTCCGAGCGGTAGGCTTCAGGATAGCTCATTGCGGTCGCGTTAAAGATATCTTCGCGTGTGATATCCTGGCCGGGTAGCAAGGATGCACCCCAGCGGAAACCAGGCGACAAGGCGATGTCGGCTTCGCGCTCAGAAATCAGCGCGTTGCAAATGAGGTCGTCCCACGTGCCGTTGAAATTGCCGCGACGATACAAAAGCGAGTCTGTCTTGCCAATAACTTCATCGAGCTCTGCTTTATATGGCGCGCGCTGGGTATCCACCAATGCAGTCATTTCAGGATCGGGCGCAATCACGTCGGTAAAGATGGGAATCAGGCGGTGGTTTATGCCCTTCATCTCGCCGTCGCGCACATCCAGATCAAGACGGGTGACAAATTTTCCGTGGCTGCCGCTTGCAATCAGGTAGGTCTTATTGACCAATACTGGCTCTGGCAGGGCGTCATGTGTGTGCCCTGTCAAAATGATATCGATGCCGTCAACATTTGCAGCCAGTTTACGGTCAACGTCAAAGCCGTTATGCGACAAAAGCACGACAAGTTCGGCGCCTTTGCCGCGGACTTCGGCGATCAGTTCGGCCATGTTATCTTGGCGCACGCCAAAGCTTAGGTCTGGGAACATCCAACCGGGGTTGGCGATTGGCATATAAGGGAACGCTTGCCCGATGACTGCGATTTGCACACCGCCACGTTCAAACATTTTATAGGGTTCAAACGCACGTTCATCCCATTCGGTGTCAAAGATGTTTGCACCCAAAAACGGGAAGTTCAGCTCGTTTTCGACGATCTCCATCACGCGATCAATGCCAAGCGTGAATTCCCAATGCGACGTCATCGCATCGGTGCCAAGTGCATTGAAAACATTGACCATGTCTTGGCCATTGGTGCGCAATGCAGTCAGGCTGCCCTGCCACGTGTCGCCGCCATCAAGCACCAGCGCGTCGGTGCGGTCTGCACGGATGGAATTCACAACGGTTGAGATACGGTCCATGCCGCCCATGCGCCCGTAGGTGCCTGCAAGCGAGGTAAAGTCGTCATAGGTCAGCGCGTAATCAGCCGCGCTCCCATCAGGAATGCCATAAAGCTTGCGGAAATCAGCGCCTGTGACATGCGGCGGTTTGCCGATAACGCCGCCGACGCCGATGTTGATTTCGGGTTCGCGGAAATAAACCGGCTTTAGCTGCGCATGGGTGTCGGTGATGTGTATAAGCGTCACATTTCCGGTCGTCTTAAAATCAAGCAAGTCATTCTGCGTAAGCGCCTGCTGCGCGGAAAGCCGGCCCCAATTTCCAAAACCAGATGCGCCATAAATGGCGGATGCAGCCAGTCCGGCTTGAACAAAATGACGACGAGAGATCATGGGTCTATCCTAGATAATAGCATTACATTCTAATTATTGAATATGTTAGAAACAGTAACGCCCGCAAGCACAAAGTGCCGCGGGCGTGTCTTTTAGTTACGGATCGAAGGCGTTTCGACAGAAAGCCCAGTACCACGTGATGCGAGATAAAGCTCGAGCGCTTTAAACTCATCAGAACCGATAGCATATGGTTCCGCACGTACGTTCTTCATGCAACCAGAGAAACGGCTATGCACCGTGTTCAACTTGGCATTTTTCAAACGGTAAGTCGGGAAGCCGTTGATCTGGCCCTGACTTAGGTGATCGGCGCGGATCATGGTGCCGTAGTTGTCTTCATGACAATTTGCGCACGACAGATCCAACTGACCAACACGTGCATAGTACAGATCTTTACCACGTTCCCAGAAGGATTCAGCCGCCCCGTCGATTGCCACATCAACTGGCAGTCCGCGAGACTGCAAACCAATCACGGCTGTAACAGCAGCCATCTGGGATCCATTGTATTTCCAAGGTTCTGCACCCATCCGCTCGGTGCGGCAGGTGTTGACCAGATCTTCCAAGGTCTCAAGCTCACCGCTGTCATTGACCCGCGGCATTTGCGCCTTAAGCCCTGCGAACTCTTCAGCGTCTTCATGGCAAGACGCGCAGGATTTACCTTCGCTTCCGTCCACAGACGCCATTAGCGCAAAGCCGTCATCGACAAACACAAAACCTGAGTTGTCGAAGTCATCCGTTTGCATGGCTTGCGTTTCTTCAGACCGGAAACGCCAGCCTGAATAGACCGTGCCGACGTTTTCCATGTGTGCTGGCGCTGCAGCCTCAGTTGAAATTAGTTGGCCTTCAACAGTAAGTTCGTTGTCAGTTTGGGCAAAGCCCATTGTGCCAGCGAATGACAGTATTGCGGCCGCCGCGATTGCATTTTGCAGTTTCATATGGCGTTCCTCCCTAAACATTTCAAATCAAGCGATGGCGACCGATTTTGTTTCTTCGTAGACCGATCCGTCGTCGTCATACCATGTGAAGGTAAAGTCACCTGCTTCTGGCACCACTGCTTCAAATTCGAAGAATGGGTTTGTTGATACAGCGGCTTCGAGCGTCACATCAATGACGGTTTCGCCATTAAACGCGCAGACGAACCGATTGATAATTGAACGCGGGATAACGTTGCCGTCCCCGTCCTTGCGTTGGCCAGATTCCATCTTGTGGCTGATCAACGACTTGATTGTAATCACTTCGCCTGCCGCTGCCGTTTTAGGGACGCGAACGCGAGGGCGTACATTTTCTGCCATTTTAATATTCCTTTTTTAACTCGTTAGCCGCCGCAGCCGCCGATGGTGACTTTGACAGTCACGGATGCACGCAAGAACGACCCATCAGGCATTGTCGCAATTGCAACAACGTCTTGTGTCTTGGCCAAGCGGATGCGTGTCGCACCAGTTTGAGACCCTGCAAGCGGACCAAAGTTGAATGTCGCAACGGATGGCGTCGGGTTGCCAGATGCAAACAACGCGATTGACGTGGCACCAGGGGCGCTAACCTCAACTGGAACGGTGTTGCCGTTCTCTGCAATTTCCGGCGCCGTCAGCGTGATACCAGCATCGCTGGTTTCAGCACCGCCAGTAATGGCCATGATTGCGTCGTCAGTTAAGCTTGCGAATGCAGGAAGTCCCGCAAGTGTAGCAGTGGCGAATGAAGCTGATCCCAAGATCAGCATTTTGCGGCGTGTAAAGGCCATGTTTCTCACATCTCCAAAGTTAGAGTTCATTTTATTCTGAAAGCGTCTGTAGGTACGCTACGATGTCTTCGACCTGCTGGGCCGAAAGTACTGTTTTCCCAGCGAATTTCTTCAATGTTCGGTCTGCGTCAACCCCATTATAGAACGCAGGCATGATCGTGTCAGGGAACATCATTTTCGCATTTGAAACGATCCCGCGCAGTTCTTCTGCAGTCCATCGCTCTGAGACGTAATCAAGCTGTGGGCCTACTTCGCCGTGAAACGATTGCTCAGGAATTTCCGAATTCATATGGCAAGCAAGACAGTTGCCCTGCTTACGATTGATAAATGCAGCACGCCCTGCAACGGCGTCACCGGCAACGCCAGTTAAAGACGCAAGAACCGCACCGTCAGCGAAAACGACATCACTTGAAGCGACGTCTTCAGCGGCAACCAATGTCGGTCCGACGCACACAACGAGCGCCGCGAGTAGTTGATTTTTCATGTGTCCTCCCAAAGACCAATTATCACTTGTGGTATACCGTAGCCTACCAAATAGGATTCTTGCAATGATAAATTCAAAAAATTGAATTTAATAATAAGTCAGCTCCAATTTGGCCTCTTATTGCTGCTCTGTAAATTTGCGCGCGTGGTATTTTTGAAAACTCTCGTCCCCAAGGTACCCTTCCTCAACAACCCAATTGAACATATTGAACGTTGTATGCTTTCCAAACGCGCCCGGCATGGTGGCGACCGCTGCTTGATTGGCCGAGGTTCCTGCGTCGACTTCAGATGAAAAGAAAAGGATCATCGGCGTGAACAGCGCATTCCAATGCCGCACCATATCTTTTTCAGGTAAAGTGGTGCCGTCAAAGTCGGTCACCTCGAGATCGCCGAACATATTGATCTGCACAACAAAGTAGTTGTCATGAATGTATTGATCGATCTTAGGCACGACAAAAATTTCCTCGTGCATCTTTTTGCAATAGATACACCCGCGCTGCTCGATGATCACCATCAAGCGTTTGCCTTCTGCATTCGCTTCGGCAAGATCTTCGCCCAAATCTTTGAACGTCTCGCGCATCCAGTCCGTTTTGTGCAGACCGTCGTCGCCAAGCGTGGCGGCAAACAGCGGCGCCGTAAACAAAACGGCAATCAAAGTTGCAAATAGTTTTTTCATAACCGAGATCCTTTTTAAAGCAGGAACCAAAGGTCAGGTGCGACCTCTAGCATCCATTGTGCAATGTAATTTATCGTGTTTGTGCCGATCAGAATACCGAAAATGATCAGCAAGACCCCCATCAGTTTTTCGATCAGCCCGAGGTATTTGCGGAATGATTTCATCCACCGCATGAACGGCCCGATGAACAGTGCCGCGACAACAAAAGGCAACGTCATACCAACGCCGTAGGCCAGCAATAACAGCGCGCCTTGCACGGTTGTTTCTGAGCCGCCTGCCATAAAGAGAATCGCGGCCAACACCGGACCAACGCAGGGGGTCCAGCCAAACGCAAAAGCCATCCCGATAACATACGCACCGACATAACTGAGGTTCGATGTATCGCCAGTGTCCGCCCGCATTTGACGATATAAGATCCCGATGCGGATCACACCTAGAAAATGCAGACCCATCGCGATAATGATCCCTGCCGCCACCCAGCGCAAAACATCAAACCATTCCCGAACGACCTGTCCAAACAAACTGGCGGTCGCGCCCAAAGCCATAAAAATCGTGATGACACCCGCCGCGAAACACAACGACGCCAGAAATGCGCGGCGGCGAACCGCGCCGGATATCTCTGCGCCATCGGCGATTTGGTTCATGCCGACACCCGCTAAATACGACAGGTAAAACGGAACGATCGGCAGAATGCACGGCGACAAGAACGACAAAAGTCCCGCGAGTGCTGCGCCGGATAATGTGATATCAAACATGTGTTTTCCGTTGATTGCTTGCTTCAGGCCTTGGAACACATTACAAAAGATGAATACGAATAGTCAATCAGGATACTTGATGATCAACTTACGCGCCCCAGTTTTTACCGCAGTGGCAGTGCTTTTGCATGTGGCTACAGCTAACGCGGAAATGACATTGATCATGGCCGAAGAGCATGGATGCGTCTGGTGCGAGCGCTGGAACGAAGAAATCGCGCCGATTCACCCAAAAACCGCCGAGGGCAAACTAGCCCCGTTGCGCAGGATCGATGTGCACGACCCCGTACCCGAGGATTTGACCTTCAAAAGCAGACCCCACTTCACACCGACATTTATTTTAGTAGATGACGGCGTTGAAATTTCGCGTATTGAAGGCTATCCCGGCGAAGACTTTTTCTGGGGATTACTGGGGTTAATGTTGCAAGAAGCTACCAAGTCACCAGATTCATATCGATAACGACAATTTGTCCGACGAACCAATTGAAATTGAGTAAATTGGTGATACCGGATATGTCGTACGAACGGTCGAAGACTGTCGTCGGTTATTAAAAAGAGGGCACCTCATGGGCCTACCAGTATTTAGTGAGAACCTCTGCGACGAGGATCTCGATAAGATGATGCAAAACGCGCAGCGCGCGTCCAACTTCCTTAAGGCGATTAGCCATGAAGGACGGTTGATGATTCTTTGTCATCTTGTGACGGGAGAAAAATCTGTCACCGAGCTCGAAGAGCTGCTGTCTGCCCGCCAAGCCGCCGTGTCCCAGCAATTGTCACGGCTAAGGCTTGAAGGTCTCGTGACCCCGCGCCGTGAAGGTAAGGTTATCTATTATCGTTTAACAGATGACCGTCCTAAGCAAATCATGGAAGTTGTCTACGATCTGTTTTGCGCGCCTAAATAGCCGCCTCTGGCTTCGTTTTTAAAACACATTCTGGGTCGGGGAGGTCCAAAGTGTTCGATCTAATGTCTGATAATATGCTTGTCGCGTTGATTGCGGGTGCTGGTGGTATCCTGCTTGGCCTCGCTGCGCGGTTAGGTCGATTTTGCACGCTTGGTGCGATCGAGGACTACCTTTATGGCGACAACGACACGCGCCTGCGCATGTGGGGTGTCGCCATTGGCGTATCCATCTTTGGCAGTTTCTTTGCATCCCAGTTGGGTTACTTTGGATTAAGCGATGCAAATTATCTGTCCCAGTCACTGAACATTGGTGCCAGTGTCATTGGTGGCCTGATATTTGGTTATGGGATGGCCCTTGCGGGTAATTGCGGCTACGGCGCGCTTGCCCGTCTTGGCGGTGGTGATCTGCGGTCGCTGGTGATCGTGCTGGTGATGGGGCTATCTGCTCTTTTTGTTCTGAGCGGCCCGCTTGGATATGCGAATTCGGTCATCTTCCCGCGTAGCGCCGATCTTCTGTCGGTGCCCAGCATCGCACATGGCATCCACGCCATAACAGGTATCTCCGTCAGTGTTATCGGGATCGTTATTGGTCTGGGCGTCATCATCCTTAGCCTTGCAACACGCCGCAACGGCGTCATTGCGCCTGCCGTTCTTTGGGGCGGCATTGTTGGCCTTGCCATCGTGTCCGGCTGGATCGGAACTGATTTCGTTGCGCGCAACGGATTTGACGCAACACCCATCGTTTCGCATACGTTCTCAGCGCCGATTGGGGCATCGATGCTATATGCGATGACGGCCTCTGGCACAGCGATCACGTTTGGCGTCGGGTCCGTTGTCGGCGTTCTTTTGGGGTCATTTGTCGGCAGCCTGATCAAAGGGCATTTCAAGTGGGAAGCCTGTGAAGACCCGCGTGAATTAAGACGCCAGATCGTTGGTGCGGCCCTGATGGGTGCTGGTGCAGTGATCGCGTTGGGCTGCAGTATTGGCCAAGGGCTATCCGCTATGTCGGTGCTAGCATATGGCGCACCAATCACGCTTGCTGCGATTTTTGCTGGGGCTTATGTCGGTCTGAAACAACTTATCGAGGGCTTTATTCCAGTCCCAGATGACAGTGATCCAAGCATCTGATTGGCAAATTGCGTCAGCTACGCCGAAGTTCTTCCACCAGAAAATCATAGACCACGCGTATGCGGCGACTTGTCGTCAGCTCGCGGTGGGCAACAAGCCATATCGGAAATAAAAGCGGTTCAAGGTCTGGCAGGACGCGGCGCACGGTTGGGTCTGCATCGCTGATATACGCATCCAGGCGGGGACCCAAGGCGCCGGTGTTAACGCAAACAAAACTGATGTTATTGCGGTCGGGGCAGTATTTCTGAAGTGGAAAAGGCAGCCATTGTCGATACGGCCCTACAAGATGTTTTCCGAAAGCAGCTCATCTAGTTTCAGGCGTTGAATTTTCCCTGACGGCCCCTTTGGCAGTTCGCTCAGGAAATAGATTTTATCAGGGGTTTTGAATGCACCCAGCCGGTCCCTGCAAAGCTGGATCAAATCGTCCACGACGACGTTTGACCCCGCCCGCAAACTTACAGCCGCTTCAACCCGCTCACCGTATTTGACGCATGGGCGCCCAAACGCAGCGGCCTCGACTACGTCGGGATGTCCGTAAAGGACTTCATCAATCTCACGCGGGGCGATGTTTTCTCCACCCTTGATAATCAGCTCTTTGAGGCGGCCCGTCACAAACACATACCCGTCGAAATCCATTCGGCCCAAATCACCTGACCGCAACCAATCGCCCGTGAATGTAGCCGCTGTGGCATCTGGGTTATGCAGGTATTCACGCATAACATTGGGGCCACGCACCGCAATTTCGCCCTCAACCCCGCGCGGCGCTTCGGTCAGGTCCGCAGACAAAATGCGCACTTCATTGCCGTACCCGATACCAGGGGATCCGATTTTGCGAACACCAGGTGGCAGCGGGTTTGACAGTATCTGAGCGGCGGTTTCCGTTAGGCCCATCGTTTCCACAATGGGCACGTCAAACCGTTGCTCGAACCCCGTTTGCGTGTCAACCGCAAGCGCCGAAGACGCCGACCGCCCAAACCGAAGCCGGTTGCGCGTTTGCGTCGTTGGCTCGGCTTGACCATGGAGCAGGTGGCTGACGATTGTTGGCACGACCGAAAACCAAGTGACTTTGGCCTGTTCAGCCTGATCCCAAAACTTGCTCGTTGAAAACCGCGAGACCATCCCAAGTGACCCGCCAGACACCAACGCGCCCATCATTGAAACGCAAAGCCCATTGATGTGGTAGACTGGCAAAACACACATGCCGCGATCAGCGGGTGATAAGGCGTGCGCCACCGCCGTGGTCCATCCACCAGCCAACAGACTGGAATGGCTATGCACAACGCCCTTTGGTTTGCCCGTTGTTCCAGACGTATACATCAGCAATGCATCATCTTGCGGGGTCAATGTGGGCAAACCTGCAAGCGTTCCCAAATCACCGCTAACAATAGCCCTCATCCCGCTTGGCGCAGCTGCCTGAAATGCGTCTGATTGGGATGCATGCACAAAGGCAAAATCTGCACCGCAATGATCAAGCGCATATGCAATCGCGGATGGTCCCGCTGCAAGATTGATCATCGTTGCGCGAAACCCGCCATAGAACGTCGCATAAATCGCCACAACACCATCGCGGCCATTGGGATGAATAATCGCGACGCTATCGCCCTTGGATATCCCAAGACCGACCAAGCCCTGCGCCATTTGGCGGGCCTCATTTCGCAGCTGACCCCACTCAAGCATGTCAACTGTTTCTGGGAAAACGAATGCAATACCGTCCGTTTCAGCCCGCGCATCGAGCCAATCCCGAACGGTCCCTTGCGGCGCGACGGTGGGGGTGAAAATCATTTACCGACCTCTGCCCAATAGTCCCCGAATATATCGCTTAGCGCAGGCTCGCGCGCTGGAATTTCGCGCACGATTTTAGTGGTTTGCAAAAAGTGCTTCCAATGCAGGTTTTCATCAATGGAGTTCCCACCCCATGACCCGCAGCCCATCGACAGCGAAAACGGCATCCCATTGTTGAACGCGCCCCCAGTGGCAAAGGTATGTGCTTGGTTTACGATCACGCGGCTGGTCGGGATGGCATTTGCCAAGGTCAGTGGACGGTCCTGCGCTGCGGTGTGGATGCCAACGGAATGTCCTGCCCCCTGATGAAGTTGAATTTTACGCGTCGTCTCGACGGCATCATCAAAATTGCTTGCGCGATATACTGTCAGAACACGGCTTAACTTTTCACCCGACAGCGGAAAATCTGGCCCAATCCCCTTGGTTTCAACCGCGATAAATTGCGTGCCAGCAGGGACGTCATCCGTCAGGCCTAGGGCGGCAATCAGCTCGTCTGCATTGCGGGCAATCGCGCAGGGGTTCAGGTGCCCTTTTACCCAAAGTTTGTCGATGATCCGCTGATCATCTGTGATCAGCGCGCCGCCAGATTTCGCCATCTCAACCACAAACGCATCGTAGATCGCATCGACCACAACAATCGCATTTTCCGATGAACACGACGTCGCATTGTCAAATGTCTTTGACGCTGCAATCTTTTGCGCCGCAGCGGTCAGATCGGCGGTTTCGTCAACGATCACAGCGACATTGCCTGCGCCAACGGCCAGCGCAGGTGTGCCAGATGTATACGCACGTTTCACGTTGTTCTGGCTGCCAGTCACAATAATCAGATCAGACACCTCAAGCAATCGCTGGGTCTTTTCCTTGGACCCACGCCCTGGGATCATTTGAACAAGGTCACGGTCGATGCCCAGCTTGTCGAATTCCGCATAGATGTATCCTAAAAGCGCCTCGCATGTCGGCACACCTTTGGGTGATGGGGACACTACAATGGAGTTGCCACATTTCAGCGCGTTGATGATGTTGTTGGCAGGCGTCGCACCCGGGTTAGTTGATGGAACAACCGCGCCAATCACACCAATTGGGCGGGCAATTTCAGTGATACCAGTGTCCGCATCGTCCTTGATCACACCGTAAGTCGGGACATGCTGGATATCGCGCATCAGGCCCAGCGTTTTGCGGTGATTTTTTGTTATTTTGTCCGGCACATTGCCAAGGCCCGTCGTTTCCACGGCCAACTCGGCAAGGATACGGTTATGGTCCGGTTCCATAATGGCCCAAGCCACTGCCTGCGCGGCACGGTCATAAAGCAGCTGTGATCCACCGGCCTCGAATGCTTGCTGCGCGGCGCGCGCGCGCGCAACCGTGGCTTCAACTTCGGCAATGGGATCATCGGTGCTCATGAAAAAATTCCTTTGTAGGATGGTGCGGGGCGCACACATGATGCGCCCCGCTTAGCGCGTTTAGAGGCCTGAAAGAAGCGCTTCTAGTGTGATCTGACGCGCAGCCCACATTTCCAGAACTTCATCACGGTTCATGATGTTCATTGGCGAGCCACCTGCTTTCATACGGCTTGCAACGCGCGAGTTTTCAAACATCGCAGGCACTGTGGCTGCAAGATGATCAATCACAGACTGTGGCGTGCCTTTTGGCACCATCACGCCACGAAAGTTCACCGATGCATTGTCGATGTCATAGCCCTGCTCGGCCATTGTTGGCACATCTTCCATGAAACTGTTGCGCGCAGTGTCGAACACACCAAGGATTTTGACGGTGCCTGCTTCACGTGCGCGGAACGCATCCGACAGGTTGTTCACGCCGCCCAGAACTTCACCTGCGATCACGGCGCGCATTGCACCAGATCCGCCAGATTTATTCGGGATATACGCCAGCTTAACACCGGCAGCTTTTTCAAGCTGAAGTGCGGCGATGTGGTGCCCAACAAACAGACCGGCGCCAGAGAACGTCAGGCCACCTGGGTTGGCAGTTGCATAGGCAATAACGTCCGCCATGGAGTTAAAGTCACTGTCCGCGCCAACGACGAATACAGCTGGATCAGCGCCCCAGTTTGCGATCGGCTCGAAGCTATCGGTGCTATACTCAACGCCACCTTTGATCGACTGTGCGATAAAGTGCGGCACGTTATATGCACCAAGCGTGTAGCCATCGGCGTCAGCTTGGGTTGCAAGCCAGTTCCAACCAACACGGCCACCAGCGCCTGGCTTGTTGATAATCGCAACTGGCATGCCAAGTGCGTCGTCATTGCCAGCCGTCATGGTCACGATACGTGCCTGAAAATCAGTCGCACCACCAGCACCGTAGCTGACCATCAGCATAACCGGACGTTCAGGAAAATCTCCGTGTCCTTCCGCTGCGGCACTTGTTGTCATTGCGACCAACGCGATGGCGGCCCCTGCAATAAATTTCTTCATGTTTCTCTCTCCCTTGTTGGTTCTGCCGCTGCTGCGGTTCAGAAAAATATCTCTCGCGGTGTGAATACGTAAAGCAATTGCGCAAAGAGACCGTAAATAACCACCATGAATCCGGCGGTAATCAGCACCCTCTTGCCCCAGCTTTTGATCTCGCCGTGTGGGGCGGGATCGTACAGAGACAACAGAATGAAAAAAGCGATAGCTGTGGCCGTATAGAACCCAAGGCCCTTGGCCGCCCAAAAGACGTAAATCACCATGACAATCAGGCCCGGAGCGAGGTTTTTCATCGCCTCGCCACTCAGCCCATTGCCAACTTTGGTGCGACCCAACACGGCCTTTAGGAATGTCCAGATTGCCAGCACCGCAAAAACAGATGAGATCAGGCGCGGGAACAGGAATGCCGCAGCGGGTTCTTGTGTAAAGCTGATATAAGCCACCGTTAGGCCGATGGTCGCAATGACACCCGAGGCGATAATGTGCTGGTTGCGGGGCAGATCGCTCATGACAAAATCTCCTCTTTAGAGGTGTAGCGACGATTGCGGACTTCCATCCAAACCGAATAGCCGACCGATGCCACGACGATTACGATCAACAACCAATTGAGCCAACCTGTGAAGAAATAGGTGCCGGTTCCAACGGTCGCATTTGCGATCATCGACCCTTGGATGAAATTCGCTTCCGCGATTGGACCAAGGATCAATCCAAGGACCAAAGGTGCAGCGGAAAACCCGAACCGTTCGAGGAAATACATCGACAGGCCAAGCGCGCCCATTACGTAAACGTCGCCCATTGTATTTTGGACTGAATAGCTGCCGAACACAGCCAGTCCCAACACGACTGCCGCCATAACGGATTGCGGAACGCGTGCAACACTTGCGGCCAACCCAGCCACATACAATCCAAAGACGCACATCAAAATCTGACCGATCAGCATGGAATCGATGAACGTCCAAGCGACCTTTGGGTAATTGATGAACAGGTCCGGTCCGGGGAAAATACCGTGGATCAACAACCCGCCGAGCAACACCGCAGCCGTCGGTGACCCAGGAATTGACAGGGTGAGCAGTGGCACCAATGACGGTCCAACCATCGCGTTATTGGCGGCTTCTGCGGCAATCACGCCTTCGCTGTGGCCCGTGCCGAACTTTTCGCTTTCAGAACTGAATTTCTTGGATTGATCATAGGCGACCAGCCCTGCGATTTGACCACCAACACCGGGGATTAGCCCGATGATGGACCCGATCAGCGTGCCAATTGTTAGCGCTTTTTTGCGCTTGATCACTTCACGGAATGCTTCGCTGACAGCATGCTTTTGAACGACGATTACCTCTGCATCATTTGACTGCCGCCCCTTGGCAAACATCGCGATCACTTGCGGGATCGCGAATAGGCCAATCAACGCAGGGATCACATTGATCCCCCCGCTGACAGATGAATGAAAAATAAACCGCTGCGCACCCATGATGTCGTCAAAGCCAATCGTCGCAAGCCAAAGCCCGATACAGCCCGACAGCAAGCCCTTTACAACAGAACTGGAATCCAGCGTGCCGATCACGGTCACGCCAAGGATCGCCAGCCAAAACAAATGCGACGGACCAAATGACAGCGCCCATTGCGCCAGCACAGGTGTTAAAAAGATGAGCAGAAGAACACCGAACACTCCACCAATCGCCGAGGAAATAAACGACAGTTGGAGCGCCTTTGCACCCTCGCCCTTAAGCGCCATTGCGTGCCCATCAAGTGTGGTCGCGATATTGGCAGGCGCACCCGGAATTTTCAAAAGGATCGCGCTGACAGCACCCCCTGCGACCGTCGACGTATAGGCGGCACCAAGCAAGATCAGGCCTTGCTGTGGTTCAAGCTTAAACGTGAACGGGATCAACAATGCGACCGCCATCGTGGGTGACAATCCGGGCGTCGCCCCAAGGATCAGCCCACCAATTGTACCCAACAGCAAAAGGCCGAAATTCATCGGGGCAAACACTTCATCCATATAGAACAGAAATTCCACGCGCCGTTGCCTCCCAGTATTGGTGCGGTTGACATATTAAGCTAAACAATGAAAATAGTTTTGCAAATGTTTTCATAAATTCATGTATTTTTGGTGATAAATGTCTGGTAAAAAACAGAAAAAAGTGGATATAGTCAGTGTTGCAAAGGCCGTAAAGGTATCTGCATCAACAGTGTCGCGTTACTTTAATCACCCCAATTTGGTGAAACTTGCGACCCGTCGCAAGATTGAGTCCGCCGTGCGCAATCAAGGGTACATCCGCAATAGGGCCGCCCAAACCATCCACGGAATTCGCAGCGGCACCATCGGCGTTTTGGTCCCAACTTTGGATCACGCAATATTTGCCGAAGTCGTACAAGCGTTTTCTGACACCGTTGCCGAACACGGATTCACGATCCTGTTGGCGTCTTATGGCTACGATCAGAAACGCGAATATGCGAACCTGCGAAAGTTATTGGAACATCGCGTTGACGGCGTTGTTCTTACCGGACTTGAACATGATGAAGCCATTTTTCAGCTTATCGATAGCCAAAACATCCCGTCGGTTCTGATGTGGAATTATGCTGAAACATCTCGGTATCCCAGCATAGGGGCCGACAACGCATTGGCTGGCAAGCTGATCGCAGAACACATTCTGTCATTGGGGCACCGTGATATCGCGTATATGTTTCCACCAACGACTGGCAATGATCGCGCTGAGGGAAGACGATCATCGGTCATCAAAACGCTGAACGCTGCTGGGGTCATAGTCCCAGAGCATTGGCAGCTTACAACGGTCTATAGTATTTCGACATCCAAACGGGACACTCAAGATCTACTCAAAGCAGCGCAAAAACCGACTGCCATAATATGCGGGAACGACATCCTTGCGACAGGCGCGCTTTATGGTGCCACCGCCGCAGGGCTATCGGTTCCCAACGATATTTCGATTGCTGGGATCGGCGACTTTAAGGGGTCGTCTGACATTGAACCTGCACTGACAACGGTACGCCTACCTGCCAAACGCATTGGTCAAAATGCGGCGATCGCGCTGGCCAATGCAATCGTGAAGCCGGACGAAATTGTAACTGGCACACATTGCGAACCAGAGTTGATTATACGCGGTTCTTGCGCCAAAATCTGATCCGCCAGCTGCCAGCAGCGCTCATCCAATTTTCTCAACCTGAACATAATCCGTGCCGCAACACCCACCAACGACATTCATTTCCAGGTTGGCGGCCCGAATATCAACGTATTGGCCCGCCAATTCATCAGGATTCCCTTCCTCAAGATGACCCAACTGACACGATGTTGCATGATCCATATATGACACGTTTGCCCACAGCTCGCGTTAAAGTGCGGGGACCAAAATCAATAGGATGCGCGCAACTGATCGTGGAAAGTTAAAGCAGATGCCCAACAAGCCATCCCTATTCAGCATCTTTCCATTTAACCGGGGTAACGTAAACGATGCTGCCATCAACACTGACCATCACATCGCCGTCTTGAATATTAACCTGCAACCTCATCGACCGACTTGCCAGCTTGGCCAGTGCGCTGGTGTCGTCTTCTGAAAAATTGATTACTTTAAGGTTATCAAATCGGGTGGTCTTGTTTTTGATTTTCTCCCACCACATCTCGGCCGTTCTGCCGCCGTAACAATAGACAATCACCTCGTCGGATTTGCCACTCGATTGCCGCACAACCTTCTCGCCTGGAAGTCCCAACGCCACCCACAACTCAAGCTCACCACTCAGGCTTTTCTGCCAAATGTCTGGCTCGTCATCCGTTGAAATGCCCCGCGTCATCTCTAATTGCTCATGGGCATTCAGTGCAAAAGCAAGAATACGCACCATGAGCCGTTCATCCGTCTCTGACGGATGTTTGGCAACGGTCAGATTATGGGTCTCATAATAGTGACGATCCATATCTGAAACGGACAGTTCAACTTTATAGATGGTGGCCTTTTGTGCCATGATTTGTCCCTGAAAAGCGAAGATAGGACTGTTTAATGCGTCTGGTGACTTTGTGAAAGCATAAAGCAACTGGTATCGCACCGCTTTATATGAGGTATTCTTCCTGTTTTGATAAAACGTCAGAATTCACGGACGTCGTACTCATCCCAATCGCCCTTGATCGCCGCTGGAAAAATTAAATAGTGTCACCCCAAGCCAGGCTGTAAATTCATGTCCGCTACCAAATTTCCTGCCAGTGCCACGTGCTTCAATACCAACAAAGCAAGGTGCAACGTTAGGCCCCGATGTGGGAAGCAACTTTGCTTGACCATAGCGAGTTTAACCGTCAGGCTCTCTGTGAGTTGGGGGTTTCATGTATCGTTTCATTGTCTATTTGATGGCAATTATGCCTTGCTTCGCTATGGCGAATGAATTGCCCACCCCTGTGGTTGATGCAGACTATCGCCACGTAGATTTTGCCGAGGCTGCACTGGGCCAGTTGTTGTTTTATGACCCTTTGCTGTCAGGGAATAAAGAAGTCGCCTGCGCCACTTGCCACCACCCGCGCCATGGGACGTCTGATGGATTGTCGCTTGGACTTGGAGACGGTGGGGTTGGCTTGGGCCCCAAGCGTACAACCGATCCAGATAACATGCCAGAACAACGCGTTCCTCGAAACTCTCCCGCATTGTTCAATCTTGGTGCGCGCGAATTTACGGTTCTTTTTCATGATGGGCGCATTGGTATTGATCCCACACGTCCAAGTGGGCTGAGGACGCCACTTGATGACGACATGACCGCAGGGTTCGCATCCCTCTTGTCGGCGCAAACCATGTTTCCAGTACTAAGCCCTGATGAAATGGCGGGCCACTACAGTGAAAACGACGTCTCAAAGGCCGTCAGACAAGGCTTGATCACCGGAGAAAGCGGCGCTTGGGACATTCTTGCGCGTCGTGTTGCAGGCATTGAAGCTTACGTGGATAGTTTCACGGCGATCTATCCGCATGTTGACCGTGCAAACCAAATTAGCTTCACGGATATCTCAAATGCTGTCGCTGCATTCATGGAGTTTGAGTGGAGGTCTGACACCGCACCGTTTGACAGTTTTCTGCGCGGCGAAACCGTCCTCTCAGAAACAGCAACCTTAGGTGCTGAGCTATTTTACGGTGAAGCAGGGTGCTCGGGATGCCACAGTGGACCATTCCAAACGGATCATGACTTTCACGCCATGGCCACGCCGCAGATTGGGCCGGGCAAAGCGGCGCGGTTTGAAAGCCATGCACGTGACGAAGGGCGGTTTCGTGTCACAGGCAACCCAATCGATGCTTATAAATTTCGGACACCATCTTTGCGAAATGTGGCAATGAGCGCCCCCTATGGCCATGCGGGGACATTTGCCACGTTAGAGGCGTTTGTCCGTAGCCACCTTGATCCAGTGGCCGCACTTGGAACGTATGATGTGACCCAAGTGGTGCTACCCAAATTTGATGTCGATGATCTTCGCGCGATGGCCGATGAAGCGGACCTGGCGGCGATAGCAGCGGCGGTTTACACGCCACCAATTGCGTTGGACGAGGCACAGATTGCAACACTCTTGGCGTTTCTGGACAGTTTAACCGATACGGCCGCCATGGCCGGTCGTTTGGGCGTGCCGGCGTCTGTCCCAAGCGGTCTTTTGGTGCAGCGCTAGTTTTTCCGTATAGTCACGATCTGGTTAACATCTACATTGGCTTTCTGGGTTGTGCCATCGGGCCATGTAACCATGATGCTAGCCTCCTTTTCGCCACCTAAACCGAAATGTAGTGGCACAAGACTGCCGCCGGCATGTCCGCCACCGATGCGCCTGTGCTGCGTTTGACCATTCACCTTGACTGTCGCTCCGATCGCCGCACGATTGCCTTCGTCTTGCGAAAGTGTCACGCTGATCCAATTGTCCGTTATGCTGGTATTTTGATAAACGCGCAGCGGTGCGCGGCGGTTCACAACCACCAAGTCTAACCGTCCGTCGCCATTAAAGTCAGCGAAGGCTGCGCCGCGAGATCGCGCCATGTCCGCAATACCAGCAGAGACCGAGACCTCGTCAAACGAACCCACATTATTCTGTATCAAAAGATTGTTTGGATCTTGCATCGCATTACTCGACATCTGATCAACATTGCCTTTTGCGATGAACAGGTCGAGCAAGCCATCGTTGTTCACATCCCCAAACTCCGCGTGCCAGCCTGTGGATGGTCGCCCGTCATCGCCCAAGTGCGGCCGATGTGCATAGGTGCCGATGTTAAAGGATGCGGCAGAATAGCTTCCGTCGGCATTAGCGATTTGTAAGAGCTGGTCTCCCATGGAGGTCAACATCACCTCGTCGCGCCCATCTCCTGTCAGATCAGCGCTCGCGATGCCCATTCCCCAAAGCATCAGCTTTGGCCAACCGTCTGCTTCGCCCAAGAACCGCCGCTCTTTGATGTCCCACAGCTGTTCTTGGCCATCTCTGAGATAATAGTGCCTGTCATTTGAAATGCGCAGGGTGTTGCGCCCGCTTGCATTTGGCCCCGCAAGCATCGACAGCGCACAATGGCCAGGCGCAAGGGTTTCCCCCGCGTAGCCGGTTTGGGTGGGGCGCAAAATGGTGTTGGTATCACATGCCCCAAATGGTCCGCTCTTGTCCTTGCGGTCCACGTAATGCCCAAGCGCGATGACTGGGCGCGCGTCATCTTCCCACCATGCCGTCAACGCTGTGGTCCACTGGTCGGTTTGCGCAATGCCCCATTTGTTTGTTGCGTTTGTGAACGTGCAATTAGGACCACCCTTGAGAGCAATGTCTGGCCCCACACGCATGACGTACAAATCTGTCCAACCATCGCCATCGATGTCCATCGGATAGGCACCAGTAGTGCCAAGCATCGGAATAAGTGGCGTTTTGGCGAAGGCAAAACCACCTTGATTTTCCAGCAAGACGGCAGGGTTTTCGCCACCGGCCGCAAATATGTCGGGCTGCTGATCATTGTTACAATCAAATACCGCAACGCCGCCGCCCACAAAATGTTCCCATCCACCATCATAGACGTGCATGGGCAAACCATTTGCCCGATCGACGAATTTTATATCCGCAAAAGCAGCAGTGCCAACAAAACAGAGCACACTGAGCATGATGGTTTTAATCTTGGTTTTCATTATCGGCTTTCTCGGGTGAAATAATCTGTAGCAGCACTTAACGCTAGTGCACTTGCGCCGCGGGCCCAGACCAATCCATCCCAAGCATGCAACGCAACCTCGCAAGCATTAATGTTGCTGTTCAAGGTCAGCTTGTGCGCCTCGGCGCCCAGATCAATATTATCGAGGTTATCATAGCGTATATGCCCTCCTGACACGATGATCAGGCCGGGGTCAAAAAGCTGTACAATATTTGCGAGCCCTAAAATCAGATATTTTGCTGCATTTTCGAATATGGCCTGAGCGGCCGGATCACCGGATTTTGATGCTGCCGACAGGCGTTCCATTGTGTTTTTTTCCGTTCCAATGGCGGTTAGATCAAGGGCAGACGCTGCTTCTTTGATAAGCGCATAGTCGGCGAGATAAGCTTCGAGACAACCACGCTGGCCACAGCGGCAGAGTGCGCCACCAATTTGCACTTTGGTATGACCAAGCTCGAGCCCCATGCCGCGTGCCCCCCGAAACAGGCGATTGTTCAGAACGAGCCCCATCCCCACCCCATGTTCGACAGTCATTACTGCAAAATTGGAATTTGTGCGCCCGCCGCCAAACCAAAGTTCAGCCAAGGTGACGATATTGGCGTCATTGTCGATGAACACAGGCGTCCCCGTTCGCGCCTCAATGGTGCCCGCTAGCTTAACGTTTGCCTCGGACAAAAGTGGCGACCAAGCCACTGTGCCGGTCGTGTGGTCGACCAGGCCAGCAATGCCGATCCCGATCGCTGAAATTTGGTTTAAAGCCATTCCCGCAATTTTTAACAGGTCGGTAACCAAAAGTATGATTTCGTCGATAAGGTCTGACACGGGGCGTTTGGGAGCGCAGGCGCTGTGGGTTGTTTCAGCCAGAACAGTCCCGATAGAATCAGTGAGGATTGCGGAATGCCGTTCGTTCGCAAGGTGGATGCCAATTACATGAAAACTGTCTGGCACGATCGCAAGGGCGACAGGCGGGCGGCCTCGGACCGTAATTTCCCGATCTGGGTCCTCAATTTCTTGAATAAGTCCTGCGGCAATCAGCTCGGCTGCTATTCCTGTAACCGATCCGGCGCTAATTGACAGCGCACGCGCAATGTCACTGCGCGCGACGCTTCCGTTTCCACGCACGTGCTCAAAAACTTGTTTTCTCAGGGAATTTTTTTCAAAACCGCCTTCTGGAAAGATTGGTCCGCATCCAGCCATGCCGTCGCCCACATCGTATAAAGTCGATTTTGATTCGGACATACTTCACTCGCTAAAGTTAATCGGAGAAATTCGCGCCAAACAAAGGCCTCTAGGCGGATTTTTATGTACTCAACCACAGATTACTGGCCTTTTACAATATTATTTACTTCAGACAGTAAATTTATTTTGACATCTCAACCAGTTTCTATTTGTATTAAGGCTCTAAGAACGGCGGCATGAGAGAATGTCGCTCTAAAATTGTCTGGGAGGACAACATGAAAAATATTTTGACAGCGGCTATTGTCGCAACAGTTGGCTTTAGTTCAGCAGCATATGCCGAAGGTCTGCTTATCGGCGTATCTTGGGCCAGCTTTCAGGAAGAGCGTTGGAAAACTGATGAAGCAGCGATAGTTGCGGCCATTGAAGCAAACGGCAACACATATGTGTCCGCCGATGCGCAGTCGTCTTCTGCCAAGCAACTGACCGACATTGAGGCTCTGATGACCCAAGGCGTTGATGCGCTGATCATCAATGCTTGGGACAAGGACGCTATTGGGCCTGCCGTCGACGCAGCCGCCAATGAAGGCATCCCAATGATTGGCTATGACCGTCTGATCGAAGATGACCGCACGTTCTATCTGACATTCGACAATGTTGGCGTGGGCCGCATCATCGCACAATCAGTTCTGGCTGTTCAGCCAACAGGCAACTACGCGATCATCAAAGGTGACCCAGGCGATCCGAATGCAGGTTTCTTGCTGCAAGGTATGATGGAAGTAATTGGTGGCGCAGTTGATTCCGGCGACATCGTGATTGCTGGCGAAAACTTCTCTGACAGCTGGAAGCCAGAGAATGCGCAGAAGAACATGGAGCAAATCCTGACTGCTAACGACAACAACATTGATGCTGTTCTGTCCCAGAACGACGGCATGGCTGGTGGCGTTGTTGCTGCATTGTCCGCTCAGGGTCTTGTGATCCCGGTTGGTGGTCAAGATGGTGACTTGGCTGCGATTAACCGCGTTGCACGTGGTTCGCAGACAGTATCCGTTTGGAAAAACGCAACAAACCTTGGCACTGCAGCTGGCGAAATCGCATCTGCATTGGCAGCTGGCACAGCAATGGCTGACATTGAAGGTGCAAGCATGTTCACTGGTGGCGAAAAGGGCACAGCTGTGCCTTCCATCCTGCTGGACCCAACACCGCTGACAATTGCCAACCTGAGCGTTGCGATCGATGCGGGTCACATCTCCAAAGAGCAAGCCTGTGAAGGCGCAATGGACGGTGTTGACGGCTGCATGTAAGCCAAATAACGGTGCCGCGGTCCTCATTGGTCGCGGCACACTCCATTATTTATGAACAATAAGCGGCATGTCCACAGCGGACCTTCAACAAAGGCCACCCATGCGTTGAGGCACTGTAGCCTTCGCTGGATCCAGGGATAAAAATATCAATGACAGATTCACCCGAAACGAAGCCTGACACTCCGAACTTGTTCCGCAAGTTTTTGAACGGGACCGAAATTGACTCGCGTCTTCTGGGCATGTTCGGCGCACTTGCGCTGATTTGGCTTGGTTTTCACTTCTACGGGCTGATTTTTAAAGGGTTTGGCGCGATGTTGACGCCCCGAAACCTTTGGAACCTTTCGGTGCAGACATCGTCGATCGGTATCATGGCAACAGGCATGGTGTTGGTTATTGTGAGTCGAAATATTGATTTGTCAGTTGGCGCGCTTGTGGGTGTGACCGGCATGACAATGGGGATTTTGCAGGTTGATATCTTCCCGCAATACCTTGGACTTGGACATCCGATGATGTGGGTTGTCACCGCGATCTGTGGGATCTTAATCGGTACAGGCATTGGTATGTTTCATGGCTGGTTGATTTCTTATCGCGGTATACCTGCATTTATCGTGACCCTGGGTGGTTTGCTGGTCTGGCGTGGGACAGCTTTTTTGGCCAACAACGGCAAAACGATTTCCCCACTTGATGATAACTTTAAGCTGCTGGGCGGTGGTCCCTATGGGACAATCGGCGCCACAGGCAGCTGGATTGTTGGAGTTCTTGCCTGTATCGTTATCGTCTATATGTTGATCAATGGACGTGGCAAGCGGATCGCGCATGGCTTTCCAACGCGCCCAATGTGGGGTGAGGTGACGGTTGGTGGGTTATCATGTTCGATGGTCCTTGGCTCCGTATTGCTGGTAAATTCATATCCATGGCCCAAGGGCATCGTCAAACAATACGCTGCCGCTAATGACATTATTGTACCAGCCGAGGGTATTTTTATCAGCCACGGTTTTGCAATCCCTGTGTTGATTTTAGTGACAGTTGGTATTTTAATGACGGTTCTTGTGAACCGCACCCGTTTTGGCCGAAATGTGTTTGCCATCGGTGGCAACCCCGAGGCTGCAGAGCTTGCGGGCATCAACGTCAAATGGATGACGCTTAAGATTTTTGCGCTGATGGGTGCGCTTGCAGGTCTGGCTGGCGTTGTGGCATCGGCGCGTCTGAATTCTGCGACCAACGCGCTTGGGCTTCTCGACGAACTGTACGTGATTGCAGCGGCCGTGATCGGCGGGACATCATTGGCTGGTGGTATTGGTACGATCTATGGCGCAATTCTTGGTGCCTTGGTCATGCAGTCGTTGCAGTCGGGCATGGTCCTCATCGGCTTTGATACGTCTATCCAACAAATCGTGGTGGGATCTGTTCTGGTCTTTGCTGTTTATCTCGACAATCTTTACCGTAAAAACGCGAAATAGGGGCTGAACAATGTCTAATGAACGTACAGGAACCCCGCTTGTTGAAATGCGCGATATCTCGATTTCGTTTGGTGGTATTCGCGCCGTTGACAGCGTTTCGCTTGATTTGTACCCGGGTGAAGTTGTTGGTCTTTTGGGGCATAACGGCGCGGGGAAATCGACTCTGATCAAATGTTTGTCGGGGGCTTATCAGGCTGACAGTGGTGACTTTTATGTTGATGGTCAAAAGGCCGCGATCAATAGCCCGCGTGACAGCCGTGATCTTAATATTGAGACGATCTACCAAACGCTGGCGTTGGCCGACAATCTGGATGCAGCCAGTAACCTGTTTTTGGGACGCGAAATCACAACCAAGCTTGGCTTTCTGGACGATGGTCAGATGGAAGCAGAGACGCGCAAAATCATGGCGCGGCTGAACCCGAACTTCAAAAAGTTCAAAGAGCCGGTGTCGGCTCTGTCGGGCGGTCAACGTCAATCAGTGGCTATTGCACGAGCTGTATATTTTAACGCGCGCATCTTGATCATGGATGAACCGACTGCCGCATTGGGTGTGCATGAAACCGAAATGGTTGCATCGCTGATTAAGGAGCTCAAAAATCAAGGTCTTGGCATTTTTCTCATCAGTCATGACACCCGCGAAATGATGGACCTTTGTGACCGTGTTGCCGTGATGAAAAACGGCAAATTGATCGGTAATGAGCGTGTTGAAGACGTGACTGAGGATGACATCCTTTCGATGATCATTATGGGCAAAAACCCAAAGGCGGGCACGTAATTTATATTGGCTTAGATCTTGGAACTTCGGGCCTGAAGGCCGTCTTGATTGATGATCAACAAAGCATAATGGCAGAGGCGCATGACTCCTTAACGAGCACTCGCCCCCAGGTAGGTTGGTCCGAGCAGGACCCTGCCGATTGGGTCACAGCGGCTGAAAACGTCATGTCAGCCTTGTCCGCAAAAACCGCATTGGACGGAGTGCGCGGAATTGGCCTGTCTGGGCAAATGCACGGAGCCACGATGATTGATGCGGCTGGCGATCCCTTGGCGCCTTGTATGCTTTGGAACGACACCCGCGCATCTCAACAAGCCGCCGCAATGGATGCCGATCCGATGTTCCGCGAGGTAACGGGGAATATCGTATTCGCTGGTTTCACCGCGCCAAAAGTAGCTTGGTTCGCCAGCCAACAGCCAGCGCTCTTTGCCAAAGTAGACAAGGTCCTGCTTCCAAAAGATTATTTGCGTCTGTGGCTTACGGGTGAGGCGGTGTCCGAGATGTCGGATGCTGCAGGCACCAGTTGGCTGGATACGGGCAAGCGTGATTGGTCAGATGAACTTCTTGAGAAGACAGGATTGACCCGCAGCCATATGCCGCGATTGGTCGAAGGCTCAGAGCCATCTGCGACCCTGCGTGACAGCCTCGCTGCACGCTGGGGCCTGCCCAAGGGTGTGGTCGTTGCCGGTGGTGGTGGGGATAACGCTTCCAGCGCCGTGGGTGTTGGCGTGGTGAAGAGCGGCGATGCCTTTGTGTCTTTGGGCACCTCTGGCGTCCTTTTTGCCGCCTCGGATGCCTATCAACCAGATGCGGCCAGCGCGGTGCATAGTTTTTGCCATGCTTTGCCAGACACATGGCACCATATGGGTGTCATCTTGGCCGCCGGCGACGCGCTAAATTGGTATGCCGCGCGGATCGGTCAGGATGTTGCGACACTGACCGCATCCCTTGGTCCTGTTCAGGCCCCGTCACGTGCATTGTTTCTGCCCTATTTGGGAGGGGAGCGGACACCGCATAATGATGCCGATATTCGCAGTGCATTCCTGCACCTCGATCATGGCGATGATACGGTCGCATTAACACGCGCCGTTCTTGAAGGTGTGACACATGCTTTCGTTGACAACTTTCATGCATTGACCGCGACAGGCACACAGATCAATCGCCTGATCGGTGTCGGTGGTGGCACGAAATCAAACTACTGGGTTCAAGCCATTTCGACTGCGTTGGGTATGCCCATCGAAATTCCCGTTGTGGGTGACTTTGGCGGTGCATTTGGGGCGGCCCGTTTGGGGATGATGGCAGCAACCGGTGCAGGCGCTGAGATAGCAACACGCCCCAAAATCGCAAAGGTGATTGAACCCGACACATCCCAGACATCAGCGTTTTTGGACGCTCATTCACGTTACCGCGCCAGCTATAGCGCGCTCAAAGGACTGACATGACAGGTTTTTTCAAAGGCATACAGCAAATCAAGTATGAAGGTCCGGCGTCCGACAATGACTTTGCCTTTCGACATTATAACCCTGACGAAATCGTTATGGGCAAACCGATGAAGGATCACTTGCGTTTCGCTGCCGCCTATTGGCATTCGTTTGCTTGGGAAGGCGGCGACCCGTTCGGTGGGCGTACCTTGGACCGGCCTTGGTTTGGAGATTCGATGGAAGCCGCCAAGCTGAAAGCCGACGTCGCCTTCGAGATGTTTCAAATCCTGAACGTGCCCTATTTTTGTTTCCATGATGCGGACGTCCGCCCAGAGGGGAATGACTTTGCGACCAACACGCGTAACTTAGAAGAGATAGTGGATTACTTTGCAGGCAAGATGGACGAGACGGGCGTCAAACTCCTATGGGGCACTGCCAATCTGTTCTCGCACCGCAGGTTCATGTCTGGTGCTGCCACAAACCCTGATCCAGATGTCTTTGCGTTTTCTGCCGCGACTATAAAAACCTGCATGGATGCAACAGTCAAACTGGGTGGTGAGAACTACGTACTTTGGGGTGGGCGCGAAGGTTATGAGACGTTGCTTAACACGGACATGGGCCGTGAGCGTGCACAGGCTGGGCGGATGCTGCAGATGGTCGTTGATTATAAACACAAGATCGGCTTCAAGGGCGGAATTCTGATTGAACCCAAGCCGCAAGAGCCGACCAAACACCAGTATGACTACGATGTGGCCACGGTTTACGGTTTCCTTAAAGACTTTGGTCTTGAGGGTGAGGTGCAGGTCAATATTGAACAGGGCCACGCGATTTTGGCTGGGCACTCATTCGAACATGAGCTTGCGCTTGCGCGCGAATTAGGCATTTTTGGATCGATTGATATGAACCGTAACGACTATCAGTCCGGTTGGGATACGGATCAGTTCCCAAACAACGTTCCTGAAATGACTTTGGCATTTTACGAAGTCCTGCGTGCGGGTGGCTTCAAAACGGGCGGAACTAATTTTGATGCGAAGTTGCGCCGCCAGTCGCTTGATCCAGAGGACCTCATTCTTGCGCATGTTGGTGGGATGGACGCCTGCGCTGCTGGACTTAAGGCCGCGGTGGCTATGCTGGAAGACGGAAAGTTAGAAGCGGCGCGCGACGCGCGCTATGCGGGATGGGATGCACCACAAGGTTTGTCGCTTATGACTTCTGACCTTACTTCGATCGCAGCCCGTGTTCAGAGTGAAAACATAAACCCTTCCCCGAAATCGGGCCGCCAAGAGCGTTTGGAGAATTTGATCAATCGTTACCAATAATTTTTAACCCGTAAGTAGGCACTGTTAGTCAAAACTGACTTGAGGCGGGAGAGGCTATAACTTAGCAATTCGGGATGGCAAAACGCTCTCCGATGGTCGGATCCAAATTTCTCTGGCTAGGATGATTCCATGAGCGGCTCTGCATCTCAACACGTCAATACGCGCGGATCGTGTGGGATTGGGTTGCGTCCATCGGTTTGGAAGTGACAGCATACGGCACCCACTCGATGCGCAGGACAAAGGTCACCCAGATTTACAAGAAGACCGACAACCTGCGCGCAGTTCAGCTCCTTCTGGGACACACGAAGATGGATACACCGTCCGATACCTTGGCGTAGAACTGGAAGACGCCTTGGCAATAACAGAAGCTGTTGAAATATAAGTGATTGGGCCGTTCGACATGGACGGCCCTTAGCAGACCTTGGTGCACAGAGCAGCGAATGGTCGATGCCGGTGACCATCGCAAAGCTGCACCTGCAAGCCATTAACACAAGGGTTGGCGCAATGCGTCGTAGGCGTGCATAGGGGGTGTCGCGCGTTGCCGACGCCGCAGGGTCTCGACAAGGCAGATTTTCTCTTCTTTAGGGGCCGTAAGTCTCCCCCAGCAAAAAATCCATCAGATGCTGTTATAAAAACTTCACCAGAATAGAGGTTTCTTAGTGGACACTTACCTTGTGTCTGATGGACAAAAAATCGGGCAAAATGGACATTTAATGCTGTGTTTTACAACAAGAAGCGTAAACATCAATTTAGCCGCACTTCGAATGACCACAAGATCCACAAGTCATGCAACCTTCGACCATGCGCAGCCCATACGTACCACACGATGGGCACGCCTTGCCCTTTGG
>Ga0115003_10000861_pt1 | contig 27024 bp, 17 predicted proteins | sample ArcticOcean_MG_C_7_FD_88736 | JGI IMG/M metagenome (GOLD analysis project Ga0115003, IMG submission 88736) | Marine microbial communities from western Arctic Ocean - ArcticOcean_MG_CB11_88 | ecosystem: Environmental > Aquatic > Marine > Oceanic | place: Arctic Ocean: Canada Basin | collected... | reverse complement strand
TGTTAGTTATTAAAAAAAAGTAAGGAATATCAACTGTTTAATGCTCATCTAATACACTCTTAAATCCTTTGTATACTTGAGTTGAAAGCAAAAAAAAGAGTCACCATTTCTGATGACTCATTTAGTAGCGGGAACAGGACTCGAACCTGTGACCTTCGGGTTATGAGCCCGACGAGCTACCTACTGCTCTATCCCGCGATATAGCGGCGAATTTACAACTTTTTTAATTTATAGAGAAAAGTAATATCAATTATAATTAAGCACCTTACCTTTGTATTTAAATGCATAAATCAGGGTACATTAACATAATTGGAAATCCTAATGTTGGAAAATCTACTTTAACAAATATTTTTGTTGGGCAAAAGTTGTCTATCATTACTCATAAAGCTCAAACAACTAGACACAGAATATTAGGCATTGTTAATTCTGAAAATTACCAAATGGTTATTTCCGATACACCAGGCATATTAAAGCCTGCTCACAAACTTCATGAGTCCATGATGGATTTCGTTAATATGACCTTTGAAGATGCAGATATTTTACTTTATCTCGTTGAATATAAAGATCATATGCTTAAAGATTCAAATCTTTTTAAGAAAATTAAATTTACTAAAACACCCTTATTTTTAGTGGTTAATAAAATAGATAATATAGATCAAACAAAATTAGAAATTGAAATTGACTATTGGAAGAATACTTTACCTAATGCTGAAATATGGTCAATTTCTGCAAAAGAAAAGTTTAATGTTCAAGAATTAAAAAATAGAATTATTGATATTTTACCTGATGGACCTGCTTATTTTCCAAAAGATCAAATTACAGATAAGCCGGAAAGGTTTTTTGTTAATGAAATTATTAGAGAAAAGATATTAATTAATTTTAAAAAAGAAATCCCATATTCAGTAGAAGTTATTACAGAATCTTTCGAAGAGGAAATTAATATTATTAAAATTAGATCAATTATTATGGTTGAAAGGAACAGTCAAAAAGGTATTATTATTGGTCATAAAGGAGATGCAATTAAAAAAGTTGGAACAGATGCTAGAAAAGATATGGAAACTTTTTTTAATAAAAAGATTTTTATAGATCTTCAAGTGAAAGTTAATAAAAACTGGAGATCAAGTGATAAACAACTCAAAAGATTCGGTTATAATCAAAAATGATATAATAGATTTAAAACATTAGATTTGTACCCCTTTAAAATATATTATGAGTTCTATTGTTGCTATTGTAGGCAGGCCTAATGTTGGAAAATCTACACTTTTTAATAGATTAATTCAAAAGAGAGAAGCTATTGTAGATTCTGAAAGTGGGGTAACTAGAGATAGACATTACGGTTTCTCATTTTGGAATGGAAAAGATTTTACTGTTATCGATACTGGAGGGTATATGCTTGGTGGAGATGATAATTTTGAAAAGAAAATTAATGATCAAGTAATAATAGCTATTGAAGAATGTGACGTTATAATTTTTGCAGTCGATGTTGATAGTGGAATCAATACAATGGATAGTGAAATTGCAAGACTTTTACACAAATCCAGTAAGCAAGTTATACTTGCAGTCAACAAAGTAGATAATCACAAAAGGCAAATGGACTCAAATGAATTCCATTCGTTAGGTTTTGATAAAATTCATAATATTTCAGCGATAAATGGTAGTGGAACTGGTGAGTTATTAGATGAATTAGTTGGTTTTTTTCCTGAGGATTCTAAAAATGATGAAACTAATATTCCGGGATTTGCAGTTGTTGGAAGACCAAATGCTGGCAAATCTTCTTTTATAAACGCTCTGTTAGGTAATGATCGTTATGTTGTAACAGACATTGCAGGAACAACTAGAGACAGCATTGATACTCACTTTAATAGATTTGGTTTTGATTTCAAGCTTATTGACACGGCTGGTATAAGAAAAAAATCAAAAATCAATGATGATGTTGAATTTTATTCTGTTGTAAGATCAATAAGAACTATTGAAAATGCTGATGTATGTTTAATATTATTTGATGCTACCAGATCTTTTGATGCTCAAGTAAAAAATATTTTTTGGTTGGCGGCAAGAAATAATAAAGGAATTGTCATTTTGGTAAATAAATGGGATTTAGTTGATAAAAAAACAAATACCATCAAATTAATTGAAGAAGGAATTAGAAAAGAAATTGAACCATTTACTGATGTTCCAATTGTTTTTATTTCTAGTATAACCAAGCAAAGAATTTTTAAAGCTATAGAAACGGCAATGATTGTCTATAAAAATAGAAAAAACAATATTGTCACTAGAAAGTTTAATGATGCTTTATTACCAATAATTCAAAAAACACCACCACCTGCTTATAAAGGAAAATATGTTAAAATAAAGTTCTGTACTCAATTGCCATCTCCTTTTCCTCAATTCGCTTTTTTTTGTAATTTACCTCAATACATAAAAGATCCTTACAAAAGATTTTTAGAAAATAAAATTAGGGAGATTTACGATTTTAACGGAGTTCCAATTAATATATTTTTTAGAAAAAAATAATTTTTTATAGTTCTCTCTTAATATTTATAAGAGCGGTTTTTATTTTTTCTAATTTTTTTATTACTTCAAATTTTTTGTTTAAAATTTTCATTTGTTCTTTAGCTCCCTCCAACGTGTAGCCCTTTTCTTTTACAAGATGATGGATGGTTTGAAAATTTTCAATATCAATTGAAGAATATCTTCTAGTTCCCTTACTGTTTTTTTTCGGCTTTAGTACTTCAAATTCCTTTTCCCAAAATCTAATAAGAGATGTGTTAACTTCAAATGCTTTGGAGACTTCACCTATAGTATAGTACAGTTTTTCAGGTAAATTGACATGCATTAATCTAGGGATTGATTTTCTTGATTTGAAAGTTTTAATAATTCATTAAATTCTTTAGGTGTTAAATTTCCATAATAGAAATTTATTGGGTTATATTTTTTTCCATCTTTTCTTACCTCATAGTGAAGGTGAGGAGCTTGAGATCTTCCAGTACTTCCTACATAACCAATAACATCTCCTTTTTTTACTTTTTGATTTCTTTTTACATTGTATTTGTTTAAGTGAGCGTACAGAGTTACATATCCAAACCCATGATCAATTCTTATATGTTTTCCATAACCAGATGATCTTGAGTCAGCTCTTGTCACTTTTCCATCTGATGCAGCATAAATTGGTGTACCTCTTGGAGCAGTAAAATCCATTCCAAAATGCATTTTTCTTGATTTATCAAAGGGATCAGTTCTGTATCCAAAGCCTGATGCCATTCTAGTTAAATCATTATTTTTAATTGGCTGAATTGAAGGTATAGAGGATAAAAGCTTTTCTTTATCACTAGCTAACCTTTCGATTTCATCCAGAGATTTCGATTGAATTACTATCTGTTTTGTTAAAATTTCAATCTTTTTTGTTGTCTCAATAACTAAATCTGAGTTTTCAAAACCTTCTAGGCTTTCATACCTGTTTACTCCACCAAATCCAGCTTTTCTAACTTCACTTGGAATCGGGTTAGTTTCAAATAATACACGATAAATATTATTATCTCTTTGTTCTATATCTTCAAGAACTAGGTTGAGTTTATTTATTTTTTTATTTAATAAATCAAACTGAAGTTTATAATTTGAGATTTCTCTAGCTTGGGTAAGTTCAGTAGGAGTGTTTATTGCAGGTGATCTCAACAGAATTAGTAAAACCATTACTCCAAAAAACATGGAACTTAAAAGAAAAGCTAAAATATTTCTGAATTGAGCAGACCTATTTATTTCTACCTTTCTGTATGAAAGAGTTTTTTGATCGTAATAATATTTGGTTTTAAACATTAACTAAATTATAGTATTTTTACTCATAGTTTATATTCAAATTAATATAAATCTTAAGTAAAGATATAAAATTGTTTTTTTGTAAAAATATCAATCAAAATAGTAATAATGAATTCGAATTTAGTTCGTTCCGAATTTTTAAATTTTTTTAAAAATAAAAATCATAAAGTAGTTAAGTCTGCTCCAATGGTTGTAAAAAATGACCCTTCCCTAATGTTTACTAATGCTGGAATGAACCAGTTTAAAGATAATTTTTTAGGAAACACAATAAGTAAGAATAAGAGGGTAGTGGACACACAAAAATGTTTGAGAGTTTCTGGAAAACACAATGATTTAGAAGAAGTAGGTATTGATACTTACCATCACACTATGTTTGAGATGCTGGGTAATTGGAGTTTTGGTGATTATTTTAAAAAAGAAGCTATAAACTGGGCCTGGGAACTTTTAACTGAAGTTTATAATGTTGATAAGGATTCTTTATATGTAACAATATTTGAAGGGTCAATAAAAGATGGTACATCAAAAGATTCAGATGCTTACAACATTTGGAAGGAGATTATTGATGAAAATAAAATAGTTTTAGGAAATAAAGATGATAATTTTTGGGAAATGGGTAATCACGGTCCATGTGGTCCTTGTTCGGAAATACATGTTGATATAAGGTCAAATATTGAAAAATCTTTAATTCCAGGAAAGGACTTAGTTAATAAAGATCATCCTCAAGTAATTGAAATATGGAATTTAGTTTTTATTGAATTTAACAGAAAAGTAGATGGCCTTTTAGAGAAACTACCATTGAAACATATTGATACTGGAATGGGATTTGAGAGATTATGCATGGTTCTACAAGGCGTAAAATCTAATTATGATACAGATGTTTTTAAACCCTTAATTGATGAACTAGTATTAATCACTGATCATAAATATGGAATTAATGAGAAGAGCGATATAGCAATAAGAGTAATAGTAGATCATGTAAGAGCTGTGGCTTTTTCCATTGCTGATGGTCAACTTCCCTCAAATACTGGAGCTGGCTATGTTATTAGAAGAATTTTGAGACGAGGAATACGATATGGTTATACTTTTTTAAATCAAAAAAAACCATTTATATATAAACTTGTAAATAAACTTTCTGACCAGCTTTCTAATGCTTATCCAGAGTTAAAAACTCAAATTGAAATCATTGAAAATGTAATAAAGGAGGAAGAAAAATCTTTTTTAAGAACCTTAGAAAAGGGTATTTTAAAATTAAATGAAATTATTTTAAAAAATAACAGTAATAAAATTTCTGGGTCTAGTACGTTTGAACTGTACGACACATTTGGATTTCCGATTGATTTAACCGCCTTAATATTAAGAGAAAATGACATGACTTTTGATTCCAAGGAGTTTAATGAACTAATGAGTATTCAAAAAAATAGATCAAAATCTGCATCAACTTCTTTTTCAGAAGAGTGGAATAATGTTTTTGAATTAAAACCAACCGAGTTTATAGGTTATGATCAATTAAATTCTAATTCTAAAATTTTAAAGTATAGAAAAATTAGAAACAATAAAGACGAGTTTATCTATCAGGTAGTCTTTGATAAGACACCTTTTTATGCTGAAGGAGGGGGGCAATTAGGAGATTCTGGGGTTTTAAATTTAGATTCAAGTTCCATTAAAATACTAAATACGATTAAAGAAAACGATACAATTATTCATTTAATGGATTCTCTACCTAAATCAATAAAAAATGATTTCAGCTTAAGTGTAGATAAAAAAATACGCCTTTCTAATTCATGTAATCACACAGCTACTCATTTACTTCATCAAGCTTTAAGATTTGTTTTGGGTACTCATGTTCAACAAAAAGGATCCATGGTCTCTCAAAGTCATTTGAGATTTGATTTTTCACATTTCTCTAAATTATCCAACAAACAAATTGATGAGGTTGAGAATTTTGTAAATCAAAAAATTGTTGAACAAATAGAATTGGTGGAAAACAGGAACGCATCGTATCTAGAATGTGTTGATGCTGGAGTAATTGCTCTTTTTGGTGAAAAGTATGGAGAAGAAGTTAGGTCTGTTAAATTCGGAGAATCTTATGAGTTATGTGGAGGAACACATGTGAAAAATACAAGTGAAATAAGAAGTTTCATTATAACGTCTGAATCTGCTATTTCTACAGGGATTAGAAGAATTGAAGCAATTAGTGGATCTAAAGCAATTGATTACTTAGTAAAACAATCAAAAACTCTAAAAGAAATTAGCACAAATGTTCTAAATGATAAAGATCCAATTAGTGCGATAAATAAAATTAAGAATCAAAATGTTTCTACAAATAAAAAGCTAGATAAGGCGAATAATGAGCTTATAGGATATTATTTTAAAGATCTAAATCAAAAATTAGAGATTATAAAAGATTTAAACTTTTGCTCGATAGAATTATCATGTTCTCCAACTGTTTTAAAGAATTTAGCCTTTAAAGCAGGTAAGGAAATTGATAATTTATTTTTAGTATTATGTTCAAATTTTGAGGGTAAAGCTTATGTAATTTGTTATATTTCTAAAAACCTGATTGAATCTAAAAAATTGAATGCTCAAGAAATAATTAAAAAATTGGGTGACTTTATTAATGGTTCAGGTGGAGGTCAATCATTTTTTGCCACTGCTACTGGAAATAATGTAGCAGGTTTGAAAAATGTAATTAATAAATCTAGAGACTTCTTAATTAGCTGAAAAAAAATTATTCTAGCTCAACTGCATTAGCTGCAATTGGAGGATATACAGATAAAATTTTAAAAACATAGTTATCTACTAATTCATCTCTATTGATTTTATTTGATGATAGTAGGCTACCAATCCCTTTACCTTGCCACACTAATTGCTTTGATTTAGTATCTATTATGTCTATATATAAAGCACCTTCAGATGTAGTATGTGAAACTCTTCTGTAATTTCTTCCATAGTAAGGTTGCCAACCAATATTGTATGGACTGTAATAAGAATTATCTATGTAAATATTTTCAGACGATTTTGTTGAGATATTAATCAATAAATCAGGCTTTTCACTTATAGTCATTCCTTTTTGAATAAGATTTTTTTCAATAGATTTAAGAATTCTTTTTTTATCAATATCAGATATTTCTACTTCATCTATCCCAGTTTTATAAAAAGCAAAAGATTGATACTTATCAAAATCAACTTCAGAATCAAAATCAGAATAAACTTTAATAGAATTACAGCTATTAAGAATTAATCCTATTAGAAAAAGAAGTAAAATAGATTGGTTAAATATTTTCATTGTTTTATTTTTAATGTTTAAATCAATAACTGTGCCTAAATTAAATTTTCTAAACTAAATGACTCATCAAAGTAAAGATATATAATATAAATTTAATGTTTAATTTTAACAACATAGCGTCTATAAATCAAGAGATTAGCTTACCAATATTAAAAAAATATAATAAAAAAATATACTTTAAAAGAGAAGATTTAATACACCCAATTATTTCTGGAAATAAGTTTCGAAAATTAAAATACAATATTAAAGAAGCATTAAAAATAAATAAAACTCATCTTATAAGTTTTGGAGGTGCATATTCAAATCATTTATTAGCTCTGTCTTATATAGGTAAGCTTTATGGAATAAGCACCCTGGGCATAATAAGAGGGGAAGAATTATTAAAAAAGAAATTAAATTCTACATTACAAAAATGTAATGATTTTGGAATGAAGTTTATTTATGTCTCAAGGGAGGAGTATAGAAAAAGAAATAACAAAAAATATATCGATTCTTTACAAAAGTTATACAAAGATTCTTTTATAATCCCCGAAGGTGGAACTAACCATTTAGGTGTAAAAGGATGCGAAGAGATTTTGACTAAAAAAGACGAAGATTTTGATGTAATTTGCTGTCCAGTCGGTTCTGGTGGAACGATTTCTGGATTAATTAATTCAAAAAATAAAAATCAAAAAGTTTTAGGGTTTTCAGCTTTAAAAGCAAGTGGAATAAATAATGTAATTAGTAACTTTGTAAATAATAATAATTGGGAACTTTATGATGATGTTTTTTTTGGAGGTTACTCAAAAGTAGATAATAGATTAGTGAGTTTTATAAATGAAACTTACAGTAGCACAGGAGTATTATTAGACCCCATCTATAATTCTAAGATGTTATTTAGAATTATTAATTTGATTTTAATCGACAAGTGGATTTATGGAGATAAGATTTTAATAATTAATACAGGAGGTTTACAATCTGTATATGAAATGAACCTTAAATTAAAGAAAAAAGGATGTATAACTATAAACCATTAATACTTGTTTTATTATTTTTTCTAAGCTCATGTGGAGTTAAAAAGCTTTCGTACCAAAAAAAGAATCCAAAGAAAATAGAAAATAAATCTCTAAAATCAGTTAATCGTTTTTTTAAGTCAATGACTAGTTTGGAAAGAACTCATTGGTATGTCAATACTTATTCCAAAACTGCTATAAATGAAATGAAGAAATACGGAATTCCCGCAAGCATAACAATGGCTCAAGGAATTCTAGAGTCTAATTCTGGGAATGGTGGATTAGCTCTAAAATCTAATAATCACTTTGGAATAAAATGCCATTCTGGGTGGAAAGGAAAAAAAGTATATCACGATGATGATGAAAAAGGAGAATGTTTTAGAAAATATAAAAACCCTGAAAGATCCTATAGAGACCATTCTGTTTTTTTGGAGTCTAGAGACAGATATAATTTTTTGTTTAAAATAAGAAAAGAGAATTACGTAAAATGGGCAATAGGTTTGAAAAAAGCAGGATATGCTACAGATCCAGCTTACGCCGATAAATTAATTTCTATTATTGAAAGATATGAATTGTGGAAATTAGATGGATCAAAAAAACCTCTAAATTCAAGAAAAGAAAAAAGAAAGAAACCAAAACCAGTTGTTAAAAATCAAGAAATAAAAAACCGAACTGATAAATATGTTGTTGAAAAAGGAGATACTTTATATTCTATTTCTAAAAAACTAAAAATTAGTGTTTCTGATTTGCTTAAGATTAATAATATTTCCGTTAATAATTTAAGCATAGGGCAGGTTTTAAAATTGAAATAAATGTTTTATAAAAGAAGCAGCGAATTATTTAAACAAGCTCAAGAAGTAATTCCTGGAGGAGTTAATTCTCCTGTTAGAGCTTTTAAGTCTGTTGGAGGAACACCCATTTTCGCATCAAAAGCTAAGGGTGCCTATGTCATCGACGAAGATGGCAATCGTTTTATAGATTATATTTCCTCATGGGGACCTATGATTTTAGGTCATGCGCATCCTAAAGTTGTTGAAGCTATTTCAAAGGTTGCTAAAAATGGAACTTCTTTTGGAATGCCAACTTTATTAGAAACTAAACTTGCTAAATTAGCATTGTCTATGGTTCCTAATATGGATAAAATAAGATTCGTTAATTCTGGAACTGAAGCATGTATGAGTGCTATTAGACTTGCTAGAGGATTCACTAAAAGAGATAAGATTATAAAATTTTCTGGATGTTATCATGGTCATTCAGATTCATTTTTGATTGAAGCTGGAAGTGGAGTGGTTACTTTTGGAACTCCTAATAGTCCTGGGGTTACAGAAGGAACGGCAAAAGATACTTTAATAGCTCCCTATAATAATATATCATTTGTAAAAACCATTTTCAAGGAAAACCCTGGGCAAATAGCAGCAATAATTATTGAACCAATTGCAGGTAATATGGGATGCGTAGTTCCAAATTCTGGTTTTTTAGAAGGTCTAAGAAAACTGTGTGATATTAACGATTCTTTACTAATTTTTGATGAGGTTATGACTGGATTTAGATTGTCTAAAGGTGGAGCACAAGAAGTTTTAGGAATTAATGCGGATATTGTTACTTACGGAAAAGTAATTGGGGGTGGGTTACCTGTAGGAGCTTTTGCTTCTAGAAACGAAATAATGAACGAATTATCTCCCAATGGCTCTGTATACCAAGCTGGAACACTTAGCGGAAATCCTTTAGCTATGATTGCAGGATATACTACATTAAATGAACTGAACGAAAACAATGAAGTATATAAAAGTTTGGATGATAAGTCATCTTATTTAGGAATTGAAATGAATAAGATTTTAGAGAGTGAGAAAATTGATTTTCAAATTAATAAATTTGGATCTATGATTTCATTGCATTTTTGTTCAGAACCTGTAATAGATTTTGAATCTTCAATGAAAGGGAATAATAATAAATTTAAAAAATACTTTCATGGTATGCTTAGCGAAGGTATATATTTACCTCCAAGTCCATTTGAAAGTTATTTTTTAAATGATGCGTTGTCCTATAACGATATAGATTTTACTTTAGAGGCGTTAAAAAAAGTTTCTAAATCTCTTTAGATTGGCTTTCCTATCAAAATACTGTTTATTTTATTAGCAACCATTTCAAGATGCATTTTACTCATTTTATCGGAGTTTTTCTTGATCGATTTTTTAATATCTTTTCTAAGTTCAAGCAATTGACCAACTGCAATAGTTCTTATGTCAGACTGACTAACTTTTACAGAGGTTACTCTTCCTCTTGCCCAAGATGGAACAGAACCTTGTTCTTCTTTCATTATGTAACTGATTCTATCTAGGTAGACTAATTGTAAATTTCTTCTGTAAACATCAATTGTTTTATTTGTATAAACTTCTTCCCAAATTCCTCTTTTTAAATCGGACATCATATCGATTAGCGTGTAGGCATTATTACCATTAAGAGCTTCGTTTTCAATCATTCTAGCCATTCTGCCAAAATCCAAGATACTGTTCAGTGTTCTTGACTGAGTCGCTCTAATTCTATTGGTGTTTCCTGCAAACTCAATTTTATTTAAAATATTCTTATCAATCATCCATGTTGGAGTTTTGAAAAGTTCCTTTTGTAAAAAATTCATACAATTTTTTTGATGAGATTTATCAACATGTGTATAAACTGCTCCAGATTGATCGTATGTTTTATAATACTGATAAACACCTCCAATATTGGATGTAACATGTCCCATATATCTATTATATTGAGATAATACCTGTCCATACATTGTATTTAAATCTGCATAATCTTTCCCTTTTTCAGCTGTCCATTCAATTAGATTTGGAATAATTCTTTTTAAATTAAGTATTCCATACCCACTAGCTTTTACTGCATTGTCCCCTAAGTCTTCAGTTTGTGAACTTGGATCAATTCCAGCACTACCAAACCTATGTAACAAACTGTCTTGATTATCAAGAATCCATTTATCTAAAACATCTTTTTCATCTTTAGCATTTTCTGCTTCTAAAATTGGACGATATCCCCACTTGATAGAATGTTTGTCATAAACTCCTACGTTAGGCATCAAAGCGACTCCTTTATCTTCAGGTTGAGCTATATAATTAAACCTGGCATAATCCATAATTGAAGGAGCAGTTCCATATTTTTTTGTAAATGTTGCTGACCTCAAAGAATCAACAGGGTACGCACTACTACTACCCATATTGTGAGGTAAACCAATTGTATGACCGACTTCATGGGCTGAAACAAACCTAATTAATCTCCCCATAACTTCATCCTTAAATGCTAAACCTCTTGCTTCCTCATTTATAGCGGAAGTTTGAACAAAAAACCAATTTCTTAATAGTGTCATTACGTTGTGATACCAATTGATATCAGATTCTAAAATTTCACCAGATCTAGGGTCACTAACGTGAGGTCCGTTTGCGTTTGGTATAGGAGAAGCTAAATACCTTACAACAGAATATCTTACATCTTCAGGACTCCATTCTGGGTCTTCTTCTTTTGTAGGAGGATCTTTTGCTATTATAGCATTTTTGAAACCGGCTTCTTCAAAAGCTACTTGCCAATCTTCAATTCCTTGTTTAATATATTTTCTCCATTTTACTGGAGTTGCTCTATCTATGTAATATACTATCTGTTTTTTTGGAGTAACTAGTTCACCTTTTTGAAATTTTTCAATATCTTCATCTTTTACTTCTAGTCTCCATCTATCAAGGTATTTTAAAGATTTACTTTCTTGAACATCTAATCCATAATCTACTTGACTTCTAGCATACCAACCAACTCTTTGATCAAAGTACCTTCTTTTCATTGGAACCTTAGGGAGTAAAACCATCGAATTATTAAATTCTAAAGAAATAGTTCCTGTACTTGAGTTAGATGGTGGTTCCGAAGAATTATAAGTCTTTACGTGTCTGGATTCAATATTTTGTGGGTAACTATTTAAAGATTCAATAAAGGATTTTTTAGTATTAAGACTTGAAATTTTATAACTTTTTCTTCTTGATTGTGGAAACCCTAGAGGCTTAACATCCTCTGTAAATAATTTAGTGACATCAATTACTGATGATGTAGAATCTTTACTTACCGTAGCTATTTTAAAACTATATAAAATAGGTTCAAAATTGGAATTAACAACTGCCTCACTCACTGGTAAGGAATCATTTGCAACAACGTTATGAGAAACTACTCTTAATAAAATATTTTCGTCTTTTTTGTGCCATCTTAAAACTTGAGTATTTTGTTTTCCTCCCCCAAAACCAAGTCCTGATGCTGTTTTAGAAATTCTTGTAACCATTAACATTTCTCTTCCTAATAAAGAGTCATTTATTTCATAGTAGTACTTATCTTTTACTTTATGAATATCAAAAAGTCCCTTATCAGTAATTGCATCTTTTGTGATGATGTCTTTGTATGTTTTAGCTTTACTCGCTTCTTTAGTACTTTCTTTATTGTCCTTATCATCTTTTGAGGGACGTTGAGCATTTAGTTGAAAACAAACCAACAACATCAAAATTATTGAATAAGACAATGTATTTTTCATAATGTAAATTTTAAGGAAAATGAAGATATTAAATATTTATCAATTTAAAAGACAAAAATTACAAATTTGACATCAATTCGCGTAAATTAATGTGATATAATTAAAAAAATACTTTTCAGAATGTTTTTATTGATTATTTATCAAACCATGTAATCACCTCATCAAGTTGAAGAGCGTCAATTACTAATTTGTTTTTTTTCCTAAATCCGTTCAATTTTTGATGAACTTGAGTTGGTTTTCCAGAAAGCAAGTTGTCTTTATCAGAATAAATCTCCATTACATGGTCTACCCATTCTTTTTTAATTCCCAAATTTATAAAATCCTCTTTTTTAGGTTTTGGTTTTGAAATTTCTGGTTTCATTTGAGGGAAAAATATTACTTCTTGAATAGATTGATTATTAGTAAATAACATTACCAATCTGTCAATTCCAATACCAATTCCTGATGTAGGAGGCATTCCATATTCAAGGGCTCTAATAAAATCATTATCAATAAACATTGCTTCATCATCTCCTTTTTCAGATAATTTTAATTGATCTTCGAATCTAGACAATTGATCAATGGGGTCGTTAAGTTCCGAGTAGGCATTGGCAAGTTCTTTTCCATTAACAAGTAATTCAAATCTTTCTGTAAGTTTTGGATTATCTCTATGTTCTTTAGTGAGAGGACTCATTTCTTTTGGATAATCAGTTATGAATGTAGGTTGGATATAATGATGCTCACATTTTTCACCAAAAATTTCATCTATTAATTTTCCAATCCCCATTGTTTTATTTACTTCAATCCCTAAATTTTTTGCAGTTTCAAATAACTCATTTTCCTCCATATTTGAAATATCTAATCCAGTATGTTCTTTAATTGAATCAAGAATACTTATTCTTTTGAAGGGTGTTTTAAAATCTATTGTTTTATCACCTAGTTTTACTTTGCTAGTTTGATTTATATCGATTGAAATCTTTTCTAAAAGATTTTCAGTTGTCTCCATCATCCAATAATAGTCCTTGTAGGCAACATACAATTCTACCATCGTGAATTCAGGATTATGAGTTCTGTCCATGCCTTCATTTCTAAAAGCTTTAGCAAATTCATAAACTCCATCAAACCCACCTACAATTAATCTTTTAAGATATAATTCATTTGCTACTCTTAAATATAAAGGGATATTTAGAGCATTGTGGTGCGTGGTAAATGGTCTTGCAGTAGCTCCTCCTGGAATAGACTGTAAAATTGGAGTTTCAACCTCTAGGTATTGTTTGTCATTAAAAAAAGACCTCATGATATTAATGATTTTAGTCCTTTTTAAAAAAGTTTCTTTGATTTTGGGATTCACAATTAGATCAACATATCTCTGTCTATACCTAAGTTCGGGATCAGTGAACTCATCATAAACATTACCTTCTGAGTCACTTTTAGGCAATGGCAGAGGTCTTAGAGATTTACTTAAAACAGTAAATTTTTTGACCAAAATAGTTTTTTCACCAACCTGAGTTGTAAATAAAACCCCATCAATTCCTATTATATCTCCAATATCAAGAAGCTTTTTATAAACGTCATTGTACATTGATTTATCTTCCTCAGGACAGATTTCGTCCCTGTTAAAATAAACTTGAATTTTACCTTTCATATCTTGAACTTCTGCGAAACTTGCCTTTCCTTGAATTCTTCTAGACATCAGTCTGCCTGCAATTGATACGGATTTATTTTCTTTAAAATCTGAAATTATTTTACTCGTATCACTAGAAATAGGATATAGAGCTGCTGGGTATGGATCAATTCCAAATTCACGAAGCTTATCTAACTTCTCTCTTCTTATAATTTCTTGCTCAGATAGCATATACTGTATATTTTATTTTTTCAAATATAAGGAATCGAATAGAAGCTACAACTAAGATGGTTTTTTTCATATAGATATATTTATCTTAGCATTAAAAATTTACATATTGAGTTTTTGGAGAGTTTTATTATCGATTGTATTCCCACCATTTTCTGTTTTAGATAAAGGATGTGGTTCTGTAATGATTGTATTCATTTTAACTTTATGTGGTTGGGTACCAGGTGTAATTGCTGCTTTAGTAATTTTAAATAATCCCAATAATTAAGCACTAATGAATAATTCTATAATAATTCATGATTTAGGTTTAATAGAATATGAAGATGCATTAGATTATCAGCTAAAGTTATTTAATGAAATAGTAGATGCAAAAATTAGTAACAGAAGAAAAAATACAAATATTATAACTAAAAACCATCTAATTTTTGTTGAACATAATAGTGTCTATACTTTGGGTAAAAGTGGGGAGATTAATAATTTACTAATGAACAAAGAGGATTTGAAAAACAATAATATCAAGTTTTATAAAACAAATAGAGGAGGAGATATCACTTATCATGGACCTGGTCAAATAGTGTGTTACCCAATTTTAGATTTAGATAATTTTTTTACTGACATCCATAAATATCTTAGATTTTTAGAAGAAACCATAATATTAACATTAAAAGATTATGGGATAGATGGAAAAAGAAGTGAAAATGAAACAGGGGTTTGGTTAAATCCTAATTCCATTGATGCTAGAAAAATTTGTGCAATGGGAGTAAAAGCTAGCCGATGGGTAACAATGCACGGATTAGCATTAAATGTCAATAATGATTTGAGTTATTTTGAAAATATTATTCCTTGTGGAATTAGAGGAAAATCAATTACTTCTATAGCTCAGGAGTGTGAAAAAAATATACAAATTGAATCTGTAAAGAAGAAGATTTTAAAGAATTTTTTAAATGTTTTTTCAGCTAAATTAAATTAATCTAATTTAAAGAATAAACTAAAATTTCATTTTTATCTCCACCAACCGCTAATAAAATCTCACCATCTTTGTTTTTAGTTATCTCTGCAGCTCTTGATCCATAAATAGGGAAATAAGGATAGCCATCTCCTTTATTGTTGAATAAGTAAACTTTATTTTCGTCCATATTTGTTATCTGAATATATTCATTAGAAAAAACCTTAGGATCAGAATAATTACCATATTTCATTTCTATGTTTTTCCCATTAATATTCATCAAGTTTTCAGAAATATAAACAGTATTGTTGTTATTAGCAGAAATTTGATATTTTGATTCCAGAGGCAAAGCATTTTTGGATATTTTCCCGTTTAAATCTATTCTAATAAGTTTGTTTTCATTATCAATTGTCAATAAAGAGTTTTTGTTCATGAAAATATTATTTCCTGCAATATCTAAATTTTCAGAAATTCTAACTCTAGAATTTCCTTTTCTATCGGTAATGTAAAGTTTTTTTTTAGTATTGAAAATTAAATAATCTTTTGACCCTACTCTAAAGTGTTTTGGGGGATTAGTTATTTTATGTTTGATGTTATTTTTATTAAATCCCTTGACTATTTTCATTTTGGAGTCTAGCATTTTAACTTCATTATTAGAACAAATCAAAAAACGATAATTTTTATTTTTATCATAGTCAAAAACAGACAAGCCTAAAACCTTAGATTTTTTCTTATGATCAACTTTTTTTACCTCATTTCCATATTTATCCAAAATCATAAAACTATTTTCAGTATTGAATGCGTACTGTAGCCTGCCATTTTTATAAAGATCTATTTGAATTATTTCACCAATAATTTTACTTTTTAAATCTTTTTCCCAAATAATTTCCCCCTTATTAGATAAAAGGTTCAAGTTATTCTTATTGTCTTGAAAAATTAATTCTTTTTTCTTTGTTACATAATTAGTTACCCATTGAGGACTTAAATAAACTTCATTATTTATTTTGGTATTATAAATTACTTTTGGTCCTAATGTATTAATTTCTTCCATTGATTTTTCAATGTTATGGGTCATGTAAACAAAACTCTCATCAATTGAAATATGACTTATCCAATATCCGTAGTCTTCAAGTTTTAATTTTAAGCTAGTAAACAATGAATTCTCAAAACTATTTAAATTATAAATACTTAACTGATTACTGGTCTGAGGGATATTATTGTAAGCTTTATTGAATTTTGAAGATTGCTCTAATGTGGTATTGTTGTTGTAATTCAATATAATATTTTCAATAGAATTTTTATTTTTTGATAGAATCAAAATATCTTCTATTATTGTTCCGTAACTGTTTTTTAAAATTGAATGCTTATCAATTATGTTTTTTGTTTTAAATAATTTTTCAGAAAAGTTATATACTTCACTGTTTCTATATTTATAACTTGAGCTTAAATTATTTCTAATTTTTTGATCTAATAAGTTGCTGTTTTTGAAGCTATAAGTTGATAAGGTGTCTTTCTCTAATGTAATAACTCCAGTTTCATAAACATCATATAGTAATGAATCATTAATTACTTTTTTTAATTCATTTATTGATATTTCCTCTTTCAAATTTGTTATAATATCGTAATGATTGTATGCTGTTCTTTGAAAATTTTTAAAATTTATTGGAACAATTTTATTAAGATTCGATACTGTGGGACTTATATTTTTAAAAACATTTATTTTTTTAAAAATAGAATCTTGCAAAACTCCAATTCCATTTAAAGTAAGTCTATCTTTTTTTATTTCAACATCAAACTGCATCCAATCTGTAATATTCGATATATTAAAAATTTCATTAAGGTTTGAATATTTTAAATAGTTTGAAAAACTATCTGATATAAATAATGTAGTGTTCGAACTGGAAATATTGTATAATTTCTTTAAATTTCCGCTTTTATCTGTAAAAATATGGTTTGAATTTCTTAATGAATTTTCAACTAATAATTTGCTTTTAGATTCTATATAAATTCCATTTTTGATTGTACTATAAAATTCAGTATTATCAATAGATTCTTTTTTTATAACGTAACCATTGTAAAGCAGGGAATCTTGATTTTTTTTTCTTTTAAAAACATTATTTTCCTCGGAAAAAAAAATACTTTGTATGTTTTTTTTACCAACATTATGGTAACTAATCAGAACGGGTCTATTTAAAAATCTTTTAGAAATGGAATCAATATTATGATTTATTAGAAAATTAAAGTTCTTATGAAAAGTTTCTGTATTGTTGTTTTTTGAAGACTGGTATTTAACCAACAATATTGGATTTGTTGGAACTAAGTCAATTAGATTTATTTGTTTTTTATAATTGCTATCACAATTTGCAAAAATTAAAACCAAAATAAATAGCAATGTTTTTTTCATTTCCATTATATAGGTAAATGTAATGAACTAATAATTCAATTTCTAATTCAATTTATATCAATTTAAATGTTTTTCTGTGGTGTTTAGTTGTGCCATTTTTTAAAATGGCTAACCTATGTTTTTTAGTTGGGTATCCGTTATTTTGATGCCAACAATACTCAGGATAATCTTTCGATATTTTTATCATGTATTCATCTCTACTAGTTTTAGCAAGTATAGACGCAGCAGCAATACTTAAATATTTGGAATCTCCTTTAACGATGCATTCATATGGAATTTTATTTTTTGAATGAAACCTATTTCCATCAACAATAATAAATTCAGGTTTAATTTTTAATTTTTCTACGGCCTGATTCATAGCCAATATGGAAGCGTTTAAAATATTAATTTTTTCAATTACTCTTACTGAAACATTTGAAACTGCATAGTCAAGAGCATTTTCAATAATTATTTCTTTTAAAAAAATTCTTTTTTTTAATGAAAGCTGTTTGGAATCGTTTAATAATTTGTTTTTAAATTCTCTTGGAAGAATTACTGCAGCAGCCGTTACTGGACCTGCTAAGCATCCTCTGCCAGCTTCATCCGTACCACATTCAATAAAACTTGAAAAGTATTGCTTTAACATTTTTTTTATTTTAAAAATACTTAATTAATAAAATATAAATAAATCGATAACTTTACTTTAAAGTTTGTAAATGAAATTTTATTCTTTTTTTGTAATAATATTTGTTAGTTCATTTTCATTATTATGCAGCCAAGAACATCAGACTGAAAGTAAGCCCGTAGTAGTAGAGGAGGAAACTACAAAACAAAAAACTACAACAAATTCTTTAAAAAATATTTTACAAATTAAACAAGATACTCTAGATAAATCTCCAAAAGCAGATATTAAAAAATATATCAGTATTAATATTCAAGGGGATTCTATTTATTTAGATACTACATTAACTATAAAAAAACACTATAAATTTAATTACTTAAGAAAAGATAATCTAGAACTATTAAAATATTCAAACATAGGTCAAACCTATAATAATTTAACTTACAGATTTGATGATTTATCATTTTTACCTGAGTTTAGTTTTTCTTCTAAAAGCCATGCGTATTTAAGTTCTAATGATATAAAATATTTTCAAGTTCCAACCCCTTTAACAGAGATGGTATTTAAGACTGTCATGAAACAAGGTCAGTATACAGATGTTTTTTTCACAACTAATACATCTGAAAATTTTAATTTTTCTATTGCGTTTAAAGGGTTAAGGTCTTTGGGAAATTATCAGAATATTCTGTCCGGTTCCAAATTTTTTAGATTTACAACAAAATATAACTCTTCCAATGAACGCTATAATTTTAAAATGCATTTTGTTGGTCAAGGTTTTGAGAACAAAGAAAATGGAGGGTTAAATGACGAATCTATTTTAAATTTTGAATCCGAGGACCCTCTTTTTAATGAAAGATCCAAATTGTCAGTTAAATTTGAAGATGCCACTAATTATTTTTCTAGTAAAAGATATTTTTTAGATCATCAATTTCTTTTAACTAAGAAAAAGGATTCAGTGAATAATAAATTTTCTCTAGGTCACAAATTTGAATATGAAACTTTAAGTAGCTCTTATGTGCAAAATGTAGCCTCAAGCTTTTATGGTGATATTACACCAGGATTGAACAATGTAGATGACAAAGCAGAAATTAAAACAACATTAAATGAGTTTTACACAGATTTGAGTTCTAATTTTTTTGGTAAAATAAAAGTTATTTATACAAACTATAATTATAGCTACAAATCTAATTCGTTATCAAATGAACAAGTAGGGTTTAATCAAAACGAAAATGCAATATCTTTTAAATTAAATAAAAATCTCTTTAATCATAGCTTAAAAGCAACTGTAACAAAAAATCTTTTTGGAGACAGGTTAGGTAATCTAATTAATCTTAATATTAGTTCTAATGCTGAAAATAATTTAAAATATAGTCTTGGATTAAATATTATTAGTAAACATCCTGGGTTTTATTACGAATTATATAAAAGTGGTTATTCGGATATTAACTGGGAAAATGATATAAAGCAAACTCAAATAAAAAATATTTTTTTAGACCTACAATCTAATTTAATTGGAAATTTAAATTTAGATTTTAGATTAATAGATAATTATACATATTTCTCTCTTATTTCTGAAGAAAAAACCTTAATTCCAGCTGTTAATCAAAATAGCTCTACCATAGACTATTTAAAAATAAAATGGAATAAAGAATTTAAATTTGGAAAATTCGCTTTGGACAATAGTTTAGTTTATCAAAATGTAGCTCAAGACGGAAATTTTTTAAATGTTCCTGAATTTTTATCTCGTAACACTATTTATTACTCCAATACTGTATTAAAAGGTGCCTTGTTTTTTCAAACGGGATTGAGTGTCAAATATTTCTCTAAATATTATTCTAATGAATACAATCCCTTAATTAGTTCTTTTCATGTTCAAAACGATAAGAAAATAGGGGGATTTCCAATGATAGATATATTTGTTAATGCTAAGATTAAACAGACCAGATTGTTTTTAAAAGCAGAACATTTTAACTCAACCTTTTCGGGGAATAATTTTTATTCATCACCCTCATATCCTTACAGGGACTTTGTAATTCGATTTGGTTTGGTTTGGAACTTTTTTAATTAAAAAACTATCTTACAAGAGGAAGATCTCCTTTTTCTTTGGTCTCTAATTTAGATTGACCAGTCAAAAACTTATCAACTTGAACTGCTGCCTCTCTACCTTCAGAAATAGCCCAAACAATTAATGATTGTCCTCTTCTCATATCTCCTGCAGAAAAAATATGAGGAATACTTGTCTGATAGTTTTTTGATATCAATTGATCTCTATCATTGGTGTCAATTCCTAATTGTTCAACTAAACTTTTTTCATGACCAGTAAAACCTAAAGCCAATAAAGCCATATCACATGGCCATAATTTCTCACTTCCTTCAACTTCTTTTAATTGAGGTCTGTCCCCTTCTTTTTTTATCCACTCTACCTCAACAGTCTTTAAACCAGTAACGTTACCGTTCTTATCTCCTATAAATTCTTTAGTTAAAATGCTCCATTCTCTTTGAATTCCTTCTTCGTGAGAGGACGTAGTCTTTAGTTTAAATGGCCAATAAGGCCAAGGATTTTCATCTGTTCTTGAAGATGAAGGTTTTGACATTATTTCAAAATTAGTGACAGATTTAGCTCCATGTCTATTGGAGGTTCCTATACAATCAGAACCAGTATCACCACCACCAATTACAATTACATTTTTACCCTCTGCATTTAATTCTTTTGAAGTTTTTTGTAATCCATCTACTACTTCATTTTGAAGCTTTAAAAACTCCATCGCTTGTTTGATGCCATTTAATTCAGAACCTTTAATAGGTAAATTTCTTTTAATTGTTGCTCCTGCACACAGTACTACAGCATCATAGTTTTTTAATTTTTCAATAGAAAAGTTTTTACCAACTTCTGTGTTGGTTTTAAAAATTATTCCTTCTTTTATTAAAACTTCTACTCTTCTATCGATGATATTTTTTTCCATTTTAAAATCTGGAATTCCATACCTTAAAAGTCCACCTACTTTGTTATCTCTTTCTAAGACTTCTACAAAATGTCCAGCTTTATTTAACTGTTGGGCTGCTGCAAGTCCAGCTGGACCTGACCCAATGATTACAATTTTTTTTCCAGTTCTATTAAGTGGAGGCATGGGCTTTATCCATCCTTCATTAAATCCTCTTTCAATTATATATTTTTCAATCATTTCAATTGAAACAGGAGGATTGATAATTCCTAAAACACATGCTGCTTCACAAGGTGCAGGACAAAGTCTCCCAGTAAACTCTGGAAAATTATTAGTTGAATGTAATATGTGTAATGCTTTTTCCCATTCATTGTGGTAAACAGCATCGTTAAAATCTGGAATTAAATTTCCTAAAGGACAGCCACTATGACAGAATGGTACTCCGCAATCCATACATCTTCCTCCCTGTTTCTGTAATTTAGATTCAGATGGTTTAATGGTAAATTCCTTAAAATTTTTCAATCTTTTCCTTACTGGGATATATCCTTCCTCGGCTCTTTCGTATTCAATAAATCCTTTAAGTTTTCCCATTTAATTAATTATTTCAGAAATTTTTTCTTTAGCCATTTTTTCTAAAGCTAATTTATATTCTGTTGGCATTATCTTAATAAAGTTTTTTGACTCTTTCTTCCAATCGATCAAAAGATCTTCGGCTAATTTACTAGAAGTATGGCTAAAGTGGTTTTCAATTAATTTTTTAATGTGGTCTAAATCTTGATCATTTGGATTTTCAAACTCAATCATTTCCATGTTAAAGTTTCTTTTATCAAATTTCTTAGACTTATATATATAAGCAATACCTCCACTCATTCCTGCAGCAAAATTTCTTCCTACATCTCCAAGTATTAGTGCTATTCCCCCAGTCATATATTCACATCCATGATCTCCAACTCCTTCAACAACTGCTGTGGCCCCAGAATTTCTTACGCAAAATCTTTCTCCAGCAATTCCATTTATATAGGCTTCTCCAGATGTTGCACCATAAAGCGCAGTATTTCCTGTGATAACATTTTCATGTGAAATAATGGTCGACTCTTCAGGTATTTTTACAATAATTTTAGCTCCTGAAAGTCCTTTTCCAAAATAATCATTTGTATTTCCGTTAATTTTCATGGTTAATCCTTTGGTGCTGAAAGCTCCAAAACTTTGACCTGCTGCTCCTTTAAAATTAAGTTTTAATGTATCGTTTGGTAGTCCATTAGCTCCGTAAAGTTTTGAGATTTCATTGCTTAAAATTGCACCAACAGTTCTATCTGTATTTTGAATTTTGTAGGACAAACTCATTTTAACCCTTTTTTCAATTGCTAATTTTGCTTCTGCTAATATTTTAAAATCTATGACTTTTTCAAGATTATGATTTTGTTTAGTATTATTTTTTAAAGAAACATTGTTAGGAACATCTGGTTTGTATAAAATCTTAGATAAGTTTATTCCTTTAGTTTTATAATTTTTAACAGCATCCTCCGTATTTATTTTTTGACTTTGACCAACCATTTCGTCGATAGTTCTAAATCCAAGTGTTGCCATTATTTCTCTTAGTTCTTCTGCAACAAAATACATGAAGTTAATCACGTGTTCAGGTTTTCCTTTGAAGTTTTTTCTTAGTTCTGGATCTTGTGTAGCAATTCCTACTGGACAAGTATTTAAGTGGCATGCTCGCATCATAATACACCCTGAAGCAACTAATGGAGCTGTTGAAAATCCAAACTCTTCCGCTCCTAAAAGACACGCTATTGCAACATCTTTTCCTGTCTTTAATTGGCCGTCACATTCTAAAACTATTCTCCCTCTAAGTCCATTCATTACTAAAGTTTGTTGGGCTTCTGCAATTCCAAGTTCCCAAGGTAAACCAGCATGTTTAAGTGAAGTTAAAGGAGAAGCTCCAGTTCCTCCATCAAATCCTGAAATTAATATCACATCTGCTTTGGCTTTGGCAACTCCTGCAGCAATTGTACCAACTCCAACTTCAGAGACTAATTTTACATTTATTCTAGCCTCCCTGTTGGCATTTTTTAAATCATAAATTAGTTGAGATAAATCTTCAATAGAGTAGATGTCGTGGTGAGGAGGAGGGGAAATTAGACCTACATAAGGCGTAGAATTTCTTACTTTGGCAATCAAGGGATTGACTTTAGGTCCCGGTAATTGCCCGCCTTCCCCAGGTTTTGCTCCTTGAGCCATTTTTATTTGAATCTCACTAGCATTTGTTAAGTAATGCGAGCTTACTCCAAATCTTCCGGAAGCAACTTGTTTGATAGCACTATTTTTCCAAACACCATTTGCATTTTTTATAAATCTAGATGGATCTTCTCCACCTTCTCCAGAGTTACTTTTTCCACCTATTCTATTCATCGCTATTGCCAGGTTCTCATGCGCCTCTTTACTAATAGAACCGTATGACATTGCTCCTGTTTTAAACCTTTTAACAATTTCTGTCCAAGGTTCTACCTCATCAATTGGAATTGGATCGTGATTCACAAATTTAAACATTCCCCTAAGGGTCATTAATTGTTTATTTTGTTTGTTTATTAAATCGGAATATACTTTATAGGTTTCAAATTTATCTTCTCTAACTGCTTGTTGTAATTTGGAAATTGTTGATGGATTAAGCATGTGGGCTTCTCCATTTCTTCTCCACCTGTAACTTCCTCCAATCTCTAAACTCATAAATGAATTTTCTCTAGAAAATGCATCGAGGTGTCTTTTAGAATGTTCTTTTTCTAAACTATAAAGTCCAATTCCCTCAATTCGGGTTGGAGTATTTGAAAAATATTTTTCAGTAAAACTTTCTCTTAATCCTAAAGCCTCAAATATTTGAGAGCCCCTGTAAGAGTGAAGTGTTGAAATACCTATTTTATTCATCACTTTTAGTATTCCTTTGGCTATTGCTTTATTAAAGTTCTGAATGGAAGATTTTAAACTCTGTTCGCCAAAAAAATTCTTTTTGTGATGAAATGCAATTATTTCATTAACCATGTATGGATTTATTGCACTAGCTCCATATCCAAATAACATAGAAAAATGGTGAGGCTCTCTAGGTTCGGAAGATTCAATAACAATTCCGAATTTAGATCTCTTTTTAAGCTTCATCAAGCAGTGGTGGATGTTAGAGCATGCTAATAGTATAGGAATTGCTCCCATTTTTTTACTTACCCCACGGTCACTTAAAATAATAATATTGTGGCCTTCATCTATTCTTTTAGTAGCATCAAGAACCATCTTATCTAAAGCCTCTTCAATTCCATTATGCCCTTTACTTAAATCATACAATGCGCTTATTGATGCACTTTTGAAATCTTTGCTTTTAATAAATTTTATTTTATCTAAATCCTCATTAGAAATAATGGGGTTGTTAATTTTTAATTTCTTACAATGGTCAGGAACTATATCGTAAATATTATAATCACTACCCAGTCCTAAGCTAGTGTCAGTAACAATCTCTTCTCTTATTCCATCCAATGGAGGGTTTGTGACTTGAGCAAATAGCTGTTTGAAATAGTTGAACAACAATTGAGGTTTGTTTGATAATACAGCCAGTGGAGTATCTGTACCCATAGATCCCATAGCCTCTTTACCTGAAACACACATTGGAAGTATTATGGTCTTTAAATCTTCTTCAGTGTATCCAAATATTCTAAGTCTTGTTTCAAAATCTAATTTTTCTAATGGAGTTTTGTTTCCCGTGTAAGGAACTTCCATCAGAGGAAGGGTGTTTTGGTTTAACCATTCTCTGTAGGGATATTTTGAAACTATTTCGTTCTTAATTTCTTCGTCTTCGATTATGCGCCCTTCAATCATGTCAACTAAAAACATTTTTCCTGGCTCTAATCTTCCGTGTTTTTCGACATTACTAGGCTCTATATCAACTACTCCAGTTTCAGAGGACATAATAACATAACCATCTTTGGTAACACTATATCTTGAGGGTCTTAATCCATTTCTATCTAACATAGCCCCTATAAACTTACCGTCAGTAAAGGGGATAGAAGCAGGGCCATCCCACGGTTCCATTATACAGGAGTTAAATTCATAAAAAGCCTTTTTTTCGTCTGACATGGATTTATGTTTTTCCCATGCTTCAGGTACCATCATCATCATAACTTCTGGGAGTGATCTGCCTGTTGTTAGCAGTATTTCTACAACCATGTCCATTTGAGATGAATCTGATTTTCCATCTAAAATGGTAGGGAAAACTTTGAGTAAGTCTTTCCCAATAAAATCAGACTTCATTAGCTCTTCTCTTGCATTCATTCTAGTGACGTTTCCTCTTCTAGTATTGATTTCTCCGTTGTGACACATGTATCTAAATGGCTGAGCTAAATCCCAAGTAGGAAATGTATTGGTAGAAAATCTTTGGTGAACTAAAGCCAATCTTGTTACCAGTTTAGGATTTGATAGGTCTAAATAAAATCGATCAATATCCTCAGGAATTAGTAGTCCTTTATAAATTAGTGTTCTGTGGTGAAGACTAGAAAAGTAAAAATATTGCTTTTGAGATAGAGCAGTGCTGTAAATTTCGTTTTCAGCAATTTTTCTTGCTACAAATAGTTTAGTGCTAAATTCTGATTCCGTTAATTCAACATTATTTTTTCCTACAAATACTTGTTTGATTGTTGGTTGTGTTGTAGCCGCTATACTACCAACTATCTTGGAGTTTAGAGGAACATCTCTCCATCCTAAAATGGATAAACCTTGTCTTTTAATTTCTTTTTCAAAAATATCGCTGCAATGTTTAGCTTGATTGATTTTTTGAGGAAGAAATAACATTCCAACAGCATATTGTTGAGGTTCTGGCAATTCAAAAGAACATTCTTTTCTAAAAAAATCATCAGGTATTTCAATCAATATTCCTGCGCCATCTCCAGTTTTACCATCAGAACTTACGGCCCCTCTATGCTCTAAACACGTAAGAATATTTAAAGCTTTATGAATTATATCGTTCGTTTTTTCACCTTTTAAACTACATATAAATCCAGCTCCACAATTATCGTGTTCGTTTTCTGGGGAGTATAATCCTTGTTTTTTTGGCAGCATATATTATTATTGGAACCTATAAAATTAAAAAATATAAAAGCCTTTTAAAAACCTTTTGGAGTTAAATGTTTAATTAATATTAAGTTCATAATATATAGGCTTATTTTTGTATAATTCATATTATAAGGTAGTTATAACATGTATTTTTTAGTGATTTAGTAATGGCAGGTTATCATTTTTTTTAATATGTTTACGGCATAATTTTTTTAGTATGGAAGCAGTAATTATTACAGTATTTATTACAGGGTATTTTTTAATAACCGTCGAGCATTCGATTAAAATCGATAAGTTAATTCCGGCTCTTGCAATGATGGGTATTATGTGGGCTATTATCGCATTGAACCACATGGAAGTTTTTGATATAAATACAGTTACTAGGGAGTTGGATCCCACTCATATCGATGAAATTCTTTTGCATCATTTAGGTTTAACGGCCGAAATTTTAATTTTCTTACTCGGTGCAATGACCATTGTAGAAATAATTGATTTTTTCAGAGGATTTCTAGGAATTAAAAGATTAGTTAAAACAAGAAGCAAAACTAAAATCCTGTGGATTT
>Ga0115003_10000856_pt1 | contig 27086 bp, 21 predicted proteins | sample ArcticOcean_MG_C_7_FD_88736 | JGI IMG/M metagenome (GOLD analysis project Ga0115003, IMG submission 88736) | Marine microbial communities from western Arctic Ocean - ArcticOcean_MG_CB11_88 | ecosystem: Environmental > Aquatic > Marine > Oceanic | place: Arctic Ocean: Canada Basin | collected... | reverse complement strand
CGACATGCAAGATGACGTTGCCTTCGAAGTAGGTACTACCGTGGTACAAGACTGGACCTCCAAAGTGCTCATGGCCAACTCTGACGTCGCATTTGACATTGTTCAGCAGCAATTTGTCTGTAGTTCAGAGAGCATCGAGTTGGGAGAAATAAAACACACGGAACCCATCAATGGAGAACGGATTCGATTGTCCTCCTTCAAAGAACAAGTCAACATTGTCCTGTCGTTCAATGCGACAAAATCGTTGGCCATCTTTGCATCGGCCGGTGGGGATACTTGTTTTGTTGGATTTTCCAATCAACAACCGTCGCGCATTCAAGTCAACTTGGGAGAAGGTTCGACGTTGTGTTTGTACGTAGCGCCCAAAATATTAGACGATTAGTGAAAAGAGCATACAATTAAACAATCTCATCCTTAAAATTCAGAGTCCTCTGTCCGACATCCAGGGTGGTGTTGCTGCTCTTGGTCTCCCGAATCGAAGCAAATGTTGTTGAACCCCATTTTCCTACCATGCCGGCTCTGCTCTTTGTAGTCTTTGCCCATCTTGCGTTTCACTGCCTTGTTGAAATCCTTCATTCGCATGGGTTGGCCGTCGCATTTTTTTTCGTACGAGTTGTTTGCTTTCTTTCGAAGTTGTACCTTTATCACATAGATTTTGGGCGAGACTTGAATTGTGCAATATTTTTCCCACCATTCATCGAAATGTTGTTGTTGTGCTTTCGTGATCCTTGTTCCTTGTTCTTTTTCTTCCGAGACCAAAGATTCTTCTTGTACTTCTTCTTTCTTTTCCTCACCGAGATTCATATCATTCATTTTGCCGACTAAAGAGTTTAAGTCATCTTCTGCCAAATCGTCGTTTAAGTCATCTTCTGCCAAATCGTCGAAATAATCTTTTGGAATAAATATTAACGCATGGTCCGCTTCTGTGTCGGTCTTGTTAAATAAACATTCAATTTTTGTTTCCTTGAAAACGTCGGATATACGAAGATCATGTAATGCTCTGAGTGATTCATTATTAATCCCAGACAAACTGACAGCAACACATTTTTTGAAAGTGCATTCAATACGTACGAATAATTTGACGCCATGTACGTTTAACTCATAGTCTCGTTTCTCCCTATACTTAATCTTTCGACTGTTTGTAATGTACGATTGTATATCTCCCGCATCGTATGCTTGCCAATCTATTTTTTTTGTTTTGTTTTTATATTGTAACGCATACAAAGCTTCCTTCTTTTTTTGACAAAGTTTGTTGTGTTCAATAATTTCTTCTGTCTCTATAGGAACGTCATCACCAAGTAGTGTATTGAAATCTTTGTTTTGTCCTATTTCTGAAGGAGTTAATATATAAAAATCTTGCAATAAACGATTGCAAAAAGATTGTTGTACTTCGTTTTTCTCGTGGAATAAACAATAGCGATGGTCTTTTTGTAATTTGCATGCTGTACCATTGCACGAGGTGAATTTTAAATTCCACTCACGTATTTTTTCATCGGCTGTTGTACCAATAAACGAGACAAAAAACATTTTTGTTCCGCCGCGGTTACTTATTTGATTTCGATGGACTGGGCGTGTGTCGGTAACAACAATTTTTTTACCATCAATAACACGTTCGTCGTCAAACCTTATATCGTATGTGTTTGTATTTTTTTTACGTTTGACAACGACGCCTTTAAAGTATCTTCTACCATAGTCAGGATGTGCTGCTTTCACTTCGTCTCCAATGTTAAGTATCGTTCGACCGATTTCAACTCCAGGAGCAACGCGCGAATGATTTACACGACGAAAATACACAAATGTTTGGTCCATAATGTATCCTTTACCATTCATAAACGTTATGATATTGTCCAATTGTGTATCTGTATCGTTGCCTTTTTTACGGGTACCCATTACGGACCCTGTCACTGCAATAATTTTACTGCGAGTATTGACAACATCTGGTTTTGAAAGCAAATCGTTAATACAATCTTTTGTATTGTCGGTAAATGCACCACAAAAATCCAAATAAACCACATCAAATTGTTTTGGATATGGTATTTTTTCTACTTGGCGAAGCATCTGAACATTGAGCTCTTTTTCCTTTATCTTCTTGCGGGGATAATACGAGTTCTTCGCCGTCTGAAGAACACGCTCTCTATAAGTTCGTGAGTCTGTTTCTTTATCAGCCCAATTTCGAATATAATCTTCCACCGACATTGGAAAAGATTGAACGTTTGACATGCGCGCGCGCATCGTCACAAAATCCGTGTCTCCCTTGTACAAATTGGGCACGATAATATCATTAATTCCAAACAAATTAAATACAATTGATGTTCCCATATCCGAAGCATCCAATACTAACGCCGTCACACCAGAAATGTCTTGAAAGAAAAAGCGGGCCATATGACCCAAATACATGTTAATGTGCATCTTAATGGTATCTTCGTGGGTGACAGCGTATGTCTTGGATGCGTGTTTGGCTTGAGTCCAAGCATCTCGTTTTTCTTTAATCTTTTTAACAAGTTCGATGACGTCGTTAATCATTTTAGGAGTAGTTTTTTTAGGTTCCGCCTGCAAAAAATGATGTTGAGTTGAACCCTGTAAAACATCGTGTTTGGAGGCAAAGGAGTGGTACATGATATTTTATATATATATATTATATAGGGTCTTTTCACTAAAGTTTTACGTCAAAACAGAAATGAATCTTTATATCATTGCCTGTTCGTTTTGTCTTCTGTTCGCTTCTGTTTCTGTTTTTATGGACCAACTTTTATACAATTCAACCAATACGCCGGGGTCGACCCTGTCGAAAATCTTTTGAAGCCAAGGTTGTTTACAAATGACCAAATCACCACGTCTTCGCCAAAAGCCGGAAGGCCAATGTGTTTCGCGTTTGTCATCGGGATTCATGATCGCGTCTTCCAAGTACTCGTCTTGCCAGTGTGGCGCCAGATACTCAAGTGCATAGGCAGATTCGCGAACCGCGTCTCTCATCATGTCGGGCGTTCGCTTCGCCTCGGGAACGAACTGGATGGCACCGGGCGATCTGTGAACCGCGATTTCATACAACGTTTGAATTGTTTCGTCTTTTGTTTTACCGTCAGTGGGTCTGACCAACCGCAGAGGCACGTCGCGAAGGAGGTAGCCGTTTACGGACAGTGCTTTGGCAGCATATTTTGCTTTTCGGCGCGGTGACAGCTCTTTGTAGTAGGGTCTTATTATGTGCTGCGAATAACGATTGAACAACACGTCCTTGTCAAAAAACAAGACAGGCACGTGACTGAACACAGATTGCAATTGGTCGTCACTTAGTTCCATTACACTGTCATAGACTTCGAACGCCTCCTCCTCCGACCATTTACTTCGGCGGATTTCAACTATTTTTCTTAATTTTTTAAGCACAACATCGTCGCTAAAGGCGCGTGGCCACCAGGATTTGATATATTGCACGATTTCGATCAAAGTCTTGCCCTCGATTTCGCGCGAATGTAAATACTCCAAGGTCCTGTTGCTGTGGCGCAGGTCGCTATCAACCATTTCGTTCGCTGTTTCCGAAACCCATGTAATGAAACCAGACATTTGTATTTGATGGTCTCTGTTTATACTGGTAAATTTTGATTACGATTCGAAATTTTTCAAATCAGTTCGGATTTCACATCGATTCGAAAATTTTCACATCGATTCGAAATTTTTCAAATCAGTTCGGATTTCACATCGATTCGGATTTCACATCGATTCGGATTTCACATCGATTCGGATTTCACATCGATTCGGATTTCACATCGATTCGGATTTCACATCGATTCGGATTTCACATCGATGTGAAATTTTTCAAAGGAAAATAATAAATAGTTAACTGTCATATAAATATAGTATATTTAAAGAGGCCAATAAATAAAATGGTTATGGCCAATTCTTTTTGTATTGTCGAATATTTTATGTTCCTTGCAAATAATGTCTGATTCTAAAACACTAAGTCCGTTTACACGCCAGTATACACATATGACATTGTTATTGACCGCAATATATGCTGTCGTTGTGAAACAAATAGATGCTGCCGCTGTGTGTGTCATATGTTTTTCATTTTCTGTACAATGGCATTCTGGCAATTATGATTGGCGTTTACCAGATGGGTGGTTTTCTCGCGTTGCCATCTTGTATATATTTGGACGTGTACTCGTGGACAAAGGTTTGGCGGCTATTGTGGCAACGACATCAATGGTGGCGACAACATGGGTTTGGCCGAATCTAGAAGATACTCTTTTCTTTATTTTATTGGCAGCACAGTGTCTTTTACTACTATTTCAATACAAAAAAATGTTTTGGTGGGATATTTTGGCGGCGGCTATTTTTGCCATTGGTGGTTATTGTTGCTATTTGACAGGTGACAGAGGGTTACACGGACTGTGGCATTCGTTCATGGCAACAGCTATTGCATTTGCGATCACTGTTCCTAAAAAATCAGACTGGCATTTGATGGTACCAATGAAGAAAACAAAGGAAGAATCAAAAGGTGACACCATTCCGTTTTTTACTTTGGCTTCAAAGTCAGATCTAAAATTTTAATTAATCCGTATCAAACTCGCCAATTTAAATATTTAATTTTTGAGAATCAACCAGATGGAATGTCGCCAAGCAAAAAAATGTATTTTGCGGGAGACGGGGCGCTTTTCCGTCGACTACCTGTACATAAATCCTACAATATAGTCAGCACACTCCAATGGCAACGTTTTGATGTGGCATAGAATAAAGTAGTACCGCCACTTGACTCTGTTCCAAAAGTTAGAGGGGTTAACAATGGTTGAATGAACTCTATCTAATAATCGTTGGCGTTTGTGTGAAAAAATAGGTCTAAAAACATCGGGGTCGGTATTCATTTTGTACCCAACGCATAATTCGCTGTCGTTAATCCAAAACGCTTGTCCTGTCGATACAAAAGGATGATTGGTCCAAGAAGAATGCCCATGTGGAGTTCTTCCACTGCCAACACTTTTCCTCACCATAACAAACTGGTTAAACCCCCAATTTTCTGATAAATACATTTTTCTATATTTGATGATGTCCATTTTTTTAGAATAGAATAGTATATATATTCAAAATAACTTATAACTTTCTATTCAAAAAGATGTCTCAAAAAAAAAACACTAAAATTTCTTCGTCTTGGACCAACATCGAAGCGACGCCAATCGTGCTTCTACCAAACTTGGTGAAATCCACCAAGCGCAACAAAAAACGCAATAAAAATGGCAAAAGTGAGAAGAGAACCCAACAACTTCGAAAAAATAAAATTACACCCGGAGAAAATCAACAAGTACAATGTTCTAAACCATAATGTGACATCACATGAAAAAAGGCGTACAACGCCATGACGACTGTCATCAAAGTAGTGTCGTCCATGACGTCTTGCACGTTTGGAGTGTCCTGGACGGGTTCTTTCCCGCGTTGATGTTCGTCGCCGTTCGGAGGACGCGGGGGTAAAGACATAATAAATAAAATATACATACTTATACATACTTTTTATACAGTTTACCGGCGACACCACCCTTTTTGAGACATGTCTTCCAAGACTTGTTTGTACCTTTCGCGTTGTTCTTCTGAGAATCCATCCGTGACAGCGTCCAATCGTCGGGTAATGCAACGAAACTTCCCAATCTCTTGCCACGTTGCTTCCGAACAATTTTTGAGAGCAATGTCGGCACATTCTTCAATTTTTTGGTCGAGCGATTGTTTGTTGTCCCTTTCGATTCGTTTTTTGAGATGCAGAGCTTTCTTCTCGGCGAATTCTTCATTGATTTTGCGCAGTCTGTCCGCATGGAGTCCCTTTTCGTATTCCAGCTTTTGTTCAAAGGCCAACTTTTTTGATTGCACGACCCGACTCGGATCCAAGGTTTTATATTCGCGTTTCATGGCCAATTTTGCATCTTCGTGTGCGAAATTGGCGGCGAATTTGGAGTCGTTAAACGTTGCTTCGTTGACCAAATCATCCTCTTCGTCCTGTAGACGATTTACCAGCTCTTGTGTGTCAATCCTTTGCCTTTTTGTAGGACTTGAGACTCCTTGGCGTTTTCTTTTCATTGTTGGTGGAAATTTCCTTGGGTTAAATAGTCTATTCAAAACGTTTTAATTGGGCTATGTTTTTCAGCGTGAGAACAGTTCCAGACGATTTGAACGAGTAACCCCGTAAGGACCGTTTGAAGGAGGGTCTTGATTGTTTTTCTTCGTACGAACGAGCCGTCCCCACATCCGAGCAACAGTTACATTTTTTGGTCCGGCTGACAATTACAATGGGAAGGGACATTATAAGAAAAAAGTACGAATATTTATATGATTTTTTTGTTAAAAACGTAGTGAAATCCGAACTCATTTGAAATCCGAATCGATGTGAAATCCGAATCGATGTGAAAATTTTCGAATCGATGTGAAATTTTCTGAATGACACTGTGAAAAATCTGTATTTAATGCCCCTCCAATGTGAAACAATCATGAGCGGACGCTTTAAAACATTGGTGGTCAAAACACACCCGCTTATTGAAGCGGCCACTGAGAAGGATGCCTCAGGGATTACCAAGTACATTGCCAATAACAAAGATTTGAAGTCGAAAGAGTGTTCGGAAGCGTTGTTTATAGCGGCCAAAACCGGCTTTGCCAATGGTGTGCGTTTAATGTTTCAAGCCGGCGTGGACCCTGACGTTCGCACAGGCAGATACACCCCGTTAATGGTCGCTGCAAGAAATGGCCAGACTGAATGTGTGCGAGAATTGCTTAGGTACAGAAAGCGTCAAAATTCCACAAATAGGAATTTGTCATTTTCCAAAAAGAAACACGACAACGGAACTTTAGTAGAAAAACCAGCACTCTACTACGCCGTTCGCAAAAAGCATTTGGAGTGTGCCAAGTTATTAGTGGAAAACTATGCCACAGTTGGACGAAGTACACTGACAGCGGCAACGCAGGCGTCACTGGAAATGTGTCGTGTATTGTTCAAAAGTCAAGTATCGACCTTTGATTCGGAAACATGTTGCTATGCTCTGCGTTTTGTGACGCTTGACAATGCACGTAGGAATCCTCCCACCGATGCAATTGTTGATTTCTTTGTAGAGAACGTTAACTTTTCCCCCAAAGACCAGGAGTTGCTGTTTCATTTCTTGGCTGACTTGAGGTATGAACGGTGGGATTATCTATTGAATCAAGGATGGCCACTTCAGTCGACTACCGCATTCTTTATGAATTTGAAAAGAAAGCTCGCAATTGACATTTTTTCGTCCGAGGACGACGAAGACCATTGGATGTACGACGTCAACAAAATTCTACGGGTGATTGTCGATTCAGATGCAGTGGTACTTGGAAAAGACTTTGAGGTCATGTTTGACGCCACTTTTTTGCATCAATTTTATGACCTGAAAGTGTTGGAAAGGTTTTGTGTCAAGTATCGATATTTGAACATATTAACACCACGTCTTGGTAATCCTGTCTTCCAATGTCCGTACGACGCAATGTTTGAACCAAATCTCCGCTTCGTGATGGACCATGGTATAAATCCTGTGGTAAAACAGAAACGACTGGTGGCACACATTGCAACAGCACAGGAATTCGAGAGAGCTCTTATTATGTTCAAATATTTTGATGATTTTCACATTGTATTGCAACTCGACGAGATAGAGTGGCCCCGACGCGAATTTAATTTCCGTAGTCACCAAGTCGCCATCCACAGTGATTGTCAAACAAAAATTACCGGCGACCTTTCCACTGTCCACTGTTCTGAAATCAAATTCTCTGGGTGTTCATTCCCAAAGGGTTTGGTACTGTATGGCGCTTCGGTCGGAGGTTCCGTAACGTTCGCCAATTGTGCCATCGAAACTGGGCTGCGTATAGCTTCGGAAAGTAAGATGTACGTACGGCTCGTCAATACTGCCTTTGAAAACTGTGGGACCGCAATTACCGCGTCGCAATTAACAGACGTATGGTGTGAAAACTTGCAGTTTAGTAATAATGAATTTGATATTGGAGCTGGACAATTTCATTTCGATGACGCGACTGGAATAAAAGTTGACAGTTCTTCGCTTCAACCCTTCAGTCCACAAAATGGAGATTTGGTGGTTATTAATGACACAATTGGTCATGTCGAAGTATCGGCGTATGGATGGTACAAGATCAAAGGAATAACAAAAAACGTAAGGAAAGAAAAGGTGTTTGCCCTGGACAGCGTCGACGAGTATACGTTGGATGTGGAATGGACCAACATTGAACGACCACCAACACGGGTCTATCCGTTACTTTACGAAACGGTCCAGCAATTAGAACTGATTGAAACCGGATGGGATTTTGATAATCCAGAAGAAATAATGGACAAAATCGAATCAACACTGTTGGACGTGGACATCCCTGCTAAAATACTGGGCGAACTGACGTTTGCCACTGAACTTTCTGAACGTGGTGATTGTCTCATTAATATTCTTCTTCAAAACATCACCGATGTCGACCCGTCCACCCGACTTTTTAAATTATTGTTTGAATCGGGCGCGGCGGTGTCAAAGCACACGGCAGAATACGCCATTGAAAACAAGCGTATGACCACCGACGTTTTAAAATTGTGTTTGCAAAATGGAGCCGCTGTGTCACTCGTGCTAATTTCCAACGCTATTCATTTGAGTGTTGAAAACCATATTTTACAAACCGTTGTCGATTACGCGAAGGACGACCCGTCGGATATCATTAAAACACTTGTCCACGGAGAACACGATGTATTTGACCAATATTTAGAAAAAATCAAATCTGAACCGTGGACAGACACGGGCGTTATTGGATATACCATTGCGAATCGTGACAACATCGACGAAGATTTCCAATACGACTGGGTAGAGACCTTGCTCGACGCGGGCGCGGATATCAACGTCAAATATAATGGCTACACACCACTCTATTGGTGTGCAACGGATTGGGGAGACATGGAAGCGTTTGCGAACATACTGGAAATTGCGGACGTGTCTGGGCAAATCGAACAGGTATTGCGTTACGTTGGCAATGATTATCATCACAATGACCTCAGTCCCGAAAAGGTACTTTGTGCCGCTGAATTGATGGATGTCGTCGAAACAATGCCGTTCTCAAGATATTTGGCCAATCCATTGCCAGTGGATTCGGACGATTTTTTTGCGTGGATTGTTGACAATGACCGTGTCATTGATATTATGCTGAGAAGGAGAGAATTTAACCCAAATCTGATTCCACTTACATGCACATCCATCAAATCAAAACAAAAGCTGATGGCGGCGGGTGCAAGCCCGTGGTGGCCGAAAAGATGGTACAAAGAAACAGTGCCCATACTGCAGCAAGAATTGATCAAATCGTCCGAATCACAAGCGCTTCAAGTGTTGTTTTGGCACGGTGCCGCACTCCAATTTTTGCCGTATAAAATGCAAAATAATCCGTCCATTTGTTTGAAAGCCGTGAGACAAGATGGCTTAGCACTCCACTGGTGTTCGATCAATCGTAAAATGGACTTGGAAATTGTCCAAAAAGCCATGGTACAAAATTGGCGGGCGTTTCGATTTTTGCCGGAGAAAAGTTTGGAACACGAAGGTCGGGTTTTGCCTTTGCCAGCACAGAATTACGCTCCATGGGTACTGTGGGTGCGTCAGTTGTTTGACGAGGGTGGACCACACGAAGGTCAGTGGACCGAATTCATGACGACATTTCCAGACGCGGCGGCGTTAGCAATGTACCGACCCGACGACGACCAGGAAAGAAAGAAGGCGATAAACAACGATGCACTACAGAGTTTTGTGAAAAAGGTAGACGATTTGTACAAACATAGAATCATTGAGATTTAGTTATTTACAATTAAATAGTTGTCGATTCTACGTAACCCTAACAATTATGTCTTTCGCTTCATCAAACAGGCAACGCCACCACGCACTCACAATAAGGCAACTGTGGTACCATGGGCTCGATGCGTTCACGGTTGTACGTTCCTTTTCGGACACATGAACGCGATGATTCGAATTGTTTGTCGCGGCGGTGCCAACAAGCACCGTGACCACACGCCCGACAGGGTCTGTTTTCCGACCCAATGTGTTTCGGACAAGCTTTACAAAAATCACATTGGAACCGCATTGTTACGAACACTCATTCAGGTGTAATTTATGTGTAATTTATGTGTAATTTAGGTGTAATTTAGGTGTAATTTATGTGTAATTTAGGTGTAATTTAGGTGTAATTTAGGTGTAATTTATGTGTAATTTAGGTGTAGTTTATTCAGATACGTGTAAAACCTTGTTGCAGTACACATCCGCCACTGGTAAATCAGGAAAATTCATAAAGACCAGTTTTTTAATCCATTGCAGGGTTGCTGGGTTTGTTTTATCGACCACGGCTGAAAAGCTCAATTCGTTCACCCGTATTTCATACCGCCCGTTTTCCAATAACGCCGCTATAATTTCAACCATAACGGGGTTGTCGTTTATGGTTATAATTAAATCACTGTGGGAATAATTCAGTTTTTCATTTTCTAATAAATGTACGCGGCGGAACTCACGAGGATCAAACGTTAACACTTCACTGTCTTCCATGAAAATTACAACTGACATTTGACCACTGGTATCACGCGCAAGTTTATATGTGATATTCAAATTCTTGAGATGTACTGACGGGGATTTTCATTTTTTCTGAAAGTTTGTCCAATAGACAGAAATCCTGAAATCCTCAAATATACTGACAATGTATATATAAATAAATAAAGTAAGATATTAACATGTCACATAATTTTGAAAGTGTACAATTACAGAATGGGAGTTTGCATAATTTTTCGTCCGAAGCAACAGTAGCTCCTCCCGAACCGAACTTGGAACAACAAAAAAATATAGATGAAGTTGTCAAGTACATTATGGAAAACCATTCGTTGTTGGAACCCACCATTAGAAAACATATTCTAAGATTATTTCTTGAGTAATTTTAATTTTAATTTTATTTTTGATCTACAACTTTGTTCACTTTATTGTTAATACCAGCCATGATATATACACAACTAAAAAAACGAACCCCCCCACAAAGATGAAATGCAATACATATTTCTCTCCGTGTGTTTTTTTAATAGGTTCGATGCTAAAATCATCAAGGCATATTGTGCAAGCTTCATTTCCAGAAATGTTCAAAAATTTTTGTAGACATTCGTTGTGCACAGTAGTTGCACACGAACAGGGCGATTCTTCGTCGCACGATTCCATACAAATGTAACATTCTGTTTTTATCAGATTGTCATCCATTTATCAAAACAAACTAGTTATTTATACTTAAAAATGTATTATATTTTTGTTTTCCTCTTTTTTTCCCACAATATTTTCCTCTTTCTTTTCAGGGACGAATGCCAGAGTCATTGTAATGGACAATAGTGGTACACCAAATAAAACAAAGATGCCCCCCAGTATGTTTGACATATTTGTATTGGATACCAATTGCGAACCAGTGGTTGTCATTCCACCTACCGCAAAATTCACTGATTTTATAACGGACCACTCTTCAACCAATACCCCAAATGTGACACCGAATAGTCCCCATATTGTAGTGACAATAATACTCGTGGATGCCGGTGTAAGTCCCATCAATCTGGAAAACGACTGAATATTTTTGTGACCCGGCGTCAACAGCGATTCGTTACCCATAATTGTTTGTACAATGGCCAACCACCAATTAAATACAACGAAATAGCCCAGCAACATCCAGATTGTTGTAACGAATAAGGACGCATCGTCTTCATTCAAGTTTCCGTCCCCCATTCCGATGTTGAACGCCATGTCAAACGAGTATCGAAATGCCCCAGCGAAAGTATACTTGTTGTAAAAAACATAAAAAAGAATAATTCCCGTTAACAATAGGGGGGCGTATTTCATTCCGCAACATAATGTCAGTCCTTTTATAATGAAAAAAAATTAATTTACACATATGACAAATCATATTTAAATGTTCATATCTCAACATTCAAAATGTATTCTGCCGGAGATCTCATCACATTTGAAATTGCTGGTAAAACTTTTCATGGAGAAGTATTGGGCACTGATGAACACCATAACGTTGAAGTCTCACGTTTAAAAAAGACGGAAAAACAAGAAAGTCGCATTTGGGAATTCGTGGCCGACGACAAATGGTCTGCCATTGATCCGAAATTTGTGAAAAAGCACCTCAAATTGGGAAATTCTGCCACGAGAAAAGTGGTCGTTTCGGCGTGGAAAGAGTTGGGGTTTATACCGGGTGGCGACGGAATTACATTTTGTCGCATTGAGGACGAAGACTCCATTACCCTTCCTTTGTACGGAGGAGACGAATCGGACGAGGACGACGATGAAGATACCCCGTCAACGAATCCGACCATGCACGGTTATGCGGACGACGGCTTTGTGATTCCCGATGAAGAGGGTTCTGATTTCGAATTTGCAAATCCGGACGACCTCGACGAGGAAGCGGCCAAGTTTGTTCGTGAAACGCACCAGGCTGTGCACGACTTTGGCAAATGGCACCCGGAAGACAAACAAGGCCAGGCTATCAAGAATTTTGTCGAAACCTTGGACCACAAAGCGACGATTCAGACGGACAACGTTCGTGTTGCCAAGGGCAAAGAAACAATTCGTACAAGTAGACCTCCTGTAAAAAAACGTAAACGTGATAATTAATTCTGTTTTTTCTGTTTTTTGTCTGTGTGTACGCGCTGCAGCAGTATTTCGAGTGTCGGACAGCGTTTTAGTCGCTTGTACAATGGTTTAGCGACGATACAACTAATTTTACGTTTTGGCATTTAGAATATTTAGTATTTAGAATAGAATATTTATTATTGTTTGTCTAAACTCTTCGTCTTGTTCAATTTTGTTGAGCATGTGGACGACATTTTCCAACTCACTTTGAACATTTTCCCATGCGAGATTGCTGGGTCCAAACGTACCATTTTCAAAACACATGGGATACAACAATTGTTTGCCACGATACGTTTCGACAAGAACCACCTTGTCTTTGCGGAGCATTTTTGCGTACACCATGCATTGAATTTCTTCGTACTCGCACACTCTGTGGAACAAACGCGAGGAGCGACTTTTGAGTTCGTAAATTGTATCTGTGGTGTGGTCAATCCCGTCGATTCTACCAATGACAAACGCACCGTACGCTCCGTCGCCCCGCGAGACGTTCAGAAAATACGACCGGTCGTTTCCCGCTTTAACATTTGGCACGGTACGCTGGAGAATTTGGAGGTCGGACGCTTCTTTTTTTGTGCCTCTTTGGGTGTTGATTGATTTCTTGGCTTGTTTTTCAATCGTGGCGGCCACTTTTTTGGCCAAAGACGCTTGTTGTACAGCAACCTTTTCTTTTTCGACGGCCTTTTGGACCACTGCTTTTTTGTCTGCGAACCAACCATGGTCGTTTGCTTCTTGCATCGAACACTTGGACGCGGATTTATTGCCCGTCTTGCAGTAGACACGTTCTTTAACACAGAAATACCCCTTTTTTCGTGTGGCCCGAATACCGGAGGAAATTCTGGGGTACATGGCCAACTCGCGTGTTTGTTTGGCTTTGGAAACCGCCGTGTGAGCCTTTTTCGCCTGTTGGTGTGTTTGTTGCGCTTCTTTAACGGCTTCTGTTTTCATTTGTGACACTGCTTGTTGTTGGTCTACTTGGCGTTCGATGGCCTTTTCAATTGTTTTGGCGTGTTTTTTTTCAATCTGTTGAGTGACGATTTGTTCTGTCGTTTTTTTCGTGGGAGAGTACGACGGCGTGACACCAAACTGGGGCATTCTTTTCAGATTCATTTGCCACGTTTTGGCGAGGGCTTCCTCGGGAGATTGAAACTTATTTTTGCCCAAAAGTGCCGCAACAGAAGAGGCGTTGATTTGCCAGTTGAATTTGCGAGACATGGTTTTTTATTAAAAACATAAGTTGTACATTTTTTTTATCTTATGTTCCACTTATATTTTGGGTCAATATTCGCGCGGTTCTGAACTTAGTACCACATCATAAATCTCCAACACAAATATGTCAAGCATACTGGGGGGCGTCTTGAAGCAGGGCATTTTCTTCGTGTAACAGATGTGTTTCGCAGTCGGGATTCCCGTTCAATTTGCTAAACCCCAATGGAACATCCCTGCCCAAGCGTATACATCCGCCGTAAATAGTTCTGTGCGCCGTTTGCATTCCTTTGAGGGCATTGTTAGCCAACTCACAATCTTTCCCATTCAAATAGAAATTGGTCAAGCTGTCGGTCTTAATGCCGTTCTCGCCGTTGCGATTGAATTTGCAGTTAAACCCAACGAAGGACGACAGATGCAATACTGTTTGGCTGGAGACGGTAGTCCGTAGAAATTCTTCGTCGGCAACTTCAGAGAACGCATTGCTCACTGGACGACTACCCTTCAAAACCAGACCATTTCCAGAGCAGTTCGAAAATGTACAATTGGAGGCACGCAATGCCGCCCCGAATCGAATTTCTGCTCCATGGCCGTCGCTATTGCTGAATGTACATCCGTGAGCATGGAAAATCGTGTCTTTGTTAGCAACCGTGACACCTTTCTTGAATTCAATGTTTCGAAGAGTCAGATGTATATCGCTTATTATGTATACTTGATTTTCAATGGAGACTTGGCCCTGAGCAATCAATTGTACCTCAATTACCGCACGACAGTCGTGGATGTCCATGGTATGATGACCGGCACACACGTAGATTTTAAACGTGCTTTCGTCCGGCTCGTATTCAGAGTCGTGCAAAGTCTCGATGTAATGAAAACATCTTTGCAAGCTGTAATTTTCGGAGACTTGAAGGACGCCTTTCTTGGCAAATTCGGTGTGCAATCGGTCAAAGAACCCGCAGATAGAACGCGCTGCCCCCAACACGTCGGGTCCCATCAACGGAATCAGGATTTTAAGCCATACCATTGTTGGAATGGCCATCATAAACTGGTCTGGCGCAAAGACAACGTAATTTTGGGAAACCGCAGGCATGATGTTCGAATGCGCATTCGTTTGGCCATTATGGTGCTCTCCAAGCGAGTAGTTCATCCCTACGAACTCAATTTCATCGTCTACTATCGTCACAGGTTCGGGCAAAGACTTGTACTGCATGATGTTATTTAAAACAAAAAAACACAAGGAATGGACAAGGAATTTGACAAGGAATTGGAAAGAACTCCAACACTCACCCCCTTAATAAATTTAAAAAAAAAAAGATTTATCTTATGCTCTGCTTGAGTATAATTTTGGGTGAAATGCCCATCGCCATCAGTTCCTGCATCATCAATTTTCCAGCGTATGGCATCTTGACAATGTGAACATCTTTGTTGTCACACGATTGGCAATGAATCGGCTCGAAGCTGTTCGTCTGGCGAGTCGTCCCAATCAGACCACAATGTGCGCAAATCGGCGCGTCGTAAGCGTCGGAAGATATCATCATTCTCTCGTGCAACACCGCTGATGCGCCATGCGCCACGCCACAGTCTCGCTCCATTTCGCCCCACCGCAGGCCACCTCCGTTGGCTCTGCCATCGACCGGCTGTCTTGTAAGTCCGACGATTTTACCTTTGGCTCTCGCGTGTATTTTGTCTTCCACCATGTGTTTCAACCGTTGATAAAAAGTGGGACCAATAAATACGCGACCTTCCATGCGTTTGCCCGTGTAGGGATGGTACATTACTTCTTTCCCATCTTCGGAAAACCCCGCCTTTTTGAGCAAGGCGCATATGTTCTCCACAGAATCGTGGGAAAAGGCGGTCGCGTCCTGTCGCACTCCCGTTAATGCCGCCAACTTACTGGCCACACACTCAAACACGTGGCCAATGGTCATTCTGGAAGGGATGGCGTGTGGGTTCACAATCAGGTCGGGCACAATGCCTTCCGAGGTAAACGGTAGGTCTTCTTGGTTGTACATCATGCCTATCGTGCCTTTTTGCCCATGCCTGCTCGAAAATTTGTCGCCGATTTGCGGTATACGCTGCTCTCGAATGCGCGTTTTGGCCGTTTGGCCACCGTTGGCGTTTTGGAACAGAATTGTGGCATCGACGACTCCGGACGACTTCTTATTTTTCGTCACGTGTGGGTGCGTTTTTCCTTCCGTGACGTTGCAGAAAATTGCTTTGCCCTTTTCAATCTTTGTGTTGGGAAACGCCAAACCATCCACATCCAAGGTAGACGTTACGTTGCCATACATGTCCTGCTTCTTGAATTCCGAAGCCGTGGATTGGCGAGTCGACGCGTTCGAAGAGGCGTACGTCCGGTACGTGGTGGAACGACCAAACCCTCGGTCGACAGCATACCGATTGAACAACAGGGAATCTTCCTGATTGTACCCACCAAAACACATGATGGCCACGATGGCTTGGGTACCAGCCGGTAGATCGTCGCCGCACAATGCTTTCGCTGCTCTCGTTGTCACCAACGGTTTCTGGGGATAATGCATGACGTGACCATTGGTGTCGAATCGTTTCGCATAATTTGAGGCGTAGATACCCATTGCCTGCTTGCCCATCGCCGCCTGGTACACGTTCCTGGGCGATTGGTTGTGGTCTGGATACGGAATTGTGCTCGCCAATGTTCCTAAGATTAACGAAGGGTCCAATTCGCAGTGGGTGTGTTCTATTGTTAAATTTTCGGGCCGTAGTGCGATAAACGCCCGTTCTTCCTCGTAGACCGATAAATTTTCCACCACGCCCAGTGTAAACATGTCCTCCCAATGCAAACGTCCGTCTCTTAGGTCGTTGACTTGCTCGGCTTGAATCAACAATTTGCCCTGGTTCACCACGAAAACCGGCCTGGAAACTCGGCCTGAATCGGTCCAAAGGTCAATGTTTCCATCTTCCACGGCAACGCAGACATCCGAAGAGATTGTCCTTGCCCGTCTGGCTTCGCGCACCACGGAAACAAGTTCGGACTGGTCGGTCAAACCAATGGGGGCGCCATTGTGAAACACGACGTGTTGACCATTCTTCGAGAAAAATGGTGTAATAATTTGTTCCAACTTTGTCGCGTCGCATTGTGTTGTAATGTACGCGGACAACGCCAATTGTTTTACCAGTCCGCAAGGTCCACCCTCGGGTGTCTCAGAAGGACACATGTACCCCCATTGGTTGCCGTACAACAAGCGGGGCGCGATAATTTTTTGTTGGGAGTCGATGCCCGTGTCCACTCGACGCAATTGCGAAATACACGATATGTACGTATTGCGATTCAACATCTGTGACACGCCAACGCGGCCCGCAAACGCGGAATTTTTGATTTTCCAATTGCCCGTCGCCAGCGCGTACTTGATGCCATCGGTAATGTGTTGGGGTTGGATTAATCGGTGAGGTCGTATGCGCTTGTTCTTGTTCAACAACGCCACGGCTTGTTTCCGAATTGTCCCCAACAATTGGTGAAACAAATGTGAAAACATCGAACCCAACATTGCCCCTGCCGTGTCCAACCGTTTGGAACGCATGTGGTCTCGGTCGTCGTATTTTTTATGGTGTAAACTGACCAAATATTTTTTCCATTGTAAAGTTAATTGCAATGTTTTATGTTGATCAGCGATATTGGGATACACCACTCGTTTAAGCATTTGGACGGGATTTTTGTGATATTTTCCCAACCACGCCATGGCGGCTTCTTGAGTTGATGCACATGCTGCATCATCCAACGATTGACGCGCGTCTTCCTGTCCAATCTCAAGTTGCCATTTGTCATCCACATCACCCAATGCGCGAAACAAAATAATAATCGGAATTTCAACCTCAAATCCTGGCACTGTAACTCGAAAAGGCGAAGAACCGAATTTACGGACTTTAATGCGCAACGTCGCCACGCGATGCGCAACGGGGTCGTATTCGGCATGGTACAAACATTCGGTGGGTGAAAAGCAAAATATTAGATTGGGTGAAATACGTTCTTGTACAACCAGCGTTTTTTCCCGTCCGTTTACGATGAAATATCCCCCTGGATCGTGCGGACATTCACCGTTGGCAAAATCGTCAGAGGAAGAACACAAAGAAGAACGAAACATCACCGGCATTCGTGCTAAAAAGATATCTTTGTGGACATCTTCGACACGTTTGCCTTGGGCGTTTGTATGTATATGGTGGACGTTCACAAACATAGGACACGAATACATCAAGTCCCGATTTCGAGCCTCCATGGGAGTGCAGCGGCGAATGTCATTATTCTTTTCCATGCATGAAGGTACGTCGTAGCGGGGTTCTTTGATTTGTATTATATGGGTTGGGGCACTGAACCCCGCTAATTCGGCACGTACTTCGACGGGGCGGTGATTCTGGATGATTGTGGGGACAATGCGTGACACGAAATCGTCGTAGGAATTGATGGCCTGGGCTGTTAACGAAACATCGCGAAACAATGCATCCACAACAATTTGCTGCATTTTGGGTAAAAATTAAAATACATGTATAGATCAAAATAAACAAATGTGTTACTTATTTGTATTTAATAGTTTAAATTTGTACAGCGCGAGTAAATCAATGTCGTTTTTCCAATTTGTTGGTTCCGTTGGTGGTTCTTGGAATACCATGTCGCTAAACATGTTTGTCTCGCACATTTCTTCAAACAGTCGCTGGCGTTTAAGACCAACGTACGGGTGTTGAGCCACGGGAAACTGTTCCAATGTTAGTATTTCTGCCACCGTTATGTCTCGGAAGAACTTGTAGCGTTCAACATCCTTTCCCAAGAGTTGACGTAGATTCGGAAAGTCGTTGTTCATGATGCTCGTCATTTAGAATACATTTTTTTTTAGAATAGAAAAAACTTAAAGAATCGATTGTAATCTAAATGTCGACCCTAAAACCTCAAACTTTCCATCCCCGTGTGAAGAGTTGAGAAATTTAAAGTCCCATTTGGTAAAGGAGACTCGCGAGTTGCAGTTAGAACAAAGCGTTCCAACACATCACGTCACTCGAAGCACAAGTCAAACATTTGAACGCATTGCTTCATGCCAGGTTGAGCGACGACATCGATTTCCGAGAAGAATTTGAAAAGATGAGGGTCGACATGAACAACATGAAAAAGGCAGGCCACCGGCATTTCAGACGCTTCTAAACGACTAATAGCACTGCCGACACACGGCAATGTATTCACTGACTACCGAAACGGTTTCTTTCTCGGCGGAAATGCGCTTGGTAAAGGAAGCAGGTCTCCCCGGGTGTGAGCATGACTGACACAACGCGCGCGTAAATGTCACGTCGTCGGCCATGGGTATTAAATCCAATATACCGCCAAACTTTTGCCGTTGGTAATCGCCCGTGAGACCCGCCACAATCACGTGTTTGTTGTTTTCGACCATGATGGCCACCGCGGGCTGTAGATTTGAGAAAAACTGTGCTTCGTCGATTGCAATGGCGTCGTAGGGTTTTGTATTTAATAAGACGATGTCGTCCGTTTTGACAGCTTTGAGTTTTCTGCCGGTGTGGGTTTGAACAAAATCCCCTTGCACGCGCGTATCGTTCGTATGGTTGACAACTAAACAACGCATGCCGATGGATTTAAGCCGTTGCACACGTCGAATTAATTCGGTCGACTTGCCCGAGTACATTGAACCCATGATAATTTCCAGTGCCATGTACAGGTAGTTGTACAAAAACTATACCTGTATAAATACATGAAATTTACAACGAGATTTAGACATACAACTAAAATAATCATTTTCGGTGGGTAAAGAAAAAATCATATTATTAAACTTCACGGAGAACACATTGTTTACATTGTTTACATTGTTTATATTTATTTCCTCGTTGTTCTCTCCTCAAAATCGAGACAAACGGTATCATTCGCGAGGTGTATGGATTTGGATAAAATGAGGGTATTTGGTTTGACAATTGCAGTGTGCACATTTGTTTGGCAATATCCCCAAATCACCCTGTCTTTGATTTGATTTATTGACCTGCTTTTGAAGACATTTTAAGTGCATTGCTCTGCCACAGGGCTCGACTCGTCTCGACACCGACCCGTTACCAAGGTGTGTGGATTTGAGGCAAAGAGAGATTCCTAAGTCTTTGCTTCCTTTGGACAATGAACCTTTACAGAGGTTGCATTGATTGTGGCTGGCGTCCTTTGCCTTTTGCCTGTTCTTTGCTCTCGTTGCACGGCTTAAGATGGCCGAGGGAGTCTGGCTCAAGCCCAAATTATTTCCACACGGACACTTCTTCGTTGCAGCACCATTGGTTCTATTACAGGATCCACAAACCTTGGAAGGTAGGGTTGTGGGTGCTGGTTCATGTCTTGAATTTATACTGGCCTGGTACGCTTGGACCCGAGACATGAAATCGATGCCCGACTCCCCATCTTCACGAATTGGTTGAGGGTTATCGGCGGACATGAAGGAGGTGTCGGTTCCGGTTCCGGTCGGTTTCGGAGATGGGGGTTGAGGGTGTCTCGGGCCACTAACTTTGGCCCCCAAAATTTCGCGGGTGAAAATCGCCGCATTTAGAGAGGTGAGGAAGTGGGCAGGCCATGTGCAGAGCCGATGTCGCTCAAAGTTTTAGAGAAATCGTGTCCAGCTTTTTGGCAACAGGTCTACTTCTGACCAAATGTTTGCGCAATTCTTGCACCGAAGTCAATAGATTTTGAATCTCGCCATTGATGTCATGAACCTGGAGTTTGAGAAGACCTGAGTGTAATCGTTCAACAGACATATTCCTTTTGTTTATCTCCTCCTGCGTTTCACTAGGCATTTTTTTAATGTGTTGCAGTTGTTCTGTGTAAAATGCAATTAGTTTCAACGTTCGTTGTAAATATTGTTCAAGGTTGGCCGAGCTATTCTGATTGAACACAGACATTCTTTATTTGGAGCAATCTTTTTTATATACTGTGTTAATGTTCAAGAAGAGAAAATGTCGATTTGAAATCGACAAACCTTATATGGTAATGGAGATTTTGTCGATTTGGAATCGACATTCCTTATATGATCATGGACATTTTGTCGATTTGAAATCGACAAAATCTCCATTACCATATATTTTTCGCGTTTGGGAGATTTTGTCGATTTGAAATCGACATACCATATATTTTTAAGCGTGAGATTTTGACGATTTGAAATCGACATACCATATATTTTTACGCGTTTGGATCGGCCGCTGCCAAAAAAATTCCATCTGGAAAATTAAGAACTCTAAATAGCCTTGATGAAAGGCAGTTATAACCCATTTTCAGCAAAAACATAATCAAATTGTGTCGTGTTATTTTATGAATTGTTTAAATGAGGACCTATTTGCCATAGTAGCCATTTTCTTATGGGCAGTCTTGGCATCTCCTTCAGCTTGTTTGTTGGCTTGCTCTTTGCGTTGTTCTGCCAAATTTTTAGATTTTTTAATATGTAAGTTAAAAGGGAGACATCTTGAATGTAATCTATTGTGTTTTTGCGTTAGTTCTCGTTCTGACGCCACATCTAAAACCCACTGATGGCAATTATTCGATAATGCATTATAATTACCGTGTGTTCCACCGTCGGAGTCGGTTTCTTTTAATGCTTTTACTGCTGCGCGAATAATACCGATTCTATCATGGAATGTCATGGACCTAATTTTGGAAGTATCTAATGCGTATAAATTACAGATGGAACTACATGCCAACTTTACGGAGGTTATTATAATCCTGGCTTTACCAGCGTCTTGCCACAGATGAATGCAAGCGCCATTCCCTATGTAGATGGATGCGTGTTCCATTCCTAGAAATTTGCCGACTTTACCGTTTGCACATGGATAATATAGAATGTCACCAGGTTTTAAAGGCGTATAGCCTTCAATATAGTTTAAGGAAAATGTGTGTTTTATTTTGCCATCTTTGTTTTCTTCTTTGAAAAAACAATCAAAGTTTAATTGGTTTGTTTTTTTAAATTCTGCTTCTTTTAGTTTCAAAATTTGAGATGCTATTTCTATGGATTCTTTGCTGTGAAGACATTTAAAATTCGATTCTTGACCTGTGTAGCATTTGTCCAGTTGTTGCATTTTTTATGAAATTGACACTATAAATACTGTCAAAAAATTGTTAATAAAATGTCTGTGTTCTCACGAAAACAAAGTACGGAAGATACTAGTGTTAAGCAAGATTTTGTTCAACAAGAGTATGTTCCAAAACATCCTATAATGAGTATGCCAGAGACTGTTAAATCTTCTAGGAGAGATCATTTGGATTTGTATCGAGAAGTGCGACCTTTTGAAGGACGTACGAAGATGCCAGAAAAACAAGGTGAAACGAAAATGTACCAAAAAGATTTCGAAACCTCTGAAGGATTAGGAACTTTTCTCGCATCCAAAGTTGGTTATATCAAACCTGCAAGGTTAGTTGAAAAGGATGAGACAACGGCGTTTAAAAAAGCTATAGTAGATTTTTTCGAATCGAAACAGACGAATTTACATGTTCATCCAGACAGAACTTTCTGTTGTGATGCTTTCGGAAAAAATTGTGAAGAGGGCATCATGACACATATGTATAGTAATGCCGATTATAGTGCGAGACATGACGCTGAACCATATCAAGACGGAATGGGGTTTGCTCATGTTCGTCCTGAACATGACTTTGCTTTATTTGTCACGAATGAAACATACATGGGTACAGGTTCTAACGATTACAATGCCACTGCTGGTGCCACCGAAGAAAATGGACTTCTTCGTGCACGAATGGACGAAACTACAATGTTAGATGGTAGAACATTAAAATACCATGAGGATTTGTCTTTACCAGGTACAGCCATTTACATTGCCGCGCCAAATGATCTGGTGTCATTACGAACACTTGTAATTGGATTCCGTGGTTCAAGATTTGATTTTGCAGACGCGAGTGCGCGTTGGGACTGGTTGCTTTCAGACGCGATCATAGGATTAGGAATTCCTTTTCAGGAAGCACCAAGATTCAAATATAGTGAACAACATGTGTTGAGATTACTGTTGGATAGTAATAGATTTGATCAAGTAATTTTTACGGGTCATAGTCTTGGAGGTACACTGGCCAATTCAATTTACCACCAATTGCATGATATTCTCCCTCCGTGTTCAGGCTCAATCATATTTAACGCTGGGGTGGGATTGGAAGTTGACGGTGGAGGCAATGTTCTGAACACAACATCCTATCGAATGGTAAACGACCCTGTATCTGGAAGGGCTATTAATTCAGGAGTTTTGGAAGGCACGGGACGTGGGGGCGGAATAGTCACACGAAATAGCGTTAGCTTTGATGGTGCCAAAAATGGTTGGTTAGCGCATGTTATGGGAAACTTTTTACCAAGCAATGTCCTAAAAAGAAATGACGGTTCAATAGTGTCGGGCAACGACACTGTCCGTGAACGTGTGAAATTACTTTCAATCATGCGTTCATTGTGGATGCACAATGACAAAGAATTCTTGTCCACTACCAATGACATGCAGGAAGAATGGTCTGTTTCGATGTTACACGACTCTTTGGCCGATTTTTGCGCAACAAAAATAGCCATTGAACCGAATAAAATTTATGTCGATAGAATGCAAGAAACAGAACAGTTGAAAGCTGAAATTTGCGTCTTGGCACATGCAGGAACTGGTAATGTAACAGCTTGTCAAGAAAAATTTAAAGCCAAAAAAGTCACACAACACAACATTGCAGACACTAAATTTTTTCAACAAGGACAAGTAACAAAAACCCTTGACCCGAGTAAAATAGACCTACTTGATTTAACAAAAGAATTACCTGATGATTCATTTCTTAATAGTGACCAATCATTTGATGATAATCAGTGGCAAGAAATGAGTACATTAAGTTTTGATAGTCTTTCTTTAGCAGCAGCGTTTGCAGGTAATGGTGAAGGTGTAATTATGAATTCCATAGAAGAAATATTGGAGATCAAGTATATTGCTGAAAATCCAAATCCACAAGATGCAACTGCATCTACAGAATTTCTAAAACAAAAGAAAGAATTAAATAAAAACTTCAGCAAATCCACGTGGCAAAAAAGTATGACGCTCACAAAGCTCAAACTTAGAGAGGACAAAACATCGGAAGGGAAAAGAACATTGACTGCGCTTTTAATGGCACAAGAGCTTGTTCAAATACAGAAAAGTGGTTTGAAAAATGCGACAGTGCGTGAGAGATTTGGAAAATTTAATATGAAACGAGTTGCCAAATTAACAACCACACGCAATTTACATTTGGTGGCGTTATACTTGAAATACAAAGGACCTTTGTCGAGAGCAGGGTACAAAAGTTTGAAGGATTTAACAAATTTCATAGTAAAAGACACCAAAAAAGTTTTTGAAGCTGTTAAAGCGATAGCTAGTTTCGTTGGATTAGGATTCGTCAGCAATTTGTTAGATAGCGCGGTATATTATACAGGAAAAGGAAAAGATTGGATTTTAAGAAAACTAAAAGAATTGACGACTGTAGTATCAGCCAAATTATCAGTGGGCCTTACAAAATTTAGAAAAGATAAGAACTGGATTGCTTTGAAAAAGTTTACTTCTCAATTGATACCGACGATTGCTAATATCACCGGATGTTTATTGGAATTAGCAAAAGAATGGATTCTTAAACCATTAGAAACTACAATAATGGGAACACATTCTCTGAAAGTGACGGCTTTCGCCGTCTGTCCATTATTAGTCTTGGTATATGATCCAGAAACTGGAGAAAGAAGAAATACGATGAAAAATGTCAATGATATCATTCGGTTTACAAAGAATATGGTTTCATCACCCTACACAGGTGAGGCGCTAACAGAATGTGGTACCGATGAAATTGATGAAAAGAGATTTAATTATGTTTTATATTCACCAAACGAAAAAAACGTCGGGAATTCTTTCCCACTATTACTGGAAGATTACAAACCTCCATTCTCTCTTGGTGATGTTGTCAAAAAGGTGGGAAAATACAAACAATTAGTGCATTTTCCCTGTAAAGAGTTTGAGGTGTTGTCGATGTCGGAATCTGGAAGAACAATTACTGTGAAACCAACATCAAACTGTAGAACCCGATGGTTTCGTGACGAAGAGAATGATAAAATTACGCAAAAAGAATACCCAGCAAAATATTTTCACAAAGTAAACTAACAACTACGTGTTTTCATCGAAAACTTTAGGTCATCGCTCTAAATTGGGTAAGTGTTGTTACAGAAAAGGATTAATCGTAATCCGTTTGGCTACTTTATTTTCCCAACCGAAGAGACAAGTTGTACAATTGACAACGTACAACTTGTAGCGACAGTGGGTTCGCGCAACGTGCACATCAAACGGTTTCGTCTTCGGACCACACAAATAAACGCCAATCTCGACTGGAAGACCCTCGTATGACCAACACGGTACCACGGACGCGTTCTTCCCCGTGTAAAGAGTGAATTTTTCCTCCACGAGTGGGATTCTTGGATGTTGAACGTCTTCTCTTTCTACCAAGGTTCGAATGCGCCGTGGTTTTGTCAACCATCTCCTTCCCGTATCGATGTTTTCCCATTTGTCGTCCGAAAAGCATTGTATGACCTTGGCGCGAATCGAATGAACAAATTCCGCGACATCTTTAGCAGTAATCATTTCAACCACTGGTACTTTGTGATGTATTCCTCTGGAGAATGACCATTCGGCGTCTATCATGTTTTGAAATATTTGCCCCCTTCCGCGTGCGTACTGGTCAAGCCGTCCAATCAGATGGTAATGTCTGGGCTCGCGTTGAATCAAAGCCAACCAGTCTTTGATGCCCCATGTATGTGCCCATGGGATGCACACGTGCTCACCTTTTTGCAGGTCGACAATGTTCGAGAGGCCAAGTCCGTCCCGAGTATCGTTGTCGTATGGTACAGAAAGCATGGCCACTTTATCAACTTCTGTGTAACATTGAATTCGATAAGCATCTTCCAGTGCTTTCACGACGACGATACCTTCTATTATATAGGGTGTTCCTAGCCGAATGTCGCAGTTTTCTTTTCTGATAGCGTTTCGAATCGTTTTGGCTGCATCAATTTCTTCCTGCACTGTCCATAAATCCTGATATTTTTGTAAATTGCGTATGTGTTTTCCAGGAGATTTGAGCGAAGCAGTGTTGTATCTTGTTTGGATTTGCCAGTCCATACGCGCATGAAACCCCTCCAAATCTTTGTTCCACAACCCCGAAGAATGTAGAGCCACCAAGGCTTGTTCTTTGTTGTAGTGTAATTGTGGTATCGATATATCGGAATAACGATTGCAAATCTGTTCGGGGTCGTGGCACAGACATTGAAAGGTATGTTGGAAATCCATGTTCACAACGTTCCATTGTGGGTACAACACCGCAATGACCCACGTCGCTTGGTCCCTGTACGCGATATCTGCCTTTACATCATATTCTGCGCGGGTGATGGCATATTTAAATGCTTTGGCCATCACTTTGGGTTTCTGTTTATTTTTCAGTCTTTCCATCCCAACAATCTTGAGAATGTCGCCATTGCGTTTGAAGTCCAACTGATACGCAATGTTTCGATGGTGACACGGCAGCCAACCGCTTGCTTCCCTCGTCACATTACCGTCTGTCAGGGTAAATTTTCCACCGGGCAGTTTTCCAGGATGGTCGGACCACAAATGTTGCACAAGCACAATGGTCCATGGCATTTTTTTAAATAGATACAAGTTTGATTAGAAAAAAACATATTCCGAAACAAATCAAAAAAAAAAAGTGGTTAAGGTTGGATTAACTTAAAAAACTATATAAAGTTATTATCCGCATTCAAATGAAAACCAAACCGAACGACCCATGTCCATGCCTTTCTGGCAAAAAGTTTAAAAAATGCTGTCGTGGTTGGATCATGAAAGACATTGAAAAAGAAGCACCCGAAATATTTCGAAAACACCAAACAACCGCCAAAGCAATGTTAAATCAATTTGCAGAAAATTATACCAAAATATGCGAGTGGCCTGTGTTAATCACCAACAACACACACATAAAAACGGTGTACGATGTCGCTGCATACATGCCCGTTGCCATTCATCCCATACACTACATACACGGTCTTGCCACCACATACGCCGTACACAAACCTGGTCCTTATCCACCGTATGACCCGAAATTTAAACAATTTAAATTGACCGAAAACGAAGTAGAAGTGGAAGGTGTCGATGTTTCGGTTTCATCGAATCCTAATATTGACGAACCCCACTTAGGGCATTTAATACCCT
>Ga0115003_10000853_pt1 | contig 27134 bp, 35 predicted proteins | sample ArcticOcean_MG_C_7_FD_88736 | JGI IMG/M metagenome (GOLD analysis project Ga0115003, IMG submission 88736) | Marine microbial communities from western Arctic Ocean - ArcticOcean_MG_CB11_88 | ecosystem: Environmental > Aquatic > Marine > Oceanic | place: Arctic Ocean: Canada Basin | collected... | reverse complement strand
TTTAGGAAAAGGTAGCGATAAAGAATTGACGCATACCGAATTTGGAAAGACTGTAAAACGAGCGATTCATATACCACCTGAATTGTATGATCAATTCACGAAATTGTACTACAAGGATATAATAAAACTAAAACGGACACATAACCTTATTGAACGTCAACTCATTTATAAAGATCAAGAATCTGGCCCATTTTTATTGGACATTGACCTTCAATATTTGTCGGAACATACTTCGAGGCAATATGATGAAGACCATATACAAGGCCTGATTACAATTGTACTAAATTTATATTCGAATATATTTGATATTGATGAAGAAATCAATTTTAAAGTTATTGTTCAACAAAAACCGGCACCAAGAACTGTTATAAAAAGCAATAGCACAACCATTGTAAAAGATGGTATTCATATGATGTTTTGTGTGAAAATGAATTCCATTTATCATCAATATTTCCGAGAAAAAATCGTTGAAACGATTTCCTTGTTAGAATCTTGGAAAACGTTACCTCTTGTCAATGATTTTCACGATGTAGTCGATTCATCTATTTGTAACGGTACAAATGGTTGGCTCGCTCCGTGCTCTTTGAAACCGGATGATGTAAAACCTTATGAAATCACTCACGCATATAATGTAAATTACGACGCGGATTCACGAATATGGAACAAAGTCCCTCTTGTAGAAAGTGTAGACCAAATCGATTCGTTCTATGCACAACATTACAAAGACTTGTTCATTCGAACCAAAAATATACCTCAGTTATCTTTACCACATGACTCTATGATAGATGTGATAAAAAAATTTAAAGAATCTAATACTAAACCAACAAAACATACTCAGGCTACGAATAATGCCACATTTAATGGCGGAGATGATTTTAATCAAATATCTGTTTCAGTTGTACGTCAAATAAAATCAGTAGAAGAGATTAATATTCTATACAATACATTTTTGGACAATTTACCATCTCATAAATATGAATTGCAAGAAGCATGCGATTATGCAATGACTTTACCAGCAACATATTATGGTCCTGGTTCATATAATAAATGGATCAAAGTAGGATTTGCTTTGAGAAACACATGTGTTTATTTACTAATTGCTTGGGTCAAATTCAGTTTACAGTCTCCATCATTTGATGTTCACAAAGAAATACCATCTATGTGTGATCATTGGATGCGATGGATTCATGAACCAGAAGTAGGTGTCACTAAAAGATCTTTACAATATTGGTCTAAAAATGACGCACCAGAAGAGTATCAAAAAGTACACGAAAATACAATCGATTATTACTTAGATGACACAATACAAAAATTAACGATGGATGCGAATGTAGCATCTGGTAAAAAAGGCGGAAGTTGTGATTACGACATAGCAACCGTTGTATTTCATGTTAAAAAAGGTAGTTATGTATCTTGTGGAATCAAAACAAATGTGTGGTACGAATTCAATGGAAGTTATTGGAGTAGAGACGATTCTGGTACAACATTAAGAAATGCACTTTCTACGGAAATTCGCGGTCTTTACTTGATGAAGGCAAAAAAGACACTCGATCGAGCAAATATGATAAAAACACCAGATGGAGATGTTGATGTAGAAAACGAAGAACACATTTTATTGAAAACACGTGTCAATTTATTGATTGAAATCGCGACACGTCTTGGAAAAACAAAAGACAAGGATAATATCATGCGCGAATGTAGAGAGCAATTTTACGACAAGAAATTCGAAAGCAAATTAGATCAAAACCGTTATTTGCTATGCTTTCTTAACGGAGTGATAGATTTCAAAGATAAACGATTCCGCAAAGGTTATCCGGAAGACTATATTTCAAAATGTACACAAACGGATTATCATCCACTTGATCCTGTAAAAGACAAGACTTCCATTGCAGAAATTCATGATTATTTCAATAAATTATTTCCCATTCCTGAATTGTGCACGTACATGTGGGATCATCTTGCATCTGTAATTATAGGTGATACTGCAAAAACACAGTGTTTGCATTATTATACAGGCATTGGTCAAAACGGTAAGTCGATGCTTGTAAAGCTCATACAAATGATTTTAGGAGATTATGCAACAGAACTAGACGTTTCATTCTTTGTCAATGAAAGACCTTCTCGAGGTAAAGCAACTCCTGAGATTATGTGTTTGGTTGGGTCGCGATTTGCGGTTACTGCGGAACCATCTGAAGGAGAAAAGTTGAATGAAGGTCCGATGAAAGCCCTAACTAGCGGTACAGATAAGATCACATATCGTGGACTTTTTAAAGACCAAGAATCTTTCATTCCTCAAGTTCACAGTGTAATTATGGCCAATCACTATTTACCAGTAAAAAGTCGTGATCATGGTACATGGAGACGCATTCGCGTTATTAAATTTCTATCTTTGTTTGTGGACGACCCTGACGAAAACGAAGAATATCAGTTCAAACAAGAGGACGATTTTGATGAAAAATTCAAAAAATGGGGGCCTATTTTTATGTCCATGTTGATAGAGATTGCCTACGTAAACCAAGGTGCGCTCAAGATTTGTCCTAAAGTAAAGGAATACAGTGATGAATACAAGAAAGGACAAGATTACATTGCGGAATTCATTTCAGATAAAATTATCAAAGCTCCATCGCAAAGATTGAAGAAAGAACAAGTTTTAGAAGAATTCACATCTTGGTACACCAGTAATTATCAATCCAAAATTGTTGGAAAGAAACAAGAATTATTCAATGCCATTGACAAAGAGTTCGGTGGACGCAACAAAGAGGGTACATGGGATGGAATCACCCTTAAAACCAACCATACAGAACTTCCATCGATTACAACCACTGTAGAAAGTGATAGTGCGTCTGAATTAAGTAATTAAATAACAAAAATAAAACCTTTTGAGTTTCACATAGCAAACATTTTTTATTTTAATAATGCCATTAAAATAAAAGGAGGGATAATGAGTATATAGTTCCCCTAATAGTTGAAAATATTCGGTATTGAATTGTAATTGATCACAAATTCATGATCTGGTCTCTCAAATACTTTACCAACAATCGTTTCTATAACAAACGTACACATTTTCATAATAAACATTTCAATTGGAGTAATGAGGTAAGGAAACACAATAATCGTCAAAAATACACCTACTTTATAGTACATACTGAAGTTGTTCCGTTTTTCACTGACTATCAATATACCTAAATAAATTGCGGCTAAAATGAAATAAATCCAAATCAGAAAGTAGGTGAAATTATTTAGAAAATGTATTTGACCAATTTTATATGTATATTGACTGTATTGAGTGGAATAGCGTGTATGCATCGCATTGTTTTGTTTTCTTGCTAATTCAATCAACTGCTCTTTCTCTACTTCCATTTATATATAGCTAGAAATTACACTGGCGTGAATGTCGGTTTAGGTGTATAAGGTTTTACATTTTTTTTAGATTCAAACCCTTCTACACTCGGCGACAATTTACAAGCATTTGTATCTGTATCCCAAATTTGCCCATCTGGACATCGATTGCATTGGTTATTGTAAAAATATGGGTTTGAAGTTGGATCACAACAATCGGCTCCAACACATTCTTGTTGGACATTTGGCATTATCAAATTAACGCCAGTTTCGCCCTCGTCTTCTTTTACTTCTTCAATGTCCACTAAAATACCGAAATCGATTTTTTCAAAATCCATTGGGTCACGTTTTACAATGTCAACTGCTAAAATAATCAAATAACTGATACCTCCGGCCACTACAAACATAATCAACAAATCCAGTACAAAATCAGGAATCACTGGAAAATAATTTTTCAATATAAATAGTATTACAACAAGACCAACGATTGCCAATACAACAAGAAACATATATGTATAAGCATTTTTTCGTAATGTTGTACTACGTTTCTGGGCGTCTTGACGTTTTTTGGTTTCATAAATCGGTTGAATTACTTCTTCTTTTGCATCTAATCTATTTTTTTCTTTCGTCAATATATCTGTCACAATATGTTCATTTGGATCAATTGTTTCTTTATACAAGTTGTATTCGGTACCAGATGTACCTACATTATCTTGTAAATCACCGTGGTCAATAGTTACAGTCATATATATATCATTCAGAAATTATATTGGTCTACACTCTTTTTTATCACCATCATTATTTAACTTATATTCATACCCAGGACCACAACACGCTTCATTTTTACAACTTTCGACGGTTAATGTACTGATATCACCCTTTTTAGCAGCATCTTCGTAACTTTCATCTACTTCTTTTGGATCTATAAGTGCCTCATCTTGGATTTTACTAAAATCAATTTTATCTCGACTCAAAATATTTTGATACAAAAAATACGCTGATATAAATCCAATTGCAACAATAAATACAAGAATCCAATCCATGATAGCAGAGCTATATCCTAAACGTTCTTGCAAAAATACAATGAATAAACAAGCACCAAATGTCAAAATAAACAAAGTCAATAATATCAGGTATTTTTTCTGACGATCTCGATATGTCTGGTTTAACAAAATCATTCGGTTTGCGTTTTGAATTTCGGCATCCATATTTGCTTTCTTCGACACCAACCGATTGTATTCAAGGTCCAAAACATCACCTGCTGCTTTTTGTTCTGAAGCAATTTTTCTAAACTGTGAATTTGAAATAATTTCTTCCGACATTTTCTATATCTTTACCTACTATTTTTTCATCACCAAAAATGTTGTGATTAATACAGTTGTTAAAGTGATCATGCCAATAATATATGCATTGTTTTGTTGAATAATCATTACATGTGTATCTTCTTTTACAGCGTCTTTTACAGTAGACTTCTTATGGAGTTTATCCAACCATTTTTTACCAGCGTCTGGTCCTTCTGTAATAGTTTCATCAAAATCTTGATAGTTTCCCTCTAATTCTGATCGTTTGTCGACGTGTTTGTCCATTTTACCAAGCAATACGTCGTAATTGCTTTCAAGTGCAGTAATTTTATTTGACTGGTGTTGTAAAGTTCCATATGTTTCAAAAGATTCATATGAGGCTAAAGGGTTTGTAAAGAATTCTTTTGGAGTTGACATTTTATATATAGTACACATAAAATATCATAGTTTGACAAATAAGTAATATAGAACAGATGTTGCTAAAACAGTCCATACAAGCGTAACATAAACACTTTGATCAAGCAAAATATTCGGATCTTGTTGGTCCGGATTGTATATTTCTCTCATTTGATTATCTAATTTATTTCGTAATTCTTTTACATCTTTATGGGTTGTAGATATATCATTCTGAAAATGAGCAGAATTTCCCATACTTGCTTGAATATCTGTTATATCTTGTCCAAACTTACTCGATTCACCATATTGATTTGAATCTCCATCATACCCAGCCGCTACAGCCATTGCTAATATTTCGTTAACTGTAAACGTTGTTTGTTTATCTGGTGTTCCTAGATTATATTGCCCCATCAAAATATTGTATGCACTATCTAAATTTGTTCCTGTTTCGTTTTGAAACGTTGTATTTATAGTGCCGTCTGCATTCATTACTTTCTGCGTTTCGGTATCAACTGTAAAACATTGATCCGTTGCCGATAAGTTCTTCTCCCCACAATTTTTATGCATTTCTTGAAGTTTACGCGATTGAAGGATGCTTTTAATGGTTTTGTTAAATTGCGTCAAGTTATGACCAGTCGTCGTCCTATTGTAATCGGTTTCGTAGGTACTCATTCTATATTATTTATCGCGATAAATAAATATCCCTAAAACTACACAGCCTATCATTAGATTGGTAGCTTGCATCCAACCTCTAATATACAATTCACTTGCGTCTTTTACATTGCCTTCTTGTTTCTGCACTTCATCCAATCCATCCATATATTTACAGTTTTCATTCATGATTCGCTGTTCGTCGGACGACAACACAATATCATCATCTGACATTTGATCTTCATCGCGTGTTCTGTACAATCTACAAGCATATTCATCTTGAAAATATCGTTGACTCATCGTATATTTTCGCTAAACATTTTAATTGCTTTAGACAATTAAAATGTTTAGCGAAAAAATATAAATACTCATTATATAGCTATGAAATTTCCATCCATAACATCGGTACCTCCGTTAGAAGTAGCATTGTTTGTCATTTTTATATTGTATTTGATTTTTCCTATACCAACTCCAGCATTTTTGATTAAATATATAAATGGAAATATTGGAATTGCGGTGATTATCATCGTTACACTTTACATGCTTTTTTACACCACTCCTATTTTAGGTGTTTTGACCATTTTTGTGGCATATGAATTGCTCCGAAGAAGCAACAATGGGTTGGCCAGATCGAAAGTACCTATGGTTCGTCATACTGCTTCGCAGCCTAAAAAGGATGCTGAAATGGCAAAAATGAACCCCACTGTAGAAGTCACGTTGGAAGAAGAGGTCATTGGCCAAATGGCACCTGTAGGAAAAAGTAGCGTTCCTGAAAAAGTGATTGGAAGTACGTTCAAACCAGTACAGGATACAATTGCCGGTGCTTCTATGCTGTCTTAATTAATTTGCTCATTATTTAGAAAAATAATTACCTAACGAGTGTTCCTAGGTAATTGTATAAATATGTGATATAGATAGTATAGTATATAATATGAGTTCTGATACTAAAACACCTAAAAACACGGATCCCAGAAGTGGACTATAAAAATTAATCGAATTAAATGGGTTACAAAACAAAGTGAATATACTTCACGTTTATGATGCAATGGAGAAGGCAATCTAACATGAATGAACTCGACAATAAAACGTCGTCGCATTCGCAAATCAAATAAAATAAAATACGAAAAATAATTACATATAAAAAATGTTTTATATGTACTCATACGTTTTTCAAGCCATCCAAAATATCCCAAAAGGAACCGGACAACTCGTCTTTTTCAAACATATCGTCAAACCTCTTTGAAACCAACGCACCGAACTTTTTGAACGTAAACATACCTAAAGCAAAAGAACAATGAACAAGAATCATATAAAACCCTACCGTTGCCAACACCGATCCTTGTTTGATGGTTTGATCGTTTGCGATTTTAGAAGAATATCTTGGATCTGCCAATCCGATAATGACCATAATGAGTCCTACTAAAAAGAAACAAACAATCGAGAAAAACCCAATCAATATCCGTAAAAAGGTCTTCGGTTTACCAGTTTCTTCATTAATAAATGTTTTTTTGTCAAAAATGGTGACCATTAAATTTGGAAATCCTAAACCAGCTCCCACCGACACCAAAAAGAAATGTAAGAAATGGCTAAATGTAACCATACCGCGTTCATATGTATTGGTTTTCAACGGTACAACTGCAACATCTTCATACACTTGATTTGGATCATTTGCGTCTTCTTGCAATAATTTACATTCCATGTAAGTATCATCCTTGCCAATCGTACCAATAAACCCTTCTTGTGTAGAATTAATATACAGCATTTTGGTGAGTTTTACGTCAAATGTTTTCGGTTCTATTTTTTGGGTTTGTCCATCAGACAATACCAATACTGCTTTCAAACTATCATATGAATCGTAGTTGATTATTTCTTTGTAAGCATTGTGGGCAGAAACCGTCAATTTCGGTTTTTCACCTTTTACATTCAATAAATCTCGGCACAAAAACACATTGTTTCCACTTCTTGTTTGATAAAAAAGATTTTTCGTGCATTTTCCAACAATTTTTTCATAATTGATTGTTTCTAAAGGAAATACAACATCACTACCATGATTGAATTGAATCCCTATACAAAGAAACAATTTTTTCGGAGTAGCGCTTATATATTCACATTCCAGTACCATTTCGCATTCAGGATTATAGCCAGTAATTCGATGTAATTTCTCACAAATATGGATTCTGGTAGGCACATAGTTTTTTTCTAAAAAGAATATTTTGGAATTAATTATTTTTGGAAAAATGTACATTGTGGAAGAAAAGGAAGTTAGTTTTTCTTCTTCAAAATGATACAATACTTCTAAACTTTCTTTTTTCATATTATTAATTATTTCGACTGCCATGCTATATTAATAAGGAATATAAGAAAACAATCCACTTTCGTAAATGGTCGCTTCAAAAATATCTTGAAACCCTTCCACATATACCTGATCGCCATTGTGTATTTCTTCACACCCATATTCACCACTACATTTTCTTCCTTTGACACTTACAGGCAACTTTGTTTGTAAATTGCCACCGGCGCCTCCTCCAGACACTGTATAATATTGCCACTTGTCTCTCGATGTGATGGTTCTTCTTCCCATAAGTGGAAGTATTTCACGATTGGGTCCGGACTTCTTGGTCAATATACCAATCTGAGAGTATTGTTGATTGTAATGTTGTGTTGGCATGTTAATAGGAATGCTATTAGAAGGGATATTCATTACTAAAGGGGCATTCATTAACCCACCAGCATCACATTTTACAGGGGGAACATATGCATTGGTCAAAGGATCGCCAATGGTACCACCAGTTGCGCCACATCGTCCCACGTCCCCACGAACGTCTTGCATAGGAACTTTTGCCAAGGCATTTGTAACAGAAACGTGTGATGAATGTCTAGGAGGTAATATTCCAGTTGGTTTTGTTTTGCCTAAATCAGACAAACGATACCATAAAAACATGATAACGAGCAACAATACAAATATTATAAACATTGTCATATTTTCAATACAAATTACACCTGGTATACACTTTTTCGCCATATACAATGGTTTTAGATATTTTCTAGGTTTACGTCCTGCGCAAAAAGAGGAACCAAAACATGATAACGAGCAACAATACAAATTACACCTGGTATACACTTTTTCGCCATATAAAATGGTTTTAGATATTTTCTAGGTTTACGTCCTGCGTAAAAAGAGGAACCAAAACATATAACAAAGCAATAACAAAATAGATACAACCACTAAAAAAGTCAAGAAACTGAATGTTCCATCTCCGTCTCCTTTTTTCTTTTTAAACATGTTTTTGATAGCATCCCAATCGATGCCCTTGGCTTTTTTATTTTTACAGCGATAACAATCATTTTGTACATCATTGGGCCATCCGATGAATTGATCCAATTTGGTTTGTATTGGTACCCATTCTTTGGCCAATCCAATCATTGACATCAATATCAAAATGGGTAAATATAAAAGTGTATACTTAAGAATGTCTAAAAAGTACCAGAAGAAGCATTTATAAAAATTAACCATCAATTTTATGCCACATTGTATGTAATAGGCGATCAAACTTGCAAAATTCACAACTTTTTTGATAATATTCATAAACCAATCTTTGATTTTTTTGAAAAAACTTCCAACCTTTTTAAAACTTTTCATTAGAGGCTTTCCAATTTTATTTTTTATGGTTGTTCCGAATTTTTTGAAGCCTTTCACAAGAGTTTTTGTGAAAAATTTCTTCGATTGTTTAGCAGTCTTTTTAATCGATTTTGTTAACCCTTTGGTAATTCCTTTAAAGGCCTTTTTTATTCCCATCTCTTTTATATATGTCTATAAAAGAGATTTATAATTTATCGTCTTCATTGAAAACTTCTACATCCATATCTTTTTTCATTTTATCTAATTTCTCTTCGATGTTTTCCATTTTGCTATGTTGCTGATCTAGTTTTTTATTCAAGTTTTCTAAATACATGTGTGTATCGCTTAACTGGTATCCTTCTCTCAGAAAACTGACACTATAGAACATTGCGCCGAATAAAATGAGTAATAATAATAATACTTTTATCATTACTATAAAGTGAGACTTTATTAATTGAAGCCGACTTTTACATCTGGTTTTTTCATACTTGACTTATCTTCTCCCCCTCCATATCCCATTGATTTTTCATGCTTAAAACTCTCTGGATCAGGAATATCTGTATCCAAGTTTTTTTGATCTTCAGTATTTACACTTTCATCATATTCAGGTGTAACAAGGCTTTTTTCCATTGTGTGAAAATTTGTTTTTTGAACGTTATCATAATCTTCTTTGTTATTTTTCATTCGTTCTTTGATTCTTCGTAACATAAATTCCGCTTTTTCTCTCAATTGTTTATATTGTTCTTTCATTTTTTTTTGTATTTGATTTGCTTGATCCATTGCTTGTTTGAAACGTTTTTCTGCTTCTTCTTTCACTTTATTTAGTGCACGTTGAGCTTCTTCGCGTACTGTCCGTAAAATACCGTCATAACGATTACCGACTTCTTTACGCACACGATCCTCTGCGTCTTTTACAGCTTTTTTCATACCATTTGATGCACTCTTTGAAGTTTTGCTTATCATTTTCTTTCCTTTTTTCAATTTGATGAATCCTTCCTTTGCCTCTTTCAGATGTAGGTATAAAACGTGAACAATAATTACAGGTAACAATAAATAAATCAGTTCATTTTTGCTAAATTTGCTAAGAGAAAATGAAAACAATATGAAAAGAATGACATAAAAATGAGCATCGTTTACTATAAAAAATAGTGTTTGTATCAGAACAACTAACAATAACATATTATATAATAATGCGATAAAGTTAATCAATAATTTCTCGAATTTGTTATCATATTTATATTTTTTAACATTTTTTCATAAATAATTGTTTTACGTACGTGATCATTTACCATATTTTTATAGTGGTCTGCCATTTTTTGTATCCTCATTATGTTCCCACCAACCTTACTGACTCCTTTGCTTATGTTCCCCCCAACCTTACGGACTCCTTTGCTTATGTTCCCCCCAACCTTACGGACTCCTTTCCTTGCTTTTTTTGCTCTTTTTCTCCATTTTTTTCGTCCGAAACCTTCACGGCACGGTTCACCTCTTATCAAAAAGACTATATGTGTTAGTGCCATTGGAACCAAAATGAATATCAACGATTCTTTACTAAAACTCATGAGTATAAGTGATAATAAAACAAAGAGAATAATGTAAAAATGACTGTCGTGAATGATATAATAAATAATTTGTATCAATAATACTAGTTCCAATAAATCCATATATATATATCTAATAATGATTTTTTGTTATCACGTTTTACTCATTTTATGTGCTTGACTCAAAACTTGTTTACTATTACTAAACTCTCTTCTACAATTATCTCTTTCATCTTCTAAAGTGGCAATACGTTTCCTATTCAAACTCATATCATTTTTGTAGCCGTCAATGACCGCGTTTTTTTGAGAAATTTCACGTTTATGCAAATTTTTTGTCAAATTCATTTTTTCAACGTGATCTTCACGCAGATCCACAATTTTTGTTTCATAATGAGTGGCCAAAGCCAAACAATCTTTTTTTGCAGTCTCTAAAGCACTTGGCAAAGACAATAACGTAGGAAGTTCTAATTTTTTCTTATTTTTTTCTTGTTCCGCTGCTTCTTTCACATCATGGGTATGTTTCACCGTAGTTTCTCCTACACCTTCGTGACCGTGTGTAATGGTCACAAATGATTCTTCTACAAGCATCCATTTCCAAGTAAGTGTCAGTACAACAGATCCGAAAATACACAAAGGAATGTTTCGTGTAACAATGGACATAATCCACAAAAATACAAATGCTAAACCTACATATTTAGTTCCTATTTGAGACATGATTAACAGTAAAAAGAAAAAGTACAAAATAAAACTTAAATACAATACAGATATTTGATGTCTTGCTTTCAAAATATTCATATACAATATTTGAATATTTTTATAAGTTAATGATGGTGTGATGTGACCTTTTTATCTGTAACATGTTGATGTGGTTCTGGTTTTAATCCTTTCTTTATTCTTCTTCTTCTTCTGAAACCTTCTGTTTCGTCTTCATCTTCTTCTTCCTTTTCTTCCTCATCTTCCTCCTCATCATCATCTTCATCATCACCGTCGTCATCTTCAAACCCTTCTCCTAGTTCATCTGCAAATTCGTCTAAAACTTTCTCAAACGCCTCTTCAAAATCTTTTTCCTTTTTGGTTTGAAATCCATCGCGATTTCCGAATTGAACTACATTGGCGACTACCATTGCAATAATCATAATAACCACCATATTTTTACTAAAGAACGATGTAAGTAGGCCTGTCGCCAAAAGCACTCCTACAGACATAAGATCTTGTCTAAAAACAAAATTGAATAAATTACCGACTGCTAAAATGAATACAAAATACAAAACAAATTTGTTTTGCAATACAGCAGAGGACATTTTCGAAAACTCTGCTGACTTTGCCGAGAAACTTCTAGATTTTGCCATTATACTTTATCTCCACATTTTATAAATTTTCTTCAGATTTTTCTGACCGATCACAATAATCTTCTGAAGAATAATCAGGCATATTCCCTCCATATATTTCTAAAACTTCTTTAACGACTTCCTCTCTCAGAATGTCTTTTCTCTCAAATTCGAAACTAGAAATACTATCAGAACGTTTTCCGTGAAATCTTCGTAAGAAATCTTCCAATCCATTCAATTCGTCTTTCTTATCATGTTGTTCTAAATCTCCTGTAATAATAATTCTACTATTATTTCCTAATCTTGTCAATAACATTTTCATTTGAGACACAGTGGAATTTTGCATTTCATCAGCAACAATCCATGAATTTTGAAACGTTCGTCCTCGCATATACCCTAATGGAGCAATTTCAATGACTTTGTCTTCTATCAATTGAGTTACTTCTTTAGGGGACATAAATTTGTACAAAATGTCGTAGATTGGGCGAATCCAAGGCGCCATCTTTTCTTCCAACGTGCCAGGTAAATATCCTAAATCTTCATCAACTGCAACAGAAGGCCTTGTGAAGATGAGTTTTTCGACAACATTTGTTAAGAAATATTTAACACCATATTCAGTTGCAAATAATGTTTTTCCTGTACCAGCTGGCCCATTGGCAACAACAATTTTTTTGTGTTTATTTTTAAGTATATTAACATAGGTTTCTTGGCTTTCGTTTTTAGGTTGAACGAATTTATGTTCAAAACATTCACGTTCATTGGTGGACATATGGATGATTTTTTCATATGGCTTGTAAAGGGTTGTTGTTGACTCAAAATCAGGAATGTACTGTTCACGGTCATTTGTATTGTCAAAAAACGCATTTTTCATAATTTCTTTATCATTCATCTTTTTTTGTTTTTTGCCCTTCTTCCCCTTAGGTTGTGACATAGTCGCTGGAATAGTACCCAAGTATTCCGCGTCTGTAGACAGTTTGGGTATCTTTGCGAAGCGTTTCATATAACCAATCTGCATATTTAATTTTTTTGCCTAAACCTTTTCTTTGAATTTATACCATTGTTACTGTAAATAGTGGTATAGTATGCTACATATATGTAAATAACAATTATATACACTCTAAATGAATATGTTTTTTATTTACGTTTGAAAACCATATATCGGTAAGAGTATCTAGATATTTTGTGGTATATAAAGTACCTTCACACACAATGAAACCAATGGCGGAAAATCCACCTTTATGTAAAAGAAGATGTTTGGCTTTTTTCATAAGACTAATATGAATATCTGGTTCTGCCAATATAAGTGTGACATTAAAGCAATGTTCGAATAAATAATTCATAGAATTCATGAAATTTTCTTTTTTCTGGTCGTGTGTTGCGAATCTTTCATCAAGATGTAATCCGCTAAATATGTAGACAAAATTGAACTCTCTCGACATTTCTACGATTAAATCTAAAAAGGATCGTTCTACTTCTTTATCTCCAGACCGGATATGTACACACAATACATCATTACTATCTACTACACGGACCAATTCTTTGGCAACAGATGAGTTTTGTATAAATTTATCAGTTGCCCCTTGAACTCGATACAAGTATGGTATTATTTCATCATGTGGGCGTAATTCGATATAATAATATAAAATAGAATCAACATATGCATTACCAACCATATACATTCTTTCTAATTCTTCTTGACTGTTATGTGGTAAAGCATCCCAAAATCCTGATAAAGAAGGAATGTTCAATAAATCGCCAATATTGTAACCAGCTTTAATTGTGTCATTTACCAAATCTTTACCGTAAATATGTATATCGCTTTTATCAATATGTTTATGAAATAATTTGATCATTATAATAAAATATAATGATTAATAAAAAGTTTCGTTTGTATCATTGAAATAATTATATAATAAATTGTCAGGATTGTGATTATGAACTTCACCGCAAACCATTTTAACATTTTCGTACATTTGTCGAATTACATCGTTTGGTGTCGTTGTACCTACCTTTATAAAACCTTGTTTCCGTAAAAAATTCTTAACTTCATTTATTGGGGTTTCTTTTAATGCGTTTTTTTTCAAATTGGCTTCATTGCGAAGTGTTTTATTTGCAACTAATATTGAAACTCGTGGATGTGCTTTTGATTTACCAACACGATATGTTCTTCTTACAGTTCGTTTCTGTTTTTTACCTTTTCGTTTCGCTGGTTTTTGTTTTTTCATATTGGCATATTGTTCTCTTTCGCTCATTTCTTTTATTTTGTCATTCAACTGGGCTTCATAATTGATTTGAATTGGAGACGATTGAACATCCATTAATTTTGGTTTTGGTGGAAAACGTGACGGTGGTAAGACCTTTTGTGTTTGAGTTTTCCATGTTCTATATGTAGGTTTCGTTCCATTTTTTAGATTGCCCCATGGCAATGGAGCTGCGTTAATTGTCGGTACAGGCAATGTTTCTTCTTGGAGAAATGAGGGTGTGGGAAATGGATTTACAGGAGAAGGTTGTTTGAAAGTCCGGTTGTGTACAATTTGAGTTGTGCGAGAGACCTTTGGAGGTGGAACATCAGATGCTAAGTTGGACAAAAATTTAATAGAATCTTCAAAATCAGACATTGGAGGTGTCAAAATTTCCTCCATTTTTTTAGAAGGTTCGTTTTTTAATCGTTTTTCTTGATTCGAGCGTATCATGTTCAGTAAATTACGCTTCAACGTAGAGACTTTCGGTTTTTTAGCAGAGTTTGAATTTTTGATTTGAATTTTTGGATTAATATTTTTTTCTCTTTTTTTCCTTGTTCTTTTATCTGACAATTTTAATGCAGCCGGATCTACATGAATTACCTTTTCGTCCATAACACTTTATATATATAGCCCAAATGAAATTTTATCTTTATTCGTATTTTGTTGTTCAAAAATTGAGAAACCGTCGTTTATATCTGCTAAAGTAATTTTTTTCTTTTCTTCGTCTTTTCCATAAATTCGTTGTGCATGTGCAATTTTACTGTACAAAAACAATTGTTCCATGGTTCTACCGTTATCTTTGAATTTATTACCGTTTTTTTTGAACCAGTATTCCGTGATTTCTTCGTGTATATTCCATCCTGTTGTTGTGGCAATGTGAGAAAATATTCCACATAATTCCTTTGTCGAATAAGGATCAATATTAAATCGCCATATAAACCTAGATTGCAATCCTGGATTAATTTTGAAAAACGTATTATTCAATTCATTTTCATAGCCGGCAATAATAACCATGAAGTTTTTCTTCTCATCACTAAGTGCTTCGCACAATGTATCAACGCACTCTTTTGCATACATGTCATCTCCTTGTAAACTATATGCTTCATCTATAAACAATACACCTCCTAAACATTCGTCAATTACTTTCCTTGTTTTTATGGCAGTTTGACCCAAATATCCAGCAATGAGATCTGTACGAGTGACTTTTTTGAAATGATTTCCATTCAGAATTCCAATTTTAGAATACATATTTCCAATCAGTTTTGCAACTTCTGTTTTACCGGTTCCTGGTGGCCCTGTAAGAACAGTGTGTTTATAATCGCCATGTTGTGAACTTTCCGCAAATCCTTGAATAAAGTACAACATTTGTTTGACAATAGACGTTTTTAGTGATTTCAAACCAATCATGTCATTGAATTGTTTCAATTCGGATTTTATTTTATGCAACGCTTGTAAATCAATATTGTATGTTTTGTCAGCACAATAAGGATGTTTATCTACGATTTCAATTAAATCTTTAAGAGAATTCACACTTACATCTATCGTGACTTTTTCTTTGCGACGAAATACTTTTATCTTATTGTCTTTTATGTTTGTATCAATGTTAACTTCATGTTTCGTCTGCCAGTTTGTGTAACAAGAAACAAAACTACTATTTACATCATAGGAGGCGAATGATGTACAATAGTGGTTTTGCATCACCATATGTAAATCAATACCACACTTGTAAGTAAGATAAGTGTCACTTTGACGTTTGTCTAAATCTTTTATGAACTGAGAATATTGTGATTTTTTACGTTTAGGGGATAATGGAATATTCATTCTATAATAATTGTTTTGCTTTTATTACATTTTTAAGGAAAAATGTCATAATAATATAGAAATGCCGAAAACGAAAAAATGTAAAGCTTACAAAAAGAAGCGGAAAATTGTATTTAATGCGTCCGATTATGAAAGCAACGATGGAATGTTAACTACAGTATGGGGACCTCCCTTGTGGCATTATTTGCATACAATGAGTTTTAATTACCCTATAAAACCAACAAAAAGGGACAAGAAACATTATCGAGATTTTATTTTGAATTTACAAAGTGTATTACCATGTGGAAAATGTAGGAATAATTTGGATGGTAATTTTTCAAAGTTGCCGTTAACAATGGATTGTATGAAATCTAGGGAAAGTTTTTCCAGATATGTATTCGAATTACACGAACTAATAAATACGATGTTGAAAAAAAAATCAGGATTGAATTATGACATGGTTAGAGACCGCTATGAACATTTTCGTTCACGATGTTCCCAAACACGTAAAAAAAGGAAACCCAATAAAGAAAAAGGATGTACCGAACCACTTACTGGAGAAAAATCAAAATGTGTACTCCATATTGTTCCTCGAAATAAATCTTGCAAAACATTTCAAATAGATAAGCAATGTGAAAAAGTAAAAATTGTACATTCTTAATACATTATTTAGGGTATTAATAATATATATTATAGTTATAAGATATATTACGCATGTCATCACAAGAATCAAAAGAAATATTGTTTTGGGGAGCGAATCCAAATATTTTGTTTTCTCCAGAGTACATTTTAGAACTTTTTCCAGTATCATGTATGAATTATACACAAAAATTAAATGCAGTTACAAGATTAGTCGTTTTACTTTGCTTGATTTTTTATTTTGTTTTGAGAACATGGAGAGTCGTAATCATCGGCATTTTAACTTTAGCAGCGATTTTTTCTATTTACTATACACAAACATCGAGTAAGAAAGTTCGTTTTTCAGATCAAGAAGGGTTCAAGGCAAATGCTGCCGAAGAATATGTGAAAAAACATTTACTCCCTGCAGATATATTTGGTGAAGCCACAGAAAGTAATCCTTTACAGAATGTACTAATTACTGATTATAACGCAGCATCTGACAAAAAGCCAGCCCCTGCATCTTATTTACCAGAAACACATCAAACTATAGTAGAACAAACAAAACAAATGATTGCCGATATAAACCCAGAACAGCCTAAACTTACAGAAAAATTGTTTCGTAGTTTAGATGATAATTTAGCATTTGAACAGTCTATGCGACCATTTTACAGTAACCCTAGTACAACTATACCAAATGATCAAGGGGCTTTTGTGGATTTTTGTTACGGAAGTATGATATCTTGCAAAGAAGGAAATCCATTCGCATGTGCTCGTAATTTAGAAAGACATACCAACTAAGGGAACATACGGTTCCCTTATGATCCCTCCCTTTATTAGGAGGGTGTGTGTGGGGGGGGGTAAGGGGGGAGCGGAGCTCCCCCTAGAGAAATATCTTTTAGTATGATATATAATGTTTGAATTCACTTCAGATTACAAATTTCATCAATCTGGACGTATGGGAAATGATATGTTCGACCAATCACAACGTACTGTACAAAATGGTGCATATGTAGACAATGTTATGAGCCGGTTTTCATCTGACAAAATGTCAAACGAACACGTAAATTTTGCAACTCAGTATCCAGGTGTTATGGTAAGTGGTACAAATGGCGGAACTGGTTTAGGCGCAATGGGTGTCGACGCCGAATCGAATTTATTGTGGAAAAGTGACTCTCAAAGACCTTTAGAAAAACTACAATTGTTTCCTCGTACTTTCTTGAGTGTTCCATATTTAGGACGTGGATCGGCAGATCCTACACTAGAGTCGCAACTAATGCAAGGTGAAAACGTACGTGGTAAGAAGAGTGTTTCTACAGTAATGGAACAAAACTTTATGCCTTTGGACCAATATCCATTGGATGCAGGAAAACGTGAACGTGCAAATGAAGCGAAATATGCTGTAGAAGAATTGGCTTTGGATGGATGGGTAAGAGGAGGAAAAGCCACGAGAGAATTAGAAGAAAATTACTTTAGCGAAAAATCAAAACCAAATGTTTCCGGATTTTAAAAATGCGTTTGAAAATATTATGTATGCATAATATATAATATGAGTTTTTCACTTAATAATCTAAACCCTTTAAGCGGCGGTATGGACAAGAAAATGGGCGGCAGTGGGGGTGGACCCCCTAATATGTTCGACTTGTCTGGCGGTAAAAAACGAAGAAAGTCTAGAGGCAAGAAGAAGTCGAAGGCCAAGAAGTCTAAGAAAGCAAGAAAATCTAGACGCAAATCTAGACGCAGTAAAAAATAATTTGATAAATACGAGAATTGTAATTATCAATAAAAACTATATGAAATGTTCTTGTTTCGAAAAGAAAAGAGAATGGATTATTTAGAATATTTCAAAAGTCTGCCATCGATGGTTAATTATATTGACGATCATGAATATCGAAACGTTATTCGAAAAACCTTTCGGTTTGATCCTTCTGAAAAATTCACCTACAATGGTGAATTGTATAATTTCGACGAACTCGATGAACATTCAAAAGACGAATTATTGTTTGACAGTAAAAACCTATCGGAAGGTTTAGATGAATTATACAAAGTCACTGTAAAGGATTATTTTTTCCAAGAACTGTATAAACGTGCCGCTGCACGTATGTTTTCAGAATCACAAAATATTGGTCAGGTTGTTTTATGTTCATATGATACATTTCATTGGTATTACACATGCGTATGGTATTATATTCATGGTGGAATTTCGTCTCTCTCATCTATTTCAGAATACAATCATTTGAAAAAATATTTTGATATGTAAATTGTATATGGCATCTACACGGAATAAAAACACTCCTGGAAATTATTTTTTGGAAAAACAAGCTTCTATAAAAAAACAAGAAGAACTAATGTACCCACATGCTGCACAGGGACAAGCGATACAAACAAATTTACCAGGGAATGGACTGCTAAGTGGAAGATATGCAGGAAGAGATTTAGCAAAAAACGATTGTGATATTGAATCTGCATTATTCGGTATCGGATCTACCAATTTAGAAAACCCAAATGCTGCTGTAAAACCAGAATTAAACAACTTATCTAGTTTGAATATTATGCAAAAACTTCCGCAAATTGTACCAACTCCTTTTGCAATTGAACCGAATCAACGTCCAATGTGGCTAAATTAGGGGGGGGGGACGTAGTTCCCCCTTACCTCCTCCTATTAAAGGGAGGGATCATAAGTTCTTCTGGTATATTGTCTACCTTTGTTTTTGGTTTTTTTAAAACTAGTATTTTGTCTATTTTTTGGTTTTGATTTTTCAAAATCTTTCGAAAATATCTTCATAATTTCTTCTTGAACTTCATTACTTGGATGAAGAGAAAATATTTTTTGAAGCAATTCTTGGTTGTTACATGAAATTGGATCAGGCAGTTTTTCACATTTTTCAAATTCGACCGTCATTAAATCACTGTGAAGTTCGTATGAATCATTTATCAATTCAATTGGTAATTTAATATTTGCGTATACATATCTCTTTTCTGACATATGTATAAAGGTGAAATCATCGTTTAATTATTTTTTACAACAATTTAACTTCTGTGGGATAAAATTCTTTCCGTAAACTTCGACATGCATTTATTGACAATTCTTCGCGTTTTTTTCTTGTTTTACCTTCTAGTACAGGTTTTCGTTTTACAGTATTCAATCTAACCGCCATATCTTTTTCGATCGCGTCAAAATGATTAATAATGTAATCCAATACTTTGTTCAAGATTGCCCATTTGAAAAAATGTAGTTGGCCTATAGTTGTTTCTATGCGTTGATTTTCATTGTACGGTATCAATATACGTTCTTGTCGACAATATGGATCAAACATTTGCTTCGAATAACTGTCTTCTGTACACTTATAATTGGTCCATACAAAAAAACGACGTGCTTCTCCATTTACCTTGCTTGGAACGTCATATACAGTAAAATGTTGTTTTGCATAATTTGTTACGAACCAATTCACCATTCGAATAGACAATTTTTTATTATTTTCGACAATAAATTCACGATTAATGATTTGCTTTAGAGTATCCAAGTGTTCAGGGGTTTTATAGAAATCTAACAATGTAGATAGTAACCACTGATGTTGAGTGTGCATTTATCAACGTTGTCACCATCTCTTTAAATACGTTATAATAAAAATATATAAATAATGTATATGATTCAAGGACTAATAGAAACGCCATTTCATGCTATTTTTGTATTTTTCTTAATAATCGCTGGTAATTATTTAGGAGAATTATTTCCTTGTAAAGTTCAAAAATTATTAGTAGAAAATGTATTTTTGAAACATTTGTTCGCATTTTTAACCTTATTGTTTTTTGTTGTATTAGTAGATCCGGTACATACACAAACATTCAATGGTACATTTATTACCAGTATTATACTGTACATAATGTTTTTGTTTTTAATAAATACGAATGTTTTGTTTTTCCTAATATCTATAATTACTCTTGCTGTTATGTATGTATTAACATTAAAAAAGAAGGATTATTCATCGGAAGAAAACAACGATTCAATTGCATGGATAGATCAAATGAATTATATATTGTCGATATTTTTTATTATTAGTTCCGTTGTAGGATGTTTGGTATATATGGGCGAAAAGAAAATAGAATATAAAAACAAGTTTGATTATTTGACTTTCATTTTTGGCAAACCGTCCTGTCGTGGATTCAGTCCAAAAACGAAACTTTTAGGTTCACTCCTAGCCGCATTCCGATAACATAAATCACTGTAAGCCTTTGACATTTGCATACATTCTTTATTTAACAATTGACTCGTATTCAAGCACACATCGAGGTTGTCACGTATTTGCCGACAAAGAGATATTTGTTTATGTCTGTCTTCCATTATCCTTTCTTTCTAAAATACTTTTCCAAATTGTTTTTTCAATTTGGAAAATTATATGCGTTCAAATAATTCTATCTAAATATCATATACAATGTCAGAATGGACAGATACTATTGAAAAAACTTTAGAAACAATACGACAGAACTCAAAGAAATTGAGTCAAAATTATATAGACCAATATAACGCATTTAAATCGCGTTTGTTATATTTGAATGTTCCCCTTGTAGTTGTAAGTTTGTTAAATGCATACACCATATTTGAAAGTGGCTCTTTTAGTCGTGGGGTAGAAATTGGAAGTAGTGCAGCGTCACTTGTCACTGCATTGGTACTTGGTGGTGAACTGTGTTATGGTATTCAAATGAGAATGGAAAAATCAATAACGAAATTCAAAGATTATGAATCTTTAGAGAAATCAATACAATCTGTGTTGTCATTGGATCGTTTACAGCGTAAAATACATTCTGATCAATTTTTGAAAGCAACTTTAGAAAAATACAAAGAGCTTGTTGCGGAAGATGAATTTATTCTTAAATTTAGTGGAAACATCGATATAGAAAAAGAATTCAATGAACATATTGAAGATCTACAATCCTTTTTGAACGATCATTGGAACATTTTATTTCGTCCAAAATTCCGACGGATCAAAAAGAAAAACGAAAAAGTGATAGAAGCCTTGAAAACAACGAAACAAAACGTCGAAGAAACACTTGAAAATATTGTAGAGGAAATAAAACCAGCAGTGACAACGGTAAATAACACAAAAGAAAAGTTTGGAGAATGGGTCACTTCGTGGTTGAAGAAAGAAGAAGAAAATAAAGAAGAAGACCCCCTTATGGAAATAAGCGCTGTATACCCACAAACCATTAACAGAGTCATTTATGAACCTACCAAACGAGGCGGTATTTCCATGAGTTTTCAGGACAAGAAATAAGGTAAATGAACTCTTTTGATTTTTATTAGATATTCTTTCGTAGTTTTTCCAAAGTATATGGAATCAATGTAAATCGGTACACAACAAGAACCAGGAATAATTCCAAAATGTCCAATATTCAATCATATTATAAGAAATAAAGAATCTTTACACCTTTAGAGGATTAAAAATGCCGATTTTTTTATATTGATGATATATATATATATACAAATGGAAAAAGGAAGAATGATGCTTCTACATTCTGCTATAATTGGTATTTTGTTATACATAATTATGATTTTTATACTTGGTCAAAATGAAAATGTTTCCGAAAACCGAAGTATCTTATTGGCAGCAGTGATATTAATATATATGATTTTATTTGGTCATGGTTTACCTACTTCAATAAATAAAAACTTATTTTAACTATATTTTTACATTTTTTATAATAATATAGGCATCATTACAAATGACCAAAGGTGTAATTAGAATTATATTTAAATTTTAAGTTAAATCAATAAATCCCCTTGAGCGATGTTCTTTATATGGATCTTTTATTTTATGTTTTTCAGATAGACTTGTTTTTGTAAAATCTGTGGTAAAATAAATATTATTATGTATACAATATTTTGATTCACATTCCATTATCATGTAACCATCCATCGTTTTAAAATTATCTAATTGGTACTTAATATTATCTGACATACCATTTAAACTACATTTACAATCTAATTTATAATATATTTTTTTAGATTTTTTATAAATTTCCTTTGAATATTTTATACAATTTGTACAAATGCCTAATTGGATTCCATTATAACTAGCATATGATATACAATTTAAACATCCATTATCAGGACCAAAATGTTGTCGCTGTGAATAACACATGTCGAGTGCGATTTCAAGCGGAAATTTTATATCATAGTATATATTTTTTTTAGATATTCTATAATATTGATTACCCAAAGGTCCTGTAAATACATATATCTTATTCTTATTCTTTCTCTGAAAATCCATAATTGTGTATTATATTAAAACTTTAAGTTAAAATAAAAAATCATTTTTTAAAATTAAATTATAATTAAATTATAATTAAAATATAAATTATATTATATATTAAAAAAAAAAATGAATTCTTTTCAAAAGATAAACTTATGTTACTTAATAACATAAATATGGAATCTTCAAATTGTTTAATTTGTGATGAAAAATTTTCAAAATTAAATTATTTTATTAAATGTGAATATTGTTGTTTTTACGCATGCAAAAAATGTTGGCTACAATTCTTTTCAAATGATGAAATTCCAATTTGTATGAACAAACAAAGTTGTAATAAAGAATGGACAAGATTATATTTATATAAGAATATGCCAAATAATTTTATGATTAAAACTTATAAGAATTTACTTGAAAAACGAGCTTTTGATACTCAAAAGGCTTTATTACCAGCTACGATGGATTTAGTAACAACACAAATAGAGCTTGAAAATATAAAAAAACAAATGGTAGAAAATAAAAATACTATTTCTAATTTAAATAGAGAGAGAAGATATGTGCATTTTGGCGGTGAAAATTATATAGAAATGTCGAGGCAGCTTAAAACATTAAGAAATATTAACAGAAATTTAAAAATAGAATATGATAATAATGGTTCATATGTTTCTAACGAAAAAAAAGAAAATAACTTTATAAGAGCTTGTCCGGATGAAAATTGTAGAGGTTTTATCGATTCACTATGGGAATGTAAATTATGTAAAAAAATTACATGTAAAGAATGTTATCAAATAAAAAAAGAAGATCATATTTGTAATAAGGATGATGTATTAACCGCGAAAGTACTTTTGAATAATACAAAACCATGTCCTAAATGTCAAGAAGGTATATTCAAAATTGATGGATGTGACCAGATGTGGTGTATTAAATGCCATACGGCTTTTAGTTGGAGGTCTGGTCGAATTGAAACACAAATTCATAATCCTCATTTTTATGATTGGATGAGAAATAATCAACAAATTATTCCTCGTACACCAGGGGATGAACCTGGTCAACGTGATTGTATTCAATTTATTGATGGATATACATATACTATATTACATTATTTGCAAAGTTTGACTAGAATATATGCACATTTTATAACTCAGATTAAACCTAGTAAAGAAGTGATGCCATATGACGAATGGATAAATTTTACACCCGAAAATTATATATTTAATTATGATCAATTGCAAATTTTAAGTAATTTAATATCTTCATCTCATCTTTTATCAGGACATTTAAGATTTGAAATTCGTAATCTACAACAAATTGTTAATCAAGAAGATAACGTGAAAACTAATCTAAGAATAAGATATTTGAGACAATTTATATCTGAAGACGATTTTATTATAAAAATACAAAGGATTGAAAAAGATTGTAACAAGAAAAGAGATATAATAAATATTTTAACTTTACTTTCAACAGGATTGAATGATATTATGACAAATTGTTATAAAATTATTATTAATAAATGGTTACCAGAAAATGAAATTAATTTATTACAAAGAAAAGTTTATAATTATAATTTAAAAAAAAAAGCTAAATTAAATTTATGCGTATTACCTCCAGAATTACATAAAGATAACTTGGATCTTTTAAATCAAATACAGAATTCATTAAATCAAAATTTATCATCTATTTGTGAGTTATTTTCATTAATTGAATATTGCAATAATTTAATGAAGGAAATGAGAGACTCATATAAAGCAACCAAAATTAATATAACTGAATATTTCGGAGGAGGAACAGAAATTCTAAAAAACACAAACTTATTTGAAAATAAATTTAAAAGAACATTAGTAACAATTTAATTTAAATAAATAACACAATTATAAATATTATTAATGATTGAATATTGGTCTAATTGGAACTTTATATGGTTTATCTTGTATAAATTTAACCTTTTAAATATGACTCCTGCATTAAAACTATCTATTATAAATTCTTCATTAATAGGGTTTTATATAGCACATAATAAAAACGATTTTTTTTTTTATATTACTTTATTTATACCTTATCCTACACAAGTAAGATTTAAAATACCTAGAATATATCGCTGTATTGGAGATATTATTATACATCAATTACCTATGTTTTATTTATTGTCAGTTAATAAAAAAGATATAGATACTTCTAATTGTGCGTTAAATATTATTTATCCACTTAGTTATTGGTATTTTATAAATTATTCTCGTGGAATAAACTTTAATAAAATATATAATTTAGACATTAATAAAATACTTTTATCAGGTATGTTAATAATTTCTGGATTAGGAATAAGAAAACATTTATTAAGATAATATTATATATTTATATATCAATGACAAAAAGCAAAAAAACAAAACAAACAAAACAAACAAAACAAACAAAACAAAAAAAACAAAAAAATCAAAAAAAAAATAAAAGTTTAAAATCAAAAAATAAAAAGAAAAATGATATTAGTAATTGTACTTCTAAAATAGATTTAATTTCACATACTAAACTAGATAGAAGATTTAAAATAGTTAAGTTTCAACCTAATCCAAATATTGATTTATTTAATTGCTATAAAAAGGTTGAATTAGAAAAATATATTATTTTTGAGTTTAATAAGGGAACTCCTATATCTGATATTAAAGATATTACAACCAGAAAACAATTTGGTGTAAACTTTATATATAATAATTTTCCGAATCTTTGTAAAGATAGAATATTGTATACGATTGATACTTATATTACTAACATTAGACATTATAATTCATCTATAATAAGAAATAATTTAGAAGAAATATTATATCAATACAAATCCTTATTAATTATTATGAATGACAGAGATTATAAATCAATTTGGGTTGATATTAAATATCAATTAAAAGAAAAATTTAAAAATAACTATGACGATGGAACCAGTGATAAAGTATTATCTTCTGAAATAATAATTGAAAATATTAAACAGAAATTTGATTTTTATAGAAATGATGCACAATATGACGATGATATTATGATTATTGAAGAATAATAATATTAAGAAATTAAGTTAATTTATTGTTGTTTTTGTTCAATCACGTTGTCTTTAAGTTTATATGCTTTATTATAAAAATTAATAAACAAATAAATTAAACCTTTTAAGTATATCATATCTATTAGACATCCTATACGTTGTATTAGAGTCATTTTGGTAAATAATATATAATACCATGCAATTGAAACTCCAGATACTAATTGCGCAATTTGTATAGAAGTCAACAAATTTTTACAATATATTTTAAACTTTAAAGTTGTTAATGCATAATATATGTACATAATAGTATGTACAAAACTATTAAACATTAGGAACAACCAGGTAGGTTGTACATGAAAATAATAACCCATTCCCATACTGATTACCGATCCAATATGATGATATACCTGAAAAAACCCAGGATCTCTGCGTTTTAAATGAGATATCCATGTATCAGCAAACTCGTAGTATTTACTTATATAAAAGTAATAAATCAATTTATTAAATTTAGGATCATCAATTAATGATTGAGACGAATATCCATAGATATCATACCATGTTTTTGTACTCATTAATAGAAATCCTTTATAAAAAATATATCCTGAAAATAAAGATAGACCTATATTATGACAAAAAACAATACCTTTAAAAGTAGTATTTTTGCTTAAGTCAATCTGTAATATACACAGATAATTATTTATGTATAAATATGTGTATATACCAATACATAATTCATAAAAAAATGACATTATATTAATGTTAACTAATTAATATTTTTAAGTATTTTTCTAATATTCATTTTCCTTTGAACTTTTTTATTATTATTATTTTTAATTAAGTTATGATAATAATAATATGTGTTTAAAATTTTTTTAAAAAAATATTTGGCTCCACCTTTTAAAAGGTGGATTATAAATAAAAAGTGTAAGTAATATAATATGTAAAAAAAAAAAAATTGAATTACTTATAAGTCATAGATAGTAAGTAATTAAAAAAGTAATAATGTCGTCAACGATGAATTTCAATTTCAA